>Ga0210404_10001478_pt1 | contig 9984 bp, 7 predicted proteins | sample IncBWH28MmetaG_FD_155455 | JGI IMG/M metagenome (GOLD analysis project Ga0210404, IMG submission 155455) | Forest soil microbial communities from Barre Woods Harvard Forest LTER site, Petersham, Massachusetts, United States - Inc-BW-H-28-M | ecosystem: Environmental > Terrestrial > Soil >... | reverse complement strand
CGCCGTTGAGTACCCAATGCTTGCCATCGCGCGTGGCCTTTGTTCTCGTGCCTCCCGCGTCGGACCCGGCTTCCGGTTCCGTCAGCGACCACGCCCCGATCTTTTTCCCCTGCGCCAACGGCACCAGGTACTTCTTCTTCTGTTCCTCGCTTCCAAACTTGAAAATGTGGTTGCTGCACAGCGAATTGTGGGCCGCGACGATGATCCCCACCGAGCCGTCCACCCGCGACAACTCTTCAATCGCTATCGCGTACTCGATGTACCCGAGGCCTGCGCCGCCATACTGCTCCGGAAAAATCACCCCCAGCAGACCCATTTCCCCGAGCTTGGGAATAATCTCCATCGGAAAATGCGACGCCTCGTCCCACTCCATCACGTGCGGCGCGATTTCCGCCTCCGCGAATTCGCGCACGCTGCGACGCAGCTGCTTCTGCTCATCGGTATAAGTGAATTCCACGTTCTCTCCGGTACGCTGCTTCGTTCACACTCGATTCAGCTAAATCATATTCTACAGTATGCAGCGTACGTCTCACCATTTCAGGCCTTTGGGCTGGGCGAGTTTCACTGACTGCCATCTGTCGAAGAACAAGTTTTCTCTTTTCCGCTTTCGCCCTCTGCTAGACTCCCACGCATGCGCCGCCGTCACTTTCTCACTCTCTCGGCATCCACGCTCGGCGGCATCCTGATTTATTCTCTCGATCGCAAAACTTCTCTTCTCGCTTCCCAGCATAAGCCCATTCGCATCCCGCTTCGCTTCTTTACCGAAAAAGAAGCCTTGATCGTCGCCGCCGCTGCCGCGCGCATTTTCCCGTCGGACGACTCCGGCCCCGGCGCCGGCGAAGCCGGCGTCTCCATCTACGTCGACCGCCAGCTCGCCGGCTCCTACGGCCGCGACCGTTTTCGCTACACACAACCGCCCTTCGAAGAAGCCCCCGTCGAACTCGGCTATCAAGGCAAACAAACGCCTCGTGAAATCTATCGCGATGGCCTGAAATCACTCGCGGGATTTGATCTCCTCAGCCCCGCGCGACAAGACCAGTCCCTCCAAAAAATCGAATCCTCCGTCTTTTTTCGCCTGCTCCGCCAGAACACCATCGAAGGCATGTTTTGTGACCCCATGCACGGCGGCAATGTGGACATGGTCGGCTGGCAACTCGTCGGCTTCCCCGGCCCGCGCATGAGCAATTACGACGAAATCGAAAAATATTACGGCAAGGCTTTCCGCCCCAAGCCGCTCTCCCTCGCCGAAGTAACCGGCGCAAAAGTGCGTCCCAGCGAGGACGAGTCATGAAATCTCTCCCTGCCGTAGACGTCCTCATCATCGGCGGTGGATGGTCCGGCCTGCTCATGGCCAAAGAGCTCGGTTCCCGTACTTCGCTCTCCATCGTCGTCCTCGAGCGCGGCCCCGCACGGGAAACCGCCGACTACGCCGACGCCATGGATGAGCTCGATTACGCGATTCGCCTGCACATGATGCAGGATCTTTCCCAGGAAACCGTCACTCTCCGCCACGACGCCAGCCACCGCGCATTTCCGTTACGCCAGCATGGTTCGTTCCAGATCGGCGCCGGCGTCGGCGGCTCCGGCGAACACTGGAACGCCCAGTGCCCTCGATTCCTTCCCGACTGTTTCGAATTGCTCTCTCAAACTACCAACAAGTACGGCGCGGACGCCCTCCCCGCGGATCACTCCATCCGTGATTGGGGCATCACCTACGACGAACTGGAACCCTATTACACACGCGTCGAGAAGTTGCTTGGTGTTTCAGGTAAAGCCGGAAATCTCAAAGGCAAGCAAATCGACGGGGGCAACATCTTCGAAGGTTGGCGCAGCGAGGAATATCCGACCCCGCCCACCAAGGTCCCTTATTTTGCTGCTCTCTTCCGCGACGCAGCCAAATCGCTAGGCTATCATCCCTACACTGCGCCCTCCGCCACCATCAGCCAGGCCTACACCAATCCCGACGGCATCTCCCGGGGTGGATGCACCTATTGCGGATTCTGTGGAAGATTCGGCTGCATGGTCGGCGCGAAAGCCCAGCCCACCAATCTCCTGCTTCCCATCATTCAAAAACGCAAGAACGTCGTCTTGCGCAAGGGCGCTTGGGTGCGGCGCATTCTCTTTGATTCCGGACCAAAGTCCGAAGCGCGCGGTGTAACTTACGTTGACGCTTCGGGAGAAGAACTTTTTCAACCGGCGTCCCTCGTGTTTCTCTCTTCCTGGACTTTCAACAACACTCGCCTCCTCCTTCTTTCCCGCATCGGCGAGCCCTACAATCCTGTCTCAGGCCGCGGCACGGTGGGAACCAATCTCACTCACCAGATCAGCGTTCCGGCGGCCGCCGGCTTCTTCCGCGAACCGCTCAATCGTTTCATGGGTTCCGGCTCCGCGGGAACGCTCGTAAGCGACTTCGACGGCGACGTCTTCGATCGCGGCACGCTTCCCTTTTTGCGTGGAGGATATTTTGCGGCGCGAGCCTATGGTTTCCAGCCCATCGCCAGCTTCGGCGTGCTTCCGCGTTCCGTGAAAGTCACTTGGGGCTCGGAATGGAAAAAATCCTCCATTTCCTATTACGACCGCACTGGCGTCATCACCTTCACCGGCGAGCACCTCGCCTACAAAGGCAATTTCATGGATCTCGATCCCACTTACAAAGACAAGCTGGGCGACCCGCTCCTCCGTCTCACTCTCAACTGGCGCGACAACGAACGAAAAATGACCGACTTTGCCGCCGCCAAAGCCATAGAACTTACTCGCGCCATGAACGCAGAACAAATGGACCCTTTTTCAGGCCTGAGCAACTATGACACCACGCGCTACCAAAGCACCCACGTCCAGGGCGGCACCATCATGGGCAACTCTCCCGAGCACTCCGTCGTCAACCCGCATCTGCAACACTGGCAACTGCCCAATCTTTTTATCCTCGGCGGCTCCACATTCCCTCAAAACGCTTCCGCCAATCCCACTCCCACGATTCTCTCTTTTGTTTATCGGACTGCCGACGCGCTCGTGGATCGTTATCTCAAAAACCCCGGCCCGCTCGCCTGAACGAACCTATCTTGGATTCTTTTCCAAAAAAGGCGGGGCTCAGCGCGGACGCGTGGTCAGGCCGGCTCGCTTCCAGAGTTTCTCCCATTGCCAAATGCCGGGAGTTTTGTCGAGGATGCGATAGCCAAGCTGGTGGGCCAGCATCAAGATCTGGCCGCGATGATGCGCTTCGTGCGCAAACATATAAGCGAACATGGTTCCCCCGGCGGGCCACGTTGGCATCCAACTGTCGCGAGAGAATTTTGCAACGCGGCGATTCGGAGCGGCCGCGAGAGCGTCTGACAACATGCGCAGGCACTGCGCGGCGCTTCGCTTGAGCGCGGCAGCAGCCTGCTTCCTGCTGCAGCGGTGGGGATCAAGTGGCGGCGGACACTTCAGATGCGGCGCATTCCTCTTCAGCCACTTCAGACGGCAGTTGTGCAGATGCGCGAAGATGGCCGCGATGCTCCGGCCACTGCCCGTTTGACCCGGCGGCTGGGCGCGCCACGCACGTGGGTCCAGATTGGAGAGGATGAGCTGGTTCATGGCGTCGTTGCTTGCGTACGTTTCCAGCAGGCTATCGCGAATCTCGGCAAGCGCCGCGAGAGATTGGAGTGCCATGGAAGCTCCGCCAATTTACAATTGCCTTGCTCTTAAGAAATCACCATCCTGACGGATACCCGTTGGCCTTATTCTGCTCGTCGAGCCACTTTTTTAGCGGCGCAAAATAATCCGCCAGCGCCGAGGCATCCATCTGCTTCTGTCCCGTCAGAGCCTCCAGCGCTTCCGGCCACGGCTTGCTCTGTCCCATCGACAGCATCTTGTTCAATTTCTCCCCAGCCGCTTTGTTTCCATAAACGGAACACCGATGCAGCGGCCCCGTGTAGCCCGCCTCGCGGCAAAGCGCCCTCTGAAACTGAAATTGCAGGATGCGCGCCAGAAAATATCGCGCGTAGGGAACATTTGCCGGCACGTGGTACTTCGCTCCTGGATCGAAATCCGCTTCCGTCCTGGCTACCGGCGGCGCAATCCCTTGATACTTCGTGCGAAGCTCCCACCATCCTTTGTTGTAGTCCTCGGGCTTCACCTGTCCGCTGAAGACTTCCCACCGCCATTTGTCCACCAACAGCCCGAATGGCAGGAACGCCACTTTTTCCAGCGCCTGCTGCAAGAGGTAGTCGATGTCCCCCGAAGCCGGTGGCACCGTCTCGATCAATCCAATCTGTTTCAAGTACTCCGGCGTGACGGACAGTGCAATAGTGTCGCCCACCGCTTCGTGAAATCCGTCATTCGCGCTGTTCTGGAAGAGCGACGGCTGCGTGTTGTACGCCCGCTGATAAAAATTGTGCCCCAGCTCATGGTGAATCGTCCGGAAGTCCTCTTCCCGTATTTGAATGCACATCTTGACCCGCAGGTCGTCTTTCGAATCCACGTCCCATGCGCTCGCATGGCACACCACGTCACGATCCGCCGGCTTCGTGAAAAGCGACCGCTCCCAGAACGTTTTCGGCAGCGGCGCAAATCCCAGCGACGTAAAAAACCCTTCGCCGTATTTCACCATGCCCTTCGCATCCGTCTTGCGATTCTGCAAAATCTTTGTCAGGTCGTAACTTTGCGCCGGCTTCGGAGAATCCATCAGCGCATAAACGTTGTTCCACTCCTGGCTCCAGATGTTTCCCAGCAAATGCGCCGGGATCGGCCCATGCGCCGGCACCAGTTCATTTCCATACTTTTTTCGCAATTGCCCGCGCACGTACGCGTGCAGCGACAGATACAGCGGCTTCAGCTGCTCCCATAACCGGTCCTCCTCCTTCGCAAAATCATCCGGCGGCATGTCGTAATTCGAACGCCACAGCGCTCCCACGTCCGCGTATCCCATCTCGCGCGCGCCTGAGTTCCCCAGCTCCACCATCCGCGCATACCGCTGCCGCATGGGCGCGCCAATCGCGTGCCACCCTACCCATGCGCGTTTCAGTTCCTCCGCATCGCGGCTCTCCGCCATCAATTTTTCGACTGCTGTCACGTCCAGGCACTTGCCCTTATCGCCCTCCGGGCACCACTTCCCTTTTCCGTAGTCGCCATCCAGCGACGCCAGGATTTGCGCCAGCTCTTTCTGCGCCTTTGGATCATCCGGTGCCGGAAATCCCGTCGCCAATTCCAGCAGCAGCCTCTTTCGCGCCAGCTCCTGCGAAAGCTTTACTCCGTCAAAGTGATGCGCTTGCTTCGCATACTTCGTGCCGGCGGTGTTCACCACCTCGCCTGCATCGGCAGCGATCTGCTCCGTATCCTCTGTAATGAAATTTTCCTGCACCCACGACGCGCGGGAGGCCTTCAGTCCCAGTTCGAACAGCTCTTTCTCCGCGTCTCCGATGAACTTCTGCGCCTCTTCGGCCGTCGGCGCCGGTTTCTTGCCGCCATCTTTCGCGGCAGGCTGCTGCGCCCTGCTCGCTGCGGTCAAAAGCAAAACCGCCACCGCGCACACAACGACAATGCAACGCTTCATCGCTCTCTCCTTTACGCGCTGACCTTCCTGGTTTTGCTCACAACTTCCGCCAAAACTGTCAGTGCGCGTTCGCAGCCCGCCCGGTCCACATCGCAATGCGTAACCATGCGCACCAGATGCACTGCCGTGTCCTGCGCCCACACGCCCTGCGGATACAGCGCATCGCACAGCTCCACCGCCGTCTTCCCCGTTTTTGAACAATCGAAAATCACAATGTTCGATCGCACCTTCTTCGGATCGATCTTCAATCCCGGAATCTCCGCAATGCCCTCCGCCAGACGCTTGGCATTCTCGTGATCCAGATGCAGCCGCCCAGGCGACTTCTCCAGCGCAATGAGTCCCGCCGCCGCAATCACTCCCGCCTGCCGCATCCCGCCGCCAAACATTTTGCGATACACGCGCCCCTTCTCGATAAACGCCTTCGACCCCGCAATCATCGACCCCACCGGCGCTCCCAATCCCTTCGACAAACAGAACATCACCGAATCCACTTTCCGCGTCATCCCCGCGACATTTTCTCCCAGTGCCGTTGCCGCATTAAAAATCCGTGCGCCATCCAGATGCACCTTCAACCCCGCCGCATGCGCACGGTCACAAATCTCTTCCAACTGCGCCGTCGGATAAACCGTCCCGCCCCACATATTCCCCGTATTCTCCAAGCACACCAGCGCCGTCTGCGAATCGTAATAAATCTTCGGCCGGATCACCGCCTCCACTTCCTTCCACGTCAGCAACCCGTCTTCCGCCCGCGCCACACGCGGCATGCATCCCGCAATCGCCGACATCGACGCAAGCTCATACAAATTCACGTGGCTGCGCTCTTCGCAAATCACTTCATCGCCATGATGCGTCCACATCTTGATCGCAATCAGGTTCCCCATGCACCCGGTCGGCACGAACAGCGCCGCTTCTTTCCCAAAAATCTCTGCCGCACGCCGCTCCAGCCGGTTCACCGTCGGGTCTTCTCCGTAAACGTCATCCCCGACCTCCGCCTCCGCCATCGCCCGTCGCATCTCCGCCGTCGGCCGCGTCACCGTATCGCTCCGCAGGTCCACCACTCCCGCCGGAATCTTCCCCGCCTCTCCCACCTGATCCGGATCCACCCGCTGATTCCCCTTCGCCACCGTGTAACTCATGTTTCTCTCTTTTCCCTTCTTCTCTGTGACCTCTGTGCTCTCCGGCCTCTGCGTTCTCTGTGTTAATTCTTCCTCTTTCTCTGCTTTCCGCGCTCCTTAGCGTACTCAGCGTCTCTGCGTTATCTTTTTCTCCCTCTATCCCTCTCCATTCTCTTGCTTCCCTACCTCATAAGTTCCACAAATACTTCGTTGGAAACCGCAAGTCGATCGCTCGCCAGCCTCACCACTCCCCCCGCTCGCTCCACGAATCCAGCCGAAGCCAACGGATCAAACCGCCCAGCCAAACTCACACCATACTCCCGCTCGATCTGCGTGAGATCGATTCCATCCAGTTGCCGCAACCCGAGAAACAACTCCTCCTCCAGTGCGCTCTCCGCCGTCAGTTTCTCCTGCTGCTCCATCGGCATTCGCCCGTTCTCAATCGCCTTCACATACTCCGCCGCGTCATGTGCATTCGCCCACCGCTCCGCCCCCGAAAACGAATGAGCCCCCGCCCCAAATCCCAGATACGACTCACGCCGCCAATACTTCAAATTATGCCGCGACTCAAACCCCGGCTTCGCCCAATTCGAAATCTCGTAATGGTGATATCCCCCCGCCCGCAACTCCGCCTGCGCCAGCTCATAAAACTCCGCCATCTCATCTTCACCAGGCACCGCCCCTGCGCTGTACCGCCCGCCGCCAGCAAGCAACTCCTTCCCCAGCCGGCTCCCTTCATCCACCTCCAACAAGTAAACCGACACATGCTCCGGACCCAGCTCCGCCAACTCCTCCAGCGATCGTCGCCAACTCTCCCTCGTCTGGTGTGGCAGTCCCGCAATCAAATCAAAACTGATATTGGAAATCCCAGCTTCCCGCAAAATCGGCACCGCCCGGTAAATATCCGCCCGCCGATGCATCCGCCCCGCCGCCACCAATTCCGCGTCCACAAACGATTGCAACCCAAAACTCACGCGATTAATTCCCGCGCGAACCCACCCCGCCGCCTTCCCCGCCTCAATCGTCTCCGGATCCGCCTCCAGCGTCACTTCCGCCAGCTCGGCCGTGAATGTCGTTCGTATCGCATCCAAAATATTCTGCAGATGGCCTGGATCCAGCAAACTCGGCGTCCCCCCACCCATGTAAACCGTGTCCACAACGGCATCGTTCAAAAAACTCGGCAACTCCACTCCAGCGGCTTTGTAATACTGCCGATGTTCACCGATTTCCCGGCAAACCGCCTCCGCATACGGCGCAAACCTCGACGTCGCCACCACTCCCGTATGAAAATTGCAATACGTACACTTCGTCTGGCAAAACGGCACCTGCACGTAAATCCCGAGCCTGTTCATCGCACAAAAACTCTAGCACACCCCTACCCCAAATCCCGCGACAAGCGCACCGCTCGGCAGCGGGCCAGTCTCCGAATTCTGCGTTTATCGGGGCCTTGCGCCGAAATCAATGTTTTGACGCGCTTGTTTTGGGAGGACCGTAGGAGATTCTGTTCAAGTCGCCGGGGTTTTCGGAACCGTATTGCGTATGAGTCGTATAGACTTCGTATCGAAGTCCTGTCCCGTCGGAATACTCATCCCAACCAGCATCGACTGCCTCAATGTGTATTTTGACAAATGTGTTTGGCAACCGGGAAACGTCAAAAACGATTCGCTTTCGAGGGACAAGGTCGAGGCTACAGAGTTTATCTGCGGGCGTTCCCTCCGGAACCTTGTGAAAGCAGTACTTCGCAAAATAGACCAATAGCTCCCAGTCATCACCGAATTTGTAGGTGAACACAGGTTTCGAAGCTTTCTCATCGCCAGGATAAGGTTTTGTGTATAAGGAGACGTCTTCTACTTCGTCGGGATTCCCGAGAACCTGACGGACGTTTTTCATAGAGGAGACTAATGGCGTCAGGCGGTCCCACATCGCGTTTGCATAGAATCTGAATCCAGGGACTTCGTTTGGGTAGCGGTTGTCAACATAGCCTACCCAGCGCGAGCCATCGCATCCTGCGGATAAGTACTCCGATAGCCGCGAATCAACATCTCGGTTCTCGTCCCTTAGATAGATAAGGTCATCAACGACAAAGTGGCCGCCTTCCAAGACCATTATTGCTGCTACTCGCCAAATCCATGGGCTCGCCGGTGCCCCCCACGTAAGCCTCACATACACGCGAAAGGAGCCATCATTCTCAGATTGCGTTCCTTCAATGTCGAAAGCGCGTGGTGAGGCTTGCTCGTCGTCACCCGAAAAGAGTCCAGCCTCAAGCCAGGCAAATGGGGGCTTCAGATTGGGGTCTGGATACTGCCGGTCCCAATCTGCTGCGCAGGCGAGTGCTATATCGATTCCGCGGATTAATTGTTCGCTGAGATATGCCGCGAAATCTCTCATTTCCGCGTCCCTAGGGATACCGACCGGGTGGCGAGCCACCACCTTACGATAGAGCTCGCGCACGACAGCGTCTGGTGGTCGTTCGGCACTGGCGGGAACATGGCTCGTCCCTTTTTGCGGAGAGCTATTGACCTGCCCAACTGCCGATGGCGCGACCAACTGGAGAACAAGCATCAATCGACAGAGTTTCATCCGACCTCCGCCGCTGTACTGGAACATTGAAGGGACAACTCGCCACAATATTAGACACCAATAGAGTTGGTCAGTGCCTGGTTACATGGGCTATCCGAAACTAACCAACCATCCCGCTCTCCATCCGCATTCCAAAGCGACGCCGTTGACCATCCCCCAACCCCAAAGCTATAGTCCCTCCACGGAGAGGTGCCCTCATCCAAGACATCTCGCACTATCGCATCCTCGAAAAACTCGGCGGCGGCGGGATGGGCGTCGTCTACAAAGCCGAAGACATTAATCTCCACCGCTTCGTGGCTCTCAAATTCCTCCCTCCCGAGGTCGCTCGCGATCCGCTAACCCTCGCGCGTTTCGAACGCGAAGCCCAAGCCGCTTCCGCCCTGAATCATCCCAACATCTGCACCGTCTACGAAATCGGCGAAGAACACGGCGAAAAATTCATCGCCATGGAATTCCTCGACGGCCAAACTCTCAAGCACGGCATCGAAGGCAAGCCCCTCTCCCTCGAACCGCTCCTCGATCTGGCCCTCGAAATCGCCGACGCCCTCGACGCCGCTCACGCACAAGGCATCACCCATCGCGACATCAAGCCCGCAAACATTTTCGTCACCGCTCGAGGCCACGCCAAAATCCTCGACTTCGGCCTCGCCAAGCTCACCCCCGCGTCCCGCATCGCCGAAGGCGTCGGCGTCTCCACCATGGCCACGCAAACTTCCGACGACTTTCTCACCAGTCCCGGCACCACTCTCGGTACCGTCG
>Ga0210404_10001475_pt1 | contig 9996 bp, 11 predicted proteins | sample IncBWH28MmetaG_FD_155455 | JGI IMG/M metagenome (GOLD analysis project Ga0210404, IMG submission 155455) | Forest soil microbial communities from Barre Woods Harvard Forest LTER site, Petersham, Massachusetts, United States - Inc-BW-H-28-M | ecosystem: Environmental > Terrestrial > Soil >... | reverse complement strand
TTGCCAGCGTCGCGGCCAAGCCCCGTGACGTCATACGCGTACTGGCTCATCAAGGCCAGGCCGAATCCACGCCCGGAGGTGCTCGTCGTAGCGCGTTGGATCGAAGCGCAGGCCGAAGCGGACGACCCCGGCGATGAGTCCGTCAATGCTCCCAAAGGATTGAAGCGCCGAATGGCGGCTATGACCAAATAACGAGCGCCGTTCAGGATAAGAGCTGCAACAGACCGCGCACGGAATTCGACGTCGAGCGGATGCAGGCCTGGGCCGGGCAGGCGGCGCACCTAGCGACAGTCCAGCCTGCCGCGATGATGTTCGCGGCTCTTGCCCAGGGCGCGCCGTAGTCTGAGCAGCGATGGCCACGCTTACGCGACGCACCACTGCGCGGCAAAGCGCAGCGCATCCTCCAGCCGGTCGTTGCCCCAGTACATCTGACTTCCGACGAAGAACGTCGGCGCGCCGAAGACTCCTCGCCGACGCGCCTCCTCCGTCTGCTCCCGCAAGCGCTGTTTGTTGTCCTCGGACTGCGCCGCCGCGAGCAGGTCCGTTGCCGGCAGACCTAGCGCGTCGAGCACCTGACCTACCGCCTCCGGCGTGTTCATGTCACGGTCCTCGACGAAATTGATCCGCATCATTCGCCGGCTGTATTCGCCGATCCATGGCTGGTCGGCACCGAGCAATGCCACCCGCATCGGAAGAAGCGCTTTGCGCGGAAACTCGCTGGGCCGCCTCCAAGGCAGGCCGTACTTCTGGCATTCTCGTTCCATGTCCCGCCATACGTACGCGCCCTTTTCCTTTTGGAGCACGAAGGGCGATGTCGACCAGCCCAGCGACTTGAAGATCGGACCCAGCAGGAACGGCTTCCAGGCGATCGCCACGTCACGCCCTCGGGCCAGCTCCTCGATGCGCATGACGGTCAGATAACTGTAATTGCTCCCGAATTCGAACCACAGCTCGAGGCTGCGCGGTTTCCGGGCAGCAGGCTGTGCCATTTTCGCGACCTGCCTTTACTCGTAGACGACCAGGCACCGCGCCTCGATGCTCTCGCGCGGAGGGACTCCGGCAGGAGCGTCCGGGTGCCGAAACGCCGCATGCAGCGTGAAACGCGCAACACCGTTCACCTGCGAGTCGTACTGTTTGAAAACCAGCGCCTCAGAGCGGTCCATGGCCGAGAAGTAGGACCACCGATGATTCGAGCTGTGCAATCCGAGGTAGATCTCGCCAGTGCGGTCGGGATACCGCACATCGGCGCTGACCAGGTCCCCGGCGCGAATGGTCCGGGCATCACAAAGCGCGAGGGGCGCGTCCAGCACGGGCGTCGCGATCGAACGCCAGACGTTCACGATGCTGTAGCGAAACGCTCTGCTCTCGGCTGCCCGCCCACCCAGCACGAGCGCCAGACGCCTGAGTCCGGATCGCTCGGTGTAATCGTTGTGGACTTGTCCGTTGGCCGATGGTGGAGTGCCTCTTGCCGACCGACCGAAACCCAGCGCAGCGTCGCTCGGGGGGAGCTTGCGGATCAGGTGATCGAATACGTAGGCGCGCGCGGCGCCGGTTGCCGCACATGCGATCTCGGCCACTTCACCGTAGTAGCGGCGAACGATCTGCTCCGGGTCCAGGAAGTTCCGCACCGCAGTCGGCGCATCCCAGAGCGAGAAGCCCTCGCCATGCACCGCCGAGACACACACTCCCCGACGCGCGTCGGCGATATCTACCAGGCGCTGCTCGGGCTGGTAGTTTTCCCAGGGCGTCCCCGGCGGCGGACCGTACGCATAGTTGAAAGGCTTCTTCACCGATGGCGGGAGGTACGACAGCGTCGCTCGCACCGGCGGTACGGCTGCGGGATCTCGATGCAAGCGACGTATGGGTAGAGGTACGACTGAAGACTCCCTGGCACCGGAGCCACTGACGAAGTGCGGCGCCGGTGGATCGGGTGGAAGGCGGTCGTTCATAAGCGGCTCCCGAGGCGCCGATTCGGTCGTGCCTGGCGCCGGACACATTGGAGCGCACTGTGATGACGCTGCTCAAGCGCAGATTGCGCACGCCTCGCATGAACCGCACGCATGCGAGCGCGACATTCCGGCATCTCATGCGTCACTAACAAGAATCTCAATTGCAATCCATTCCCGGCAAGGCTCCAATGCGAAGTCATCTCACAGACTGAGCCTGCGACAGAGGAGGCACGATGACTGCCTTGGTCAATCAACGACGTGCAATGCTGATGCTGCTTGTTCTGAGCGGCCTGATCATCTCAGCCTGCATGGGGCTGCGCCAGAGCCTGGGACTTTTCGTGCGGCCGATGACGCTCGGGCTCGGCATCTCAGCGGCGACCTTCGGCTTTTCGATCGCGTTGCAAAATATTGTCTGGGGTGTGTCGCAACCCTTCGTGGGGGCGCTTGCGGACCGGTACGGCCCTCGGCCCGTGCTAATCGGCACTGCATTCATGTACGCGGCCGGCCTGCTCCTGATGATCTTTGCCAACGCGGTCCCCGCCGGCCTGCAAATCGCCGGGTTCCTCACTGGAATCGGGGTAGCGGGAACCGGCTTCGGCGTTCTGATCGGCACGGTGTCGCGCGCGGCGCCGCCGCACAGGCGCACCCAGACGGTCGGCATCGTGGCAGCGGCCGGTTCGCTCGGCACGATGGTAATAGCGCCTGTCGCCCAGGGCCTGATCGACGGCTTCGGTTGGAAGGTGGCGATGGGCGCGGCCGCCGCAATCGCGGCGTGCATCGCGTTGCTATCGCTGCCAATCCGCGATCACTGCCCACCGAAACGGGGCTCCAGTGAGGCGAGCCAGAGTCCTGCGCGGGCCGTCCGAGAGGCCCTGGCGCACCGCGGCTACCTCTACATGACAGTGGCGTTCTTTGCCTGCGGCTTTCAGCTCGTGTTCATCACGGCCTACCTGCCGTCGTACCTTCAGATCTGCGGCGTGGCACGGGGCGTGAGCGCGACGGCGCTGGCGCTGATCGGGCTTTTCAATGCGATCGGCACGTACGTCTTCGGGCTGCTCGGTGGGCGCTACAGCCAGAAGCACCTGCTCGCGCTGATCTACTTGCTGCGCACGCTGACGATCGTCGCTTTCCTGTCGGCGCCGGTGACCGCGGCCTCCACCCTCGTATTCGCCGCTGCGATGGGTTTCCTTTGGCTGGGCGTCGTGCCGCTGGTCACTGGGATCGTCGGCCGAGTGTTCGGCTTGACCCACTTCAACACGCTCTACGGCGTGGTTTTCCTCAGCCACCAGGTCGGCTCGTTCGTCGGCGCCTGGATGGGCGGTGTCGTATTCGACCGAATGGGCAACTACAACTTCGCATGGGGTACGCTGATCGGCATCGGTACCGCAGCGTTCGCGTTGAAGTGGATGATGGACGCGCGGTCGCCGCGCGAGCGCAACCCTGTTGGTGAGCCTGCAACGGTGGCAGCGTAGCCGTCCGTACCCGCGCCACTGGATCCACTGCCGCTTCAACCCCCGGCCTTCCCCCCGGGACGTGCTCCTTTTCCAAAAGCGATCGAAGTATTCGCGCGATAAGCTTGATTTGCCTTGTTGGTCTAAATGACGTACATTGTGAGAAAGAGTGATGCCACCTTAGGAGGCGTTTTTCCTATGCCACGTAGTAAACAGACCCCGGCCGAACGCGGAATGCCCAACCGCATCGAACGCCTCGGATTCCGAATCGACGAAGAGACCAAGGATCTGATCGAGCGTGCTGCGCATCTGTCGCGACGCAAAGTGAGCGACTTCTGTGTCACCGCGCTCGCGGACACGGCGCGCCGGACGATCGCCGAGCACGAAACGCTGGTGCTGTCGGAGCGCGACCGCAAGGCGTTTTTCGACGCTCTCATCAGTTCGCCCAAACCGAGCAAGCGGCTCGTGCGCGCCCTGACCGAACACAAACGCCGGGTCGCCTCCTGAGCGTGTCGGCGCCCCGCCCTGATCTGAGGATCGAGGCGCTGGCGTCGCACCACGATCGTGCCAACTTTTCCTGCCGCGTCGACAGTCTCGATCGTTATCTGCGGTCTCAGGCCAGTCAGGATGTCAAGCGCAAAGCGAACGGCGTCTTCATCCTGGTCGAGCGGGACACTCCCAGCGTCGTGCTCGGCTACTACACTCTGTGCGCCACATCGTTGGATCAGGGAGAGGTCCCAGTTGCCGCCCGCAAGCACGTCCCGCGCTATCCGCTGGTCAGCGCCACGCTTGTCGGACGCCTGGCCGTCGCGCAAGCGCGCCAGGGCGAAGGCTTGGGCGGGCTGCTTCTCGCTGACGCGGTACGCCGCGCCCACGCGAGCGCCTCCATCGTCGGCTCATCGATGCTGGTAGTGGATGCCATCAACGATCGCGCCGCCGCTTTCTACGAAGGCCACGGGTTCGTACGGCTGCCTGATTCCCTCCGCCTTGTGCTGCCAATGCGGGCGATCCAACGGTTGATGGAACCGTGACCGACCCTCCCGCGGAGGGGATCGACCTGTTCGTATACGACAAGCGCGAAGACATTAACCAGGATGCACAGTTCGGGCGGGCATGAGAAGCAAGTCGCCGATCGGTCTGGAATTCAGCCGTCGGTAACCGCAGGCCGGGGCGCGATCAGCAATCAGGCCGGAAAATGCCCGCTGAATCGCGCCTCGCCCGTTGCAAGGCTTCCACCTGGAACTTGTTGTTCACACTCTGGTCGTTGAGGTGAACCATCCCCGTGCGAAGGCGCTGTGCGCATCGGGAAACCTGTCAATCAGCGATGAAGCCACATTAGGGAAAACCGAGGTCGGAGTCGTGAGCGCCAGGTGTTTTCTTGGTGGAAATGGCGTTGCCGACTCGCATTTCGCGTGCAGCGACCGGCTTGCATCGGCAACGTCAAAGAGAGGGGGCACGCGCACTTCATTCGGGTTAGATGCGGCGTGCCCGGCCGCACAAAACAGCGACGATTCGCACAAATCAACAAGACGCCCGGTGGCGACGGTGGAAAATCCGAATTTTCCGCGGCGATGATGCAGCGGATGTTGAAATCGTGTCACGGAGACGGAAACGGCCGCTCGGCCGCTGAAATGATCAGCGGCTGAGTGACGGGCGAATGGCTTCGTTCATGGGTCGCGCCGACAAGTGGCATTTGGGCGGAGGCTTCGCCGTTGCCGCTCTGGCAGCATGCGCCTGGTCCTTCGCTTGGAACAGCCGTCTGAGCGCGCTCGCGGTCATCCTCTGCAATCTGTATCTCGTCTCTATTCTGATTGAAGCCTCGTTCCGCGCGCAACAAGAGCGCAAGGTCCTGGACGGCGTGCTGCAGCCGAAACCGGACCGTTTTATGTCTTTTCCCGGGCAGACCTGGAGTCTCGTCCAAGTTCAATTTGTGTTGATCGTCGCAATCCTCGGATTCGCGAACATGTATACCCAAAGCGGTGACATCCGATATCAAGGGCCTGCGGCACGTGTTGAGCAACCTGACGCCAAGGTGCCCGGTGCTGCGCAACCGAACGTCAGGTTCCCACCGTCGGTCGATCGGTTGGATGCGCTTTACTTCAGCGCAGTGACCTTCACCACGCTCGGGTATGGCGATTTCGCGCCAGCGTCCAGCAGGGCTCGCCTGCTGGTGCTGTGGGAACTTGCAACGGGCATGCTGACGCTGCTGGGCGTGTTTCCGCTGATCGTCGGGCGCATCAGCGACTTCTAGTGAGTTGGTGGCGCAGGGACCCTCTTCCGGAACGGTCCGGGCGATCGCATTGCTGAAGCGCAGCCCTTGCTGTCAAGGCAATCTTTGGTTCAACGTACACCCGTGCGCTGGGCTCGGCGCTCGACGGTCGGAGGATGCGGTCGGCTCAACTCCAATCGCCCGCGCCGCCCTCGTTGGGGCTGCCGCCACCGTCATCCCATGATCCACCATCGTTGATGCCGAAGTCCTGCCCGCCAAGATCGTTATCAGCGGGCGTGGCCGGCGTATCACCCCTATGCAGGTCGCCGCTCGAATCGTGGCGGTCCATCAGGTCGTGTGCCAGCGCTTCACCCGCGACCATGCCGGCCCCTACCGCGGCACCGGTCACGAGGCCGCCCACGATTCCCGAGCCAATACCACTGCCCGTCGGAGCCGAGCCGATACCACCAGCCATCGACGCCATCGGTGGCGCACCATAGGACGGTGCGGTCCCGCCACCGGCATTCGGCGCAACCGCCGCGTTGCGGCGCGCGCGGATGATCGCGAAGACGATCACCCCGCCGATCACCACGATCAGCAGCCATCCCCAGGGAAAGTTCGATTCGTGCGCCGCTGATGTGTTCGCCGGTTGGACGCCGATCAACGCCGGCGCCGGGCGGGCTGCACCAGATGCGATCACACCACGCAGTTCCTGCACCGACGTCTGAGACACGAACGGCAGCCCCGGCGCAAGCTGCTCGGCCCGATCAAGTTCGCCTTGCGCTTCAGCGGCATGGCCCTGCCTCGCGAGAATCTCGGCCTCGACATAGTGGGCCTTGGCGCTGTTCGGGTGATCGCGCAGCACTTCGGCCATCATGGCCTGCGCCTGATTCAGACGCCCGGCATGCACCGCCTGGTAGACCTGATTCAGGGTAGCGTCGGCCGCAAGCGCCGGCGCGCCCATCGCCAGCACCATGCTGAGCACAGCCGCCCGCCCAGCCCAAACGAATCGATTCATGGTCATATCCGGTTTGAACAGAGCCTAACGCTGAGATTTCGGAACAAGGGCAAAGTTCAAGTCTTGCTCAGTGCTGCCCGTCTGTCGCGCCCGGCGGGATTCGGACTGATGAAGGATTGACAGAACGCTTTTATCGGTCGGCGCGCGCAATCGACACAACGGAACACATGTGATCACCTCGATACCGGGTGCCGATTCACGAATTACGACAGCGTCAAACCATCCAACGTTCAGGGCCTCACCATTGCGCCCACGCCGAGGCCGGTTGTGCTCTGGGACGGAGGTTCGCTCAGGCCCTTCACGGACGCGTAGCTCGCGCCATACCCTCTCGAAGGTTTTTCTGATATCCGTCTGCCCACTGGAGGTGTAGTGGAACGATGGATCTAGTATTGATTTCATGGGCAATCCCCGGCGCCTCACGTTCGGTGTGGTGCTTATTGGGTGTCAGCTTTCCCGGATAAGTGACGAGTTGCGGGAACGGTATGCGACCGGCGCTGTCACGTCTTTCGAATTGTTGCTTCTGCCTTTGCGCCAGTCGCCATCAGCAAGATCCGGTAAACGTGAGCAGATCCGGCAAGACCGCAGTGCCCGGATAGGCCTATGTTCCCTGCGTGCTCAATCCGGCAAAGCGATGACCCCGACTTCAACGCGCGGCGTTGCGATCTGGCTGATGGCCTGCGCCATGCTGGTGTACTCGGTGCTGGTCATCGGGGGCATCACCCGCTTGACCCACTCCGGGTTGTCGATCGTCGAGTGGCAACCGCTGGTCGGAGCGCTGCCACCGCTGTCCGACCACGCCTGGACAACGCTGTTCGAAAAATATCGCGCGACACCGGAGTACCGGCTGGTCAGCTCCGGCATGACGCTCGGAGGGTTCAAACAGATCTTCTGGTGGGAGTATTCGCACCGGCTGATGGGGCGCCTGGTCGGCCTCGCGTTCCTGCTCCCGCTGCTATGGTTCCTCCGGTCAGGCACCGTGTCTCGCCGCTTGGGCTGGCGCCTGGCGATGATCTTCGCGCTCGGAGGGCTGCAAGGCGCTCTCGGCTGGTACATGGTCGCAAGCGGGCTGGTCGACAGCCCCCGCGTGAGCCCCTTCCGATTGGCGGCGCACCTGGGGCTCGCGTTGCTGCTCATCGGGGCGATGTTGTGGACCTCCTGGAGCCTGTGGTCGGAGCCTGCGCGTCGGCGCCGGGTCCCCGGCCTGGCTGCGGCGACCGTCGCGGTCGTGTTCCTGATGGCGCTGACCGGGGCGCTGGTGGCCGGCGTCAAGGCGGGTTTCGCGTTCAACACCTTCCCTTTGATGGACGGAAGCATCGTGCCGCGCGGATTGATGCAGTTGCAGCCCTGGTACCGGAACTTCGCCGACAATGTCGTCACCATCCAGTTTGTGCACCGCGCGATCGCGTGGACGTTGGTCGCACTGGTGCCGGCGCTGTGGTGGTGGATCCGCAGATCGGTACCGGCGCCGACCGCCCGCGTCGAGTCGAACCTGATGCTCGCGGTGCTCGCTGTGCAGGTTTCGCTGGGCATCTCGACGCTGCTGTCGGTCGTCGCACTACCGCTGGCGGCGGCGCATCAGGCCGGCGCGGTGCTCCTCTATGCGGCCTGCCTGTGGACGGCCCATGCACTGTCCATCGAACGCCCGACCGGCGTCCGCCTCGGGCGGAAAGCGGTCACCTTCACTCCGGCAACTTTTGGCGCAGCGACGCTGGGCCGCCCGCTGCAGCAGAACCGGTCCCGACACAGTACAGCGAAATCAGCAATGCAGAGGCCGCCTTGCGCAGCGTCGGCTTCTTGATACGGTAGGTCACCTTCAACATCCCCCAGTTGACACGGCATCCTTCGATCCTGCGGCCCCGAAGTGCGCCGCAGACTGAGCAACTCCGGAGGCCGCAACCGGTCTTTCGTCGAAGGCGCCCCTGCGGCTTCACCCGCCGCACCGGTCCGGCGGAATTCCGTCGCAACATCTGGGCTTTCCCGCAAGAAGATCAAACCGGGCCGAGCGACGCTTCCTAGACTTCGTTCCTATCGAAGCAAGTCGCCGCGAGACCGAAATGACCGAACTGGCAAGAAAGATCGCCGTGTCTGCGTTACTTCAGCCAGCCCTGGCGTTCGCGGCCGGCGAGCCGAGCTTCGGCTTTCAGCCGCCGCAATCGGTCGTTGCCCGTCAGATATACGACCTGCATGCGCTCGTGCTGGGCATATGCATCGTGATCGCGGTATTCGTATTCGGACTGATGTTCTACTCCATCGTGCGGTTCCGCAAGGCGGCGGGACGCGAAGCCAAGCAGTTCCATAGCAACACGACGCTGGAGATGCTGTGGACGGTGATTCCGTGTTTGATCGTCGCAGGCCTGGCCTACCCGGCCACGAAGACCGTGATCGAGATGAAAGACACCACGAACCCCGACCTGACGATCAAGATCACGGGGTACCAGTGGAAATGGCGCTACACCTACGTCGACGACGGCATCGACTTCTACAGCAGCCTGTCCACGCCGCGTGACCAGATCGAAAACAAGGCGCCCAAGGGCGAACACTACCTGCTGGAAGTCGATCACCCGCTGGTGGTTCCGGTCGGCAAGAAGATCCGGATCCTCACCACGGCCGACGATGTGATCCACTCCTGGTTCGTGCCCGCGCTGGCGGTCAAGCAGGACGCCGTACCGGGATTCGTGCGTGACTCGTGGTTCAAGGTCGATGCCCCCGGCATCTATCGCGGCGCCTGCACCGAGCTCTGCGGCAAGGAACACGGCTTCATGCCGGTCGTCGTCGAGGCGATGCCCGAGAAAGACTACCAGGACTGGGTCGCCGATCAGCACGCGAAGAGCGCCACGGCGGCGGCGCCCCAGTGAAACGGCCACGCGTCCCTGACCACAAATCCTCGCCAGGCCAACAAGCCAGGAGAACAGCATGCAAGTAGCACTCGACAACGTCCCGGCCGTGGCGCCGTTGCCTCACCAAGGGGGCATCCTGCGGTGGGTCCGGACGACCAATCACAAGGACATCGGCACCTTGTACCTGTTCTTCAGCATCAGCATGCTGCTGGTCGGCGGGCTGATGGCGCTGACCATTCGCGCTGAGCTGTTCCAGCCCGGGATGCAGATCGTCCGTCCCGAGTTTTTCAACCAGCTCACCTCGATGCATGGCCTGGTCATGATATTCCTGGCCATCATGCCGGCCTTTGTCGGGTTTGCGAACTGGCAGCTGCCGCTGATGCTCGGCGCCCCCGACATGGCGTTCCCGCGCCTGAACAATCTGAGCTTCTGGCTGTTGCCGTTCGCGGCCGTGCTGCTGGTCGCGTCCTTCTTCGCTCCGGGTGGAGCCACGGCGGCAGGCTGGACCCTGTATGCCCCGCTCTCGGTCCAG
>Ga0210404_10001474_pt1 | contig 10011 bp, 6 predicted proteins | sample IncBWH28MmetaG_FD_155455 | JGI IMG/M metagenome (GOLD analysis project Ga0210404, IMG submission 155455) | Forest soil microbial communities from Barre Woods Harvard Forest LTER site, Petersham, Massachusetts, United States - Inc-BW-H-28-M | ecosystem: Environmental > Terrestrial > Soil >... | reverse complement strand
GGTGCATCCGCGCATCGTGATTGGCGTGCCCAGCGAAATTACTCCGGTGGAAAAGCGCGCGGTGCAGGACTCTGCTTATCGCGCGCGGGCCAGCGAAGTTTATCTTGTGGAGCAAGCCATGGCCGCCGCGATCGGTGCCGGCCTCCCCATCGAAGAACCTTCCGGCAACATGGTGGTGGATATCGGCGGCGGCACCACCGACATCGCCGTCATCTCTATGAGCGGCATCGTGTATTCCCGCTCCGTGCGCGTCGCTGGAAACGAAATGGACGAAGCCGTGATGCACTACCTCAAGCGCAAATACAATTTGCTGGTCGGCGAGCGCACCGCGGAGCAAATCAAAATCGAGATCGGCTCGGCCTACCCGCTGGAAAAGCCGCTGACGCTCGAAGTGAAGGGCCGCAACCTGATCGAGGGTGTTCCGCGCACCGTAACCATTGACGACAGCGAAATCCGCGAAGCGCTCTCGGAATGCATCGCTACGATTCTGAACGCCATTCGCGTCGCGCTGGAGCGCACACCGCCTGAGCTTTCTGCCGATATCAGCGACCGCGGCATCGTACTCACCGGCGGCGGCGCGCTGATCAAAAATCTTGACAAGCGCATCCGCGAGGAGACCGGGCTACCCGTTTCGATTGCCGACGACCCGCTCGCGTCCGTGGTCCTGGGGACCGGTAAAATGCTCAGCGATTTCCGGCTGCTGCGCCTTGTCTCGATTGATTGAGCTGGGTATCAGAACCGAGAATTGCGGGCTGACCGATTAACTGTAAATAAAGGAGAGGTCTAACTTCCAACCTCTAACCGCAAACAACTAGCCTATGCCCGACATAATTTCACGCCATCGCCCGCTGGCTCTCCTGGCCGGATTGATTCTGCTCCAGGTGTTGCTGCTGGCATTTCAGGTCAAGCGCGAGCACGACGTGAGGCTGGTCCGCTACTGGGCCGTGCAGTTGCTTACCCCTGGCGAGCGCGCTGGAACTTGGTCATTCTCCAAGGTCAGCGGCATTTGGAGCGGCTATGTAGGTCTGCGCGACACGCGCAACGAAAACCAGCGCCTGAAAACGGAAGTCGAGCAGTTGCGCATGCGCAATCGCGAATTGGAAAGCCGCGCGGCAGAGGGGCAGCGCCTGGCCGTACTCATGAATTTTCGCGAGGCTCATCCCGAAGCGCCTATGATTGCGGCGCAAGTGATTGGCGCCAGCGCTGATCCGACTTCCCACATTCTGTTCATCAATCGCGGCGACCGCGACCGCATCCGCCGCAATCTTCCCGTCATCTCGCCGGACGGCGTGATCGGAAAAATTGTTGAAGTTTTCCCTTCTTCTGCTCAGGTGCTTCTAATCAACGACAAGGAGAGCGGCGTTGGCGCTCTCTTCGCTGGCACGCGCACCCATGGAGTGGTAAAGGGCAGCGCGGATTCCAACCCGCACATGGAATATATTCAGAATGATGAAAAGGTGCAGCCCGGCCAGTCGATCTTGACTTCGGGCGAAGACCGCATATTCCCAAAAGATATTCCCATCGGAACAGTGGAGAGCGCTGCGCCCGGAAATCCGTTTCAGGTGATTCGCGTGCGGCCCGCCGCCCGCCTCGATCGCCTGGAAGAAGTATTGGTTCTGATGTCGCAGCAGCAACTGGCGCCAAACAAGCCAGAGGAAGCCTCAAGCGCTTTCTCATCTCCGCAGAATAGACAGATGAGGGCGAGTCAAGCTGCTCCGACGTCTGCTGCCGGGCAGAAAACTCCGAACCGCAAACCCGCCGTCATAGTGGATGCAATCAAAGCCAAACCCCCCGCGAGCGGTGCAGGTGCCCCCCAGACCGAGCCGCGGGACAATCCCCCCGCAACGGCGCCTAATTCCCCCGCTCCTCAACAGTGAGATGGCATCCATGCTCAGTACCGGTGCACACTCCGACTCGAATATCGAGGTACACAGGTATTACAGCGGAACTGTCCTTATCGTCGCGTTCCTTTCTCTGGTTTTGCAGGCATTCCTTCACAAGTATGGCCGCTGGGCGGAATTGCTCGATCTCCCGCTGCTGGTAACCATTTATTTCGGCGTCAGTCGCCGCAATCCCGTCACTGGGATGTTCCTTGGCGCGGCGATCGGTCTGCTGCAAGATGCCGTCGGGCACGCATATCCGATCGGGATGTACGGCATTGCGAAGACGTGTGTGGGCTACGTGGCCTCATCGGTGGGGGCGCGGATTGACACCGAGCACCCCGTAAGCCGGTTCGGCCTTGTCTTTCTACTCTTTCATTTTCACCAAGCTTTGCTGGCAATCATCCAGCGTGCGCTGCTGAATCATTCTGCGCCGTTTTTCACCTTGCAACTCCTGCTGGATTCGCTGGTGAGCGCGGCCCTAGCGGTAATCCTCTTCGCCCTTCTCGACAGGCTGCGCCGATCGTCCTAGGACCGCCTCCGGCAAGAAAAGTTCGGGCATCGGGCATTCAAAAAGCGAAAGACTGGATTGCTGCGTTGACCAACAGGGCATGGGCACCTTGCAGGCAAACCTTTGTAGGTGTTAGGTTAGAGAACTCCTCCAATCACTCTTGGAATTGGGAGGTCAGGCGCACCAGGGCCAGGCAAGACCCGCCGCGCAGGAGTTCTGTTGGCACCGTGGAGCATTAGCGATCAGAGAATTCCGCAGGGGCGTCTCGCGCTTGTTTCCTATCTCTCTGTCGTGTTCGTAGTCCTCTTACTGATTGGGTTTTGGAAGCTGCAAGTTGTTCAGTCGGGCCACTTTGCCGACCTGGCTGAACGCAATCGCGTCCGCTCGATTCCCATCATCGCGCCTCGAGGACCGATGCTCGACCGCGAAGGCCGCATCCTGGTGGATAGCTATCCTTCCTTCAGCATTATTCTGTTGCGCGACGACCCGAAGTCTCTGCAAAAAAGCCTGGCGCAGATCGAGGAGGGGCTGGGGATTAGCCGTGAGGACATACAGCAGCAACTCGAAGCCGCGAAGAATGAGCCAAAATTCCAGCCGGTGGTGATCAAGCCGGCTGCCAGCGCTGCCGACATCGCTTTCGTCGAATCACACCGCGCAGACCTGCCGGTGCTTGAGTTGATGATGGTGCAGCGGCGCCGTTATCCGCACGATGAAATGCTGGCAAATTCGATTGGCTATGTGGGTGAAGTCTCGCCACAGGATATGGACCGCAGTGAGGGCCGCTACCGTCCCGGTGATATCGTCGGAAAGGCGGGGCTCGAGAAGCGATACAACGATGTGCTCGAGGGTACGGACGGCATGCGGCGGGTGGTCGTCAACAGTGTGGGCAAACCGGTGCGCCAGCTCGATGACGTTGAGGCCATCCCTGGAAAGCCTATCCAACTCACGATTGACTACGATTTGCAAGCCATCGCAGAAGCAGACATGGCGGACAAAGAAGGCTCGGTGGTGGCCATGGATGCAAGGACAGGCGACATCCTGGCAGTCGTGAGCCGCCCTACATTCAACCCCAACGATTTTGCCGTGCGCATTCCCCAGGATGAATGGAACAAACTCAATACCGATCCCGAAACGCCCTTATTGAACCGCGCCATTCAGGCACAGCTCGCACCCGGGTCCGTCTTCAAGATCGTGATGGCAACGGCCATGCTCGAGACCAAATCCCCGCCTGAGACCATGAGGGCCTACTGCCCGGGCTACGCGACGTTTTACGGCCGCACGTTCAAGTGCCACGTGTTCGGCAAAGGCGGCCACGGCGATGTGGATCTCCACAAGGCCATCGTGCAGTCCTGTGACGTTTATTTCTATAACGTCGGCAAGCAACTTGGCATCGATCGAATCTCTTTCTACGCCAATGCTCTTGGCCTGGGCCATCGCACAGGGGTTGATCTTCCCAGCGAAGAGACGGGACTTGTGCCGTCGGAAGAATGGGCCCAGCGCGTCTATCACCGCAAGTGGTATGCCGGCGAGACAATCTCCGTGTCGGTGGGCCAGGGCGCTGTGACCACGACTCCGATCCAGCTCGCGCGCATGATCGCAGGAGTTGCCAGCGGCGGCATTCTGGTTCAGCCTCATTTCCTGAAGAATTTTCCAAACCCGCGTGTGGATCACATCGCCATTTCCGAAGACACCGTCGAGAAAGTGACCCAGGGAATGTACGGCGTAGTCAACGAGGGTGGAACGGCAGCCGGTGCAAGGCTCCAGAACATCGAGTTCTGTGGGAAGTCCGGCAGCGCGCAGGTAATTGGCTACGATGTGCGCAATCGCCTGGGCAGACAAAGGGAGTTCAAAGACAACGCCTGGTTTGTGGGCTATGCACCGCGGCGGAATCCGGAAATCGTGGTTGCCGTGCTGGTTCAGGGTGGCGAACACGGCGGCGCAGTGGCCGGCCCCATTGCCCGCGATGTTGTGAAAATTTACTACGATAAGAAGAATGCCCGCATACAGCAGCAGGCCAATGCCGAAGGCCCCGACCGGTCCGGCGCGCCGCGCCCTCTGATTGCCATCGTGGGAGCGCAACGCCCATGAGGGACAGTCCCCACGTTCAGGATTTTGATTGGGCCTTGCTCGCTATCGTCGCGGCCATCACCGGCATCGGCATCCTGGAGATTTATTCCTCCACGCACGCCAGCGGTATGGCAGGCATCCAGTGGAAGCAGTTGATGTGGGTTGGCTTCGGGATTATCGGAATGCTTGTAATCTCTCGCATTGATTATCATGTGCTGCTGGACCAGGCCCCTGTTCTGTACCTGTTCGGGATCGCCACCCTGCTGATCGTGCTGGCAATCGGGCATTCCCGCTTTGGGGCGAAGCGATGGGTTTCCCTGGGCGGCGGCCCCAATTTACAAGTGTCAGAGCTCATGAAGTTGATTATAATCATTGTGCTGGCACGCTACTTCAGCGAAGTGCGCACCGACCGGCTCACGTTCACGGATCTGGTAAAAGTGGCCATCCTGACCGTCGTCCCGGTGGCATTGATATTAAAGCAGCCGGATCTGGGAACTGCGATGGTGCTCATTCCCGTGGCAGTGGTGGGCGCATTTCTCACCGGGATTGATTGGAAGCATGCTGCGGTGGGCGTGGTCCTGATCGCCCTGCTGATTCCGGTCGGAATGAACATGCGCCATCATCTGAAGCCGTATCAGCAGCAGCGCATCGAGACTTTCCTCCACCCTGAGGAGGACCAGCGCGGCGCCGGCTACCAGGTTTTGCAGTCGGAAATTGCTGTAGGCTCGGGAGGCTTCTGGGGCAAGGGATTCGGCAAAGGCAGCCAGAATCAATTGGGCTTTGTGCCCGTCCGGTACTCGGATTTCATTCTGGCGGCGCTGGCCGAGGAGATGGGTTTCATCGGAGTTTGCGTCGTCTTGCTGTTGTACCTGGGTTTGATTCTGCGGCTGGTTGATAACGCGCAGAAAGCGAAGGACAAAGCCGGGATGTTCGTGGTCATGGGAGTCACAGCGATTCTGGGCTTCCACGTCCTGGTCAACGCATCCATGGTGATCGGCTATGTGCCCGTCACCGGGATTCCACTGCCCCTCATGAGCTACGGAGGGTCGGCAACCGCATTTGTTTTTTTGGCTTTGGGCCTGGTGATGAACGTCCGCATGCGGCGATTCGTCAACTGAGCCCGCGAGGGATCAGCAATACCCGGGCCGTGCACCACGGTGGCGGCCGGAATTTAGGTTTTGAATTGACTGAGGTATGCATCGGGTGAAGGAAGCAATCCAACCACAGCACAGGTTCTTCCTGGGCGGCCCGTCGCGGCTTGCACAAGGCATGGCCTTTCGCCACGCCGACCGAGCGAGCGCGCTCGCCCTGCTAATCGACGTGCCCGCCACGTCCCGATGCTCCTTGAGGAGTTTCCATGTCGAAGGAAATGGTTATATCGGCGAACCCCCACGAGACACGGGTCGCCATTATGGAAGAAGGTCAGCTCTGTGAATATTATGTGGAGCGTGAAAAAGAATTTGCTTTAGTCGGCAGCATCTACAAAGGGCGTGTCACGCGCGTGCTTCCCGGCATGCAATCGGCCTTTGTGGAGATTGGCCTCGATAGCGACGCCTTCCTCTACGTCAGCGACTTCCTCGAAGATCTGGAGGAATTCGACCACATCGTCACCACTGTCGAGGAAAAAGTCCAGAAGATGGAAGCGCAGGGCGGGCAAGTGTTTGCTACGGAGAGCGGCACCGCTCCCACCATCGAGCCCACCGACGTCGAACCAGCGCCCCTTGCCGCGAACGAAGGTCTCGCTCCCGAGCAGTCGTTTCCGGCAACTGCGTCTGCCCCGCCAGAGCGAAATTCTGCGCCGTCGTTCAATTCTCCGCCCGCAACCGGCAATCGTGATCGCGGAGGATTTGAGCATCGTTCACACGAGGGCCGGCGCGAAGGGCGCTTTGGACGGCGTGGAGGACGCGGCGGCAGCCGTCATGGTGGCCGTCCAAGTGGTGGACGCGGAGACCGCCCCAATCGATTCAGCCGTGAGTTGCCCCAATCGAAATACGCGTCGTCGCGCCCGTATGAGGATCTCTCGGCCGGAGCTGCGCCTGGGGAGGGCGCCATCCAAACTATCCTCCCCGGAGAGTCTCTCGCAAAATACAAGGAGCGGCCTCCTGCACCTCCGGTTTCATCCACCCCTGTCGAGGAAACTTTCCCCACAACAAGTATGGCGAAGGCAACGCCGGAATCGGTTGCGCCGGTGGCACCGGTGAGCATGCCATGGGAACCGGCTCCACGCAGCTTTTCGCCTGCGCGCTCGGAGTTCCAATCATTCTCATCGTCGTCCGGCGGTCTTGAACCGCTTCCCGGCGAGTCACTCTCAAAGTGGAAGACCCATGAACATTCGCCCGACGAGCACTCGGAAACTGCTATCCCGGCGATCGGGCATCACCAGGAAGCGGAGTCTCGCGAGCACGAGTCTCACGAATCGCACTCGACAATTCACGTGGCGCCAGCCCACGACGTGCCTGCTGCGCACCTGTCCGAACAACTGCATCGCACGGAACCAACGCAGGAAGATCATGCTTCTCCGAACTTGAGCGAAGACGAAGCCGCTGCCCTCGCCGAACAGGTTGCCGAAGCACAAGCGGAGGAAGCCGCGCGTAACGCGCAACGGCAGGATTTCGCCGCGCAGGAAGAGTCGCACCAGGCAGGCCTCTCCGACGCCGAAGAGGATTCCGCTGAATCGGAAGAAGAGCAAGACGCCAGAGAGGCGGACGCCGAAGAAGAAGCCGAGGAGGCGCAGGCCGAGGCGGAAGGAATGATCGCGCATCCCGCGGAGCTGGAACATGCGGAGAGAAGCGAGGCGGAGGCAATACATGCCGAAGACGGCTCCGACCAATCTGCCGAGAATCAACCTGCAGAAAATCAGCCCCCACAGGGGCAGCCACCCTGGAAGGCTCAAGTGCGCGGTGATTTCCGTGCGCGCATGCAGCATCCCGGGCGCCGCGGCGGCCGCGACCGCGGTCCCCGCCGCGATGATCGCGGGCGCCGCCCGCAGCACGGGCACAGCGGCGGAAGCCACGGGCATCACCGGCCGCAGCCTCGCCGCACCCAACTCATCGCCGACATGCTCAAGCAGGGGCAGGAAATCATTGTGCAGATTGCCAAGGAACCGCTCGGCAAGAAGGGCGCGCGCATTACCAGCCACGTCGCACTGCCCGGCCGGTACCTGGTTTACATGCCCACGCTTGATCACACCGGGGTATCGCGCAAAATCGCGTCCGCGGAAGATCGCGCCCGGCTGCGGCATCTGGTGAACGAAGCGAAGGGCGCCGGTGGCGGCGGGTTCATCGTCCGCACTGCCGCCGGCAGCGCGACGCCTGACGAAATTCGCACCGACGTGGAATTCCTCATGCGCACGTGGGCCGAGATCAAAACTCGGTCCGAGCAACGTAAAGCTCCTTCCCTGCTCCACCGCGATCTCAATCTCGTCGAACGCATTCTGCGGGATTACATGAGCCCCGACTACACGGCCATCTGGGTGGATACCGAGGAAGAGTTCACCAAGGTGGTGGATTTCATGAGCCGTTTCCAGCCGCAGCTTGTGAATCGCGTGAAGCTCTATACCAAAGACACGCCCGTCTTCGAAGAGTTCGGCATCCAGCAGGAAATCGACAAGGGGCTGCGCCCGAAAGTGTGGCTGAAATCCGGCGGCTACATCGTCATCAACCATACCGAAGCGCTCGTAGCCATCGACGTCAACACTGGAAAATTTGTGGGCAAAGGCTCGAACCGGCTCGAAGACACGATCGTTCGAACCAACCTCGAAGCGGTGAAGGAAATTGTCCGCCAGATGCGCCTGCGCGACCTCGGCGGCATCATCATCATCGACTTCATCGACATGGAGGAGCGGCGCAACCGTGAAAAGGTGATGGCTGCGCTCGAAGACGCGCTTCGTGCCGATCGCGCGCCGTCGAAAGTCCTGCGCTTCAATGAATTCGGGCTCGTCGCTATCACGCGCAAGCGCACCAAGCAGGCGCTCGAGCGCACCCTCTGCCAGCCGTGCCCCTATTGCACGGGTTCTGGCATGGTGAAATCCATTCCCACGCTGTGCTACGAAATCCAGTGCGAAGCGCGCAAGATGGCCGCGGAAGTTAGCTCCGGCAGCTTGACGCTCCGCGTGCATCCGGAAATTTCAAAGGCCCTCAAGACTCGCGAGTCTTCGCTGATCGAAGAATTAGAGCAGTGGACCAAGAAGAGCATCATCATCCAGGCTGATCCGACCCTGCATTGGGAGCAGTACGACATTTACTAGAAGCTTGAAACCAGAGGCTGGACACTAGAAACGCCGCGGAGAATTATTTCCGCGGCGTTTTTTTCAGTGCGAGACGTGTTACCTCAATGTGACACGATGCAAAATGGCGCTAGCTGGTCCCTTCGCCCGGCACGAGGCGGCGGCATGCTATCGGTCGTTGCTGTAGCGCTGCTCCTTAAACGGGTCACCGTAGATGTGGTAGCCGTTCCGCTCCCAGAAGCCGGGGGCGTCTTCGGCCATGAATTCGATTCCGCGCACCCATTTCACGCTTTTCCATGCGTAGAGATGCGGTACTACGAGCCGCACAGGATAGCCGTGGTCGGCGGGCAAGGGCTCGCCATTGTGCTTCAGCGCGAAAAGCGTACTGGGCTGCAGCAAATCCACAAGCGGAACATTTGCGGTGTACCCCTGTTCGGCCTGAACCATCACGTATTTCGCTTCGGGCTTTACCTTGGCGAGCTTCATGACTTCTGTGAATGGGACGCCTTCCCAGCGCACATCGAACCGGCTCCAGCGCGTCACGCAGTGCATGTCCGCTGTGACTTCTTTCATCGGCAGCCGGATGAATTCATCCCAGATGAGCCGCACAGGTTTTTCGACCAGCCCGGTGATGCGAAAATCCCATGCTTTCGGATCGAAGCGCGGCACCGTGCCTTCGTGGAGCACCGGCCACTTGAGCGTCAGCGATTGCCCGGGTGGCAAACGCCCTGCATCACGCATGGCGCGCTCGAGCGTCTTGCGCTCACTACCTTCTCCAATAATCATGCGGAGATTCCCTTCTTCGGCAGAGGATACATCGTCCCATTCTATATTGCTTGGTCCTGGTTTGCTGTCCGGCGTCACAGCCATGATTCGCACGCGATTTCCGTATGCTATGATGGCGCATTTGGCAAAACAAAACGCTGCGACGGGGGTTGCGATTGGCTGCGCGCATCCTGAACGGTAATTTCATCCGGGACGAAATCTACTCGGAGCTTGCCGGTGAAATCGCTGCGCTCCGTGCCGCCGGAATTCGCCCCGGGCTTGCTGCGGTACTTGTTGGCGAAAACCCGGCGTCCAAGATTTATGTAACCAGCAAGATCGCTGCCTGCGAGAAGCTGGGGCTTGCCGGATTCAATCTTACGCCGCCGGTCACCATCGCCACCGCGGATCTGCTGCGCGTTGTCGAAGAATTGAATCATCGCGACGATGTGGACGGCATCCTGGTGCAACTCCCGCTCCCGCCGCAGGTGGACGCGAAGAAAATCCTCGAAGCTGTGGACCCGGCTAAGGATGTGGATGGCTTCCACCCAATCAACGTGGGCCGC
>Ga0210404_10001471_pt1 | contig 10024 bp, 5 predicted proteins | sample IncBWH28MmetaG_FD_155455 | JGI IMG/M metagenome (GOLD analysis project Ga0210404, IMG submission 155455) | Forest soil microbial communities from Barre Woods Harvard Forest LTER site, Petersham, Massachusetts, United States - Inc-BW-H-28-M | ecosystem: Environmental > Terrestrial > Soil >... | reverse complement strand
GCACCATGACCTGCTCAATCACGTGAAAAATGTCTTCCTGCCGCGGGAAGGACATTTCCAGATCGAGTTGCGTGAATTCCAGCTGGCGGTCGGCGCGCTGATCTTCATCGCGAAAACATTTTACGATCTGGAAGTATTTGTCCAGCCCCGCAATCATCAGGATCTGCTTGAAGATTTGCGGCGATTGCGGCAGCGCGTAAAACTGGCCGTGATGAATGCGGCTGGGCACTAGAAAATCGCGCGCGCCCTCGGGTGTGGAACGCGTGAGCATGGGCGTTTCGACTTCGAGGAAGCCCATCTCGTCCATGACCTTGCGGATTTCGAGGATGATTCGGTGGCGCAACGCGAGGTTGCGGTGCGGCTTCGGGCGGCGCAGGTCCAGATAGCGGAAGCGCAGGCGCGTTTCTTCGGCGGCGTTGATTTCGTCTTCGATCGGAAAGGGCGGCGTCTTGGCGTTATTCAGAATGTGCAGCTTGGACGCGACCAGTTCGACTTCGCCGCTGGCCAATTCCGGATTGGCTTTCTGCCGCTTGATGACTCTGCCTTCGACGGCCACGACGAATTCGCTGCGGGCTTGCTCGGCTTTGGCGTGGGCGGCGGGCTGCGTCTCCTTGTTGAAGACCACCTGAACGATCCCGGTGCGGTCGCGCACGTCGAGGAACAGCAAATTGCCAAGGTCGCGGCGACGCGCCACCCAGCCCATCACCAGGGCGTCGCGGTCTTCATCCGTGGCACGAAGTTCGCCGCAGTAATGTGTGCGCTTTAGATTTCCGAGAAAATCGAGCAACTTGGTCTCCTGTGTAGCATAGGCGTCAGCCTATACTGCTTGTTTTCGAGATCACCGTCTGCTTCTCGCTGCAAGCCAACTCCAAGACGCTCCTATCACTGAACCAGCGAGCAGTACTACGAGCAAATCGGCGAATAGTCCGGACCAAATGAATCGCGTGTCATGCGCAAAGCCTCCCTCGTTAAAGAACGCAAACGGCCAGCCAACCAATGCATACATATCAGAAGAGGTTTGGCCGCGGTACTGCCGCATGTTGATCGCGAAGAGCGAGATGAACGTAGCAGTCAAACTCCAGGTGTATCTAGATCGCCCGGTCATGGAAGAAATGATACCAGTACTTCGTCTCGCACTCTTTACCGGCCCACCTGCGGCGACCCTAACTTCTGCCCGCCCAGGAAGTCGAGCAACTGAGGTTCCGTCAGCTTCTGCTGTGAGCCGTCGGCCAGGGTCTTCAGCGTCCACAGGCCTTCGGAGACTTCATTATCGCCGAGGATGAGGGCGAAGCGTGCGCCCAATTTGTCTGCCTGGCCGAGGGCTTTGCCGAATTTCTGTTCGACCGGGGGCAGCTCCACGCTGAAGCCGACCTTCCGCAAGTCTTTCGCGGCGCGGATGGCGGTGGCGCGCGCCTTTTCGCCCATCCAGGCGATATACACGTCGCGGCCTTTTGGAACAGGCGTTTTCCCACTTTCCTGGAGAGACAAAATCAGCCGATCTTCGCCGATGGCGAAGCCGATGCCCTTGGTTGGCGGGCCGCCCAGGAGTTCGACCAGGCCATCGTAACGCCCGCCGCCGCAGACGGCGTTCTGCGAGCCGAGTCCCTGCGCGGTGATTTCGAACGTGGTGCGCATGTAGTAGTCGAGTCCGCGGACGAGGCGCCAGTTCTCGCGGTAGATGACGCCGCGCATTTCGAGTTGGTGTTTTACGGCGGCATAGTGAGTCGCGCAGTCTTCACAGAGATGGTCGGCGATGTGCGGCAATTTGGCGATGATTCCTTGCTCGCTTTCGAGTTTCGAATCGAGCACGCGCAGCGGATTCGTCTCGATGCGCCGCTGGCTGTCTGGACCGAGTTTGTCCTTCACTTTTAGCAATTCCGCGCGCAGTAACTCGACGTATTTCGGCCGGCATTCGCGGCAGCCGATGGAATTGATGTCCAGCTGCACACCCTGCAATTCGAGCCGGTCGAAAAACGTCATGACCATCTCGATTACTTCAGCGTCAATCGCAGGAGCGTCGCTCCCGCCCAGCACTTCCGCGCCGATCTGATAAAACTGCCGGTAGCGCCCCTTCTGCGGCCGCTCCCGCCGAAACATTGGTCCCAGGTAATAAAGCTTCACCGGCTGTGGCAATGCGTGCATCCCATGCTCGATGTAAGCGCGGCAAACGGAAGCTGTCGCTTCAGGACGGAGGGAAATCTCTTCTCCGAGCTTCGCGGTGAACACGTGACTCTTTACCTGCTGAACATAGAGTTTGAAACGTTCGCGCAGCTCTTCTCGCGGAATCTCGCCATATTGCTGGCGCATCATGGCCAAGCTGTCTAGCAAAGGCGCAAGATCGTCGCTGACTCGAAGGTTCTCTGGCGTTCGTGGCACGCTGCCGTCTCTCATGCCAATTCTAAGGAGTTCGCCGAAGTGTGTGACCAGCATCTCGTAAGCCCAGAAGAAGTTCGGGTCTTGAATGTTCGGATCTGTGTCCGCTATCTTGATCCTGAGGTCGACCAACGAATTGGAACCAAGGAAGGTCTTCAGATTCAGCAGTTCGGTCGATTCTTGATCCTCGAAGGTATACATCTCCTTTGACACGATGTCGGTTTCGCCGCCGACAGCGCGTGCAAAGAGGTCTGTGGATTCAAAAATAGGCACACGGATTTCGCCGAAGCCAAACGTGCTGAACACCGCGTGCACGGTGCGCTCGACGCGATTCCATAGCGCGGTCTCCGGCGGCAGCAAGTCGCGCGTGCCGCGAATCGCCTGAAACTTTCGCGGCTTTTCTTCCTTTTTGGCTGTGCCTTCGCTCACTCGACGGGTTCCTCGCGATAAATGTTCTTGTACTCGACGTAACGCTGCGCGTAGGCATCAATGGATGCCTGATCGATCCCCGTCAGCGCGCGCTTCACTTTCCCCGGCGAGCCCATGACCAAACTCCCCGCGGGAATCGTGGTGCGCTCGGTGATGAGCGTTCCTGCCGCGACGATGCTGCCGGCGCCAACGGTCACGCCATTCAAAATTATCGCGCCCATGCCGATTAAGCAGCGCGATTCGATGGTGCAGCCATGCAACGTCACGGAATGGCCAACGGTCACATCATCGCCAAGAATCAGCGGCCACTCATCGCGCATCACGTGGCAAACCGAGCCGTCCTGAATGTTGGTGCGCGCGCCGATGCGAATGAAGTGCACGTCCCCGCGAATCACCGTGCACGGCCACACGCTCGAATCCTCGCCAATGACCACGTCGCCGATGACGACTGCAGCGGGGTCAATATAGGCGGAAGCCGCAATGTGCGGGCGCTTCCCGCGATAGGGTCGAATCATGCTATCCCTTTGATTTGCCCAGAGATAAGACGGGCACGGCCCATTCGACTAGCTCAGGGTGAACACGCCGCGCGCCCGCTGGAAGAGCCTCATACCCGGACATTGCAAGATAACATCCGCGTGCAGAACTGACAAGAAAGCGGGGCTTGCCGTGGAGATGGCCGCGCCCGGTGATGCTCGGCCTGAACCTTTTTGGGAGTCTCCGGCGGCACTGAAATGTTGGCGCCAGTTCCAAATTGGAACCTTTAGGATTGCAGAATTCAAATCTGGGAAAAGGTAATGGGTGCGGCCGAAGAAAACGAATTGAGGCGTAGAGGAGCTTCCGCTTGTAGATATTAGATTCTTCAAAGATTGCGGGAGAAATAAAAATCAGGCGTGCTGCCGCCGCTGGTGGCACGGTGCGTGCCTTCTAGCGAAGCGAGGACGAAAGACAAGCTTCGCGAGGAGACGCACATGCGCAAAAGACTTCTTGTTCTGATGACACTGTTTTGGTGGTGTGCGGGGGGAGCGCATCTGGCCGCGCAGGATCTGGCAGCCGTTAGAGCGCCAGAACTCGATGGGCCGAGTTTGCCAGCATCTACAAATAAAGATACGACAGACGCTGATGCGCAGGCCGCGCCTACTGGAGGCAAGCTGGCGGAGATCATCGATCGTATCGTCAAACGAGAGCATGAGCTGATGGCTGCGTTTGACCTCTATAGTCCGATCATTGAGACGTACATCCAGGAAATGAAGCCCGACAAGCAGTTGGGACTGGTCCCGAAGACTGATGTGTATCTCCTCGGGCAAGCAGATTTTCACGGGCGGCTCAGAGTTCACTCGATGACGGAGAGCGGCAAGAGTGGCTCTTTGGTTTGGTCTTTCGTGCCGGCCGGGTTTCTACAAATGATTTTTGTGGATCGAGGGGGCTTTGATAAAGCGCACTACCGCTTCGAATATCGGCGGCGGGAATTTTTGGGCGATGTGAGGTGCTTTGTTTTTGATGTGTCCGCGGCACCGAAAGTTCGTGGCGCCCGGTTCATGGGGACCGTCTGGGTGGAAGATCAGGACTTCACCATCGTGCGGATCAACGGAAGATATTCTCCCGCCATACATTTCTCCTTGAAAACGCTTGAGGATGAATACTACCTGCACTTCGATTCGTGGCGAACCAACGTGAGGTCCGGTCTGTGGATGCCGAGCTACATTTATAGCCAGGAGCTTGGCCGACCCACGTTGTTCGGCAACCCCAGCTACAAGTCGGCGACACATCTTTGGGGATACAACCTCAAGACCAGTTCACGGGAGGAGGAATTAAACAGGCTGCTCGTCGAATCCACGAATCCGGTCAAGGAAGAAGCGGCGCAGCATGACCGTTCCCCTCTCGAAGCGGAACGCGAATGGAGGCATGAAGCGGAGAATAATGTGCTCGACCTTCTTGAGCGCGATGGGCTTCTCGCCCCGCAAGGGGAAGTAGACAAAGTTCTGAACACCATCGTCAGCAATCTGGAGGTCACCAACAATCTGGACGGGCAGATTGATCTGCACTGCCGCGTGCTGCTCACCAGCAACCTGGAAATGTTTTCGATCGGCAGCACCATTGTCCTAAGCCGGGGGCTGCTCGACGTGGTGCCCGACGAAGCTACGCTGGCGGCCATGCTGGCGCATGAGATTGCCGATGCCATGCTGCCAAAGCCCTATCAAGATCAATATGCCTTCAACGATCTGGTGCGATTGCCGCCGACAGAAGTGTTGCGGCGGCTCTCCTTCCGGGAGGAGAAAACGGATACTGTGGCGAACGGTGCAAAGGCGATGGAGCTTCTCAAAAAATCACCTTACTCCTCAAACTTAGGTACTGCCGGACTTTTCCTCAGACAATTGCAGTCACAATCCAAGCAATTGAAGCGATTGATCAGCCCGCAGCTTGGGAACCAAGCGTTCTTCGCGTCGCAATTGCTGCAGTCCGCGCCCGCGCTGGAGCCGAGCAATAAGGACCAGATCGCGGCGTTGCCGCTGGGATCCCGAGTGAAGATCGATCCGTGGAATGCAGGCGTCAGCTTGATGAAAACCAAGCCCTTCACGAGGCTGTCCGTGCGTGACAAAATGCCGTTCGAAGTGACGCCGCTGCTGCCGTATTTGACGTGATACGCCGAACCTCCCACAGCGCAGGAAAGCTCGAAGGCGCCTGCGGTACGAGGACAATGAGCATTCGCGGAACTGGATTGCGCTTGGCACTTGCGCCATCATCGAGCTGTGGAAACCAAGTGCGCACAATGTGGCGCGACGATGATGTGCAAGCCGGAGGGCGGTTGCTGGTGCGCGGAGTTGCCGCGTATTCCGCTGCCAAGCGATGCCGAGGGATGTCTTTGTCCTGACTGCCTGCGGGCAAAGATTGCGGTGGTTCAGAAGGCCGGCGAAGGGACGGCAACGTAAAACTTTAATCGATCTGGATGGAGGGGCCACCGGCGGCTGCGCCGACTTCGACGAGGCGATTGGCCACGGCGTGCGCAACGGCGTAAAGACTCTTTGCACCGGCGCCATTTTCGCCGAGCGCGGCGACGGGCCTGCCGGTATCGCCGCCGATGCGAATGCGCGGATCGATTTCAATTTCACCGAGCACGGGAACGCCGTAGGCTTCCGCGGTTTTCGCGCCCTCGCCGTGGCCGAAGATGTCAATGGCCTTGCCGCAGTGCGGGCAGGAAAACGTGCTCATGTTTTCGACTACGCCCAGCACTTCCACGTTGACCTGGCGGAACATTTCAATCGCTTTGCGGACGTCAGCCAGCGCGACGGTCGAGGGCGTGGTGACAATGACCGCGCCGGTGACGGCGACGGTCTGGATGAGCGTGAGCTGCACGTCACCGGTACCGGGCGGCAAATCGATGAGCAAATAATCGAGTTCGCCCCAAACAACGCTGCGCAAGAACTGCGTGATGACGCTGTGGAGCATCGGGCCGCGCCAGATCATAGGCTTGTCGCCGGGATTGAGGAGGCCCATGGAAATCATTTTCACGCCTTGAACTTCGACGGGGACGATGCGCTTGTCCATGGTGGCGAGCGGTTCCTGCGTGGTGCCGAGCATGATGGGGACGTTGGGGCCGTAGACGTCGGCGTCGAGCAAGCCGACTTTGTGGCCGAGCTTGGCCAATGCCAGCGCGAGATTCACGGCGACGGTGGTTTTGCCGACTCCACCTTTGCCGCTGGCGATGGCGACGAGATTTTTCACGCCGGGGATGGGATGGCGTTCGGGCTGCTGCTGAGGTGCTGGGCCTGGTGGCATTGGCTTCCTCTTTAGTGGGACAGGCATTCCTGCCTGTCCTTTTTTCAATCGACCGCAATCAATTTTCGTTCACGGCTTCAACACTAGGCCGACAGCCAGGAATACCTATCCTACTCAGGCGCCGTGGCATTTCTTGTACTTCTTGCCGGAGCCGCAGGGGCACGGATCATTGCGGCCGACTTTTGCGCCGGCGCGCACGGGCTTGGGCGGTTCCGCCTGCGCCGGACCGGTCTGATATTGCAAATCTTTTTGCTGGCGTTGTTGGCGGCGTTCGATTTCGCGCGCAACGGCGGGCAAGTGCTGCGGCTCGCTGGCACGCGCGGCGGCGCTGGCGGCAACGGCGTCGGCGCGGGGGCGCGTTGGCTGTGACGGCGGATTAGGCTGCGGCGTGCCCGCCGTGGGGGGCTGCTCGCCCTGCTGAATCTGAATGTGGAAGAGATAGCGCACGGTTTCGTTGTCAATGCGCGTCATCATGTCTTCAAAAAGAATGAAGGCTTCTTTTTTGAATTCAACGATGGGATCTTTCTGCGCATAGCCGCGCAGCCCGATGCCCTCTTTCAAGTGGTCGAGCGAAAGCAGGTGGTCTTTCCACTGCGAGTCCACCACGTCGAGAATGATGCGGCGCTCGAGCCAGCGCATGAGCTCGGCGCCGAATTGCGTTTCCTTTTCCTGGTAGCGCTTGGTGACGGTTTCCACCGCGGCGTCCACTAGCTGATTATGGGCGAGCGTGGCAGGATCAGCGCCGGCGGCCTTCATGTCCACGCCGAACTGCGCCCCGGCTTCCGCGAGGAATTGCGTGGTGTTCCACTGATCGGGATGCTGCTCGCGCGGGCAAAATGTTTCGACGAGCTCGCGCGCAACGTCTTCGGCGATGCCTAGAACGTAATCGCGCTGATCTTTTCCTTCGAGCGCGGAGCGGCGAATCGAATAAATCGTTTCGCGCTGCTTGTTCATCACGTCGTCGTATTCGAGCAAATGTTTGCGGGCATCAAAATTTTGCGCTTCGACGGATTTTTGAGCGTTCTCGATACGCCGCGAGATGAGCCCCGACTCGATGGGAACACCTTCGGTCATGCCGAGTCGGAACATGAGCGCCTTGACGCGTTCGCCGCCGAAAATGCGCATCAAATCGTCTTCAAGCGAGAGGAAAAAACGCGAAGAACCGGGATCACCCTGGCGTCCCGCGCGGCCGCGTAACTGATTGTCAATGCGGCGCGCTTCATGGCGTTCGGTGCCGAGAATGTGCAGTCCGCCGAGGGCAACGACTTCGTCGTGTTCCGCTTTGCACTGCTCGGCAAATTGGTCGTACATGGGCTTCCACTGGCTGGCGGGCACCTGGAAAATCTTGCCTTCATGCTGGAACAGGACCATTGGTGCCGCGGGCTGCGCGGCCTCTCCAGGGGTGGGCTCCGCGGGAATGACTGCCGGAGCCGCGGCATACGGCATGGCCAGTTTGTTCTTCAGGAAATGGTCGCGCGTCATTTGCTCGGGATTGCCACCGAGCAAAATGTCCGTGCCGCGCCCGGCCATATTGGTGGCCACGGTGACAGCGCCTTTGCGGCCCGCCTGCGCGACGACCCGTGATTCGCGCTCATGCTGCTTGGCGTTCAGGACTTGGTGCGGGATGCTGGACTTTTTCAACAATTCCGCGATGGCTTCGGATTTTTCAATCGAGATGGTGCCTACGAGCACGGGTTGGCCGCGCTCGTAATACTGGCGGATGCCGTTGTCGAGCGAATTGTCCTCCTGCATGATGCCGTTGACGACGGCGTGAAATTTCTCTTTTTCCGTGCGGTATACCACGTCCGGCGCTTCGATGCGAATCAACGTGCGGTTCGTCGGAATGATGGTGACTTCCAGATTGTAGATTTTGCTGAACTCCGCCGCTTCGGTAGCCGCCGTTCCGGTCATGCCTGAGAGTTTTTTGTACATACGAAAATAATTCTGAAAGGTGATCGTGGCGAGCGTCTGGTTTTCGCGCTCGATCTTGACGCCTTCCTTGGCTTCCACCGCCTGGTGCAAACCGTCAGACCAGCGGCGGCCCGGCATCTGTCGGCCGGTGAATTCATCCACGATAATGACTTCGCCGTCTTTTACGACGTAATCCACGTCATTCTTGTAGAGAGTGTGAGCACGCAGGGCCTGGTACACGTGGTGAATCGTCTCCATGTGTGCGGGATCGTACAAATTGCCAAGGCTCAGTAGGCGCTCACATTTGCTGACGCCTTCTTCGGTGAGCGTAGCGGTGCGGTGCTTTTCGTCGAGAGTGTAATCAATGTCCTGAATCAGCTTGGGGATGATCTTGTCGATCTTGGCGTATTTGTCGGTGGACTCTTCGGAAGGCCCGGAAATGATCAGCGGTGTGCGAGCTTCGTCAATCAAGATGGAGTCCACTTCGTCCACGATGGCGAAGTGGTGGCCGCGCTGGACGCAATGCGCGAGGTCGTACTTCATATTGTCGCGGAGATAGTCGAAGCCGAACTCGTTGTTGGTGCCGTAGGTGATGTCCGCGCCGTAGGCGGCGCGGCGCTGCTCGTCGTCGAGATCGTGGACGATCACGCCGACGCTTAGCCCGAGCGCGCGATAGAGCGGGCTCATCCACTCCGCGTCGCGGCGGGCCAGGTAATCGTTGACGGTGACGATGTGCACGCCGCGTCCCGCGAGCGCATTCAGCACGGCGGGAAGCGTGGCAACGAGCGTCTTGCCTTCACCCGTTTTCATTTCCGCGATTCGGCCGTCGTGCAAAACCATTCCGCCGATGAGCTGGACGTCGAAATGACGCATGTTGAGGAAGCGGCGGCCGGCTTCGCGGACCAGCGCGAACGCGGGAACGACGGCAGGTTCCAAAGCTTTTTGCATCAGCTCGCGAAACGTGGGTTCGCCAGGATCGGCATCCTTTAATTGATCCTGAACCTGCGTGCGCAGCTCGGCAAAGCGCGTTTTCAGCTCTTCATCGTTGAGCGCCCGCACCTCAGTTTCGCGCGCGTTGACCGCCGCGACGAGAGGCTGCAGTTTTTTGATGTCGCGCTCATGCTTGGTGCCGATAAATCGCGCGATAAACCTATTAATGAATTCGGTGACATCCATGAAAAGGTGTGCCGTCTCCTGACGGTCAGCTGCGTGCCTCTGGAAACAGGCTGTCGCAAGGCTACATATGCAAACATCCTATTCTAACTGGTTGGGCGCGCCTGCGCCAAGAAACAGGACGGCAAGTATTAGCTGAGTTTTAGACTATACGACCTGCAAGGAGTTGAGGGGCCGGGCGCCGCTAAGGCAGGAATGAAGCATGAGCCAGTCCCGGCAGAAGGCAGCATTCACTGCGAAGTTTCGGTGAACTGAGCAGTGGGATGGCCAAGGCCGTAGGGACCTTCGGCGGTAACCATGACGGTCTGCGCCCCGGAAGGCAATGTTAGCGTTACAGAAGCGACGCCAGAGCTATTGGTCGTCG
>Ga0210404_10001470_pt1 | contig 10026 bp, 14 predicted proteins | sample IncBWH28MmetaG_FD_155455 | JGI IMG/M metagenome (GOLD analysis project Ga0210404, IMG submission 155455) | Forest soil microbial communities from Barre Woods Harvard Forest LTER site, Petersham, Massachusetts, United States - Inc-BW-H-28-M | ecosystem: Environmental > Terrestrial > Soil >... | reverse complement strand
GGCCAGTCAACCGATCCTGGAATGAATTGGATGGTGACCATACCGTTGGTCACCGTGACCGGGAAGGTCTTGTCAATCGCGGTCAGAGGTGCGCCCGCTGCGGCCACGATGTCGAAGTTCGTCAACACCGGATTCCCATTGATGGACACGTTGAAGATGCGCTCGCCAGCTGCCGTCCAATAGAACTCCGCGAACTTCAGAACGACGTTGTAGCTCCCGTTCGGAACCGCGAACTGGTAGGAAAATATGCCGTAGCGCTCCGATTGATAAAGGGCAGGATCAGGTGTGTTATTGATGGGGCTGGTCGTACTGTCAGCGGTGCCTCCGCTGAAGCCCGTGTCGGCACTCCAGGTCTGTCCCAGCGAATCCGTGTACGCTCCTCCCCCGGCGTGCACTCGAATGGGGGCGAACGTAGTCGCGGACGCGGGCGGGGTGAAGGCGAACCCAGCTAAGGCCAAACATACAAGAAAAGTCCCAACCACCAGGCTCCGCGAATTCATTTTGGCTGCCGAACTTGGTGGTGTGGTTTCACCTCGGGAACATACAGAGGCGAAGGCTTCAAAACGACTGGCCTGAGGGTCAGGGCCTGGGACAGGTGTGGGGTCTTGACCCGCTGCTGGTCTCGGCCTGGACCAGGAATAACAAGAACGATTAGGGAAGGATTACGATCCGCGGCGCGGAATAAATTCTCGGGGAGCTCAGAGATCCAAGAGCACATCCGAGCTCACGGGAAGCGGCACCAGTTGCCGAACGTCTTCACCCACCCTACTGGCGGCTGACCGAAATGGCGCCGAACACTAGGTCACGCGCGCCGCCATGCACGTTGGATTAACACAGAGTGATTGGCGGAACTCAGTAAGTAGGGATCGTTAGCGATACTTCTTCCACATGTCATCGACAAAGGTCGGCTCGGAGACCTGTCCTTGCAACCAATAGCGCGTTTGCCTCTGCCGCTGCCAGTCTTGGCTGTAGTCCACCCCGGTTTGCTTTTTGATCAAAGCGATAGCTTCTGTGTCATCTTCGGTCATCCAGCGGTCCACGTAATCGAAGAACGCGGGATGATTCCAGATGCTCTCCGCGTGCAATAGGTGGATCGCCAGCGCCTCGCCAACCCAGGCGATTGAGGTACAGCACCTGCGATACGATTCCCCCAGTTGTTCGTTTCCGGACAGCAGCGGCCAATCACGCGGTTCGAGCTGCTCATACGGACCGTACAGTCCGGCGCTGACAGGTTCGCCGTTCGCCTTCACTCCATAGTGCCCTCCGTAGATGGCCTTTGCGCCTTGCCACGCCCGTGGGAAGGTGCCGGCGGGAGGCACTTCGTTTACGTAGATCGTCTGCATATCCTCCCCAAACCGGTCAGGATATCTGCTAGCCACTTGCTTCATGCCGTCGTCGTTCAACAGGATTCCTGCCAGGAGGATCGGCAGCTTCCGGCCGCTATGATGTCCCCCAAATGCGGGCCACCCCACTCCCGCCGCGGCGCATCCGTACAGATCAATCCCATACTGCACGAGGTAATTCGTAAGATTCACTTTTTGTTGCGGGTGGAAATCGAGCATCAGCAGCAGCGCAGCGTATGCATCGGCCAACGCAATATGCATGCCGTAGCTGGGCATATATTCGGCCGGCACATCGAACAGAAACACATCCGTGTCAATCCAAGGTCTTCGATACCACGCCTCAAATTGGGCAAGCGACGGCGTGTGCGAAGGGTTCGGCGGTTCGAGAGAAGGCAATAGCTCCCTGTGTAGAGCGTCCGCGTGATAGATCGTCTGGGTTCGATCGCAATATGAAGGTCGGAAGGCGTCCGCAGAAGGCTCCGCCGCGAGGACCGTCAGCACGGAAACCGTTCGCACGGGACTCGCGTTCCAGTCCGAAGCGCGCATCACTTCAGGAAAGGAATGGACTGACGCAACGCTAATCGAAGAAACCAGTGCGTCACCCGGCTTCAGTGCGAGGGGCGGATATTTGCGTAAGGACGCATCGAACCAGTCGGATTGGTCGGTCCCGTCGTTCAGCCTTGAATCGAAGCCACTCTTGCCCTTGGCGCTCGGCAGATTCAAGACGGAACCGTTCTCATACGGCGAAGATTTCATCGGAACGGGATCAATGCTCGTGATCGTCACCGGACCAACCACATAGTAGTCGCCGGTGACAAACTGTCCGATCGGCACGGGCTGACTGAACGTCCAGGTGACGCCGTCCTTGGTGATTGAGGAGGAAGTCGCAAGAAGAAGGGTAGATTTAGCCGCGTCCACACTACCGGCTGGCGTACGATTTCTGCGTGAGACACATTCACCGACCTCAACTGTGAGACATGCCACCAGGAGTACACAGCTGAGGGTTGTTTGCAATCGACACCGGCTGTGTCTCTCCTCGATTGCGGTTTCGATCTTGGCAGGCAAGAGAATCCACACTCACTCGGGGCTCATCGTTGAGCGTGCCCAACAGTCGATCATTCTCCGTGTCGAGTGGCGGCAGTATATCACCTTGCCGCAGTGGGAGGTTTCCGGAATCAATCTCGGAACGGAACTGAGATCATTCGCGGCTAGAATCGCGCGGTAAGCTATGACTGGCGGAATTCGAAATCGGACAGGAAAACGGCAGCATCGATGCGACCCGCGCGTCCCAATGAAGTGGCCTTGCGCTCCCGAGCGATCTTCCAGCGGAGGGTTGGGTTCCTTCGACGAGGTGCTTTCACTTCCGATGAAATAGATAGTGTGCGGGACGGAAAAGCGAGTCCTTCGTGCGACCTGGCGAATGCGTGTATCCTTCAGGACGAGCCGCTGAGGCGCTCGCGGCCTGCGTCGGATATCGACCAAGCAGCCAATTCCACCGAGTGAGAAATAAATCGGCGAGCATTAGAAAACCGTCGCGAAAAACGCGAACCTTTGTAGCTGGATCATGCGCGCAGCGGATAGGCACTTCGGCAACACGTAGGCCGTGGTGCTTGGCAAGAAAAAGAATCTCTGGATCGAAACCGAATCCCTCAGCGCGTTGCTGTTCGAAGATGATTCTTGAAGGACGGCGCAGGAAGGCCTTAAAGCCGCACTGTGTGTCGCGGAATGGCAAGCCCATGAGAAGTCGCGCGAATCCGTTGAAGACGAATCCAGCTACTTCTCGCAACGACGATTGGCGAACAAGAATGAGAGATCGGTCGACGCCGCGCGAACCGATCGCGACTTCGTTTCCGGCTTCGATCGCCGCCAATAGCTTTTGCGAATCCTCCATCGGCGCCGGAAGATCTGCGTCACTGAATAGAGCAATGCGCCCGCGTGCTTCCATCATCCCGCGCCGAACGCTGTAACCCTTTCCTCGATTTGGAACATTCGACAGGAATCGCAGAGAGGCTATTTCGAGAGCCCATTGTTTTGCGATCTGTATCGTACCATCAGTCGAACCGTCATCAACAACGATGACTTCCACTTGGCTAGGGTCAATCTCGTAGCGCGCGAAATAATCTCGAATATGCTCGAGTGTCCTAGCAAGTCGCTTTTCTTCGTTGTACGCCGGGATGATGATAGAAAGTTCTATGACATTTTCATCGATTCCACGATGGATGCCGACCTGTCGTGGTGCCATTCGTGGTGCTCCCGGGGGTACGAATTGAGCTAGGCCCCCAGGCACCCCGACAAAGCATGGCGAGATGACTACCTAACTTACTTACTCCCTTCGCAACTGCGGTGCCATTGAGGATCCGGGGCGAGTCTGTAACTCATTGATAGATAGGTTGTTATCATGTTGCTGCCGTCGCTGTCGACAAACACCACGCCTACCGCGAAAGACTTTGCCTTGCAAAGGAAACCCCTTTCCCTGGAGGCCTATGTGTCAGGACGGATCGCCACTTTTTGGCACTCGCGTGCTTGGGGGGTGCGGCAGCGAAGCGGAGAGAGTTTTTTGTCAGCCACAACCACAACGTGGCGGACCGGGTGATTCGCAGGCAGGAGCAATTGCTAAGAAACTGTCCGATTTGAGTGGATGAGATTGCAGAAAGGCAGCGGCGACCCGGAGGCGGCTTAGTCTGGCAACGAGGGATCGAGAATCAACCGCAGTGCGGCTATGTTACAGCAAGTCAATCATGCTGTATGTTTGCAAGCATATCCTCCAAGAATTAAGCACCTAAAATCAGTACATTCGCGACAGGGGAGGATAATGATCGGATGTAAACGTGTCCTTGCGTTCGTTTGGACGCCTTTGGTTCAGACAAGCCAGACGCCGTGCGATTCTGGACGATGGTTTTCAGCAGCCAACTCTCGCAACTCCTCCCCAGACACTTCAACGACCTCACCATTTCGCCCGATATAGATCGGTCGGCCTAATCGAGCGCTCTCAACAATCAGCTTTTCCACAGCAGCCTTCAATGCCATCTCGGCACGTACTTCTAAAGGCTCGAGCACATTGGGCGGGGGCTTGATCATGGCGTTCCGTAACGGGCCAAGAGACCCTTGTAGAGCACGCGATTTATTATACGAGGAGTACTGTTATTCTGAAATTCGATGAAACGAGCCAGAAGTCCAGTTCTGGGAAAACCAGATTCCGGCCTTGCACTCTCAAAAGCCTGACCAATTGCTCGGGAACTAGGGACTGTTCGCACAGTGACTATGGCTTTTGAACGCGCGGACGTGAGTATTAATCCAGCGGATCGCTTAAACATGGGACGCTCCGACCTCCACGACTTGCCCTGGCTTGATCGATTGCAGTGCGACCAAGGCGTGCGGCACGTGCGGCCGGATGTCGTCGATGTCATTCGACTCCGGTCGGATGATTAGAATTGCTAGCCTGCGGCCCGCCAAGTTTTGTTGGTGAGGGATGTTCTTGTCGATCGTGATGAGTACGTCGAACTCGTTTTCGGCTCGGGCCAGAAGTTCGCCGTTTTGCTTACCGCTGAGGCCAGCGTCTCGGACTGTCTGACAATCATGTCCCTCGGTCGTGAACAGGAATTTAATTTTCCAAGGTATGCATTCGTCCAGGAGCAGCTTCATCTGAGGGCAGAGGCTAGGCTCGCTCTTGCTTCCTCGATTGCCGCGATAGCGTCTGTCCGGCTTACGCTTGGGAAGTCTTCCAGAAATTCGCTGAGACTTCTTCCGTGCTCCAAGTAATCGGTGAGGGACTTGAAAGGCACGCGGGTTCCCCGAAACACGGGCTCGCCGCTAAGAATGTTTGGATCGCTCTTTATGATGCTCATCATATGCTCGATTTCGCCCCGGACACTGCGAGTATAGCATGTGCATCGTTTTACCCCCACTTGGTCATTTCGAATCTTCCCGTCGCCGAATTCCGATCCCCAATTTTCGCCAACTGCGATACTCTTCATGCCGCGTAGGCCCGGCGTTCGTCGCCTTGTTCGATAAGCTTATTTTTGTCTTGACAAAAACTAATGCCTTTAGGATTCTATCGGTGAGGACCTACTCAACCGTTGAGGTGGCGAAGCTTCTCGACATCGGAAATGATACTTTGCACCGCTGGGTGCACACGAAAAAGGTTACCGCACCGGAGCTTCAGCGCGTTGGCGGCCTCAGCATCCGCCTCTGGACGGAGGCAGACATAGAGGCAGTTAGGGAGTACAAGGCCCGCCATTATTGGGGCCGAGGGACTCGCAGACCAAAGAAAAAGAAGAGATGATTCAGCGGGACGCGCCGGTGTTATCAGCACCAACGCGCCCCTAACCGCGGTCGCACAAGAGAGGTGCAACCATGGCTGTAACAGAAGTTATCCGCTTCCCATTTCGCGCGCAAGTAGCGCCCGTCGCAACTTCATTTACCCGAGAATCTTCCGTTCTCTTCGAGCACTCTCCGCCGATCACGTAGCGCCGACAGCGACTTTCTCCCTTTGATCCGCTTCTCCATTCCATCGGGATACGTGTGTCCCGGCACCTCGCCAAAACGCTCAATTGCTCGCCCCAACGGCGGGCGGAAAGGAAGATTCGAATGCAAAAGGCCCATATGTACGAAGCAATTCTGTTGGTGAATCGCGGACTCGACGAAGCAGTTCAGGGACTGGAACGGCTTAAGCGAGCCAAGAATTTAGGTTTGGACCCCACGCGCTTCGACGAAAAAGTGACGCTGTTCGAGATTCACCGCGCGTCACTCAACAGCTACTTTTGCAACAACGTCGGAAGGAACGAGGACCGCGACGTTGCCCGATTCGAGCAGAAGCACCGCGAATACGAAAAGGAAACCCTGGACGAAATCCAGGTCTATCGGGACCTCCAAGCCGTCGAGGAACGCCGGCGGATCGAGGGCAAACCACCCAAAGTGCGGTTCTTTACCGAGCAAGAGCAGCGGGAATGGGAGCGGCAGTACCCCAGACCAGCCGAAGATATGGCGTCCCGTGGGACAGGGGGACAGCCGTGAAACTCCACCTCATGCAACAGCTCCTGGACCTCAACCGGGCATTCGAGAACGTCATCTTTGGACTCGAACGCATGGAAAAAGCAGCCTTATTCGACAAAGACGAGGTCCGCTACACCCGTGCCGAGGTGGAGGGTGCCTGCGTCAACGTCAACCGCGAGTTCTTCGATAAGTTCGGCGAGATCGTCGAGAAGGATGCAGCCTGGGCCGACAAAATCCGCCGGGACCATGACCGGCAGAGCAAAGACCCGTTCGATCTTTATCTCGAAGTCCAGGAGCGCGAGGACGAACGCAAGAAGAAACGCCTGCCTCCTCGCGCCGTTCTGCTCCCCGGCTGGGACCAGGATGACGAACCTCCGTTCAAAGAGCAGCGAACCAAGAAGGTGCTCGGTAACCAGACCAAGGCCGCTAGCAAACCCCAGACGCCACGCGCGACCGCGACACCAGCGCCCCAACCGCGAACCGTGGGCCGCCTACGCCCCAGAAAGGATGCATGATTTATGGCGAAGCACAAATCATCCGCGAAATTCGAAGCTCAAAGGCCAGGCAAACAGTACTCGGGCGTCAAAGGCAAAGTAGTGGCCTGGGCCGAGCATATCTTCGAAGAAGGCATGCTCTACGTGCGTGTCCGGTTTACCGACCACAGCGAGTTGTGTTGGGTGCTCCAGACGGCTCACGTGATCCTGGAAGCCGACCTGACCGACTGGAAAACGGGCGACGGCAAACGGCTAGCGGTATTCGTGCAGAACGAAAGCAACTTCCAGTAAGACTGGTATGGGGAATCGTTGCGAACGGCGTAGGCTGAAGACAAAACTCAACGTCTACACGCGAGCAATTCCCGAATCACAAAAGCGTGTGGCGGGGAAAGTGGCCGGCTTATTGTTCCCCTTAGCGTTCAGTAGTCCAAGTCGTTCGCGGCGCGCGGGAGACCGTATCCCGCGACTACCGACCTAGTAAAACGGTGCCTAAGACTGTCTTGGCATTGTCGGGCAGAGCGGCTAATCTCGAGACTGAAGGGACAACCATGTCTTCCCGTACAACCCGCAGTGAAAACCTCGACTTGCGACTGACGCCCGAAGCCAAGGCGGCGCTGCAGGCTGCGGCCGCAGCTTCCAATCGTTCCGTCAGTGAGTTTGTTCTGGAAAGTGCGTTGGCGCGCGCCGATGAGGCATTAGCGGATCGCCGCAGATTCGGACTGAATGCGACTCAGTGGAAAGAATTCATGGCGGCGCTCGATGCGCCTCCGCGTCACCTGCCCCGCCTCGAACGTCTTTTGAAAGAACCTGGGTTCTTTGACTCGGGCAATCGTCAGTGACCGATCATCCCCCACTCAAAATCGTCCCGGGGGACCCGTTCTGTCAAGTCGTGTCGGCAGGCCTGAGCCAATACAGGTAGTAACCTGTTGTCCCGATTTCCAACCAGCGGCCCGCCCCCGCACCGCTCGGAGTGTCCTCGGATATGACAGCTCGGGCCCCCGTTTGGGAAAGCTTCTGAATTACCTTTTCCTGAGTCAGGGGATCTGCGTTCCAGAAGTTGTTCGCATCTCCTTCGGGTTGCTTAGGCCAATAGTAGACCTCCGCAATAATCTGAAGGCGCGCGAGATGGGCCCACATGGCCATTCCCGTATTTGACGCATTCAGAGAGGCAATTTGGTCACCAGGTCTGAGCCCCATCTCAGCGGCCTTCTCGGCTATCTGCTGATAGGATGCCTTTTCGGCCACCCGAGTGTGGAACGGATGAATATCGATCACGTGCAGCAGCGTCGGGAGGCCTATCAAGCCAAAGAACAACAAAAATTGAAGAACAGCCACACCGGAAAGCAATCGGGACTTGGGAGGAGCGACAGTCACAGCGGAACTTAGGAATAGGCACATTAACAGCACCGCAAAAGAGGCAGCGATGTATTGAACATTGTAATACCCGACGGCATCCAGTACTGCCGTAGCCACGCAGGGAAGGAGGAGGAACCAATAGCGACGTACGTCCTTCAGAATCAGCCAACCGCGGCCAGTCTCGTAGAAGGCGAGAAACAGGGTTGCCAACAGGATTCCGTTCAGCGGGAAAAGCAGTGTTTCGAACTCATAGAACAGATTGCTGAGGAACACCCGAATCTCTTGCCCGGGGTGAACATGGATCTTGACGCCTTGGTACCAATAGGTGAGATCGTATTCAGGAGGATATGTGCCTTTGAAGGGTTCTCTGAATTCAAAGGTTGCGGGCGCCACAAAAATTTGTCGCGTCGGATGCGCGAGCGGCGACTGACCATCCCCCTGCCAGTGATGATGCGGAACCCCGATCACGGCTGTGACATAGTTGTAGGTCTCTGATTGTCCAATTGTGAATCTCCCCTTCTCGACCGAAAGCGCCGCAACGAATGGTGCTGTAATTGCGAGGAATGCGAGTGCGGAAATTACCACGTAGCGAGCTTTCTGCTTCGCGACGAGCCATGCAATCAACAGAATCAAGACAGAAACCGGGAGCGTGACGAATTTCGTCAGATAACTCAGACCAACCGTCAAGCCGAGGCCCAGGAAGATTTCCCATCTCGCACGTCCGGACAAGATCTTCACCAGCAATCCGCAACTGAGAAAGAAGAGTCCTGCGACCAGCAAGTCCGGAGTCTCTTTATCCACTTCTATCAATTGCAGGGTAGACCAAAGAAATATCGTGTACCCGATCGTGATCCACACCCAATCCAGTTCGGAAGCATCCTTTTTCTCTGGGTCAAAATCCGAGCGAAGTTGCATCGATTGCCTGAGAAAATAGTCAAAACAGGTCATCGTGAATAGAAAAACGAGGAACACAACGAGATGTATGACCGGATATTCCCAGTACAGCGAAGGCTTCAACACAGCGACCGTTACACCGAACAACAGAGGATACAGCGGGCCCCAAAATCCGTTGATAATCGCCCCGTAGTGCCCGTGGAAAAAATAGCTTCCCATATCGAGATAGGAAATGGTGTCACCGCGTGCCTCCAACCGAGAGGACCAGGATTGTGCGAAGCCGAGGACAGCTCCTAGGATCCAAAAGGCTAATCGAAACCTGAAGTGGGAGGTTATCTTCGTCGCATTCATAAGGCTTGTTGCATTCCGTCTCTCCCAGCATTCTGACCACTTGAGTTCTTTTGCCAGCTCGAGTGAGGACGGGCGGCCTAAGAGTCTACACTGGCCCTTGGGACCCCGGCCAGTGATCGAATGCCCCATCGCAGCTACCGGGTGATCGTGCGGTGACCCTCACGGACGGAGCCGTTGATGCGCACACTCATCCGGGAAATCGCTCAGGCGGGTGTGGGGTAGGGCTGCAGCAAGGTCCGCGTGCTGCGGAACTGCGAGGACTACAAGTGGGGAAATAACAAGTGGAATGAATCTAAAGGAGGAGGGATGAAGGCTCGACCAGCGCCGGAAAACGTAACGTCGAGCGATCGGTCATCGCCCGGAACGCTTTCATCCGACGGGGCTACTCGGGCATGCTCCGAGCGCGATCAGCCAAGTATGGCGCGCTTGAGTTCGTCGATGCTGTGGTCGATGTCGAAGGACTGACACGCCGTCTCGCGGGCCTGGCGTGCCATCCTGGCACGCTCGTCAGGGTGAGTCACAAGGTAGACGATTGCGTCGGCGGCTGCTTCCACATTTGCGGGAGGGACAACCAGACCATCAACTTGATCCCGGAC
>Ga0210404_10001469_pt1 | contig 10035 bp, 17 predicted proteins | sample IncBWH28MmetaG_FD_155455 | JGI IMG/M metagenome (GOLD analysis project Ga0210404, IMG submission 155455) | Forest soil microbial communities from Barre Woods Harvard Forest LTER site, Petersham, Massachusetts, United States - Inc-BW-H-28-M | ecosystem: Environmental > Terrestrial > Soil >... | reverse complement strand
CGGTGGCGGTGGTTGGGGATACTCTCGTTGGCGCTAACGACGCTGGCGGTCCTGACCTTCTGACCGGCCCTCGCTCAGCAGGGGGGCCGGTCGCGCTCGTTTGCTCGACTCTTCCAACCCTCATGCGCCAGATTGATCGCAGCGGGCCACCGCACTCCGGGCAACCTTGGGCTGCCTCTGGCTCGGCATCACCGCGCTGAGGCACGCTGGCTCCCGGCCGAACTGGTCGCCCTCGTAATCGGAAACAGGCGTCCGAGTCATCGCGTACTTCCCTCCTCAGGGGCCAGCCACGAGAGCGCAATAGCCGTGTCTGCTAGTGCCTGGGCTTGACTCAGGGCCCACAGGAGGGGGGTACAGGGTGGGACCAAAGTCCAATAGGCGCTGAGCGGGCGACCGCCGCACAATTCTGTTGCCCCGGCGATTCTGGCGCCCCCCAACACGTTATGGGAGCCACATGGAACAAGAGATTCTTCGCCGTCTGATTCGAAGCAAGCTCGCTGACGGTCGTCTGCCCCAGAACAGTATCCCTCGCCTCTGGGGTGGCGCCGGCAACGGCGAGACGTGTGACGCCTGTGAGGAGATCATCACCAAGACGCAGTTTGTCATGGAAGGGGTCAGCACGACGGGAGGCAAAGGCATTCAGTTTCACGTGGGATGCCTCCACATCTGGGACGCGGAGCGTTGCGTACCTGGCCGAGGTGACATCAGCGCAAATGAACTTCCAACGTACGGTCCCGGTGAGTAACGGGCCGGTGGATAGGCAATGGACGATGTCCTGAGCCTTCTCGCCGTGGGCGTGGGCCTGCTGGCCATCTGGTGGCTGTCCGGCCCGGTCCCTGAGCGGGGCCGGCCAGCGCGCGAAGGAAGAGGCCAAAGCGGAGGCGACGATGCACACGCAGACGCCCAGGACCGTTAGTCCGGCGGTCCGACCGTAGTGGTAGTCGCATTGTCTGACGGTGCGACGCCGTCTCGTGGCGTCGCGTCGGGCGGCACCGTCAACGTCTCGACCCACACGCTGACGATCCAGAACGTCGGGTGGCAGCCCGCCGAATCGAGATTCTGCACGGGCAGGCGCCGCAACTCTTCCGTTTCGTGCCGCAGGTCAACTTCACGCAGGGTGTGACGCCGGCCGGTGAGCACGTCATCACGATCGGGTCGCTCGCGCCGCGGGAGGCGGTCGCGCTGCATGTCCTGACGGTAGGGAACTTCCCGCCGCTCCGCAGTGTCCGGAGCGTGGAGGGGCCCTCGAAGCAAGTGACGACGGAGCAGACTTTCGTCATTTCGAAGGTCCGCTGACGGGTCCTCTGGGCGCTGATCGTCCTCGGCGCCGCGACCGCGATCTCCTGGCTCTGGCGGATCGCCTCGCGGGCGCTGCCCCCGGCCTGGGACTTCATCTGGAAGTAGGGGTCCGCTCGTCCTCGTCGGCCCGCCGCACTAGCTGAGCGCCGCAACTCGCAGCGCATTCGGACCCAGCCCCCCTCGACTCTCCGTTCCGCAGGCCGCATCGGCGCTGTTCCGCGACGAACGCGAGCAGGTCGTCCGCGAGGCTCATCGAGTCGTAGTTAGCACGCGTCGCCGAGCCCGCCGCCCGCCACGCCGAGGATCGTGCCCAGATCCGGCCCCGAGAAGACGTCAGCCGGGATCGCGGCGAGCTGGCGATTCGCATGCCGAACCCGACCCCGGACACCGAGTAGAGGAGAAGAAGCGACAGGCCTGTGGGCCCCGGACCCCGGCGAGGCAGCCGATCCCCGCCATCGCGACGATCGAGCCGAGCGCGAACACCCAGCCACGGCCCAGGCGGGCCGAGAGCCAGCCGCCGAACAGACAGCGTCTCGCATGCCTACGGAAGCAGCTGCGCTGCACGGGTTATCGGGAGCGTCCGGCCACGAAGCGGTCAGCGCGGCTCTCTGACCAGGGCAAGACGCGATCCGCCGGGGATTGAACGAAGGTCCAATAGGCAGGCCGGAGGCTGGTGGTTAGATTGCCCGTAACGAGAGGGATGTGACCACCTCTGTCTGAATACTTCAAGGACGTGTTGGCGCTCGTCATCGGTACCGTACTCGTGATGCTGGTTTGGCTCGCGATCGGGGGCGGGACGTATCGACGATTCCCTGACATAGAAATGGGTTCCCGAAGCGGCGCGTTTCAAGTCTCCGCGATTGGGGCCGTAACCGTCGGGATAGAACGTTGAGCACTTTCGTCGTCCACTGATCGGCGTATCGCTCAAGAAAGTCACTCAACGCGCGACCGATGCTCCCATCTCACGATCGAGAACCTGCTGTGTCGTCTCGACCAGGTGCGGAGGCCGGGCACATCTCGAACGTGCCCGATGCCGAGAGCTTCGATCCCTCGGAGCTGGACATGGACCAGTGGGAGTTCCGCACAGAGCACGGACAGGCGGGCCGGGGCCTATACCGAGGGACCCTTTATGAACCCCCGTACTCCATCTGGCAGGCTGTCGTAGTCCTCCTCGTGGTGGAGATCTGCACGCTGTTGTACCTGTGGATCCAGGGCAAGTAGCAGGATAGCGCCCAAAGCCCGGGTCCACTATCCAGGGTCGCGATGGGCGGGGAGCAGGCCCTCGTAGCCGCGCTCGAGCACTTCGGCCCAGGCCGCGAGCCCATCGGCGATGCGTTCTCGCCGCCCATCATGAGGCGCCAACCATCGCCCTGCGGGAGATCCGGTCTACCGGGTCGCGGAACGGCGCCTGGACCTCTTGCCCGACACCCTATTCATCTTCTTGCTCGACCCTTTGGCAGACGGCCGCAACGCTTTGGCCAACCGAAAGCCGAGAGCCTTCGCGCACGTGCGGCAGAGATCCACGAGGAATGGCTTGACGGCTTTGCTGCTATCGTCCACGTACTTCGAGCACCGCTCCATCTTGTTGCACTGGATGCACTGCTGATTTGGCATCTATGTGCATCCTCCCTCGGTCGAGTTTAGGAGCGGTCGGGGCGCGACGCGGCAGCCCGGCGCCGAACGGGCCTGAGCGCGGCAGACGCCTCAGGCGAAATCGGCCAGGCGATCGGAGGCGGTGGCCGATCCTTCTCGGTAGGCTTCGGCGCACGTTCAAGCCGCCAGAAGACGATGACGAATGCCAACAGGATCAGGAAGCCAGCGGTAGCTAGCGCGCCATACGCCAACGCATTCGGGAGCACCATATCCAACTATCCCACGACCCTAATTTCACGCCGGGGTCACCCTCGAGCACTCCTGTTTCAGCGTTTTTTCAGCACACTGATCGCTAACATACTGAAACAGTTGAGTTGCGCTCCCAAGATTCTCCCCAGCTCGTACAGATGGAACCTACGCGCCGCCACCGACATCGCTCATCATCGCCATAAGCTTGCCGCTGGCAGTCTTCCGCACAACAGCATCCCCGCTTCTGGAGCGGACCGCCCAATGGCGAGGACTGTGACGCCTGCGACGAAGTCACCAAAGCGAAGATGAGACCGGCGGTGGCTGCGGCTCCAGCCGCAGCCCTCCCTTATCAGCTAATCCCAAAGTCCTAGCCCAGAGATCCAATAGAAGTGGATGAGTCCCGCGGATAGAGTGCGTTCACTTCGGAAAAACTGAGAGGAGATCTTCGGTGCCAAGCCCAAGAGGAGCGCTTCAATCACCGGGACTGGTGGGAGAGGGTCGTCCCGTGGTTGGAGAGGATGATGAAGAGGAAGCTGAAACCAAGAAGATGCTGGAGCGCAACCACCCCAAGGGGGCCGACGCCAAGGCCGCAGCCGAGTACCGGCTCGCCCAGGCCCCTCAACGGGTCGGCCACACGACCGGTGGCTCCGCCGAGGCTCGGCAGGCTGTCGTCAACTTCCTAGGAGGTCTCCGGTGAGCCCCCGTCGGTTCCTCAGCGGGCTCCTGGTGGCCGGCGCGCTTCTGCTGCTCACGGGCTGCACCTACGCCAACGGTGGCCGGGGAATGATACCGTTCGGTGCGGGCGATGTAGTCGACACCTGGAAACACCGGGTCCAGGTCGAACCCCAGGACATCACCAAGCCAGAAGGCGTCGTCATTTACGTCCACGGCTGCAACGGACTCGGCACGCTGCCCGGCATACTCTATCCGGATACGCGAGCCTGGGTGCAGACCACCACGCAGGCCGGGTGGCGGTTCGTGGCGCCGGACTCGTGGGCGAGGGGCACGTGGAACCGACCTGACGGGTGCACGGGCGACATCGAGATAGCCCGAGTCATCAGACTCCTACGGATAGAAGAGATCGCCTACGCGGTCCGGCAACTCGCGGCAGACCCAACGGTGGACCAGAAGCGGATCGTACTCCTCGGTCACAGTGAGGGCGGGCTCGCCGTCGCGACGGCCGCGCCCCCTAAGTCGGTCGCCGGAATCATTATCAGCGGCTGGATGTGCCACTCAAACGTTCCACTCGGTGTCGGCATCGCCGCTCCGCTCAACCTTCCGGTGCTGGCCATGGCGTTCGAGCACGACTCCTTTGTCGCCCATAGCACGCACAACACGATCCCGCCCGGCAGGTGCAGCGCGTTCTTTCGCGGCCGCCCTCACGCAACGGAACTGATCATCCCTGGCGAGGGCCACACAACGGGCACTCGAGCCGAGGCTAGCCAGGCCGTAGTCAAGTTCCTGGGAGGCCTCCGATGATGAAGAAGCTGATCTTGTCCCTGGTCGGCGCTATCTTCTCCCTATCCCTCGTGGCGATGCCCCGGGCCGCGGGCGCCCGGCCACGGCTCGAGGATCAAATCCGGGCCCGGGGAGCGGTGGCAGCGAGCTTGGGACCGGGAACAGCGGGAGCAGGCGCGAGATGCCCGGGATCGGGAGCGGGACGAGTCCATCCTCCGTGAGCTGCGGGACCAAGCCTGGGATCAGCGAATGCGCGACACGGCGAACGCGGACCCTGGCCCAGGTATGGAAGACGGCGGGGGACAGCCGATGACCGTGATCGACTGGAAGTTTACGGAACCCCCACGAACACCAGCATCGCGATCATGACGCCATTCACGACAATTCCTCCTTTCCCGAGTTGCGAAGGCTCGACCTAGGCTACCGCCAGTTTACCGCGCGATCGGTTTCCCCTGCTGGCCGTACACGTCAGTTCGAGAAGAGGTTCGTACAGAAGCCCTTGACACTGTGCCCGAACGCGACGCCACTATCGCGCGCGTTGCCCCAGGCGGTCTTCGCCGGTGGCTCCGCGGCTTGACCCGATTCCTTCAATTTCTCACCGCCGTCGTGCCGATGCCCTTGGCAGTCCCTTCGACGCCTTCCCCAATTTTGCTACTGGGGATCTTCTTCGCGCCGCTTTCGACCTGCTCTATCCCGACCTTTCGAATCATCGGCCGCGGAGGCGAAGTCGGACGCGAGCAGCGAGAGCGGAAATACGAGCAGCATGAGCAGGCCAAAGCGTTCATGAAGTTCCTTATGGGTCGCGTCATCTGACCTTTCCTATTGGACCTTGGCCCATGGGGTGACACTCGAACCCGTCCCGAAAGCCATAGACCCAAGAGCCAAAAGGTGAACGCACGTCCTCTGTATAGAGTCGAGCCCAACAAAGCGTAGGGAGAACAACATGCGTAAGTTTGTCGTTGGTTTCATCCTGATCACGCTGGCCGCGACGGTGTCGGGCTGCTTCATCGAGCCTTACGGCAACGGAGGCGGCGGCCACGAAGGGCGCGGAGAACGTGGAGAACACGAAGGCCACGGAGATCGCCGATGAAATACGTCCTGATCGCGGCGCTGCTGGCCGTCGGGGTGGCGCTGCCCGGAGTCCCGGAGGCCCAGGCGCAGGTGAGCATCGGGATCGGACTACCGAGCATCAACATCGGGATCAACGTGCCCGTGTTCCCCACGTTCACCGTGGTGCCGGATTACCCGGTCTACTACGCCCCGCAGGCGAACGCGAACCTGTTTTTCTATGACGGGCTCTACTGGGTCTATCAGGGGGACAATTGGTACGCGAGTTCCTGGTACAACGGGCCCTGGGCCTACTACGAACCCCAGTACGTCCCGGACTTCATCCTCCGGGTGCCTGTCCGCTACTATGTCTCACCGCCCATCTACTTCCGCGGGTGGGAGCCGTCCGGGCCGCCGCGGTGGGGTGAACACTGGGGTGGCGGTTGGGATCGTGACCGCCGCGGATGGGATCAGTGGGACCGCCGGACGGTCGTCGCGCCCGCTCCGCTTCCTGTCTATCAGCGGCAGTACTCGGGAGACCGCTACCCACGGGTAGAGCAGCAGGCGGCCATCCGCGAGCAGAACTACAAATATTCACCGCGAGATCCCGTAGTGCAGCAGCAGCAGGGTCGTCAGCAGCCGGTGGAGCGCCGGCAGCCAGCCGGGGCTCAGCGTCAGGGGCCAGGCGTGGAGCCGCAGCAGCAACGGGGCCGACAGCAGGGGGAGCGTCAGCAGCCGCCGGCTGTACAGCAGCAGCCACAGGAACGCCAGCGCTCCAGCCCACCGCCTCAGCAGGTTGCTCCGGCGGCCAACCCGACTCTAGAGCCGCAGAAGGGGCGCGAACAAACGCAGGAGCCACAGCAAGCTCCTGCCCCGCAGCCTCAGCGTGAGCAGAGAGCACAGCAGCCCCAACCCCGGCGTGAGGCGCCACAAGCTTCGCGACAGCAGCCACCGGTAGAGCGCCCAGCCAGCAGGCTTCCATCGCAGCAGCCGGTGCAGCCGGCTCCGGCCCCGCAACCACAGCGTCAGCGGGAGACACAGCAGGGAGCGCCGGTCGTCCAGCACCAGCAGGCGGCACCACAGCAGCCGCAGGAGCGTCCGCAGCGGGATGCGCCGCCGCACCAGCCGCAGCAGGGGCAGGAGCAGCAGGGCCGCGGCCAGGAGCAGGGGCGCGGGCATGAGAAAGGGGGCTAGCCCAAGTGACAGGTGACAGAAGTGACAAAACCTACCCACGACGGAGCGTCATGTATTGGACCTAGGTCCAATGGGTGGGCAGGTCCATGACGACTAGACTGAGAGGAAGGAAAAAGAGGAGGAAGCGCATGAACATTTTCTACATCATCGGCGTCGTGGTCGTGGTGCTCGCCGTCTTCGGTTATTTGAGGCTTGGGTAGGGGGTAGGAATCCGGTGTGTGTCAGTAGACGGTATCGCTCGACCGTGATCGATACAGAGGATGCGATGGGCGCAGAGCGCGGCAGCCGAGGTCGCGGACAGAGCGTGCTGGGAGCCAATCCTCGCATCGGCCGAAAGGATCTGCAGGATCCCGATCGTGATGTGTCGGAGTCAGGTCACCCGGGCCCGGAGGATGAGCAGGGGCAAAGCTGGCGCGATGCGGGAGCTGAAGGGCCCGAGCAGCTCGAGATTCCGGCGATGGACAACGAGTCGCCCCCGAGTGAGTAGCGGCATGCGTGGGGAGGAATGACCTATGCACTACGACCCTACCACGACCATGCCTGCGAAGAGCTCCGCCGGCGACATTCGCGAAATGGATCGATGGAGTGAAGTCCGAAAAGAAGTGTCGTCACATTGACCGGTCAGGTGCCGACCTTCAGCGCCAGGGCCTAGGCCTCCGAGATGGCGCGCGGCGTCTCCGGCGTGAAGTCGGTTAAGAGCCAACTCACCTTCACGTAATGAAGGAGCGGCGGCGAGCGCGCTCGTATATCGAGCAGGGCGCCGTGACGGCCGGCTATCGGGCGGACGCGCGAGACAGCGGTTTACAGAAATGGGGATGTCCGTATCCGCCGCCTATCGGGACGCTCTTTATAGAAAACCTGAGTTGAGATTCTGAATGAGGAGATCCTATGTTCCTGATCTGGGCAATTGTTTTAGACCGCCTGTGACGACCAGCTGGGCGCAGGTAGGACGCGGGCTGGCGGTTGTGGTACCCGCAGTGGGGGCCGCGCTGGGGCTCCTCTGGCGCTATGGCCGCCGCCCCGCACCGGTTCCCGCAGTAGTGCGCTGCCCGATCCACGGCGTCGCCTACGACTCGGAGCTCGAAATGTGTCCTAGCTGCGCCAAGACGCAGACGGCCGCGAGACAAGATCAACCACGGCCCGAGATGCGGTTCGGTTCGAAAGGACAGGAGCCGCGCGATGAGCGGAACGCCGATACTGTCTAGCTTGCGAGACATGTCGAGCGATCGAGGAATGGCACGAGCGGGGTGAAGGCGTGGTGATCGAGCTCGCGCCGTGCGGCCACGTATTCCAGTGGAACGCCGGAGTCGAGTGGCCGATGCGAGCGGGCGCGTAACGACGGAAAGGAGGAGATGATGACTCGATTCGTACTGGGAGCGATCGTGGGAGCCGTCGTGGTCTGGGTGTGGGGCGAAGAGATCCGGCGTTTCACCAATACCAAGGGGCGCTCGGCGCGGCTAGTTGCCGCCGACACGCTGCAGTCGGTGCAGTCCGTCGCCGAGGAGATGTTCGATAGCGCGAAGGGTCAGGTGACGTCCACGCTGCAGGCCGGGCAGGACGCGATCCGGCCCGCCCGGGTGAGCCGGGATCGGCCATAACCGCTCCGGGGGCCGGGCGTGCTCGCGGCGATGCTGCTGAGTAGCGTCGGCGGTTACGGTCACGTCCAGCCCCAATAGACCTCCCCGCCCTCTCGTCATCAACATGAAGACCGCCGAGGCGCTCGGTCTGACAATCCCACCGTCGCTCCTGCGGCCGGGCGGACCAGGTGATCGAGTGATGGCCCCAGCTGGTCTCCTCTACCCTCTGGTCGGCCTCGCGACCGCGGCGACGGTCGTCGCGTCGCAGGCCCTCATATCGGGAGTGTTCTCGCTCACCCAGCAGGGCATTCGCCTTCGCTACATCCCGCGCATGATCGTAGTTCACACGTCCCGCTCGGTGATCGGCCAGATCTCCCTGCCGGCCGTGAACACGATGCTCATGGTGGGCTGCCTGCTCCTGGTGCTCGGCTTCCGCTCGTCGACGGTCCTCGCCGGCGCGTACGGCGAACACCTGACTTTTGAGCCGCGGGAGGATCGAGCGCGCGCCCTTTGGTAAGGCGTGAACTGACCGAGGAGGTTCTTGTTTCCGCAGTAGCGCCGCCGTGCGCAGGTCTGGGTTCTCGCAGGCATAATCTTGGGCACAGGCTTTTTGCTTCCTGCGCCGGCGGCCAAGTGATCGGTCCGTCCACAGCAGCACTCGTCAAAACCCGCCATCCGGGTCGCTCCTGTCACGGCTGTCTTCGCCGGGTTGTCACCGCCGCCGTTCGAGACCGAGGTCGACGCGCCTTCAAGGTGAGGCCGACGGAGCGGATCCGCCCCCAGCGGCGTGCCGCCTTCACCTTCGAAGCGTCGGTGCAACGGCGAATCCGGATGCGAGCAACGAGAGCGGGAAGACGAGCACAATGAGTAGTCCGAATCGGTTCATGGAGGCTCCTTCTCTGACCAGGCCGATTCCGGGCGTTCCATCCCGTTTGGCCTCTCGGACCTTGGCCTCCGCGGAGGGCAGGCGGACCCATCCCGGAAGCCGTAGACCCAAGAGCCAATAGGCGAGCCGAGGTCCTCTGCATAGAGTCGAGCCCAAGAACGGCTGTTCACTATTCTCAGGAGGTCAGAACAATGAAGCGAGGATCCGCAAGAGCAGGGGTGGTGTTGGTCGCGATGCTTGCGCTGACGGTGCTCGTCGGGGCTGGCTGCGCGTCAGGTCCCTTTGAAGATCCGCACAACTACGGGCCGGTGGGGCCGATCGGGATGGCGGGGCCGCAGGGGCAGCAGGGACCTCAGGGCCCGCAGGGCCCGGCAGGTCAACAGGGCCCGGGCGGCCCGGCTGGCGTGCAAGGAGTGGCCGGCGCGGAGGGTCCGCAGCGGCCCTGGGTGTCGTTCACTGACTTCCTCTTCGACTTCGACAAGAGCGAGGTCCGGAACACGGAGACCGGCAAGGTGACGAAGCTGGTCGACTACATGAAGGACAACGCCAACATCATGATCGGCATCGATGGTCACGCGGATCCGCGCGGCAGCGACGCCTACAACCAACCTCTGAGTCAGCGCCGCGTAGACGCGATCAAGGCCAGCCTGGTGACCGCCGGCATCCCGGCGAGCAAGATCCAGACGGGCGCGTTTGGCAAGACGCAGTTGAAGTGCGGCGAGTCGACCGAGT
>Ga0210404_10001468_pt1 | contig 10044 bp, 6 predicted proteins | sample IncBWH28MmetaG_FD_155455 | JGI IMG/M metagenome (GOLD analysis project Ga0210404, IMG submission 155455) | Forest soil microbial communities from Barre Woods Harvard Forest LTER site, Petersham, Massachusetts, United States - Inc-BW-H-28-M | ecosystem: Environmental > Terrestrial > Soil >... | reverse complement strand
TCAAACGTAAATACTTCAACCTTCAGCAAGCTCTTCTCCTGTACGGTCGACGGCGCCATCTACGCGCAGCCTCTATGGGTTGCCAACGTAACCATCGGCGGGGCGAAGCACAACGTGGTTTTCGTCGCCACACAGCACGACAGCCTGTTTGCTTTCGACGCCGATGCGAACCCTTGCGTGCAGCTGTGGAGTGTCAGCCTGATCGACAGCAATCACGGTGCAACCTCGGGGGAAGTCACGGTGCCTTCCGGAGTACCTGGCTACCTGGTCGGCCAGGATGCTGGAGACATTACCCCGGAAGTCGGAGTGACCGGGACTCCCGTCATTGATCCATTGACAGGCACACTGTATGTCGTCTCCAAATCCGTAAACCTATCCGGCCCGACCTTCTACCAACGTCTACACGCCATCGACATCGCCACGGGCGATGAGAAATTCAGCGGTCCCGCGAATATCACCTCTTCCAAGGTCACCTACCCAGGCACGGGAGACGGAGGATCGACGGTTAGCTTCGACCCGCGGCAAGAGAACCAGCGCCCCGGCCTGGCTCTAGTCAATGGCATTGTTTATGTAGGATGGTCCTCGCATGAAGACACTTCACCTTGGTACGGCTGGGTGGTGGGCTTCAATCCCTCAACATTGGCTGTTGCCAATGCTTTCAGTACGACTCCGAATGCGCAAAAGGGTGCCATTTGGATGGGCGGTGGTGCGCCCGCGGCGGATGCCAATAACAATCTGTACGTGGTCACCGGCAACGGCGAATTTGACGTGACCAGTGGAGGGAACGACTACGGAGATTCTTTCCTTCAATTGTCGGACAGTTTGACGGTCTCTTCGTTTTTCACGCCCTCTGATCAGGCCACCGACGACTCCGATGACGCGGACTTCGGTGCCGGCGGGGCGGCGGTGGTTCTGAATCTAAATTCAGGCACTTTAAAACATCTGGTCATTGGTGGGGGCAAGGACGGCACTCTGTATCTCTTAAATGGCGACGATATGGGTGGGCTGGGAGACGCCAACGCCCGGCAGCACTTCAACATTAGCCACGGGATCTTCGCCACCGGAGCCTTCTGGAACGACAATTACTACATTGCAGGAGCCGGCGGCCCTCTGGTTTCCTACTCCTTTAACAGCTCTACGAATCTGTTCAATACTTCCATTGCGTCTCAGTCTTCTTCGAGCTACGGGTTTCCCGGTGCTACGCCGTCGGTCTCTTCCACAGGCTCCAGCAACGGAATCGTCTGGGCTCTGGACAACAGCGACTATTGCACAACGCAGTCTCCCGCTTGCGGACCCGCTGTTCTGCATGCCTACAATGCCACGACGCTCACTTCGGATCTGTGGAACAGTTCGCTGGTTGCCACGGATGCGGCCGGGCACGCCGTGAAGTTCGCCGTTCCCACCGTGGCCAACGGCAAAGTGTACGTCGGGACCCGTGGCAACAACACCGGTGGCGTTTATGGCTCGACCAGTATCTCGGGCGAGCTGGACGTCTACGGCTTGAAGCCAAACTAGAGGTTATCGAGGCAGTCTCTGCTGCCTGTAAATGAATGGTGGCAGGCTCTCCCGTCGGGTTGGCACGCTCCGGCCAGTCAGCCGAGAGGCGGAAGTCACCGCGGGAGGAGAACCTTCAGCAGGGCGTAGTCGATTGGTTCCAGGCATCCAGTTCCTACTCAGAATGCTCCAAGTGGATGCTGGGTGAGAGCCGGGTCTTACTCAGGTGACCATACCTTGAGTAGAACTTCGTAATTCTCTTGCTGCAGCGCGTCCTTGACTTGATTTGAGGAAGATAGGTCAGGATAAGGTCCGACCGCCACTTTGTAAAAGCGATCGCTGCTCCGCTTGTATGTAAACGCCGGAAACTTCTTCCGGTTCAAAGTAGCCGCTAAGGCATCCGCGTTATCTTCCTGCGACATCGCGGCTACTTGTAACACGAAACCGGACTCGTTCAAGTCGATTCGGGAAGGGAGCGCGGGGCGCTTTGCAGCCGACGAATCTAAGGACAGCATCTCACCGCGGGACGGCGCCTCATTTGCTTTCGGCGCGACCACGTCGTCTGGGGGCCTTTGACTTGCAATGATTTTGGGCAAGTAGTGGCCCAGCAAGAAGAAGCCCGGACACAAGACCGCCACGGCCAGAAGGAGCTCGAATTGCCGGCGCAATTGGCTCGATTGGCTCGCTATTTCAGGCGCAACGTTGGCGAATCGGGATTCTGATCTTACTGGCAAGGGAATCACGATGGGATTCACGCCGGGGAGATTTCTCGCGTCGGATGCGCCAACTGCGGTGTCCCGATTTGTGGTCTCGACCTTGGAACCGACCCAGGCCTTGAGTCGCTGCTGCGTACTTTCTGCCACCTTCACAAAACGCAAGCCCGTGCGATTTTTCGAGTCGCTGGCCCAAGCAATCCGCACCCAGGCAAACACGGAATCATTCTCGTTGGGCAAATCGAACCGGATCGAGATTGGGTCCTGTCGCCGTTTGGGGATGAGGCCACGAACGGAAAGGCCGCCTTCGCCCAGATCGAAAAGCAGACCAGCCTCGGACTTGCCTAGCGACACCAATACGGGTGAATTCACCACGAATCGCGGAAATTGTCGGCGCTCAACCATCTTGTGTCTACGGCCCGTGCTTCGTGGGCTCAGCGATGACCGCGATGGTAAGACGAATCCTGCCAATAAGATGCAATTTCAGTCGCGAAATTGCGCAATCGGTAATTGGTCGCGAAATCGCGCGTCATTCTCATTTCGGCGCCGACCGAGCGATATGCGTCCGATGGGAGTAGACACGCAAGTCCCAAACGCGGCCCAACACGTCGCACCTTGATACGCGCATCTTGGTGGCGTAGGATTCTGGAATACAGCCGAACCTTGCAGGGAATTACCGTAAGCGGGGGGCTGAGTTAGTCACCCCTTCGGCAAAATGTCTAGTGTCGTCCTGAGGGGGATCCGATGTTGGGTAGGAAGAATCCGAGTACTTCGCAAGATGCGGCCCGGGAACCGAAGCCATTGCCGACAAACGAAAAGAACATCGAGGCGACAGCGGATCGCGGGTCAGGTTGGTTGGGATCGGGCCTGAATGTGAAAGGCGACATTATCGGGAGTGAGGATCTATTGATCGATGGCTCGGTTGAAGGACGGATCCAGCTCGATGAGGGGAAGGTGACGGTCGGACCGACGGCGAAGGTCACGGCTGACATCCACGCCCGCGACTTATTGGTGTATGGCTACGTGAAGGGGAACGTGCGCGCGAAGGGGCGGATCGAGATCAAAAAGAACGGTTCGGTGATCGGGAATTTGACGACGGCGCAGATCACGATCGAAGACGGCGCGAACTTCAAAGGATCAATCGACATCGACAGGGGTACGCCCAAGGAATCCGTCAAGGACGCCTCATCGCGGGCGGCGTCTGCGTCGGCTGGCGCTGGATCGAAAAGCACTTAGCGAACGGGCGCCACGATTGTGGTTGCGCCCGACGCGAGACCTCGTCCAATTGCCCTGAATCCTCGCGAGCCCACCCGTTGACACCCTTGTCTGCGCTCCATCCCGAGTCTCCGTGCAACCCGTATTCTCCTTCCTAGGAACAGAATAGAGCCATTCCGGGCGCTCAAACCCGTCCCCGCTTGAATTCCGCGCTAACAGGGGAAAAAACAGGGAACCTGTCGCTGTCGAGCCCATCGTTGGACGTACGGTGCTCAACGCGTGCTATCCTGGCTCTGATGGAGGCGGCTCCGATCTTCGGTCGGCAATCGAACCCTGGGGTGAGAATCATTGTATTCTTCGCCGCGTTGAGCCTCCTGGTCGGCTGCGGCGGCGGGTCCAGTTCCGGTGGAGGTGGAGGTGGAGGTGGGAATCCGAATCCTCCTCCGCCCAGCAGCGTTTCCGTGCTCACGTATCACAATGACGTCGGGCGGACCGGCCAGAATCTGAATGAAACCACGCTGACGACTTCGAATGTGAACTCTACGAACTTCGGCCTGCTTGGGTCGGCTGCGGTGGACGGGCCCGTGGATGGGGAGCCGCTGTACGTCGGGGGCCTAACGGTAAACGGCGCGGTTCACAATGTTTTGTTTGTCGTTACGGAAAACGACTCCGTGTATGCGTTCGACGCGGACGCGCTCTCGTCTCTCTGGCATCAATCCGTTTTGGGTTCCAATGAAACGCCCAGCAACGAGGTGGACGGCTGCAATCAGGTGATGCCAACGATCGGCATTACTTCGACGCCCGTGATCGATACCTCGGCCGGTGCGCATGGAACCATCTTCGTGGTGGCCATGACCAAGGATTCCAGCGGTAACTATCACCAGCGTCTGCACGCCCTCGATCTGACCACGGGCGCAGAACAGAGCCAATTGAATAGCCCCGCGACCATTCAGGCTACATACTCGGGCTTGGTGTTCAATCCGGAGCAATATGAAGAGCGCAGTGGCCTGCTGCTTTTGAACGGTGTGATTTACATGGGATGGACGTCGCATTGCGATTCCGGCGCCTACAATGGCTGGGTGATGGGCTACAGTGAATCGACATTGCAACAGACGAGCGTGATCAACGTCACTCCCAACGGTGGCCAGGGAGCTATCTGGATGGCAGGCGCGGGCCTGGCCGCGGATTCGAGTGGGAATATTTATTTCCTCGACGGCAACGGCACCTTCGACAGCACTCCAGGGGCGCTCCAGGCGAACGGCGATTACGGAAACGCCTTTATCAAGCTTGCTACCGCCGGCGGCACTTTGAGCGTTTCGGACTTTTTTGCAACGTACGATAGCGTGGCGAATTCAGCCATGGACAGGGACCTGGGCTCCGGAGGAGCGTTGGTGCTGCCCGATTTGAAGGACGGCGCGGGAACTACTTGGCACCTAGCCGTCGGCGCCGGGAAGACCGCTGTAGAAAGTCCGCTGAATCGAATCTATGTGGTGAATCGGGACTCGATGGGCAAATTCAACTCCAGCAATGACAATGCCATCTACCAGGAGATCACCTCTAACGGACTAAACGGTGGCACCGGCGTCTATGCCATGCCCGCGTATTTCAACAACACCGTGTACTACGGCGCGGTGGGCGACAACTTGAGGGCATTCTCCATTGTGAATGCCAAGCTCGTATCGCCGGCGGGATCGACAAGCACTGCTTCCTTCGCTTATCCCGGAACTACGCCGAGCATTTCTGCGAATGGAGCGTCCAATGGAATTGTTTGGGCGGTCGAGAACGGGAATACCGGAGTCCTTCACGCGTACGACGCGACGAATCTGGCGACTGAGTTGTACAACAGCAATCAGGCCGGCAACCGAGATCAGTTCTCGGACAATAAATTCATAACGCCGATGATCGCCAACGGCAAAGTCTACGTGGGCACGCCCAGCTCGGTGGCTGTATTCGGATTGCTGAGCCAATCGGCGAAGCTGCTTAGGAAATCGTATCCAACAAGCGTGCTGCACGCCCGGTTGCCGATGCACCTTGTCCCGCGCTCTGGAAGCAGCACCCCGGGCAACTAAAGCCCTAGTGAACACCCGTCGATTGTTGCCGCGCAGCGCAAAGTCGCCCTGGCGGAACCAGGCACTGTCTTGCTGCAGTTTTCGCTAGCGACCTTCACCTGATTGTCCGGCCGGCAGCGTCCAGATGTCGAGCACGCCGGCGGATGCGAGTTGATTGGCGTTGCCCTCGGGAAGAGCAATCTTGCCATCCGCTACGATGGGGCTATTCCAGTGCCCTTTGCCGCATTCTAGGTCGGTGATCTGATTTCCTTTTGCTGGATCGTAGACGCGTAGCCCACCCTTGGGACTATAGACAAACAGCAGGCCGCCGGCCACTACCGGACTGGTGCCGCCGTTATCGTTCTTCCACATCGCGACGAGCTTGCCGTTCTGGAAGGTCCAAGCGGCAGTGCCGCCGCTGTCAGCGGAGAACAGCCAGGTGTCCGCGTTGTGGCGCCACACAGCTGGGGCGGTGAGCAAGCGGGCGCCTGAGGGCGTCGAGACGCTCTGCAGTTCACCGCCTGCATGCGGGACGGTGCCGGCGATAGCCTTGATACTTAGCAGCCTGATCAGGCCATCTTTGCCTCCTTGGGCCAAAACGGCGCCGTCGAGCAACGTCGGCGAAGTCGATCCCATGTCGAGGTCAAGGTCATCGAGCCAGGCGTTGTCTTTTGGAGTGTAGTTGCCCAGCATCTGAGTGGCGTCGGGGTTGAGCTCGATGGTGGTGTCTCCCCATTTCGTCTTGCCGTCGTAAGGGCCATTGCCGGTGGCCACGAAGATGTTGCCAGTCGCGGCATCGATCACGGCTCCGGCTCGCCCCCAGATTCCAGATCGACTATCCCGGCAGGAACTGGGATCGAGCAAGCCGGCCCGGTCGCTGCAGAGCGAGTTCCACACGTGCAGCAGCTTGCCGGTCTGGGCGTCAAGAATCGCGACGTGGCCCTGGTAGGGGGACCGGTCTCCGATGTACCCGCTGGTGACGGCCACGATGTGGCCGCGAAACTCTCTAAGCGGCGAGGCGATCTTCTCGCGTAGCGGCAGTAGCGTGATCGGGGTTGTCCATAGTACATGCCCGTCGGAGACCGCAATCTTCTGTACCGTGCCATCGGGCGCTGCGGCATAGATGTGTTGGCGGTCGGGATCGGCCACCGGCGTGCTGTTAGAGATTTGGCGAGTACCTACCCAGGAGTCGTACCGGGGCGGTGTGTACTCCCAAAGAACGACTCCTTGGTTGGCATCCACGGCGATGGTCTTGCCGTAGGTGGTAGTCACGAAAAATACGTCATGCCTGGAGCCCTTTACCATGACGCCGCGGAGGTAAATGGCCGAGGCATCCACGGTCCCGTCCAGATTGATTTGGTGCGGGCTCAGGGAAGCGACGTTCGCGGCGGTAATGCCAGTCGGGCCGGTCGAGGCGCCGGAGCTGGCCGAGTCCCAACCAAACTGGGTCCAATCATTGCTCGTCTGCTGGCCCGAGGCGCCCCGAGCGCCGATTCCTGCCAGGATCAACAGCAGCAGGAGCAATCGTCTCCGGACGGCCGCACCACCAGTCATCAGTTCAGTCATACGCCGGCCTCGAGTTTCGTAGGGTAAAATGTCCGCGCCCTACAAAAGAAGGAAATTCTCGTCTAGTCTGCAAGGCTACCGACTATTGAACGGTAGCCTGAAGATTCGTTGGTGGTTCCAGGTCATACTCCAGAGTGACCTGCACGCGCTTCAGGTTGGACTGGGACCAGTCACCAAAGGGGTGTACGTAATAAACGTAAAAAGTCGACCCCAAAGTCTCGGGGTCTCCCCCACTGGTATTGAGCAGCGTCGGATAATAAATACCGTTGGGAGGCGAACCGCCGCCGCCAACGAGCGTGGTGGGATTGCCCCAGGTAAGCCCGTCGCTTGAAAAGCGGATTTCCAGGCTCGCAAACGAATTGGCGTAGGTCATCACGTATTGGTCCAAATAACTGCTGTAGGCCACGTTAGGTTCAAAGAAGGTATTCCCGGCTGTGAGCGCGGTGAAGGCCCCGCCGCCGTTTCGCGGCATGGCGAGGTCAGTAACGCCGTCACCATTCCAGGTATCGCCGCCGGTGTATTTCATAAATAGAGTTCCTGCACCTGATGTGAAGGGTGTTCCAGCTCGCGCCGCGGCAATCACTGCGCTGATCAGAGCACGAGCAACGGATATCTGCACATGTCCGCTACATCCGGTCGCCTTATCTGTATAGTAATCGTACAGGTAGTCGCCGACCGCAACCAGTGTTCCAGTTCCGACTTCCACGTGACAGTTGCCCGAACGGGCTGCTTGTGGGCTGACAACTTCTCCCAGTTTGTGCCACGTCACACCCAAATCATTTGAGTATGCAAGTCCGTGTCCCGAATAAAACACCGAACCATCGCCGTTATACCAGTATTCTCCGTGGTACAGCCCGATCAGGATGCCCGAGCTTGTGTCGTAGTAGACTGCTCCGCCGCCCGCGTAGTTATGATCAAAGGCACCTTTTCCACCCCGATGGATGTTCGTCTTTGTGTGGATGACGCTTACGCCGCTGAGCCAGTTGTTCAAGTCGTGGACCGTTGCGCCTTGCGTGTTACGCGTTGCCCCGTCTGGGGCGAACACGTAGTTCGTGTCGTGGTATAGAAATGCTCCCATGTTCCCGTCTGGAAAGCTCAAGGACAAGCGGACTCCTGTGCGCTGCGACGGCGTCAGCATAGTCTGCGGCGAACCGACAGTCACCGTCTGGGCCCTGATAACCCGGGAACTGGAACTCAGAAATGTTATGAGCGGCAACAAGCAAAGTGCGGCTGGTTTGAAGCCATGGATCATGGTTACCTTGAAGAGCAAAGCATACTCTTTCAAGAGGTCGGACCAAAACGACCGAACGTTTGCAGATTAGCCGTGGTCAGCGACGGGCCAAAGAACACGACGCCCCAATCTGGTGCACCCTCGTTTTGAGAGAGAGGGGCGACCGTAATGTTTTGAGCAAGGATGGATTTCAAGACCTAAATTGTGGGTACACTCGTTTTGCACAATTGAAGCGCTACGTCCTGACGTCCCCTGGCGTAAACATAGTATCCCCCTCCGTGCATGGGAGCATGGCGACGCAGCCCATATCGCGTTGGCGCAAGGTTCGCGAACATCTGCGATGGCGCGGGCCGTTCATCGTTGGGTTACACACCTCCGCAAGCTTTTGCGTCCGCTTGTTTACTGAGATCTTTGGCACATCTACGAGACAGAAATTTCGCAACAAGCGCCTCAGCCTTACGCCAGGGAAGAATTGGCGACAAGAATCTGCGGGATAGAAGATGATGCTGATTCCCTGACGACGATGATCGCTTCCATGGGCGAATTAGCGCCTGGGGAAGTAGCCCGTCGTCTATCCAACGGACACCTTGTTGCCGTTGCCTTCTCGGGCGAACAACCGGTAGGGTACATGTGGTTGGCGTTTTCCTGCCTGCCGGAGACGATTTTCGACACCAGTTGGGTTATTCGGCCTGGCGAGGTGGTTCGGTATAATTCCTTCGTGATCCCGCCCTTCCGAGGTCGTGGTGTGCATAGCGTCGTGAACGCCGCCTCAAGTTGCTATGCACGGGAGCGAGGTGTTGCCAGGGCGCTTGGCGCGGTGAGCGTGTTGAATCCGCAGTCCATGAGCCTCCCCAGGCATTACCGCAGAGCGATCAAGATGACGGTCTTCTTCGCAAAATTTCACGGCGCGAAGTGGACGATCAGGAAATCCTTCGATGCTCCGCTCGACTCCCGTTTTAGCTGGCCGATTCAAAAGACGGATTGACGCTTGCCGGTACATCGCGTCGCTCAAGTGCCAGATAAACGCTGCCGGACAAGTCCGTAGTTGGACGAAGATGTGGCTGTTCGGGTTGTTACCACTGCCAGCTGGAATCGCGGCGGGATTGGACTGGATTCGAGGCCTGCGAATGCTTCTTAATTCTGCATCCGCGGCGCGATTTGTCCGCAGGACGCACCGGTGCAGTCCCATCCTTGGCCTGTTGCGTGGGGGCTAGGAGACGGACCACGTGCCCGAGCCGCTCCTGTCGATACGGCTTCGCCATGCAGACGACCGCGCCCAGCGAGTGCGCCTTCGCGTAATCGCTCGGATAGGCGGAGCTGGTCAACAGCATCACCGGCACCATGTTCAGACGGGGCGTCGATTTTACGTGCGCGCACAGTTCGTATCCGGGCTGGTCCTGGCCTTCGATTGCTGCGATCAGGAGCGCGGGCGTGAACGTGTCGAGCGCATGGTACGCCTCGACCGCGTAGCGCAGCGCCATCACTTCGTAGCCGTCGTTGGTCAGATAGATGTCCAGCGTGTCGCGGATAATCGAGTCTCCATCTACGACGATCACCAGCGGTCTTTCAGGGGTTTGCTCGACCGCGCCCGGCGCCGCCTTCACCAGCAGATCGCAGCTTGCCGTCTCAACGATACTTGCGCCGACGCCCACGCCGAACACAACGGCAACGGACCATCGGCCGTCCAGCGTCTCGGTGACGCGCGCGACGTGACCCTCCTGCTCGGTTTGAGGCGCCCCGGGCAGTTTCGTGTAGGGAAACGTGACGTGGACAATCA
>Ga0210404_10001466_pt1 | contig 10055 bp, 8 predicted proteins | sample IncBWH28MmetaG_FD_155455 | JGI IMG/M metagenome (GOLD analysis project Ga0210404, IMG submission 155455) | Forest soil microbial communities from Barre Woods Harvard Forest LTER site, Petersham, Massachusetts, United States - Inc-BW-H-28-M | ecosystem: Environmental > Terrestrial > Soil >... | reverse complement strand
ATCTGAAGGCCAAGCGCTCCACGACCAAGCCCAGCGCCGAAGGGCCCGCGGCTTACGTTTTTCCGGCGGATGACCCCCGCCCTGGCTCCCAAGCGGAACTCCTCCGCGTGCTGCAAAAGCAGGCAGTGGAAATTTCGCGCAGCACTTCCGCCTTCACGGTGACGCTGCCGGTCAAGAAACCGAAAGAATCCGGCAAGGGCAAAGAGAAAAAAGAAAAAGACGAAAAAGCGAAGGACGAAAAAGCCGCGCCCCCCGCTCCCACGACGCGCGAATTTCCCGCGGGCAGCTACATCGTCCGCATGGACCAGCCCTACTCGCGCATAGCGGACGCGCTGCTCGACTACCAATACTGGAGCCCGGAAGATCCGCAAAAAACGCCCTACGACGATACCGGTTGGACGTTCGGAGAACTTTTCGGCGTGCAAGTGACCCGCGTCACGGATACAAAGGTCCTCGATGTGCCCATGCAGCGTGTCACCGAAGTACGCGCACCCGGCGGTGTGAAGGGCGAGGGCACGATCTTCGCCATCAACAATACAGCGGAACCAGCGCTTGCGACTTTGCGCTACAAGCTGCGCGAGGCCGCGATGGAAGCGGCCGAAGAGCCCTTCGAGAGCGCGGGGAAAAAATTCAACCGCGGCTCGTTCGTCATTCGCAATGTGAGCCGCGCGGATTTGGACAAAGTGGCGGCCGATCTGGGCGTACAAATCACCGCGCTCGCGGCCGCGCCCAGCGTGAAGACCCATCCCGTTCGCGCCGCGCGCGTCGCCTTTGTGCACACCTGGCTGAGCACGCAGACCGAAGGCTGGTGGCGACTGGCGCTCGACAAGTTGAATATTCCCTACGACTACATGAGCACGCAAGCGATCGCTAAGATCGACGATCTTAACGCCAAGTTCGACGTGATCCTCTTTCCGCCCGTGGGCTTTTCCGCCGGCTTGAATCCCATCGTCAACGGCATGCCCACCGCCTGGGGCAATCCGATGCCCTGGAAAAACACTCCAGAGACGCCAAACCTCGTGGGCAAGAACGACTCGACCGACGACATGCGCCCCGGCCTCGGCTGGGAAGGCGTAGCGCGTTTGCAGGAGTTTGTGAAGAAGGGTGGCGTCCTGCTGACTGCTACGGACACATCGTCCTTTGCACTCTCCATCGGACTCGGCGACGGCATCAGCGCGCGCAGCTCGGATAAAATGAAGATTGTCGGCTCGGTCCTGGGAACGCACCTGGTGGACGGCGCCAGCCCCATCGCCTATGGCTACGACGAAAAGGTCGCCGCCTACTGCGACAACGGACCGATTTTCTCGCTCAGCAGCATTGCGGGACAACGCGGCGGGCGACGCCTCGGCGCGGACGTGCATGCGCGCCCCACGGGCCGCGGCACTCAGGACGATCCCGATTTCACCGTCGGCCGCACGGCCGCCCAAGTCCCCGAGGAGCCCAAATCCGAAACGTGGGAAGCGCCTCCGGTAACGGACGAGCAAAAGCGCAACGGCTACCGCGTGATTCCCGCGGTGAACCGGCCGCGGGTGATCTTCCGCTATGCCGACGGTAAGGAGCTGCTCATTTCCGGTTTGGCCGAAGGTGGAGACGAAATCGCCCAGCATCCCGCTGTCGTGGACGCGCCATCCGGAAAAGGCCATGTCGTGCTCTTTTCCATCAACCCGGTCTATCGCGGCGAAACCCGCGGCACCTATTCAATGGTGCTCAACACCATCCTCAACTTCGACAGCCTGGACGCCGGGCGCAAAGACGCCGACAAGTAAATCGGCGGCCCGACCGACGTTGCTCTTGCGCGGCAGCCAGTTTGGGATACAATCCCCGCCGAACATGGCGAAGCGCAAAGCCAGGAAGAAGGCCCGTAGGGCGTCCAGAGCCAAAGGACGCAAACGCACCGTCGCAGGCAAGCTGCCCAAGGACGCCGTGACGTTGATCGTGCTGCTCCGCGCGCGCGAAGGCCAGGAAACCATACTGGAAGCGGAACTCCGCGCGCTGAGCGGCCCCTCGCGCAGAGAAGAAGGTTGCTTCACCTTTGATCTGCACCGCTCGGTAGATACGCCCGGCGCATTCTTACTCCACGAAGTCTGGGCCAGCCGCGAAGCCCACACCGAGCACACTCACTCACCCCACTTTCTCCGCTGGAACGCCCGCAAGGACTCGCTCATCGCCTCTCGCGACGGCACCTTCTGGAAGCAGATCTCCTAAACTTACGAGGGGGGACCATGACAATATTCCTTCTTGCTATCGTCACTGAATCAGAGCGCATGCCGCTCCCTCCGCAGATAGCGTTCATAGTAATGGGGATCGTCCTGCTACTGGTCACATTGATTCGTTCCTGGCAGTCCCGTAGCGAATGGAAGGCCAAATCATCTCAACGGCAAAGAACCCCATATAGACTATCCGCAGCCATGCGTTTAGAAATCTCCCTCGTTACGGTGGGTTGGATGATCTGTTGGGCTGTCGCAGATCCCGATTGGAGGTTCCGAATCCTCTTCGGCGGGACTGCCCTACTGGGAATTGTCGTCACCCTTTACAGGGCACGCTCAGAGTCTAAGCAATCGCCGACATTTGACGATGCAAGCGTCCTGCATGTGAAGTCGTAGTGTGAACGCAGCGCGAAGAGCTAGAACACTGCGAGGGCTCTTCTAAGATTCCGGCGCGGCGAGGTAATAGCCGGGTCGTGCGCGGACCTTCAGGTCTTTCAGCTTGGCCTGAACTAATTTAACTTTAATTTCGTGGTAGCCGGGACGATCGGCGCCCGTCGGCGTATAGCTGATGGTGTACTGCGAATGCAGCTCGCCGCCGATTTCATCAATGGCTTTCTCGATGGAGCGGTCCTTAAATGTGGCCAGGTGCGCGCCGCCGGTAGCCGTGGCCGCAACTTCGAGCGCGTGATCCTTCACTTGGTCGTGGACGTGTTGCACGGCCCACACAGCCGCTGCCAGCAAATCAATGTTGCCGTAGCGGTTCTCCTCGCTGGTAGGCGTTTGCGGGACGCCGGGTGGCCCCGGCATCGTGCCAACCGGAAGATTCGGCCGCTGTGGAGCTTTGGGCTTGGCCTGCAATTCGGCGCGCGTGGTCGAAAGCCCGACGCTGTAAATCGTCACGTTGGCAAGCTGCGCCTGCCGCAGCACTTCGCCTAATTTTGTCTCGCTGCCCACATCCGTAGCTTCCGCCAGAATCAGCAGCACGCGCCGCCGCCCGGGCTTCTCCGCCGTGCCCAGCGGGCGCCCCGAAAGCATCTCTACGCCAACAGCCATGGCATCGTAGAGCTTCGAGCCGGATGTACCCGCTGCCAGACGAGAGATGGTGTTCTCGATCAAATCACTGTTCGCTGTAAAGTCCTGCAGCTTGTCCACCGAATCGTTGAACGCCACCACGGCAGCTTCGCCGGTCGGCCCCGTGACCGTTTGCGTGAAGAGAATCCCGGTCTTGCGGATCTCCGGAAGAAGCACCTCGACGCGCGAGCTGGTCTCAATCAGAATGGCCAGCGAAATGGGATCTCCACCCAGATCGAAGTGCGAAATCTGCTGCGCCGCGCCGTTATCGGTAATCTGAAAATCCCCCGCCTCCAGGTTGTGGATCATCTCGCCGCGGCCGTTGCGCACCGTCACTGGTGTATTCACCAGCGCGACTTGCACCTTAAGTTTTGACTGCGCGTCTTTGGGAGGCTGTTGCACTTCGATCCCGGGCCTGGGTGGAAGTGGGCCTACGGGGGCTTGCGCGTTGGCGGATCCGCCGCCGAGAACCAGCAGAAGCGCGAAAGTTATGGACGCGTGCGCAATTCTTATCATTCGGATTACCTAGTAGCACAGGATTTATCCTGTGCTCCATTCAGCCCCAAACGCGTGCACAGACGAAAAGTCTGTGCTACCGGGAGTGTACTTGATTCGACGCATGTTCAGCGGAAGACGTTGCCGCGGACCGCGCGGGTTCCTACAATCAATGTTTGCGCCTACGGGAGAGACCAGCCATGCCGGACGGGAAAAGACTGAAGCCGCAGCACGCACCGAAAGTAAGCCACGAAGATCAAAAGTTTCTGAACAGTGTGCCGGCCCGGCCGATCCGCATTCTCGGCGAATACATTCACCCCCTGGTGCAGCTCAAGAACGAAGGCATCGGCGACACCATCGTGATGTTTGGCTCCGCGCGCATCGAATCGCACGAAACAGCACTAGCTCGCTTCACGCGGCTCAAGCGGGAAAAAACGTCGAAGATGCCCGCCCCGAAATTGGCAAGGCACCGCGAGGATCTCCGCCACTCCAAGCGCTTGCTGGAGATGTCTCGTTACTACGAAGAAGCGCGCCAACTCTCGCACAAGCTCACCACCTGGTCGCTTTCCCTGGGACCGCGGCCGCGACGCTTTGTGGTTTGTTCCGGCGGCGGGCCGGGCATCATGGACGCGGCGAATCGCGGCGCTTATGAAGCCGGCGGGAAATCCATCGGGCTTTCCATTGAGCTTCCGCACGAGCAATACGCGAATCCTTACATCAGCCCCGAGCTGAGCTTCAATTTCAAATACTTTTTCATGCGTAAATTGTGGTTTGCGCAAATCGCTAAAGCCCTTATCGTTTTTCCCGGTGGCTTCGGCACCATGGACGAACTCTGGGAAATGCTCACGCTGCTGCAAACCGGCAAGCTCGCAAAGCAAAATATCATTCTCATCTACGGCCGCAAATATTGGGACGAAGTCCTGAATTGGAAAGCCATGGTGCGTTGGGGCACTATCAACGAGGACGAGTACAAAATGCTGCAGTTCGCCGACACCGTGGACGAAGCTTTCGATTACATCCGCGCCGGACTCGAAAAATACCACATGGAAGTCGACCCATTTTTACAGGCCTACTGACCCGCCATCTGCCATAAGTCATTTGTGTTCAAATATTTATGGTGTGGTACGAATCTTGCTACATCTTCTCCGTTGCCGTGTTTTATCTACTAGGACCTAACCCCACTCCAGCCGGGGCCGAATAGGGAGGATGGAGAGAGATGACACATCAATCCGGAGAGAAGAAGTTTTTCGGAAGAACGTTGCTAGTGTCAATTGCGTTTCTTGGCATGCTGGCGTTCGCGGGAGCACCCCGGGCATCTGCCGAAAGCTATGACAGTTGCCAGCGCCGTATCTGGAAAGCGGACCACCGGCTTCACGAGGCCGTTGAACATCACGGCTGGAATAGTCGGCAGGCAGAACGTGCGCGGCATCAATTGCACGAAGCGCGCGAACGCTGCTGGAGAGAACGCCATCGGTGGTGGGACGAAGACGGCCGACGCTGGCACTCCGATCGCGATTGGGATGATCACGATCACGACCGCCACTGATAATGAGATGTGATTGTCGAGGAACAAAAAACGGGGCCCTACATGGGGCCCCGTTCATTTTGGTGGGAGAAAATTAGTTCGAACTCACCAACTGCTCGTCGGAAAAAACAGCTTCAAACCGCCGCGTTTCATCCTGATCATGAAGCATCACGATCGGAACGACGCGCAGCCACTGTTTGCACGCATGACACTGCGTCGATTCGCCTTGCAAGTCCTGCAAAAAGCCATCCGTGAAATGATACAGCGCACGCTCGCGCCGGGCATTTTTCTTGTCCCGCGCGCCGCAGTGCGGACAGATGAATTCCACCGTGTCCTGCTGCGGATCGCGGTCCAGAGCCGCCCAGCCCGTGCGGCGCACACCTACAGTTTCGAGATTACGCCGGTCCATGGGGGTCGACCTCCTTAGATCCACGTCCACAAGGAATAAGATGCTGTGATGTGGAGTTCAGTTACAGTTTTCTGTAAGTTGTTCAATAAAAATAAGTTACAAGACATTTCGCGGTCCGTTGACGTTTTTAGGGGTCACCAAGATCGTTCTCACCAGCAGCCCAGGGAACTTGTAGGCAGGCTTGGTGTCCAACGCAAGGAGGACGCGCGCAACCTCACATCCCTGCGAGCGCGGCGCTGGTCTCCTGGAGAACTAGAGCAACCCCAGGAGATTGGCGCCGCAAAATCTCTGCGGCTCCGTTCCGCTTGATCTGGAACGAGCCTCGCTTGCAGAAAATTTTCTGGAGGTGTGTGATGCCACGCGAGCCCCAAAAAGTATCTGAGAAACTCCCCGAAGAAAACCTCGGTTCGTTGCGAGGCTGCCTCGTCGAAGGCGATGCGGAACAGCGCACACGACAGCGAAGCGTCCGGCGCCGTGCCCTGGCCATTTCGATCCTAGTCCAAGGCGCTGTCCTAACTCTTATCGTCTTGTTCCCTTTGTTCGGAAAGACGGAGCGCATTGCCTTGGGAGGGGTCTATGTTCCGATTCCCTCCTACGGTCCTGATGGTCACCATCCCCGAAGGGATCCCAAACCCACAACCGGTCGGCAGCGCATCCCTGACTCGCGCCTGTCGTACGACGGATTGATGAGCAAGCCGCATCCACCTACGGGTGGCAATGCGAATCCAAACGATCCTAACGACGACGATCCTACAGGATCGGGGCCAATTGGGCCGCCTTGCAACGGGTGCATTGACATCGGTGGCAAAGACAGTGGGCCACGTCCGCCAGGAGTCGCATCAGAAGGCCCAGTAAAGCCGCAAATCATCCATAAGACCCATCTCGATCCCGGCATGCTGCTCAGCCGCGTCGAGCCCCTTTATCCACGGCTGGCAATACAGATTCGCCGTGAAGGGCGAGTGGAATTGCGCGCGATCATCGGGACCGATGGCAGCATTCAATCGTTGCAAGTTGTCGCGGGTGATCCCCTCTTCCTGCAATCAGCGATCGATGCAGTCCAGCAATGGCATTACAAGCCGACGTATCTGAATGGCCAGGCGGTGGAAGTTGATACCTACATCACCGTCGTTTACACCATGAAGCAGTAGGGTGTAGTCGCGGGTCTTTAGATCCGTGCTTTTTATTCACAAGGCACCACCGCGGAGTGGGAAAACGGTGCAAAGGGCCGCGCTTGCCTTGGACGCGGCCCTTCTGCCTGCACCGGGCAACCGATGCTCTTCTCCGGCGTGCGTTAGAACCGGAAAACGATACCGGTCGAGACGCGCAAATTATTCTGTGTCTGTCCGCCAGTTCCCGTTTCGGAGAATCGCGTCATCAAGTAGTCCACCTTCGCGACGCGAATCGCAAAACGATTGCTGAGCTTGTAATCCACGCCGCCACCGACCGACATGGCGAATGCATTGTCGGAACCGCTGGCTCCCGCGATGCTGGCGCTCGCGTGCGCCACGCCAAAAAGCACTTCACCGAATGGCGTAATGCGTTCGTGCCGGCGGTAGGAAATGCGTGGCCCGAATAGAAAAGTCGAGAGCGTGCCGCTTGTGCCCGTGCCGAGAATGTTGCCGTTGTGATAGCCGCCAAAATCAGCGACACCGCTCAGCCAGTTGTTTGCGTTATACGCGACGGAGGCGCTGCCGCCGTTCAAACTGAAGCTGCTTACGCCCGCCGTGCTGGGATTCTCCCGGAGATACGAATAACCTGCAAAAATATCTACCTTCGGCGTGTCTTGCGCCCGGGCAGACACGCCGAAGAGCGAAAGAACCGCCAGTAAAGACACCACTAGCTTCAACTTCATAAAACCTCCAATGGATTTAACTTCCTGCGCAGGCCCGCGGGATGCGAGCGAAGCCGCGCGTTTCGCGGCGTGCCTCAGGCAGGAAGGCAGCGGTCCGCATAGCTCATTTTTGTCACTCCATAAAGATGCTGAGATAGAGGAGGGAGTTGCAAATCCAACGAAATATTTGGCGGGTAATTTTGTAACCCAAGCCGGTGCTACAGGATCAGCTCGCCGGAATCCCGGCCGATGGCCTCGCGCGTAAGGTCGCGCAGACGAATCAGTTCGTGCCATTCGAACGATTCTGCATGTTCAATTGCGCCTACCGGCTTTTGCGGATAGATGGCCGGGTGAACCGTGATGGTGACGCTTGTCGGCCGCGGCAGGTAAGTTCCATCGCGCAGGAATTTGCGCGTGCCTTTCAGCGAGATCGGGAGAATTGGAGCACCCGAATCCACGCAAGCCTTGAACGCCCCGAGCTGGAAGGGACGCACGCCATCTTCTTTGCCGAAAGTACCTTCTGGAAAAATAAAAACGGACTCGCCGTTGCGCAGGTATTCCGCCATCTGCTGCGTCTGCCGCAGACGCGACCCCGGATCGGTGCGCTCAAACTTAAAATGATCCATGCGATCCAGGAATGTGCCGATGAAGGGCATGTGGCTGACTTCCATTTTCGATACGAACCGGTAAGGCACGCCCAGCCCGAGCATCAACGGCAGCACATCGAAGTAGCTGGTGTGATTGGCCGCATAAATCTTTGCGCCGGCAGTTTCCATATTTTCTATGCCAACAACGCGCACGCGGCAGCCGATGAGCACGAACAAAACTTTCAAAGCGGCGGAAGTGAAGCGTCCCGCTTTTCGATAATCCTTGATCAATTGCACCAGCGCCCAGGTCGGAACAATCCACACTAGGAACACCACCATGAAATACACACCGTACAAAATTTCCAAACCACGCTTCACGCCGGCAAAAATCTCCCGGCCGATATTGCGCAACGTGGTCCCAGTCCCCAGCCGCACAATCTGCAGCCAAGCCGGCGCCCTGGACGCGGAAAGAGTCCCCGCGACATAAAGTTGCTTCGTTTCTTCGCGGCGCAGTTTTCCGCTCGATGTTTTCGGAATGCTCCCGGGCGGAAGCAACTCCACGCGATCCGGCGGGAGCCCCAGCCCCCGCGATACCAGGTCGGTCACAGAAGCGGCCATGGCGGCAAGACGCGCCGCGTCGTGCTCGCGCGTTTCCGCCACGACCACTAGTTTCTCCGTGCCCGTCGCTTCATCGGTCAATCCGAACGCTACGGTACAACCCCTGCGAATTCCCTCGACCCGGGCGGCCAGCTCCTCGACCTCGTGCGGATATAAATTTCGCCCGCCCTTGATGATGATGTCCTTCACGCGGCCCGTGACGTAGATTTCTCCCTCGGCACAATAAGCGCGGTCGCCGGAATTCACCCACGCGTATTCCCCTTCGCCAGCGGCGCCTCGCGGAAGCAGCGCCTCCGTTGCTTTTGGATTGCGGTAGTAGCCGCTGGTCGCGGAGGGCCCGCGAAACCACAGAAAGCCTTCCGTGCGTTCGGGAACTTCGTTGCCGCTGTCATCCACGATGCGCACTTCGTGGCGCGGGAACGGTTTTCCCGAAGACACAAAGGAAATTGACGTTTCATCGTTCGGCTCTGCCGGCACGGCGCGTCCCTGGGACGTAAACGTACCGCGTTCGATGCGATCGATCAGCGGCCCGCGATTCAACGGCGGAATGGTGACCCCCAGCGACGCTTCCGCCAGACCGTACACCGGAAGCTGCGCCTCGCGCCGGAAGCCGTAACTCGCAAAACGCTCCGCGAATCGCTCCAGCGTTTCCGGATTCACCGGCTCCGCGCCGTTCAAAGCCGCGCGCCAGCCACTGAGATCCACACCTTGGATGTCTTTGTCGGCGATCTTTCGAATGCAAAGTTCGTACGCAAAATTGGGCGCCGCGGAGATTGTGCCTCGATGCTTGTGAAATGCCTGCAACCATCGCGCAGGCCGCGTCAAGAATGCCAGCGGCGACATCACCACCAGCGGAATCCCAAAGTGCAGCAGCGTAAGCCACGCGCCGATCAACCCCATGTCGTGGTATAGCGGAAGCCAGCTCACTCCAATATCGTCCGGTTTGAGTTGCAACGCTTCGCCAATCGCGCGAATGTTCGCCAGCAGATTCGCGTGCGTCAAAATGACGCCCTTGGGGTCTCCCGTTGAACCTGACGTGTACTGCAAGAGCGCAATGTCACTTCCTTTGCGTTCACGGCTGCCAGTCAGGTACGGAGGACGCGCGCCGGGAGCCAGTGGCGGAGCTTTGTCCGCCGCTTCAATCAGTTTTTCCGCATCCGCGACGTCCCGGAGCGAGCGCACCCGCGGCCTCAACAATTTCGCCACTGCTTCCGCGCGTCGAAATGTCAAAAGCATGCAGACTTCCGCGTTGTTTAGAATTGCCGATTGCCGCGCCGCGTATTCCTCGATGCGATCCGCGCGAAACGGCGGA
>Ga0210404_10001462_pt1 | contig 10067 bp, 10 predicted proteins | sample IncBWH28MmetaG_FD_155455 | JGI IMG/M metagenome (GOLD analysis project Ga0210404, IMG submission 155455) | Forest soil microbial communities from Barre Woods Harvard Forest LTER site, Petersham, Massachusetts, United States - Inc-BW-H-28-M | ecosystem: Environmental > Terrestrial > Soil >... | reverse complement strand
TGCGGGACGTGCAGGCGTTCGTCGCCAAGGTGATGGTGTTCGACAAGCCGGCCGCGAGCCCGGTCAATTTCACTCTCGCGCGCACCATCCATTCGGACGGCCGGGTCGGGATCAAGCCGCGTGCGCAGCGCCGGTAGGCGCGCAGCGCGGTTCACAGCATCACGATTCCAAGCTGGCTCGCCTTGACGACTGCTTCCGTCCGGCTCTCCGCCTCGAGCTTGTCGAGGATCGCGGCGACGTGGAACTTGACGGTGTGAAAGGAAATGTCCAGCCGACGCGCGATCTCCTTGTTGGAGGCGCCGTCCGCCAACGCGGCGAGCACCTCGATCTCGCGGGCGGTCAACCGCGGAGTCCCATCGGCATCTCGGTTCGATGGTTCGGCGGCCGCGGCGCTCTGGTCGAGCAGCGCCACAAGAAGCGGGCGCTGCAGCACGATGAAGCCGCTGGCCAAGGCCCGTAACACAGCGACAATTTCCGTCAGATCTGCGGATCGAGACAAAACGGCCGATGCACCGGCGCCAAGCGCCTCGAGGCTCTTCTGCTCGTCGGCCTTCGCCAGAAATACGATCCACGCCGGGCGCCGGTGCCGAGCTTGCCAATCGGCCAGTAGCTCGGCCGCCGGGACCTCTCCCGACAACACGACGTCGAGGTCATGCCTTTCCGCCAGTGCGAGCAGTGCGGCGGGACTGTCGGCGATACCCACGAGAGTGATCGCCGGATCCTTGCGCGGCAGCTGTTCCAGGCGGCGGCGCAATGTTTGATCGACCGAAAAGATCACGATGGCGACCATGAATTCTTGGCTGCCCGCTTGCGCTGGTTTCAGTCGCGCCGACTACTTCACCGGTCGCTCGCCGATGACAACCTTCAGCGCAGCCGGCGCCCCGCCGCGTGTCAAGCCGAGATCGACGGTCGTCCCGACGCTCTCGGGGCCGAGCAAGTGCATGACCTCGCGAACACGATCGATCGGCTTGCCGTTCCACGCGGTGACAATGTCGCCCAACAGCAACCCGGCGCGGCGAGATGGCCCGTCCGGATCGAGGCTGACGACGAGAACGCCGCGCCCGTCAGCCGATCCCGCCGAGCCGCCCGATGCACGTTCGCGCCCGATGGGCCGAAGACCCGCGCCGAGATAGCCGCGAAATACTTGGCCCCTGGCCAGAAGCTGGTCGACCGCGCGCTCGATCGTCGACGCCGGAATGGCAATGGCACGGTGACGCGGGCCGAGGACGGTCATCGCCATGACCTGGCCATGCGCACCGACCAAGGCGCCGCCTTCGCCGACCGGGCTCAGGGCGAGGTCAAGACGAATGAAGTTGTCGATGGTGCCGCCGCGAGCGCTGTGCCAAGGCCCGCTTGCCAGGGCAACGATGCCGAGCGCGGCCAGGGGCGAGCCCTCGTGATTTCCCACGGCCAGAACCATGTCGCCGGCCCGCGGTGCAGCGTTTGTCGTCGCCGCCACCGGTAGGCCGTCGGGCTGAAAGCGAAGGACGGCGACATCGGTGGTCGGATCTCGCCCGGCGAGGGACGCCTCGACGAGGCGGCCGCCGGGGAGCGTAAGTTTGATGTTTTCGTCTCGTTCCAGAACCTCTTCCGCGGTAACGACGATGCCGGAACGCCAGTGCATTCCACTCGCCGCCCATCGGCCGCCGCTATGGACGGCGACAACACTGCGTGCGGTGCGTTCAACGAGTTGCGCGGCGCTGTCAGAAAGCGCAGCAAGGGCATTGGTGGTCTCGGCCATGGCAAGTTCTCCGGGAATGTTTGCATGGCCGAAACTTGGCATTGGCCAAAACGCGCCGCTACTGGCCGGATGGGCAGGTCGCAACGATCGCGCACGGGTAAGTTCGCAGGGCAGCTCCGCCGCCGCGCGCGTTACCTTGGTCGCGGACGCGAACTGGATCCGTTGCGAAGCCAAAAACGCCGCAGGCATTTGGTCGCGCAATTCGCCGCCGCGCACCGCAGGCGCGATGATCGAAGGCCGACTCCCGACGGCAGCCCGTGGCAGCCCGTCAGGCCTCGATGAACGCGTACGAAGCGCCTGCAAAACCCTCGCGGCGCCCTTTCATTTGCACGGCTGGCCCGGCGTGCATTTCGGCTTGGCCGGCGGCGGCCCCGCATGCGGCGGAGGCGGCGGCGGCCCTGCATGCGGCGTCGGCATCACGGGTTTCGCCACGAGCGCCGGCGCCGGCTTGGGCGGCGGCGGGGTTGGTTGGTGAACGACGGGTGGTGGCGGCGCGTGAACCGCGGTTGACGGGGTGTGATGCGGTGTCGGCGGAATGACAGGCTTTGCGGTCCCCGGCGTCAACGTTGTGGTTCCAGGAGTTGTGGTTCCAAGAGTTGTGGTTCCAGGAGATGACGGGCCTTTCTTTTTCTTGTCGCCTGCCGTGCCCAGCCCGGTCGTGCTGGGCCCTGCAGTGCCAGCCCCTGCCGCGCCGGCCCCTGCTGCGCCGGGCCCCGTCGTCGCCGCGCCGGCCGGACCAGGTTTACCGCCCGGCTGTTGCGAGAAACCAGGCAACGCATGCGAAGGCGTCCCCAGCTTGGAGGGCGTTCCGGCGTTGGCAGGGGTTCCAGGAGTCCCTCCAGGAGTCCCTGCGGCGTTGGCAGGGGTCGCCGGCCGCATGAGCACTACCGGTTTGCCGGGCTTCGCCGCGATGACGCCCGGTCCTGTAAGCTGGGCGGGATGCGCCGTGGCCGCGACCGCAGGATGGCCCTGATTCTTTGTCAGCGAAAGCGATGGATCCTTGGCCGCTGTCTGCACGTGGCGCGTCTGCTCCTGCGTCGGCGGAATGTGGCGCTCCTTGGCAAGCGCAAGCTGCTGCGGTGTCGGTTTCACCGTCGTCCCGCCCGCGCCCCCGTTGAAGCTGGCTTTGGACGTGTTATTCACCACGACGGTTTTGCTGTAGACGTTGGTGACCGACACGCTGCTGATGTTGTTCACGGTCCTGTTGTAGAAGAAGGCACCGTTGTTCCAGTAGCCGCCCTCGTAACCGACCCCGCCATAGCCGAATCCGTAGTTCACGCCGCCATAGAACCCGATTTCCGGGCCCCAATACCCGTCGTTGAACACGTAGGCGCCGTCGTTCCACGCCCAGTAGCCGGGCGTCCACAACACGCCGGGTTCCGGCGGCTGGACCCAGGTGCCCGGCACCCAGTAATAGTCGTCAATGTCTCCGTTCCACGCCCAATAGCCGGGCGTCCACAGATAGCCCGGGCCGGGGATGATCGGCTGGTCATAGACCGGCAATGGCGGGGGTTCGATATTGATGCTGATGCCGATGCTCACTTGAGCGTTCGCAGCAGGGATCGCCGGGCACAACGAGGCCGCGAGAAGGATGGTCAGGGCCAATGTACGGACGATGCGCATGGCAAAAACTCCGGGGTGGGTCATCCACCGTCGCCGCATCATACACCTGACATGAAGCCTTCCTGAACGAAACATCCGCTTGCGCGCTAATTTGGTGTTCCATCCGCCTGCTGGAAGCCAACCCAATCCAGCCGCCTGCGGCATCACAGTGGAAATGGCCCGGGACCGGACGCTGCTTCCAGCCGCAGCAGGGCCGATCAAGCCGGGGGCGTGCGTTGGACCTGGTCGAGGTGCGCCGCACCAGGGTTTTGCAAGCTCGGTTTTTCAAGCTTCGCTTTGCAAGCTCTATGGCCGGACGGCTCGCTCCATCGCGAGCTCCGCCTTCAGGCTCTCGACGTCGCGGAATATCGAGGCGACCGCAAGCACCTTCCCGTTGCGCCTGTATTGCAACAGGCAATCCTTCGATTTGATATCGCCATCCACCGCTATGTCGTCCCAACGCTCGGCGTGACCCACGTAGTTGATCGGGACGTCGTAGTGCTGGCTCCAGAAAAACGGCACGGCGTCGAAGCGTTCCTTCAGTCCGAGCATGTTGCATGCCGCCGCCTGTCCCTGACGTTCGGCCACCACCCAGTGCTCGACACGAATGCTCTCGCCTGAATGCGGATCCGGCCAGCGCGCGATGTCGCCCGCAGCATAGACGCCGGGCGCGCTGGTCTCGAGAAAGCCGTCGACGGCAACTCCGCGATCGAGCTTGAGGCCGGCTTGTTCGGCCAGTCGCAAGCGGGGCCGCACGCCGACCCCGACGACCACCAGATCGGCCTCGACCGTGCGGCCGCTTTTGAGCGTGGCGCGCTTGCCGTCGATCGCCGTTGCGGTGTCCTCGAGATGAAAAATCACGCCGTGCTCTTCATGCAGCCCGCGGATGAAATCGCCGAGCTGCGGCCCGAGGATGCGCTCCATCGGCCGGGCTTCCGGAGCCACGACATGAACCTCGATGTTGCGCGTGCGCAGCGACGCCGCGACCTCAAGCCCGATGAAGCTCGCACCGACAACAAGCGCGCGACGCGCGCCCTTCGTGTCGTCGATGATGGCGCGGCAGTCCGCGAGCGAACGCAGCGTGTGCACATGGGGCTGGTCGGCGCCGGGTATCGAAAGCCGCACCGGCTCCGCACCGGTCGCCAGCAGCAGCCGGTCGTAGGGGACGTTTTCGCTTCCGCCGACGATGAGTTCGCGGGCCTTCGTATCGATGCCGGCGACTTCCACGTTGAGGCGCAGTTCGATTCGGTTCGCGGCATAGAAGTCGTCCGGCCGCAGCGGCAGCCAATCCTCCGGCGCCGTGCCGGCGAGATAGTCCTTCGAGAGATTTGGCCGGTCCACGGGAGGCGCGGCGTCGCTGCTGAGCACGATGAGGGCGCCGCCGAAGCCGCGCCGCCGCAGCATTTCCGCAGCCGCAAAGCCCGCCGCCCCACCGCCGACGATGACGATCCGTCGCGGTCCGTCCGCCGGCATCTCCGGCCGCCGCGCCGTTTGCGCGCGCTTTTCCTTGACGAAAATCCGCCCGTCGCGCTGCTCGATCTTCCAGCAGTCAACCGGGCTGAGCGCAGGGGCGCGCAGCGCCTCTCCGCTGCGCAGATCGAAACAGGCGTGGTGCCAAGGGCACCGCACGCTGTCGCCGACGACAAGGCCGTCGCCGAGCGGCCCGTGGTAGTGGGTGCAATGGGCGCCGATCGCAAACAGCTCCGAACCGCTGCGCACCAGCAGCACCTCCTCGTCGCCGACGTGTCCGACAAGCTTGCCATCGACGAAATCGGCGAAGGTTACGCCTTGCGTCAGATCGGGACCGCTCGGGGCTGCTTGTTCCTGTGCCATCTCGCCTCCTAGCGCTCAGACGGTCATGCTGAGAAATTCCTGACGCAGTTCGGAATGATCGCGCAGGCAGCCGATCATGCGGCTGGTGACAAGGTCCGCCTCGGGCTTGTGGACGCCGCGGGCGGTCATGCAGTGGTGCGTCGCCCTGACCAGAACGCCAACCCCACGCGGCTTCAGCACCTGTTCGATGACATTGGCGATCTGTGCCGTGAGCCGCTCCTGGAGCTGCAGGCGCCTTGCATAAATCTCAACCACTCTCGCGAGCTTGCTGATGCCGATCACACGGCCATCGGGAACGTAGGCCACCCATGCGCGGCCGACAATGGGCGCCAGGTGGTGCTCGCAACGGCTCTCGAAGCGGACACCGCGCAGCACGACCATCTCATCGTAGCCTTCGATCTCATCGAAGGATTTGCGCAACACCGCCGCCGGATCCTGACCATAGCCGACGAAAGCCTCTTCCAGCGCGCGAGCGACGCGCGCGGGAGTTTCAATCAGTCCGTCGCGTTCCGGATTGTCGCCGCTCCAGCGGATGATGGTGCGCACGGCGGCCTCGACCTCGGCGCGGTCAGGCTTGCCGACGCCGTGGAGGCTTCGTGTCAGTTCCAGAGCGTGTACGTTCGTGCCCATGCAATAAATCTCCTCGGCCGAGCGTGGGACCGCCGACATGGTGGATGCGATGATTGTTAGATGGAGCGGAGGGCAAAAGGTTCCGGGCTATTCGGCGAACCGAATTGCCACATTCCTTTCGCCTGGGTCCGTTCGCTTCGGTCCGATCAGCAACGGTTTCGCCGTTGCGGCAGGAGGCGGGAACGCCGCACAGCGCTGGGCCTCGGAGCGCCGCAGCGATCAAATGTGCGGCAGCAGAATGTGAACGACGAAAGCCACTTCAACGCGCGACCAAGGGCGTCCGCGGCACGTGATCAAATTCGGCAAGGCGTAAAACGCGCCCATCCGCAGTGGGCGCGCCGGTCAGGCCCTGAGCGGTGCGGCGGAGCTTTGTGACGTCTATTGCCGCAAATCCAGCGAGATGCGATTCACCGAAGCTGCCTTCTCGGTGGCGAAGACCGTCCTGCCCAGCGATCTCGCGATGTAAGGCAGGGAACGCTTCCGCTTGGCGAGCACTTTAAGACGACGCAGGTCGCCTTGGGTCCATCGGCGCTTCGCCGTACCAAGCGGCACACCCAGCCTGGATGCTTTTTTCTTCGTCGAATCCAAACTGCGGTGCAACGCACGCGCAACGATAGCCGCCGACATCTTCTGCTTCGCCAGAGCCGTGAGACGGCGTATTTCCTTCTGAGTCCAGGCGCGTTGTTTCGAACGTTTTGATTTAGTCATGACCGAGCCCCTTCTTCCATCAAAGATTCGACTAGCCATAAGTCAAAGTCGCGGCAGCGCCCTCATCGTCGCCGGCAACATACGCTCCGCCAATCCATGCGGCTCCCGAAACTACCGCCGGCCACGCTCGCGGCCAAGCGTTGCCTTCGTAGGTGCCGTCGTACCGGCCGGAGCTTGTGCGTGCCGTCGCGCAGCGCCGCACACCGATCGCGCAAGCCCCACCTGCCTCAAATTGTCTTCGAGCGGTCCCAATGCTTTGTGGTTGTTCCGCTTTCCCATGGCAAACGGGAACGGAGCCACGGTTCGGCGCATTCATCGGCCACGAAACGCACCATTGACGAACTTTCGAGCCGCGAAAAACGCCAAGTCGCCGACGAATTGATGCTCCCGACAAGCTTTCTTCGGGGTGGTGCTCATGGCGGCAGTCTTTTGCTCGCGTTTCTGCTGGGTCCCTTCTCCTCCCTTTCCGAGCCCGTGCGGAGCGGCGCTCCGCACGATGCCCGTGCAACATCCTCACTCCCAGAAAATGGCGGTTAGTGGGAGAGCCGGCCATTGGTGAATGGATTCTTTCCGCCCGGCGCGCGAGCGCCGCCGTCGAAGCCGAAGCCTTAGCCGCCACCAAGCAACCGCCGCGCGCGATCGCTCCGCGAATGACATGATCAAAGGCTGAGAAGCGCGCAACCAGCAACGCACCAATGACCGGGGCCGATGCCCCGATCGCCAAAGCCCAGCATGCCCGCCGCAAGCGGGACGCGCCGGAGTAAGCGGAATCCGCTCAGCCGGTATAGCGACGGTGCACAGGGCGATAGGAATGTCGGGTCGGATAGCCGCGTCGATAGGCTGGTTGCCCTTCCCAATAGCCGTAGCCAGGTCCGACCCCGAACAGACCTTCGACGCCGCCAACGGTGCCGCCGACCACCCCGCCGACAACCCACCCGACAGGGCCCGCCGTGTTGTATCCGACATACGCGCCATGGGCGGCGCCTTCAGGAATGCCTTGCGCCTGCGCCGCGAGCGGCGACGCGAGCGTTGTGACCAAGGCGGCTGCTAACACGCTGTAAAGCCTCACGCTACAACCTCTTACTGTGTGTTGAGACGCCGCCACGTGGCCGCCAATGAAGGCGTTTCGGCGGCATGGCGCTGTGGCATCGGCGCAATCCGGTAGTTGCCGGCGATTGTCAGTAGGTGCGGCAAAACGATCACACACGATTGTCCCAAAGCGGGACGCGGCCGCGCGAGGGGCGGCCGCAAACGTGGATGGACCGAGCGAGACGCGCGATCGGACCGCGTGCCGCGCCCGCTCTTGCGGCGCTCACGCGCGCTCCACGCTCGCCGCGTAGCATCCCGGCGCGGCGAAGTGTACGTGCAGATACACCGCACGCAGATCGGTGAATTGCCGCTCGATGGCGCTCTCGAGCTTGACGCCCTCGACAAGTTCGAAGCCGACCATCATGGCGTCGCCGTCGAATGCGCGCACCGCGAGCGTGCGCTTGCGCAGCTGCTCCGGCACGGTGTCAAGCTCGTCAAAAGTCTCCTCCCCCTTGCGCACAAAGATGGCAAAGCGCATCCGGTAGGGCGAAGCGGCGGGATGATGCTCGTAGTTCGCCAGGATCAGCTCGTCGCCCGGCTTCGAATCGGTAAGGCTGATGCGGCACGGATATCCGGGCTCGCGGCCGTCCGCGATCCGCCGCACCGCGCCTTGCGCCGCAAGCGCCGCGTCAGACAACGCAAACAGTGGAGCGAACTTTTCGGCCGGCAGGCCGCGAATGCGAAAGTGCATGGCCATTCCTCCATGGTGTCGTACATGCTGTCGTAGAGGACAAATGGGCCGAACAGCCGCGGCGGGCCACCCGATTTCTGCGCCGGCAGCCGGGCCGCGAGCCGCAACCAGCCGCTTCGGAATCACATCGGCGGCGCCCTTTCGCGCCCCCAGGGATGGACGGCCGGGCCGCCTCAGATTTTGTTTCACTCAAGACCGCCGTCATTTGCTATAAGTTTGCGATGACGCGACGTCCGATCTACGATACGCGCACCGCAGCCGAGAAGGCATTCAAGGCGGCGACCACCAAACCGGTTGAAGCGCCACCGAAAGCGCCTTCGCTCCCAGGCGCGAAGGAAGTGGTGTCGTTGCGCATCGACCGCGACGTGCTCGATTTCTTTCAGGAGGAAGGTCCGGGCTGGCAGGACCGGATCAACGCCGCGCTGCGCAAGGCTGCGGGGAAATAAGGGGCCAGGAGGCTAGGTCAAGCGGAGCAACGGCCGAGTACGACGCTGCGCAAGACGCCGATTCACGATGACTTCACAACGTCCAAAAAGGGGAGCTGACCATGCGACATTCATTCGGACTTCGTGCAGCGCTGATTGCGTTGACTGTGGCCCTCACCGGCCTCGGCTTGTCATCCTCCGCTCGTGCTGACAGTGGCACCATCAGCTTCCGCGTGCTGAAGGGCGGCTGGTTCATCGGCGCATCCGGTGGCAGCGGCACCCTGTTCTTCCATGGACGCAGCTATCCGCTGTCGATCGGCGGCCTGAGCGTCGGCTTGGTGTTCGGCGGTTCGGAGACTTATTTCCGCGGCACGGTCACCAATATCCGCAGCCCACACGATGTCACCGGCATCTACGGCGCAGCCGGCGCCGGCGCCGCAATCGTCGCTGGGGCGCAGATCATCGCATTGCGCAACGAAAAGGGAGCAATATTGCACCTGACCGGCCAGCAGGTCGGATTGCAGCTCAACGCCGACCTGAGCGGACTGAGTATTTCGGTCCGATAGCGGGCTGAAAGCCGGCAATTGGGGCGGATCGGCGGGGCAGCAATGTCTACGCCGTTCCGTCAGCGGCATAATGGGCAAGGGTGGGGCCGGCAAGCATTCACCCCGGTTCGCTGAAAGCTGCCGGCGGTCGCGAGGCGGCCGGCTCGCTCCGCCGTTGCCTGGACGTTTCGCCTCGCCTCGAAGTTTCAATTTCAGTGTCAGTGCCGCCTTAGACCGTCGTGCGCTTCTTGCGCGTTCGGGCGAGTGCGCGGCGGCGGGCGCGGACCATAAGGAAAGCGCCCGACGAGCCGCCTTCGATGGTCCAGGTCCCGGCAATCTCGCTGGCGTCGCTGTTCAACTCGCCCGCATAACTCACCGCGCCGTATCCGAACCCAGCCGGATCGTAGGTTTTGACGAAGGCAACGGCGCGGCTCTGCCGGCGTCCCGACAACAGCGCCAGATGCGTGCTGTGCGGACAGCCGGGCAGCGCACACCGTTCATGCGTCGAGCCGGTGACTTGATTCGCCGACTCGATGAGCGTCGCGGTGAACGCAACGGAACCATAATGAGGCTGCTGGAACACGCCGTTCCAGACGCCAGTGAGGTTGTCCGCGGCACCGCTCCCGGGTTTATTCATAGCCATGCAAGCCCCAAGGCACCGCGGCATACTAACCGGGGCGGCCGCAGCGGCCATAACTTCCTGCCACGCGTTGCCCGGCAAACGTTCCAGCAGCTTGCCCGCGCCTAGCGTATCCCCGAAGGACAAGGTAATCTCAATTTCGCCCAATACAGGCCGTTTCTTC
>Ga0210404_10001459_pt1 | contig 10071 bp, 6 predicted proteins | sample IncBWH28MmetaG_FD_155455 | JGI IMG/M metagenome (GOLD analysis project Ga0210404, IMG submission 155455) | Forest soil microbial communities from Barre Woods Harvard Forest LTER site, Petersham, Massachusetts, United States - Inc-BW-H-28-M | ecosystem: Environmental > Terrestrial > Soil >... | reverse complement strand
GCGCCCCGACCAGGTCGGGACGCTCTTGTGAAACGTGCTCTGGCGAAAATTAATTAGATAGTCTTGGCTGCCGGTGCGCCCGCGGAAGCCGAGGAGCTTCGGGCAAACGCGTTGCCGCCGGTTTCCTTTTGCTCGGTCTTGTCGATCTCGATAGAGCCTTTGAAATAGGCGCCGTCTTCGATCATGATGCGGGCGGTGGTCAGGTCACCGTTGACCGAACCATCCTTCTTGATTTCAATTCTGTCTTTCGCGCGAAGGTTGCCCTTCACGTTGCCGTACACCACCACCTCGCGGGCGATGATATCGGCGGTAACTTTTGCAGTGGCCCCGACCGTCAATTTCCGCTCATCAAGCTGGACCAGTCCTTCGACTGAACCATCGATCAGCAGATCTTCGTTGCCGGAGATCTCGCCTTTCACGTGCAGGCTGGCCCCGAGCCGCGCGGTAGCGCGGTCCGCGGTTGCACCCAATGGACGCATGGCATCTGTACTCATTGCGGGTTTATCCTCCCAAGTCGCCGGAGCGGACTTCGACGACTGATTCGTTGTGAAATTTTTTTGATCCGGTTGCGCGGCTTGCGGCGTATCCGGTTTTTTATTGCCCCACATCGGACCTCCCAAGTGGACAGCACCACCCCGCGCGGATGGCCGGCTGGGGTAATGCAAACTGTAGACCCCTGCTGTGCGCGCGGCAAACAAACACTGGGAGCGCTGTTCCTGAAAGTTACTAGACTTCCGGGCAGGGTGTGCCGGGCTGGTGGGCGAGTAGATTGTGCAGAAGTTGGAGACGAATGTAAAGCGGAGTGTGGGTGACTCAGTTTTTCGGCAATGCAATCTATCGGTACCCGGTCTTCATATCATCCCAAGCTTACCTCTATAAACACATATGGTGGTCGAAGTGCGCGTTGGCTCTAATCTGTCCTATACTTCTGCAAATGATACAAATTAATCCATCCTCCGCGGCCGCCGTTCAATCAGAGCTCGTGCCCGGTGAGAGTTTCGTCTGGGCGGGACAACCAAACACTTCTGTCATTTTTCATAAGGAAGACGCCTTCTTGATTCCGTTCAGCCTTCTCTGGGGTGGTTTTGCTATTTTCTGGGAAGCGGGCGTCTCGGGAATGTGGGGAGCTCAGGCTCACGGTCGGTGGACGTTTGGAATGCTGTGGGGCATCCCTTTTGTCCTGGTTGGTCAATACTTAATCTGGGGCAGATTCTTCTACACAGCCTGGTTGAAGGGACGTACTCACTACGCGGTAACGAATCGTCGGGTTATCGTTGTGCAGAATGGCTGGAAACGGCAAACGGCCTCGGCCTATATTGACTCTCTGCCGTCGGTTGTCAAAGAAGGCGGCTCGAATGGAATTGGCATTTTACGTTTCGGCCAACCTCAGCCCATGTGGTCTCGCAACCAGGGATTCGGATCATGGAATGTGTTAAGTGTTGGGGGCGTACCCACGTTTGTGGACATCGAGGATGTGGACTCCGTTTGCCGGCTTGTCTCCGATCAACGCGAGAGAGCGCGGGCAGCCAAACCAAGTTTCTGAAAATCCTCTATTTCAGATAGGTCCTGATAAGCAGGGAAATGCTGCTAAGAGGTTGGCTTGTCCGGGACGGGCTGGGTGGCGACAAAATCATCGGTGAAACGGCGAGTGTAGGAGTCAAACAGTTGTTGGATGCGGTCGGGGCCGGGGGACTTCAGAATGAAGCCGACGTGATGATATTTCGTGACGCGATAGATGATTTCCGGGTCGGTGTAGGCGGAAGTGTCGGGATGCTCCTGACGGGCGAGAGAAAGAATGACGCCGGCGTAATCGCGGCGCACGGCGGGAAGCTGATACGGCCGCTCCCCTGCTCCGACTTCGAGATGCGCCCACTCGCGCCACAGGTTGATCCCGGTGGCGGCTTCGATGACATCGGAAATGTAGGCGCCGCCGACGCGGGCGGCGACTTCAATGAAGTAGAACTTGCCATCGGCGTGGGCTTTCAGGAATTCGGCGTGGGTCACGCCACGAAGGAGCCCGAGCCCGGCAAGTAAATTGCGATTCAAATCTTTCAAAGCCCGCGTCTCTTCCGCCTCGCGGGGAAGCGTGTTCGTAGTGAAGACGCCGCCGTGGTGAGAAGTATCGAGCGGCGGCGTGCCGTAAGCGTGGGCTTCAGCGAAAGCCACGCCGTGATCGGAAACCACGCTGTCCACGTGATAGACCGCGCCGGGAACAAATTGCTCGAGCAAATAAAAAGATTGCTGGTCGCCAAGCTGCTCGAGCCACGGCCAAAGCTCGTCCGGTGAATGAATCTTTTTCATGCCGATGCCGGAAGCCTGCGAACGCGGCTTGAGCAGCCAGGGACCGGGCACGCGGGCCATGAATTCGCGAAGATTCGCGTGATTGAGGACGTGGACGAATTCGGGGACGAGGATGCCCGCTTCACGCGCCCGCGATCGCATGGCCAGCTTGTCCCGGAAATAACGCACGGTGGTCTGGCCCATGCCGGGAATGCGGAGATGCTCGCGGAGGGCTGAGACGTTCTCCATGTCAAATTCGTCGAGGGCTACAATGCGATCGATGGGCTGGGCTCTGGCGACGAAACTGACGGCATAAATCAAGCCCTGCAGCGGAAGGTTTTCCGGCATGGTGAAAACATCATCAATACATTCGAACGGCCAGTCGGCGTGGCGAAGTTTTTCTACGGTGAGCAGGAGGACGCGGCAGCCCATGGCTTTGCACGTGCGGAGGAATTCCTGGCCCTTTTCGTAGGAACTGACGCAGAGAATGGTGAGAGGCCGGCCCTCCGGCATTCGACACCCCCGAACGATTGCAACCAGAGCGCGGATTATACAGCGGGCTGGCGCGCGGGATAAAGAAATCGCAAAAACGGGCCGACACGCTGCGCCCAAGCCAATTCGTTGTGCTCCGCGCCTTCGACGCGCTCGTAGTGCAAGTCCTGGTCGGCGTGCCAGCCTTTTTCGAGCAGCACATCGCGGAATTTCTCGACGTCATGCACGATACGCGGGCCTTCGCGGGTGCCGATGTCCAGCCAGATTCGCGGGCGGGGCTCAACGGTTGCTGTGCGGGCAAAACGGTGGATGACCTGTTGGTTCCACCAGACCGACGGCGAGAGTGCCGCGATTTTTCCAAAAATGCGGAAATGCTGGAGGCCCAGATAGAGGGAGACGAGGCCCCCCAGCGACGAACCGCCAATGCCGGTGTGCTGCGAGCCGGAGAGCGTGCGGTATTCGCGATCGACGAAAGGCTTCACCTCTTCGATCAGAAATTTTGCGTAGCGGTCGGCGCGGCCGCCGCCGAGCTTCGGAACGTGAGTGGGAGTGTATTCACGAATGCGCGCTTTGGTGTTGTACATGCCGACGATGATGAGCGGAGCGACTGTGCCGGATTGAATGCAAAAGTCGGCAGTCTGGCCGACGTGCCAATCCTGCCCGGGAATGAAAGAAGTCGCGCCATCGAAAAGATTCTGGCCATCATGAAGATAGAGGACGGGAAAATGGCGCCAGGACTGTTCCGCGTAACCGGGCGGGGTGTAGACGATGAGGTCGCGCTGATTGCGGAGGAAGCGCGAGCGGAATTTTTCGTGTTTGCGGAGCTGTCCGGATTTCACGGCGCGATCGCCACCAGGAGATCCTTCGCTTCGACGTGCTGGCCAGAGGTCACGAGTATCTTCAAGATGCGCCCTGAAATCGGCGCATAGATATTGGACTGCATTTTCATGGCTTCCAGAGTGAGAAGTTTTGCGCCGCGTTCCACCGGGTGATTCGCCTGCGCGGCGATACTGCTGATAACGCCGGCAGTCGGAGCCGCCACGTGGCCGGGATCGGATGGATCGGCTTTTGGATGGGCGCGCTCAACCACCCGCAGAGCGCGATCGCGGACATTCACTTCGCGAGGCTGGCCGTTCAGTTCAAAAAACAGAGTGCGCGTGCCGTCGGGGTGCGCTTCGCTGATGGTGAGAAACTTGATGATGAGCGACTTGCCAGATTCGATTTCGACGGTGATTTCTTCGCCGGACTTCAAACCGTAAAAAAACGCGGGCGTGGGCAAGACGCTGACGTCCGAGTAGGTCTGGCGAAATTTGTCGTACTTGGCAAAAACTTCGGGATAAAGAAGATAGCTCAGCAGGCTGTCGCGACGCACGGAATGACCGAGCTTCTTTTCAAGAGAGTCTTTCTCTTCATCCCATTTCACGGCTTCCAGATTTGCGCTGGGACGGCCGCGAAGCGGAGCATGGCCGCGCAGGATAATTTTCTGCAGCTTCCTCGGCCAGCCGCCGGGAGGCACGCCGAGAACGCCGGAAAACAGTTCGACCACCGAATTGGGAAATGACACGTCGTGTTTTTCGTCGAGCTTGAGGACATCTGCCGGCTGCATATCCTTGGCCATGAGGAAAAGAGTCATGTCGCCCACAACTTTGCTGGAAGGCGTGACCTTCACGATGTCGCCGAAGAGCTGGTTCACCTCAGCGTACATTTGTTCGACTTCCCCCCAACGATGTCCGAGGCCCATGGCATCCGCCTGTTCGCGCAAGTTGGTGTACTGGCCGCCGGGAATTTCATGTTGGTAGAGACGCGCCGAACCAGCCTTGGGTCCGGAGTCGAACGGGAGATAGTAAGTGCGAACGGTTTCCCAATAGTCGGAACACTCGTTGAGCGTTCCGGCGTCGATCCGCGTGTCGCGTGGCGTGTTGCGGAGCGCTTCGACAATTGAATTCAGATTGGGCTGGCTCGTCCCGCCGCTCATGGCAGCGATTGCTCCGTCGGCAACGTCGACTCCGGCTTCGGAGGCTTTCAGGACTGAGGCTGAGTTGATGCCGCTGGTGTCGTGTGTGTGAAAGTGGATGGGAATGCCGACTTCCTCGCGGAGTGTTTTCACCAATTCGAACGCCGCGTAAGGCTTGCAGAGACCGGCCATGTCTTTTATAGCTAGGAAGTGGGTACCCAGCTTTTCGAGTTGCTTGGCCATCGTGACGTAATACTTCAGCGAATATTTTGGGCGGCCTTTGTCAAGGATGTCGCCGGTATAGCAAATGGCGGCTTCGCAAACAGCGCCGGTTTCCAGAGCAGCGTCAATCGAAACACGCATGTTTTCGATGGAATTGAGCGAATCGAAAATCCGGAAAATGTCGATGCCCTGAGCATGCGCTTCGCGGACGAATTCAATTATGACGTTGTCGGGATAAGACGCGTAGCCGACGGCGTTCGCGCCGCGCAGCAGCATCTGGAAACAAATATTGGGAATGCGTTCGCGCAGCTCGCGCAATCGCTGCCAGGGATCTTCGTGGAGGAAGCGCATCGCCACATCAAACGTCGCGCCACCCCACATCTCCAGACTGAAAAGATTTGGCAGGCGGCGCGCGACGGCGCCGGCGGTAGCGAGCAGGTCAAACGTGCGGACACGCGTAGCCATCAAGGATTGATGAGCGTCGCGGAACGTGGTGTCGGTAACGAGCAGACGTTTTTCTTTTCGTGCCCAGGCGGCGAATTTCTTCGGCCCAAGCTTTTGCAGAAGCTGACGAGTGCCGGCTGGCGGTTTACTAAGCGGTGTTGCTGGGACGACCGCTGCCTCGATTTCCTTCGGGACCTGCTTCCCTTTTACTTCGGGATTGCCGTTGAGAATGACGTCGCCCAGGTACGAGAGAAGCTTCGTAGCGCGGTCGCCGCGGCTGGGGAAACGGAAAAGTTCTGGCGACTCGTCCAGGAAAGAGGTCGTAACTTCGCCGGCGCGAAACTTCGGGTGATTTACAACGTTCTCCACGAAGGGAATATTCGTTTTTACGCCGCGAATCCGGAATTCGCGAAGCGCGCGGTCCATGCGCTGGCAGGCTTCGGGAAGATTCGCGCCCCAGGCCGTGACCTTGACGAGGAGCGAGTCGTAGTAGGCGGCGAGCATTGCGCCCGCATAAGCAGTGCCGCCATCGAGGCGAATTCCGAAACCCGCGGGAGAACGATAGGTGGAAATTTTTCCGTAGTCGGGCGCGAAATTTTTCTCTGGATCTTCTGTAGTGACGCGGCATTGCAGAGCGGCCCCGTTGAGCGGAACGTTTTCCTGCTTCGGCAGCGACATCGGCGGGTCGTGAAGTTTATGGCCCTGCGCGACAAGAATCTGCGAGCGCACCAGATCGATTCCAGTGATCATTTCGGTCACGGTGTGTTCGACTTGAATGCGGGGATTGACCTCGATGAAATACCACTTCCGGGAATCCACGTCGTAGAGAAACTCAACGGTTCCCGCATTGCGATAATTTGCCTTGCGCGCAATCTGCACCGCGGCATCGCAAAGTTCGCCGCGAATGCTTGCGGGGAGATTCGCAGCGGGAGCGACTTCCACCACTTTCTGGTGGCGGCGCTGCACCGAGCAATCGCGTTCGTAAAGATGCAGCAAGTTGCCGTGATGATCGGCGAGGATCTGAACTTCGAGGTGCCGCGCGCGCGGCAAATATTTTTCCAGGAAAACAGATGCGTCGCCAAACGCGGAGCGAGCTTCCCCCTGCGCCTCTTCGAGTAGCGCATCGAGCTGCGCGGCGTCGTGGACGACACGCATGCCACGGCCACCGCCGCCCATCGCCGCTTTTACAATGACGGGATAGCCGATCTCCTGCGCAATCTTCTGTGCCTCTGCCAATGACTCGACCGGATTTTCCGTTCCAGGGAGAACAGGCACTCCCGCAGACCCAGCGAGCCTGCGAGCGGCGGTCTTGTCTCCGAGCAATTCAAGTAGATTCGGCGGAGGCCCAACAAAGATGATGCTGGCTTTTTCGCAGGCGCGCGCAAACGCCGGATTTTCGGAGAGAAAACCGTATCCCGGGTGGATGGCATCGACGCCCTTCTCTTTCGCCAGTGCGACGATTCCCGCAATATCCAGATAGGCTTCTACCGGGCCCTTGCCGGCCCCGACGCGATATGCTTCGTCGGCTTTGAAGCGATGCAGTGCCAGGCGGTCTTCCTGTGAATAGATGGCCACGGTGCGCAATCCGAGCTCGTTGGCGGCACGGAAAATGCGTATGGCGATTTCGCTGCGATTGGCAGCAAGCAGGTTGCGGATCGGTTTGGTTTTCTTCATCTCAGAGGCGATAGAGCGTCGCGCGAAATTCTACATTGTTTCATGGCGACGGTGCGACGCAGTTGCAGTTTTTCCGATTTGATGAACAAACTATTTTTCTGAGCAAAGCAGGGCAAGCACCACGGAGAGCATGCCTGACCTAGGGGGTGGCAAACTCTCCAGGAGTGGACGGTTGAGCAGAATTGGCGGGGCCGGGCGTGACCGATGTCAATTTCAACTGCTGCAATTGAGTTTGCACCTTTGTCCAGGCTTTGGCATTGCGCTTGGTCGCATACGCCGCGTCCGGCTCCGCGAAGAACTGAAGAAGTTCCGCTTTCACTTCCGGCGGTACACCGGCAAAGTTCTTGTCCGCAAGCTCGTTCAGCAATTTCGCATGCGCATTGTCGTTCAAGCCGTATTTTCCAGGTCCGGTGTTTTCGCCGACGTCGAAATTGTCGTTCGGCAGCTTCAGATTTCCTTCGCGTACCTCCGTCAGCAGTTTTCGGTAGGCGTCCAGCGTGGCGTTGAAGCTGGCTTCAAACATCTGTTCGGTCTGCGGCGTCGGCGTCTTGAACTGGAGGATCTGGAGCGGGCCGAACTTTGGCAGCAGCTTGTAGAGAAACGCGAGGAAGCGTTCGCCCAGGCTGGGCTTGTGATAATCCTTGCCCCATTCGCGCTCGAAATTGGAGCGCGACAAATTGTAGAGAAATTTTCTTTTCGTCGCGTCGGGAATGTCGTCCTTGATCTCGCCTTCCTTGAGGTGCCAGGCGATGCGTGTGGCCTTGGGGATGAGCTTGCTGACGTCGCGGCGATAGGACTGCAGCGCCTGGTCTTCATTGATGAGCACATCTTTTAATTCGAGGCCATACGTCTCGCGGAACGCCTGGTCGAGAACCGTGCGGGAAACCTCGAATCCGATGAAATCGTGATAGCTGTCCGGGGCGTAACGTTCCCGGGCGATTTCCAGAACATCAAAACCGAATTCCGTCTTCACGTGGGCGAGCTTTCCGTTTTCATAGGCAACGGTGTCACCGTATTTTTTTCTGAGACTCGGATACAGGATGGGCACGGCGCGATTGGTGCCGATGCGATGACCGTCGTTGTCCGCGGCGTAGTGTGCGAGCGCACCGATGGCAAACGCATATTCGGGAAGATCCTTCGCATCTCGCAGCAGCGCCAGAATGAAATCGCCGCTGCGGACGTAGTGCGTCAGGTCGCTGAAAAAGGGGCTTCCATAAGGGTAGTAACCCATGTCCTGAATGATGGCCCCGCCATACGCATACGCTTGCGCGCGGCTCAGGTCTTCCTCGGTGGCCTGGGGGAATTTCTCCAAAATAAGCGGCTTGATGTGCGTCTCCCAAGCCGCATCAATGATGGCTTCATGAGAGAGTACGGCGTAAGCGCGAGCAGGAACCGGAAACGCAAGTAGAACGGCAATTAGGCAAACGACGATCGCGCGAGCACACCGTTTCGGCTGCACATCTGAGAATAGAACAAAATGGACCCTCATGGCTTGAGGAGAGGCTGGGCAAATCGAATGGGAACACCAAAATTCGAACCACCAAAACCTTTCACTACCGCGAAGGTCACGCCAATGACTTCTCCGTTGCGATTGATGAGCGGTCCGCCGGAGCTGCCGGAAGTGGTCTGTGCATCGTAGACAATTTTGTCCGGGAGAACATCGCCGATATGACCCTGCGTTACCAGAGGCCGGATAAGTTTGCGACGGAGGAGTTCGTCAACAACTTCTTTCGGTTTTCCACCGGTGGCCTTGGCAATTTCACCGACAGCGTCTTCACCCGCGCGCGCGAGTATTGCGCTGATGCCGGTGGCGTAGCCAAGAGAAAGCAAGGGCTGCCCGCTGACAGCCGCTTCCTTGCGGGCGTCCAGTTTCAGGATCGGTTTTTTCAGAGCGGACAAATCGCCTTTCAGCACCGCGAGGTCTGCTTCTTCGGAAATTTCAGAAATGCTGACGGGAACTCCGGCTTTCGTATCGGGAAAATAGGCCATCAGTTCCGCCACGGCGGGACTCAGCCCCTGGCCGGAAATCGCGGAGAGCTCGTCACTCTTCCACCAGGGCTGCGCCACGTGGTGATTGGTAAGCAAGCGGTCTTTGCCGGCGACAAATCCGGTGCCGAAGAAATCTGCGCGGACTTCCGGCGCGCGGCCCTCCAACGTATAAACCGGATTGCCATCGCTGTCGTGCAATGGTTCGCCGTCGGGATTGATTCCGCCATAGCGCAACGGCCGGCCAGACGCCCGGTCGACGAAAGAGACGGACACGTGCAGGAGGCACACGCTTGGCGCATAAGCACGAATCACTTCTTCCGCGGAATCCGATTCCGTTTCCACGCGCTTGAGCCGGCTGGTCGTCTCGTCGAGTTGCTTGCGAAGCGCGGCCACATCGCCGGGTTCAGCACCCGAGATTTTCTGGCGCAACTCTTCCGATTGCTGCTTGAGCTGCTGCTTTTGGTCGAGAACATCGGATTGCTGCAGAGCCGCGCGTGCGCTGCGGGCATCCGCCATCAACTGCTCCTGGCGGTGAGCGCCGCGCTCGAGTTGGGCGATTACAGAGTAAGCGCGGTTCGCTTCTTTATTGGCGCGCCGGGAGAAAAGAATAAAAATCCCCGCGATCAAGAGGGCGACGGCGAAGAGCGCGGAGACGCCAATTTTCAACGCACGCTCCAGGGAAAAGGCATCGCGAGTCATTTTCTCGGTTACGGCCAGCGCCTGGAAGGCGGTCTGGGCCATTTCGCGGCCTTCGTCGGCGATGCGAGTCTTATCCTGGAGTTCGTCAAGAGCATGCTTTTCCCGCAATTGAACACGAACGCGCGCCAGTAATTCCGCCGGCTCCCACGGCGAAGTAAGTACTTCGTCAGCGCCGAGATCGAGGCCCCGAGCCCGCTCTGCTCCCCCGCCCTCCGTGAGAAGGATCACGCGCGTCCCCGCTGTGGCCGAATTGCCTTTCACTTCCGTCAGTGCATCGCAGCACTGGACATCGGCAAGATCAGCGGAAAGGATCAGAA
>Ga0210404_10001458_pt1 | contig 10079 bp, 7 predicted proteins | sample IncBWH28MmetaG_FD_155455 | JGI IMG/M metagenome (GOLD analysis project Ga0210404, IMG submission 155455) | Forest soil microbial communities from Barre Woods Harvard Forest LTER site, Petersham, Massachusetts, United States - Inc-BW-H-28-M | ecosystem: Environmental > Terrestrial > Soil >... | reverse complement strand
CGCGAGTCATCTTCGCGGCTGCTGCCGAGCGCGGCCTGCATCTCGCCGTCGCGGAGCTGCCCGTCAGTTTCTTCAGTTCGCTCGAGCCCAGTGTTCGCGGTGACTGCGAAACCGTGACCTGCCTTCGCTCCGTCCTCATGAAGCCCGAGCACCTCGACTGGATTGACCGCATCTGGCAAATCCTCGCCAGCGCCGTCGAGGCATCGCAAACACCAAAAAGCGCCTCCCGCTCTCTCGGCCAGCTTTAAAAACGTGTGATGGGTCAATAATTGTAGGCAAACGTGCGTCATGCTCGCCGCCACGCTGCCCTTCGGTCCTGACGAACTCCGTTTTTTCCTTGCCAGGAGCGAAAGACTGAAGTAATCTAATTCCGAGGTAAATTTGCCTTCAAGTTCCGGCAGTCAGATTCTTTTCAGCGGTTTCTCAGGCATCTGAAGAAGTCTGCGTTCATCGCCACCCAGCCGCAGTCATCTCCGTACTTCTAGGCTGAAGTCCGTACCCGCGCGGTGCGCCCATTTCCCCGGATTTTCGTGTGCCGTAAGCTATTTAGAATCAACACTTGCAAAAGTGTATCAAAACAAAGGGCTTGAACTACCTTTAGAATCAACACTTACAAAAAACCTAGGGTGGGGGGAGGGGTGTAATGGTCAACTTACTTACTCAATTGCAGCCTGTGCTTGGTCAGCCTTTGCCTGGGGCTCCATGACGCGCCACGCCTTTAATTCTCATGCGGAACGAGCGATCAGCCAGGAGGTCTTGGAGCGAAGAAACAGTGGCAAACGCGAAATCCGCGAAACCGCCGTCGCCGTTTAATGCTGTATATCGCCATTCAATGCAGGGGAACACCGTTTAGAGATAAGGTTTGGAACCATAAAGCCAACTCCGGTAGACTAGATGCTGAGCTTTGGGGGCTCCGCGCAGGCAAACAATCTCTGGGCACGGTTGCGCCCCGGGGGCCGCACAATCTTACGAAAGTAACTGAGGGTGAAGAATGCCGGATGTGATGAAGACTTTGCTGTTGAATCCGCCGAGCTTTGAGAATTTTGACGGCGGAGCAAGTTCGCGGTGGCCCGCGACCCGCGAGATTGAATCCTATTGGTATCCCGTTTGGTTGACGTATCCGGCGGGCATGATACCTGGCAGCCGGCTGCTCGATGCTTCGCCGGCCAAGATCAATTGGCAGCAGACGGTGGAGATTTGCAAGAGCTATGAATTTTTGGTCTTGTTCACCTCTACTGTGGGATTCGAGAGTGATGTCAAGCTCATCCGCAAGATCAAGGAAGCCAATCCAAGTTTGAAGATTGCGTTCGTTGGTCCGCACGGGCACATCAAGCCGGACGAAACTTTGAATGCCAGCCAGGACATCGATTTCGTAACGCGCGGCGAGTTCGATCATTCCGTAGTGGAGTACGCGCACGGCAAACCGCTCAGCGAGATTCTGAGTGTAAGCTATCGCAAGGATGGCAAGATCGTGCACAACGCGGAGCGCCCGCAATTGCACACCGAAGAGCTGGACGCGCTGCCGTTTGCCACCGACATTTACAAGCGCGACCTGAAGATCGAAAACTATAACGTGCCGTTCTTGCTGCACCCGTTCGTCTCGTTCTACACGACTCGCGGCTGCCCGGCGCTGTGCACCTTCTGTATGTGGCCGCAGACCATTTCGGGGCATGCTTGGCGCACGCGTTCCACGGAAAACGTGGCTCGCGAAGTGAAGCAAGCCATCGAATACTTTCCGCAAATGAAGGAAATTTTCTTCGACGACGATACTTTCAACATTCGTAAGGATCGCGTGTTGGATTTGTGCGGCAAGTTTAAACCGCTGAAATTCCGCTGGTCGTCAACCGCGCGTGTACACAGCGACTACGAGACGCTAAAAGGGATGGCCGACGCGGGAGCTCGGCTCTTTATCGTGGGCTTTGAGTCTGGCGACGCGCAAATCTTGAAGAACATCAAGAAGGGCGCAACGGTGGAAATGGCGCGCGCTTTCATGAAAAATTGCCGCAAGGTCGGCATTCGTGTGCACGGCGACTTCATCATCGGTTTGCCGGGAGAGACGCGCGAGACGATTCAGAAGACCATCGACTTCGCCAAGGAACTCGATTGCGAGACGATTCAGGTTTCGTTGGCGCACGCCATGCCAGGTACGGAGTTGCACGAGTCCATGGCCAAGCAAGGCTTCCTGAAGGTGGAAGCACTGGCCGATTCCGGCGGGCACCAGTTGCCGCACATCGAATATCCGCACCTGTCCAAGGCCGAGATGATGGGTGGTGTGAACCGCTTCTACGACGAATACTATTTCCGCCCGAAGGTAGTCTGGCGCATCGTGCGCGAAGCGCTTTGGGACAGCAACGAACGCAAGCGGCTGTATCATGAAGCGGTTGATTTCCTGAAGCTCCGCTCGGAGCGCTGGAAGTGGGTGCGCGAAGGCGGCGACACCGATAAGCCGATGATTGCCGTGCCGGCGGCGCCGCCGTCCGCTTCCGGAAACGATTAGTTTTCACAACATGGGACACGAGTTGCGGATTCGGATCAAGACTCTCGTCATGATCCTGGGAATGGTGGTGTGCGCCAACGCCGGTGACCTGATGCTGAAGCGCGGCATGACCCAGATCGGCGCGGTAGAGATTTCTGCCGTAGGCTTGCGCCACGCCTTTGTGTCAACGGTCACGAATGGAACCATATGGATTGGGATTGTGTTCTTGGTTGGATTTATGGCCAGCTACATGACCGTACTGAGCTGGGCCGATTACAGTTACGTGATGCCGGCGGGCGCTTTTGGATACGCGCTGCTGACGTTGTTGGCGGTGGTGTTCTTGCACGAGAATGTTTCGCCGCGGCGCTGGGTCGGCGTCGTGCTGATTTGCATTGGCGTTTTGCTCGTGGGGCAGACGCGACCGCGCACCACGGAAGTCGCGGTGCGAGAGGTGCCGGCATGATGCGTGTGGCGCTGCTGCTCGCCGTGCTGATACTGGGCAGCACCGGCGGCGAAATCGCGATCACGCATGGAATGAAGGCCACCGGAGAACCGGCGCGGCTGCGGCCTCACGAGGTGCTGGCGTTTCTTGCACGGGCGCTGCGCAATGGATGGTTCTGGGCGGGCGCCCCGCTGATGGCGCTGTCGTTTTATTCTTTGCTGGTGCTGTTGTCGTGGCAGCCGATCAGTTTTGTGATTCCGGCCTCGGCACTAAGCTATGTGGTGGGCACGCTGGGCGCGAAATACATTTTGCGCGAGGACGTGAGCTCCGCGCGGTGGATTGGTGTGGTGCTGGTGTGCGCGGGAGTTGCGCTTGTTGCGGCAGGCTGAAAACAGCTTTGCGGAGGCGGAGAGCCCTTCAGGCGGACAGCGCGTGGGCAATTCCGAATGGAGTCCTACTGCCGCGGTTATTCTGCTGATTGTCCTCTCCGCCGCGATATACCTCGGGAATGCCGGCTTTCCCGCCCTGCTTGACGATGCGGACGCTTCGCATGCGATGGTGTCGCGCGAAATGCTGCAGCGCCATGACGGCGTCATCCCGTACATGAACGGCATTCGGTACTTGATGAAAGCGCCGCTGCATTATTGGGTGGTGGCGATCAGTTACGCGGTTCTAGGCCAGAGTGAATTTTCCACGCGCTTGCCGGTGGCGCTGGCGATGATCGGCTTGGTGCTGCTGGTAAACGAATTCGCGTGGAAATTTTTCGGCGTTCGTGCGGGACTGTACAGCGGGTTGGTTGCGTGCACCGGCGCGGGATTTTTTCTGTTTACGCGCATCATGATTCCCGAAGCAATTTACGCGCTGGAATTCACGGTGATTTTCTATCTTTTTCTGCGCGGCTGGACCGGGTCGCTGAATCCCCGCGCCGCGTACTGGGGCGCGGCGGCCTTGACGGGACTGGCCATGCTGACGCGAGGGTTAATCGGCGTAATTTTTCCTGCGGCCATTCTGTTTTTGTTCATCGCTGCGACACGATCGTGGAACAGATGGCGCGAGCTGCACCTGTTTTCGAGCGCGGCTATTTTCCTGCTGGTGGTGGCGCCCTGGCACATTCTTGCGAGCTTGCGCGCCAACTCCTTTTTCTGGTCCTACTTCATCAACGAACATCTAAACCGCGCCATTGGCACGCGGTATCCTCCTGATTATGAAGCTGTACCACTGTGGCTCTGGTTGAGTGCGCATCTCGTGTGGCTTTTTCCATGGAGCATTTTTCTTCCGGCCGCTCTGAGGTGCATTCCGCGGCCTCGAACCTGGAAGAGTTTATCGCCGGAAGGGCAAGCGCGATTGCTGCTGGTTTTGTGGGCAGGGTTTATTTTGCTGTTTTTCTCGCTGACGTTTGGCTCGCGGATGGAGTATTACAGTTTCGGAGCCTGGCCGGCCATCGCCATGCTCCTGGGAATCGGCTTGGCGAGAGCGGAGGAACAAGGCAAGCGTTGGCTCGTTCGCATACAAGCAGCCCTGGCGGCGGTGGGTGCGGTGTTGGCGGCGGTGCTGATCGCCATGTTATGCATTTCCGCAAGGGTTCCCGTAAACGGGGATATTTCGTCGCTTCTGAAAGAGCACGAAAATAATTTTTATCGGGTGTCGATGGCGCACATACTGGATTTGACGCCACAGGCTTTCGCGTTGCTGCGCTTCCCTTCGGCGCTGGCGGCCGCCGTGTTTCTTTTGGGGCTGGGCGCGGCATGGTGGGTGCGCCGCAGTCGGAGGGAGCAAGCCGCAGCGGTCTGCCTGGGTGTTACCATGGCGGTGTTCTTCTTCGCTGCGAATATAGCGCTCTGTGTCTTCGGGCCGTATCTGTCCTCGAGGCCGTTGATGAGCAAGGTTCTGCCACGGATCACATCCGCGGATACGCTGGCGCTTTACGGAGAGTTTGACGCAATGTCCAGCGTGGCGTTTTACAGCGATCGGCAATTGCTCTTGTGGAATGGGCGCTATAACAATCTGGCACCAGGGTCATATTATGCAGATGCACCGCGCATTTTCCTGACCGATCCCGAATTTCTGGCGTTGTGGCGGGGACCGAACCGGGTATTTCTGTTTGTGCCACCCGAACATCGCGCCGCCGCGGCTGAACGACTCCCGGCCGCCGGAACATTTCTGCTTGCGGAAAGTGGCGGCAAAGCGGTGTACGCTAATCGTCCGGTCGCTTACGTGGCCGCCTCGCAATAGGTGTCATGATCGAAACGGTGGTATCGATGCTGCGCTTGGTTGTGCTGGTTCTTGCCGCCGCCCCGCTGGTGTATTATCTGCTCTCGCTATATTGCGTGGTTGAATATTTTCTGGCGCTTCGCAGATCGCCTCCCCGTGATGATTCGTTCGCGCCGCCCATCAGCATTCTGAAGCCGGTGCGCGGTGTGGACCATGACGCCTATGAGAACTTCGCGAGCTTTTGCCGGCTCGACTATCCGGAATACGAGCTGGTATTTGCGATGGCCGACCCGCATGATCCGGTGATTCCAGTGATCGAGAAATTGCAGCGGGATTTTCCCGGCCGGGCGATTCGATACGTGACCGACGTGCTGAGGGTGGGGGAAAACGATAAAGTGAACAGCTTGTGCAGGCTGGTTGCGGAAGCGCGCTTCGATCTGCTGGTGATGTCGGACAGCGACGTTCGCGTGGCGCGCGATTATTTGCACGAAGTGGTTGCTCCTTTTGCCGACGCGGGCGTGGGTGCGGTTACGTCGTTCTATCGCTGCGCGGGCGGGGGCACGATTGCCGCCGATTTGGACATGCTCGGGATGTGTATGGACTCGGTGCCCAGCGCGCTGGTGGCACGGAAGCTGGAAGGCAAGGTGCAATTTGCGTATGGCTGGACCATGGCGACGACCAAGGAACGGCTGGCGGAAATCGGCGGATGGGAAGCGATGGCCAATCATCACTCCGACGATTTCGAGCTGGGAAACCGGATCGCGGGCAAAGGCCATCGGGTGGAATTGATGCGCGAGCCGGTGTGGATGGTTTTTCCGGAGCAAACCTTCAGGGAATTTTTGCGACATGAGTTGCGCTGGGCCATTGGGCTGCGCAACGTGCGGCCGGCAGGTTACGCGGGAATGATTTTCGCGCACGGCTTGCCCTGGGCGATTTTAGCGGCGTCTGTAGCTGCGGCTTCGGGCCAGGCCGGCATGGCGGCGTTTTTCATAGCGACCTATCTGATCTTGCGCATTGGCCTGACTTATGCGGCAGGGGTATGGGGATTGCGAGATCGCAACATTGCTTCGAGGCTGTGGCTTGCCCCGGCGCATGATGCGGTCAGCGCAGCGGTATGGTTCGCCGGGTTTTTCACGGACAGAATTCTTTGGCGCGGCCTGGAATTTCGCGTGAGGAACCGGCTGTTGCAACCTGCCGGAGACGCAGGGACCGCGAGATTGGCTGGGCAGCAGCGTAACGCGCGGGAAATCAAGTGAACCGAACGAATGTTGTGGCGCTGGCCTTGCCGGGCTGGCGGTTCTTCGTGCTGGTCATGGCCGCCACGCCACTCGCTTATTACATTGCGGCGACACTTGCGGCTTTGCGATTTTTTCTCCGCGAGCGCGGGCGAGAGATTGCTTCCTATGCTCCCGCCGTCAGCTTGCTTAAACCTGTGCGCGGCGTGGATTTTGGCTCGTACGAGAACTTCGCAAGCTTCTGCAGACAGGAGTATACCGAATACGAAATTCTTTTCGGTGTGACCGACCTTGCGGATCCCGCGGTGCCATTGATTCAGCGGCTCATGGCCGAGTTTCCACAACGGAGGATTCGTTTGCTGGCCGGTTCGGAAGAGCTAGGGGCAAATCGCAAAGTGAACAAGTTGGCGCGGCTGGCGCGTGAAGCGCAGCACAATGTTCTTGCGCTGACCGATGGCGACGTGCGGGTCGGCCTACAGTACTTACGCGACGTTGTTGCGCCCTTCGCTGACAAAAAGGTTGGCGCGGTTACTTCATTTTACCGGGGCATTGCGGAGAAAAATCTTGGCGCTGAGCTGGAGGCTGTCGGCGCGGCGAGCGATTTCTTTGCGGGCGTGCTGATGGCGAATTGGATGGAGGGAATCACGTTCGGGTTGGGTGCTTCGATCGTCACGACGAAGGAATGGGTCGCAAAAATTGGCGGATTCGCGGCGATCGCGGACATGCACTCCGACGATTACGAGCTTGGCCATCGCATCGCCAAGGCGGGCGGCAAAGTCTTGCTTTCGCGGGAAGCGGTGTGGACGATGTACCCAGCGCAGACCGCGCGCGGCTTCTGGCAGCACCAAGTGCGCTGGACGCGGACCGTGCGGCTTTGCCGCCCGCTGTCTTTTGCGGGATTGATTTTCACGCATGGGCTGCCGTGGGCTCTGCTCGCCGCCCTGCTTGCGCCTGGATCGCCGCCGCGTACCTGCTAGCGTACCTCGTTCTGCGCTTGACGATGGCCTGGACGGTCGGCGTTTGGGGTGTGCGAGACGATGTGGTGCGGCGCAGGTTGTGGCTGGTGCCGTTGCGGGACGCCATCTATTTCGTGGTTTGGCTGGCGAGCTTTGCATCCAATCGCATCCACTGGGGCGGCGAAGAATTCAAAATGGAGAAAGGGCACCTGGTGCCGGTAGCATCCGCGCAATCGTCCGTGACGAGTACAGCGACCAACTCGCATCGCTAAGAAGCTAATTCTGCGTTGGCCACTTACCTGCCCGCGCAATGAACTCCAGACCCATGGCAAATCGGGTGTTTGAGAAGGACCTCCAGTATACGACACGCGCCCGGGCCCAGAAGTCGCCGCGGAGAGACTTGATGAGCAAGCGGCTTCCCGGCTCCCAAATCCGCTGCGTCATCACGCGAGCGCCGCGAGAACTGATGTTTTGCGTGCGAACAGGCTCCGTAATAGATGGCTCGTCCAAGCTGTACAACTGCACGGGCTCCACCGCCGACATTCGCGCTTCCGACCGCGATTCTTGGACAGGGGGCCTTTCGTTCGATGGTGTGAGGTCTGGCGGCATTACGCTTCCGGCTTTCAGAGCATTGAGGATTTTGCTCGATGGAACGCCGTTCGAAGCCTCCTTTGGCAGGCGCGTCCTCGCTATCAAATATCATTAACCTGCTTGGTCAACAATCGAGGAAATGCTGCAATATCCGGGCAGGTGATTCCCTTAGTACTCTCGGTACCGACCCAAAGAGGTGGTTTTGGCGCGTGACGAAGGACTAGGGAAGGGAGCTTCCGGCTACGTCCCACGTCGGTTGACGCACCCGCGAATCCCTATTAAATTAGAAGAGTCGAATCGTGGCTGTCCCGATCCTCGGGAAGGTGCTGCGATTCCTTTTTGTTCCTCCCGCTGGGAGGTCGTCCAATTGGTAGGACTCCAGACTCTGGATCTGGCTATCCTGGTTCGAGTCCAGGCCTCCCAGCCAACTCTTGTTAACCAATGATGGCGAAAGCCGGCGTTCCAAATTCAGGATCTCAAGCTGGGGTGTCAGTTCCGGTGTCCGTGTCCGGCGCGAGACGCGGCTCCAGCGCCTGTGCGGAGGGGAAAACACCGCGTTTAACGCAGGCGGGCGACTCGCCAGAGGCTAGCAAGGAATTGCGGGAATTGGATGAGACCGGATGCCCACCGCCCGCGCCATGAAATCACCTTGAATTTGCATGCAGGTCGACCCAGGCGGCGTTGCGGCGGCCGGATTCGAGCGTGGCGGCTATGAAACGCATGCCTTCGACGCCGTCTTCGACGTTGGGCACGAGCAGAGAAGCGAGCGATGGCGAGCGGCCTTCGCGGCGGGCGTAAATTTGATCGGCTAGATCCGTATAAAGTTGTGCGAAAGCTTCGAGGTAGCCTTCGGGATGACCGGCGGGAATGCGGCTGGCGTGGGCAGCCGGTGAGTTTCCTCCAGGCCAGGGGCGGCGTAACGTCTCCGGAGCGTCGCCTAACCTTGCGAATTGCAAGGTATTCGGTTCTTCCTGATGCCATTCCAAACCGGCCTTTTCGCCGTAGACGCGCAAGCGCAGATTGTTGGCATTTCCGGTGGCAACCTGGCTGGCCCATAGCGCGCCTTTCGCGCCCTCGGCAAAACGCAGCAGCAGTTGCACGTTGTCATCGAGGCGGCGGCCTGGGACGAAAATGGAAACATCGGCGGCGACTTCACGGCAGTGCAGGCCGGTGACGAAACCGGCGATGTTATAAGCGTGCGTGCCGATGTCGCCGAGGCTGCCGCCGCCGCCGCTTCGGGCTGGGTCGGTGCGCCAGGCAGCTTGCTTTTGTCCGGTTTGCTCCAGCGGAGTGGCCAGCCAGTCTTGCGCGTATTCGACTTGCACGACGCGAATTTTTCCGAGTTGGCCGTCGGCGATCATCTGGCGGGCTTGGCGGACCATCGGATAGCCCGTGTAATTGTGCGTGAGTCCGAAAATCAGGCCGGTGTGCCGTACGATGGTGGCGAGATCGAGCGCTTCTTCGACCGTGGTGGTCAGAGGCTTGTCGCAAATAACGTGGAAGCCTGCCTCGAGAAAAGCTTTGGCCATCGGATAGTGCATGTTGTTGGGTGTGACGATGGATACGGCCTCGATGCGATCTGGACGCTTGGCTTCGGCGGCGGCCATTTCGATGTAGCTGCCGTAGGCGCGATCCGGCGCGATGTGCAGGTCTTGCGCTGCGGCGCGGCTGCGAGCTGGATCGGATGAGAGCGCGGCGGCGACGAGCTCGTAATGATCGTCCATGCGCGCGGCGATGCGGTGCACCGCGCCGATGAACGCGCCGGGCCCGCCGCCCACCATGCCCAATCGGATGCGGCGCTTTCCTTCACCTGCGTTTGTGCCTGAGATCATCGCGTCACCTGATTTGTTTTGAATTTAGGTCAGGCCGAGCATGCGGCGGTTGGCGGCATGGTCGGCGCCGGACTTCGCAAAATCATCGAAAGTAGAGCTTGCAGCTTGGATGATGTGGTGGGCGATGAACGGCGCGCCTTCGGCGGCGCCCTGTTCAGCGCTCTTGATGCAGCATTCCCATTCGAGGACGGCCCAGCCGTCGAAACCGTACTGCGTTAGTTTGGAAAAGATCCCAGTGAAGTCCACTTGTCCATCGCCGGGCGAGCGAAAACGCCCGGCCCGATTGATCCATGGTTGAAATCCGCCGTAGACGCCCTGGCGGCCGCTGGGACGAAA
>Ga0210404_10001457_pt1 | contig 10081 bp, 9 predicted proteins | sample IncBWH28MmetaG_FD_155455 | JGI IMG/M metagenome (GOLD analysis project Ga0210404, IMG submission 155455) | Forest soil microbial communities from Barre Woods Harvard Forest LTER site, Petersham, Massachusetts, United States - Inc-BW-H-28-M | ecosystem: Environmental > Terrestrial > Soil >... | reverse complement strand
ATGCCCAAAGCAATCGTCAAGACGGCAATGACGGTGAAGCCTGGAGACTTCCGCAGCATGCGCAGGCCGTAGTACACGTCTGACCAGAAGTGGTCCCACCAGAGCCAGCGGCCGGATTCGTAAAACCGTTCTTCGGCGTGCATGAGGTTGCCGAACGAGCGGCGTGCCTTTGCTCGAGCCTCCTCCTCACTCAGCCCTTCCTCCCGCAAGCGCTCTATCTCGAGCAGTAGGTGCGCTTCTATTTCGGAGTTGAAGTCGTCGAGTTTGCGTTTGCGCCCGAACATGGCATTAGCTTCCCGCCCCCTCCGCTCCTAGAATCCGCGCGATGGCCCCTGTCAATCGCTTCCATTTGTTGGTTTCTTTAACCAGTTGTTTGCGGCCGGCTGCCGTCAGCGAATAGAACCGGGCTTTACGGTTGTTGGAAGAAACTCCCCACTTCGCGGAAATCCAGCCGCGCTCTTCCAGGCGCTGTAGCGCGGGATAGAGAGCGCCATGCTCGACGAGCAGCTCTTTTTCCGACGCCTCCTGGATGGCCCGTGCGATCCCTTGCCCGTGCTGCGATCCAAAAATGAGCGTGCGCAGTATCAGTAAATCCAGTGTGCCCTGCAGCAATTCCAATCGTTCTCTTGCGTCTTGGGTAGACATATAACCCGAATATGCTCGCGCTCAGGTAAGATGTCAACCTGAAAATTACGGCTTCGCTGGACTCACTCGTCGGCACCTCAATCGTCCTCGGATACACTCTGCTCCGCCTCCCTCACAATCCACAGAATTCCAGTAGAAGAACGATTTAGCTGCTTGTTTGTGCCCCGCCTCGTCGTATAATGCCTTCAAAATATTGGGGTTTCATCCCCTTGCTGCGTTGCCGAGGAGACGCGCATGAAGAAGCCGCGCAAAGGTTCCGCTCTCGACCGGAGACAGTTTCTCGCCGCCACGGGCGGCCTCCTGGCTACCTCCGTTCCCGGCGCAGCTAAAATCGCCGATGCCATTGGCTCGACGTCTCCTCACACTTCAAGCTTTCCAACTCCCAGGCCCTCCGGCGCTCTGCGCAAAATCCCCATCGGCGTTTTCGATCCAGTCTACGATCATCTCTCCCTCGACGCCATGCTCGACAAAGTCACCGCCCTCGGCCTCGAAGCCATGGAAATCGGCACCGGCGGCTATCCCAACAATCACCATTGCCCGCTCGACGAACTCATCGCCGACCGCGCCAAAGCGAAAGCCTGGCTGAAAAAATTTGAAGACCGCGGCATCCGTGTCGCCACCCTCAGTTGCCACGGCAATCCCATCCATCCCGACGCCAAACACGCGCAAAAAGACATCGACACCTTTCGCAAAACCGTTCTCCTCGCCGAAATGCTCGACGTAAGAGTCATCGTCGGATTCTCCGGCTGCCCCGGCGGCACGCCCCAGGACACTCAGCCCAACTGGATCGCCTATCGCTGGCCTGCCGAATACGCCCAGATGCAAGACTGGCAGTGGAAAGAAAAAGTTGTCCCCTACTGGAAGGACGCCGCCAAATACGCCCGCGAACACGGCGTCAAGCGTCTCGCCATGGAAATGCACCCCAACTTCGTTGTCTATAATCCGCGCACCTTGCTGAGACTCCGAGAAGCCGTCGGCGAAGAAATCGGCGCCAACTGCGATTTGAGCCACCTCTTCTGGCAGGGCTGCGATCCCGTCGAAGTCATCCACTTCCTCGGCCGTCAGGGCGCCCTCTTCCACGCCCACATGAAAGACACCGTTTTTTTTCCCGACAACGTCAATAAGTATGGCGTCCTCAATTTCGCGCTCGAAAGCAAGGATCTCGATTCCGCCTCCGAAGCTTTCCGCGCTGTCGGCTACGGCCACAGCGCCAGCCTCTGGAAATCAATCATCAAGGCCTACATGGACGTCGGCTTCGAAGGAATCCTCAGCATTGAAAATGAAGACCTCATCCTCGCAGGAGAAGTGGGAGTCGAGCGCGCGGCCTACGTTCTGAAAAATGTCCGTCGGGAACTCCTGGGAGAATAGCGTGCGAAGACGCGAATTCGTCAGCGCGTGTGCCGCCGCGGCCTTGACTGGTGCGGCCGCCCGCCGTTCCGCGTTCGCAAGCCCCGCGCCCGCCGCGCCTGAAGCAGACAGCGTGCCGTTCTCCCTCTCCATCATGCTTTGGACCATCTTCAACGATCTCCCATTCGAACAGCGCCTCGAAAAAGTCGCCGAAGCCGGCTACCATGCTGTCGAACTGGTCGGCGAATTCAAGGACTGGAAAAAACAGGACTTCGCCAACGCTCGCCGCAAAAAAAGTGAGCTCAAGATCGAATTTGACGGCACCACCGGCGTTTGGCTGGCTCTCGCCGACGCCTCCGCGCGCGAACTCTTCCTCAAATCTCTCCGCGAATTCGTTCCCACCATGCGCGAACTCGAATGCACCCGCCTCATCATGCAGACCGGCGACGCCATTCCCGGCCTCTCTCGAGCTGAAATGCACGCCAATTGCATCGAAACCCTCAAGCGCGGCGGCGAAATCGCTGTCGAAAACAACATCGAGCTGCTCATTGAAAACATCGACCCCGAAGAAAACCCCAAATATTTCCTGACTCTTTCCGCCGAAGGATTCGAAATCGTCCGCTCTGTCGGCAATCCTCACGTCAAATTCCTCTACGACTTTTTCCACGAACAAATTGCCGCCGGAAACCTCATCGCCAAGCTCGAAAAGAATATCGACCTCGTCGGTCTTGTCCACATCGCCGATGTTCCCGGCCGCCACGATCCCGGAACCGGCGAAATCTACTATCCCAACATCTTTCGAAAGCTCGGCGAGATCGGCTACAGCCGCTACGTCGCCATGGAATTCAAGCCCGCGGGCGAACCGATCGCCGCCCTCCGCGCTGCCCGCGAAATGGCCCTCAAATTCGGCCGCCCCGGCAAAAAGCAGTCTTCAAACGCGCTCGACTCAGGGAGGTTTTATGCAACGGCGTGAGATGTTAAGAATTCTTACTGCAGGCGCAGCGCTACCGGCGCTTTCTCCGGAGGCGTTTGCATTTTTCCGCACCTCTCATCCGCCGGAAGACTACGCGCTTCGCACTCTCAATCCTCATCAAAACGCCACCGTCGTCGCCATGATTGATCAGATCATTCCGGAAACCGGCACCCCCGGCGCCAAGGCCGCTCGCGTCAACGAATTCATCGACGTCATTCTCACCGAATGGGCTCACGAGGACGAGCGCAAGAATTTCCTCGATGGCCTCGCCGACGTCGACAAAAAAAGCAACGAACTTTTCACCAAAGAGTTTTCTGATGCTTCACCCGCCCAGCAACTCTCGCTCCTCCGCGCCATGGACGAAGCCGCCGCATTCGAATCCAGCACGCGCCCGCCGCGCCCTGACCGCGACCAACTCGAAGAGCATGATAAACAACTCGAGGGAAGTTTCTTTTCCGTCTTTAAACGCCTAACTCTCCACGGTTACTACACTTCCGAAATTGGTTTCACTCAGGAACTCCAGCTTCAAATTATTCCCGGCGCCCAGCACGGTTGCGTGCCTCGCGGCCCCGGTCAGGGAGACGCGGATGGCTAGTCACAGGGAGGCAGCATGGCTGTAACAAATTACGACGCAATCATCATCGGTTCAGGCATCACCGGCGGCTGGGCGGCGAAAGAACTCACCGAAAAGGGCCTCAACACGCTCGTTCTCGAAGCCGGCCGTTCCATCGTCCCGGAGCGCGACTACGTCGAGCACGTTCCCGTCTGGGAGCTCAAGCACCGCGGCTGGGACAATCGCAACGAGCGCAAGACCACTCAGACCATCCAGCGCGAGTGCTACTACGCTTGCGATGAATACTCGCATCAATTTTTCGTCAACGATCAGGAAAATCCTTACTCCTCCGACCCCGGCAAGCATTTCTCCTGGATTCGCGGCCGCCAGGTCGGCGGCAAATCCATCATGTGGGGCCGCCAGAGCTATCGCTGGAGCGATCTCGATTTCGAAGCCAATTTGAAAGAGGGCATCGCCATCGACTGGCCCATTCGTTACGCGGAACTTGCGCCCTGGTACGATTACGTCGAAGAATTCGCCGGTATCAGCGGCCAGCCCGAAGGCTTGCCGCAGCTTCCCGACGGAAAATTTCTCCCGCCCATGGAAATGACCTGCGTCGAGCAGGACCTCCGCGCCGCTGTCGCAAAAAATTTTGACGATCGCATCGTCACCATCGGCCGTGCCGCCGTTCTCACCCGCGTCCACAAAGGCCGCGCCGCATGCCACTACTGCGGCGTCTGTCACCGCGGCTGCATTACCGGCTCTTATTTCAGCAGCCTCAGTTCCACGCTCCCCGCTGCGCAAAAAACCGGCCGCCTCACCATGCGCCCGTACAGCGTCGTCCACAGCCTCATTTACGATTCGAAATCCCGCCGCGTCAGTGGCGTCCGCGTCATCGATGGACAAACAAAGAACGCGCTCGAATTCAAAGCTCGCATCTTTTTCGTTTGCGCTTCCACCCTCGAGTCCACGCGCATTCTCTTGAATTCCGCCACGCCCGAATTTCCCAACGGCCTCGCCAATTCCAGCGGCGAGCTCGGCCACAATCTCATGGATCATCACATGGGCGCCGGCGCCAGCGGCAGAATGCCCGGCCACGAAGACAAAATGCCTTTTGGCAATCGTCCCAACGGCATCTACATTCCGCGCTTTCGAAACGTCAATTCGAAACACAAGGACTTCGTCCGCGGCTACGGCTACCAGGGCGGCGGAAGCCGCGCCGGCTGGTCCCGCGGCATGGGCATGCAAGGACTCGGCGCGGAATTCAAAAACACGCTGAAAATGCCCGGCCCGTGGTACCTCGGCATGGGCGGTTTCGGCGAATGCCTCCCGAATCATAATAACTATGTTGAAGTGGACAAGGAAAAACTCGACGCCTGGGGCATTCCCACGCTGAAAATCCACTGCGACTGGAGCGAAAACGAACACAAGATGTCGAAAGACATCGCCATCCAGGCCGCGGAAATGCTCGCTGCCGCCGGCGCGAAAGACATCAACATCCACCAGAAAATCTCTCCGCCCGGCTTGGCCATCCACGAAATGGGCACTGCGCGCATGGGCCGCGATCCGAAAACTTCCGTCCTTAACGCCAACAACCAGGCGCACGACGCGAAGAATCTTTTCATGCCCGATGGCGCCAGCATGGTTTCCACTTCCTGCGTGAATCCCTCGCTCACCTATATGGCGCTCACAGCCCGCGCCTGCGATTTCGCCGTTTCCGCCATGAAACGAAATGAGCTTTAGCGCTAGAATCGTGTGCGCCGGCACGGCAGCAGAATCAATGGAAGCATCTTTCTTTACTCATCTCTGGTCACTGATCTCTGATCTCCGGCACCAGCATTACAGGGAGAAACACTTGCAATGCTCCAGGTAATCCGCTCCCCGAAAACCTACGACGTCTGCATCATCGGCTCCGGCGCAGGCGGCGGCATGGCCGCAAAAATTCTCACCGAAGGCGGGCTGAACTGCGTTCTGCTCGAAGCCGGCCCTAACATCAATCCCGAAAAAGATTTCAAGATGCTCATGTGGCCCTACGAATTACCGCACCGCGGCGCAGGAGTCGGCGGCCACGCCAGCCACAATTTCAGCGAGTTTCTCGCGCCCAACGGCGCCTGGGAAATTGCCGGCGAGCCCTACACTTCCGCTCCCGGCGCTAATTTCCAGTGGTTCCGCTCGCGCATCGTCGGCGGCCGCACCAATCACTGGGGCCGCATCGCGCTGCGTTTTTCTCCCATCGATTTCAAATCCGGCTCGCGCGACGGCCTGGGCGACGACTGGCCCATCAGCTACGAAGATCTCTCCCCCTACTACGACAAAGTCGAAAGCTACATCGGCGTCTTCGGCACCAAGGAAAATGTCTCCAGCGCACCCGACGGCGTTTTCCTTCCTCCGCCCAAGCCACGCTGTACCGAGCTGATGGTCAAAAAAGCCTGCGACAAGCTCGGGATTATCTGCATCCCCTCACGCATGGCCATCCTCACGAAATCCTTGAACGGCCGTCTCCCGTGCCATTACTGCGGACAGTGCGGCCGCGGCTGCGTCACGGCCTCAAACTTCAGCTCCAGCCAGGTGCTGCTCCCTCCCGCCATGAAAACAGGGAAGCTCACTCTCGTCACCGGCGCGATGGCGCGCGAAATCATCGTCAACAAGGAAGGCAAGGCGGAAGGCGTCGCCTACATTGACAAAGCCACGCGCACGGAAAAACGCGTCAACGCCCGCGCCATCGTCGTCGCCGCCAGCGCCTGTGAATCGTCGCGCTTGCTCCTGAATTCCAAGTCTGCTGCGTTTCCCGATGGTCTTGCGAATTCTTCCGGCACCGTCGGGAAATATCTCACTGACTCCGTAGGCAGCGGCGGCTACGGCCATTTCCCGCAACTCGAAAAGATGCCGCCGCACAATCACGACGGCGCGAACGATATGCACATGTACATTCCGTGGTGGAAATTCGATCGCAAGAACGATTTTCCCCGCGGTTACCACATCGAGTTCGGCGGCGGATTCCACATGCCCGAGGTCGGCATGTTCAATGGACTCTGCCACGAGGAAGAGGGCTACGGCGCCAAGCTGAAACAGCGCGCGCGCCAGGTCTATGGCACGTACATTGGCTTCGCCGGGCGCGGCGAGATGATTCCCAATCCCGAGACCTATTGCGAAATCGATCCCGACGTCGTCGATCAGTGGGGCATCCCCGCGCTGCGTTTCCATTTCAAGTGGTCGGAATATGAACTGCGCCAGGCCAAGGATATGCAGGAAACTTTTCGCACCATCGTCGAGAGCATGGGCGGCGAGTACAAAACGAAAACTTCCATCGACGGCCAGTATCCCTACGGCATCGAGGCCGGCGGCCGGATTATTCACGAAGTAGGCACCGCGCGCATGGGCGCCGACCCGAAAACCTCCGTCCTCAACAGCTATTGCCAGGCGCACGACGTAAAAAATCTTTTCGTCACCGACGGCGCCCCGCTGGTCACCAATCCCGATAAGAACCCCACGCTCACCATCATGGCCCTCTCCTGGCGCGCCTCCGAGTACCTCCTAGACGAAGCCAAGAAAGGCAACCTCTAACATGCTTCGCGATAGTATTCCCTCTTGCTTGTGTGGGCGCATGGCTTTAGCCATGCCCGCCCCATCTTTCCCCCTCTTCTCTGCGTCCTCCGTGCCCTCTGCTTTAAATCTTTGTTCTTTCTTTTGCGAGGCCCACTGATGAACGATTCCATCTCCCGTCGCGACATCCTCCGCACTCTCGCCGTTGGCGCCGCCGGCTCCGTCCTCCAGGTCATTCCCGCCGAAGCCGCCGAATACGCTCACCAGATGCTCCACAAAGAGAAAGCCGCCGCCCCCGCCGGAACTTACGCGCCCAAGTATTTTTCCGCCTCACAATACGCCACGCTGATTTTCCTGTGCGATGCAATCATTCCGAAGGACGAAAAATCCGACGGCGCAGTCGAAGCCGGTGCTCCCGAATTCATCGACCTGCTCACCAGCGAAAACGAAGACTACCAATTGAAGCTCGGCGGTGGCCTCTTCTGGCTCGACAGTTTCTGCACCGATCGCTACGCCAAGCTATTTATGGAGTGCACCCCCGAGCAAAAAAAAGAAGTCCTCGACCTCATCGCCTTCCGCAAGAACGCCAAGCAGGATCGCGCCCTTAGCCAGGGCGTCTCCTTTTTCGCCTTCCTCCGCCGCCTCACCTGCGACGGCTTCTACACCAGCAAAATCGGCATCGCCGACCTCGGCTACATCGGCAACACCCCCCTCCGCGAATTCCCCGGCTGCCCACCCCTGCCCGAATCCTGATTCTGTCGGGCCGCTCTCTAGCACACGTTTAGCGCAACATTCCAAATTTCTTCTGTCATCCCGAACAGAATGAGGGATCTGCTGTTTGCCGCCTCGGCAAGGAAAAACAAAACCGGGATCGCCGCTTAGCGGCGGGCGGGATCGAACGTTTGGTCGAGATAGATCCACAGGACGCGGGCGAGGAGAGTGATGGAGGGAACGAATGGCAAGAACAGGACGGCAGTCCAGAGAATAATCTTGGCGAAACTCAATCCCGAGAATTTCCAGAGCGGAACGGCGATCAGCGCGACGACAGGCACCGCCAAAACGTAGCTGATGTACATGGCCCCGAGGAAGTAGCCGGGTTCGCGTTCGTAGCGGAGATGGCAGACCGAACAGGACTCGTGCATTTTCGGGAGGCCGAGGAAAATGGAGCGGTGAAAGATTTTGCCGACACGACAGCGCGGGCAGCGCTGATAGAGCATGTCGCGAACGGTTTCGATGACGCCGGGCTTCATGGGGCGCGAATAGTTTAGCGCGAGAGACGAGGACAAAGAAAAGAGGGCACGATGGTCGAGGGGGCGCAGTCCGCTGCGGCGGGCGCCGCTGCAAAAGAAAAATCAAAACTGCAAGCTGTGAAGATAGTCGTAACTGATTTTGATGTCGTCGAATACGGATTGGGGATCATCGTTTTCGACAAAATAGTGTTTGATGCCGGCCTGTTCGGAGTGGGCGAAAATGCGCTTCCAGTCCACGGAACCCTGCCCGACATCGGCCATACGGCCGCCGAATTTTACGGACTGGCCCATCGCTCCCTGGTAAGCGCTCGGCGTCGTGGCATCCTTGATCCAGTCCTTGACGTGGACGAGGGGAAAGCGGCCGGGATATTTTTCGAAGTAGGCGACGGGATCTTTTCCGGCGACGCTGATCCAGCACAGGTCGAGTTCCATGGTGACAAATTCAGGATTTAGTTCGGCGAGGAAAAAATCGTAAGGGAGTTTTCCGTCGAGCGAAAGCGCGGGATCGAATTCGAACGAATGATTGTGATAGCCGAACTGGATGCCCGCTTTTTTGCTGGCTTCTCCGGCTTTGTTGAAGAGGTCCACGGCGCGTTTCCAGCCGCCGGGCCGGGCGCGCTGCTTTTCGTCAATCCACGGGCAGATGATGTACCTGTGACCGACGATGTTGGCTGCTTCGAGTGCTTCGGGCCATCTTTTCTCGACGACGTCGTAGCCCGCGTGGGCCGAAGGCGCGGCCAAGCCGTTCTGGTCAAGAATGGCCCGGACGTCTTTGGGAGAACGGCCGAAGTAGCCGCCCTTGGGATCAAAAAGTCCGGCGAACTCAACTTCCTTGTAGCCGGTGGCGGCGACTTTCGCGATCGTGCCTTCGAAGTCCGTCTTCATGGCGGCGCGGACGGTGTAGAGCTGGATGCCGATGCGGTCAATTGAATGCGCGACCGCAGGGCTGTCGACGTGGTGGATGGAATCCGCGGCCCAGGACGGGCGTGCGGCGGTGAGAGCTGCTGCTGCGACGGAAGAGCCAATGAATTTGCGTCGATTCATGCGCGCATTTTACTCCATTCGAACGAAAAGGGAATCGAGATTCGCTGAAAAAAAAGGGCGGTCCGACCAGGTCGGACCGCCCCGAAGCTAGCGACTCGGCTAGAAAACGATCTTCAAGCCGAACTGCAAAATGCGCGGCAGATGGGCCTGAGTGGCCGTCAAGAAGGTGGTGCTGGCGGGGTCAAAGCTCGTATCCACGCCAGAGAACTGGGTATGGTTGAAGACGTTGAACGCTTCGGCGCGAAACTCCACGGAGACGGCTTCCTTGATCGGGAAGTGCTTGAAGAGCCCCATGTCGAATTGTGTGCGATGGGGCAGATTTAAGGAATCCCTGCCAACATTTCCAAACGTCAACCCTTGTGGGACGGCATAGGCACAGGGATTGAAGAGGTAAGGACCCGGAGCCGTTGATGCCTGGCAAGGAGTGGCGTGGGGATTACCGACGAGATCCGGACGTGAACCGGTACCGACGCCGTTGCCAACGCCGGCATTGTCGCCAAATATCGTATTGCTGAGGTCGGGATTGCATCCGGGACACAACGTGGGAGTCCCGCTCTGGGAGGTGATGATTCCGGACCACTGCCAGCCGCTGAGCAGGGTCTTGGTCAGCCCGGAAGATTTGTTGAAGAACGGCAAGTCGTAGACGTAGCTGATGTTCAGGATATGGCGCTCGTCGAAACTGGAGCTGCCGCGATTGGCGCGCAAATTGTAGGAATCGACGAACCG
>Ga0210404_10001455_pt1 | contig 10097 bp, 9 predicted proteins | sample IncBWH28MmetaG_FD_155455 | JGI IMG/M metagenome (GOLD analysis project Ga0210404, IMG submission 155455) | Forest soil microbial communities from Barre Woods Harvard Forest LTER site, Petersham, Massachusetts, United States - Inc-BW-H-28-M | ecosystem: Environmental > Terrestrial > Soil >... | reverse complement strand
CCGGCCCGACGCCGACCTCGAGGCGGCCACCGGATATCAAGTCGGTCACCACGGCGTCCTCGGCGACGCGCAGCGGCAATTCCAGCGGCAAGGTGACGATCCCGGTCCCCAGACGGATGCGCGAGGTCCGCGCCGCGGCCTGCGCCAGGAAGACGAAGGGCGACGGCAGGCCGCCCTCGCCTTCGTGGAAATGATGCTGGGCGATCCAGGCCGAATCGAAGCCGCAGCGCTCGGCGTGCGCGATCTGGGCGGTGGCCAGGCGATAGCGCTCGGCGGCGTCGGCCTGATCGAGCAAACGGGTGAAGAATCCGAGCCGCTTCAGCGATAGTCCTGTCGTCATTGGCTCAACCTTGTCTGGAGATGAGGAGCGGTGCAAGAGCGGGCATGCGCGACGCTGCGGCGGCATGCAGGATTTGGGCCCAAATCCGCCATGCGACTTTCTCGCCAACCTACTTTCTCGGATCGATCAGGAACCGTGTGGGGCGGCTCGCAGCAACCAGCCGTCGGGCGTCTTCAGCCGATCGAAGTCGACGGCGAACGCCGCGTCGATTCGGCGGTCCTCGATCAAATTCTTGGCCGGCCCATCGGCAACGATCCTGCCGCGATCGACCACGATGACGCGCTCGAAGAAGGTGAAGGCAAGATCGAGATCGTGCACGACAACGACCGACAAACGATCGCCGCCACGTCGCGTGAGCGTGCGAATCACGTCGAGGCGATGACGAATGTCGAGGCTGGCCGCCGGCTCGTCGGCCAGCAGCACCGGCGGGTCGACCACCAGCACGGTGGCGAGCAGGACACGCGCCCGCTCGCCGCCCGACAAGGTCGACCAGCGCCGCTGGCCCAACGTCGTGAGCTCGAAGTGTTCTGTCGCCTGCTCGATGGCGCCTGCCGTCGCCCGATGGCTGCGCTCGGCTCCGAGACGCACGAGCTCGGCGACGGTGAGATCCCAATGCGGATCGAAATATTGCGGCAGATAGCCCAGGGTGGCGGCGCGCGCCGCGTTGGAGAACGATGCGAGATCACGATCACCGATGCGGACCGTGCCCGAGGTCGGCTTGTCGATGCCGGCCAGCACCTTCAGCAAGGTCGACTTGCCCGCGCCGTTCGGGCCGATTACCGCGACCGAACCCGTCGGTCCCAGCGACAGCGATAGCCCGTCGAGCAGAAGCGCGCCGTTCCGCCTGACCACGAGCTTGTCGGCCGCGATGGCGGTCATGTGCGCAGCCTGCGGGCCAGCAGCAGGATGAAGAACGGACCGCCCGCGACCGCGGTCACCAGTCCCAACGGGATTTCTGCCGGCGGCAGGGCGGCGCGGGCGATGGCATCGGCCAAGGTGACGACGATGGCGCCGACCAGCGCCGAGGCCGGCAGCAGCGGCCGGTGCAAGGGTCCCACCAGCCAGCGCGCGATGTGCGGCGAGGCGAGTCCGACGAAGGCGACCAGGCCACCGAAGGCGACCGCGGCTGCCACGACGACGGAGCCCGCCAGAACGGCGAGCGCCACGAAGCGGTTCACGTTGAGGCCAAAGGCGATCGCCATCGTCTCGCCCAACCCCAGTAGGTCGAGGCGGCCGGCCAGCCGCATCGTCAGGGCGAGACACGCGGCGGAGATCACGGCGAGCAGGCCGAGGACCGGCCAGCTCGGCGTCTGCACGCCGCCCAGCACCCAGCTCAGCACGATCTGCAGGCTCACCGTCTCGTCCGACAAAGCGAGCATAAGGAAGGAGCGCAGCGCGCCCAGGATCGCCGCCACCGCGACGCCGGCCAGCAGCATGCCGGCGGCATCGACCGCGCCCGACACGCGCGAGATGCCGATCACCAGCATCGTGGCGCCCCAGGCGCCGGCAAAGGCCAGCACCGGCAGGATGAAGGATTGCGGCGCCGCGAGCGGCACCAGCAGCGCGACCGTGGCGCCCAGCGCCGCACCGCCCGCCGAGCCCAACAGATAAGGCTCGGCCAGGGGATTGCGGAACACGCCCTGGAAGACCGTGCCGCCCAGGCCGAGCAGCGCGCCGACCAGCGCAGCCGCCAGCACGCGCGGGATGCGCCATTCGACCAGCAGGCGGCTGCGCAGGTCGGCGGCGGCGCCGGCGATTGCGCGCAAAAGATCGGCCGGCGTCGCCCAATCGTGGCCGGCGCAGGCGGCGATCACGATGGAAAAGGCCAGGGCCAGGACCAGGATCGGCCACGCCCTCATTGGCTGGGCGTCGCCGGATGAAAGATCGCCGCCAGATGCTCGATGCCGTCGATGGTGCGCGGCCCGGGGATCAGGAGCTCGACGCGGCTGACCGCATGCGCGCGCCTGGCCTTGACCGCGCGCATGTCGCTCCAGCCGGGACGGTCGATCAGCTCTTTCATGTCCTTCTCAGGTCCGGCGAACAGCAGCAGGTCGGGATCGCTGTTGAAGACCGCTTCGGGCGAAACCTGGGCGATGACACCGCCATCGAAGGCAAGGCGGCCGCCGGCACGGACGATGGCGTCTCCGGTATAGGTGCCCGGTCGCGTCACCAGCAGCAGACCGTTGCCGAGCCGCCCGGTGATCATCACCACGCTGGGCGGCTTCAGGCCGGCGACACGCTGCTCGACCCGGTCGAGACGGGCCTGCAGTCTGGCCACCAGTTCCTCGCCGCGCTCGGCGACGCCGCAGAGCCGCGCCAGCAGGCGGATATTCGACAGGATCTCTTCGACGTTCCGCTGCAGCAGGACGACGATGGGAATGCCCAGCCGTTCCATGGGATCGATCAGCTGGTTGGCCGCCTGGCGCGACGGCGTCACCACGACGAGGTCGGGCTTCTGCGCCACCACCTCGTCGACCGAGAAGCCCAGACGCCCGCCGACCAGCGGCTTGCCCAGCACTTCCGGCGGATAGCGCGTAAAGGCCTCGATGCCGACGATCCGGTCGGCAAGGCCCAGGGCGGCCAGCATTTCGACATTGGAGGCGAAGATCGCCACGATGCGCTGCGGCGGCGCCGGCACGGTCACGTTGCGGTCGAAGGCATCGTGCACCGTGACAGGAGCGGCGGCAGCCGGCTGCAGCGCGACAGCGAGCGCCAGGATCGCCCAAAGCGGAGCGCGCGGCATCAGAAGCGAGCCTGGAAGCCAATCACGAGTTCGCGACCGGGCATGGAATTGCCGCACGAGCCGTTCTGCGCCGCCAGATTGGCGCCGCAGGGGTTTTGATCGAGGGCGATGAAGATCGGACTCTGGTTGACGTCCAGGATGTTGTTGACCATGCCGAACAGCTTGATGCCCCGATACACCTCGATCTCGGAGCGCATGTTCCAGACCCAGAAGGCGCTCTTTTGGTAGACGGTGACGTTGCGCACCTGGCCGGGAAAGTACACTGGCGAGAGCGCCTCCTCGGTGTTGTACCACATCGGCCCGCGCAGGATGCCGGTGAGCTGCACGTTCCACGGCATCCGGACGTCGGCCAGCTGACCGAAGCGCGTGCCGATATTTGTCCCGTACTGATTAACGCGAATCGCCTGGCTGGTGTTGAAGCCCTGCGCGGCTGCGCCGAAGTCGGTCATGGTGAAGTTGTAGTAGCCGTTGCCGAAGACAGTCCATTGCCAGGAAGGCGCAGCGTTGAGCTTGAGGGTGCGGATGACGTCGGCCTCGGCCTGAAACTCCAGACCCTGCATCCACAGGTCGCCTTGCGAGTTCTGGTTCTGCTGGACGACCACGCCGCCGACCGACGAGAGCGTCACGGTCTGGATGCGATTGTGGATCACGTTCTGGAAGAGGGCGAGGTCGAGGCGGCCGGCGCCCCAGGTGAAGGTGCTGCCGACCTCGAGCTGCTGGCTGGTTTCCGGCTGCAGGCTGGAATTGCCGAAGATCGTGGTGCCGATCGGCGTGACTGTGAAGTTGGCACCGAGTTCAGTGGCCGTCGGCGCACGAAAGCCGCTCGAGGCCCCGAATCGCATGTTCAGCCAGTCGGTGGCTTGGTATGTGGCGCCCGCCGAATAGGTCGTTGCCTGGTAGTTGAGGTTGCCGGGGACCAGCGTCGGGGCGTTGGGAGTGGCGAGCAGGCCCTGCCTGCCGAATGTCTGACGAACGCCGCCGCGCACGGTCACTCGATCGTCGAACAGCTGCTGAGTGTCCTCGGCATAGAATCCCCAGAAACTGTCCAGCTCGTTGTTGTCCTGCGGCGAAAGCTGGGTGACGGCGGTGCCGCCGGCGCGAAAGCGCGTGGAGCTCAGGTAAGTCTGCTCCCAGTCGATGCCGACGAGCAGCTCGTTGCTCGGGATGACGTTGAAGCGTGGCTGCATGCGGAAGCCCGCGATGTTGAGCTGGCGGCGGTTTTCGTCGATCGTGGTCCGCGAGGCGAGCGCATTCAGGTTGCTCAACGGCGAGGGATTGCTGAGATCGTCGACGTCATAGACGTAGTAGCCCTGGAACATGAAATGAGCGCGATCGCTGGGCGTCTTGCCGTGCCAGGTGAAGTCGATCGAATCGTTGTAGCGATTGTCGTTGGCGAAGATGTTGGCGCTCGAGCCGCGAAAGCCGGTGCCATAGACGCCGTCGGATCGCGCGGTCACGTCGATGCGATTGTTCGGGTCGATCTGCCAGCCGAACGCGCCGGTGCCGCCGTAGCGGTTCCAGGCCGTGTTCAACTCGACCTGTCCGCCACCCACCTGATAGTTGTCCTGCCGGGCGCCGTTACCGCCGGCGTACCAGTCGTAGGTGCCGGTGTTGCCGGCGTTCTGTAGCTTGCCTTCGAGGTAGTTCCACGAGCCGCCGGCGCCCTCGATGAAGGTCCCAGGCTCGGCGGTGCGCCCGGTCTTCAGGATGATGTTGATCACGCCGCCCATGTTCTGGCTGCCATAGACGACGGAGGCAGGGCCGCGGACGATCTCGACGCGCTCGACGTCGGCGATCGACAGCTTGGAGATGTTGGCGGTGCCGGCACGATGGCTGTTGATCAGGATCAGCACTTCGCTCTTGAAATCGCGGCCCTGGCCTTCGGTGGCACCGCCGCGGATGTTGATCGAGGTCTGGCCGGCGGTCCACTGGGACATGAAGCCGACGGAGTTTTCCGCCAGCAGCTCGGTGACGGACTTGGCGTTGGAGTGAGCGATGCGGTCCTGGTTGATCACCTGCACGGTGCCGGCGATCTTGGAGACCTCCTCGGGATAACCAGTCGCCGTAACGACGACCTCCGGCATGAAGGCCGGCTTCTCAGGCGGTGCCGGCGGTGGTTTCGGCTGCGCTGGCAGCGGCGACGGTTGCGGCGGTTGTTGCGCGACGGCAGGCGAGAGCCGGGCGAGGCCTGAAAGCAGCGCGATGGCGGCCGCGCCTCGAATGCGTGGATTGTTCATCGGCTCCCCCAAACAAGAACGGCTGATTTCCTGGCAATGTCGAGGCGCGCGCCGGCGGCGTCGGGCCTGGCCTGGACGACGAGATGGCGCTTGAGGTCGGCGCGGCGCGGGTCGCGCGCGGCCCAGCCAAGGCGATCGGCGAGATAAAAGGCGAGTTCGTCGAGATCGGGCACGATTGCCGAGAACGTCCAGTCGGCGAACACGATGTGATGAGGTCGTGAAGACGGCGCGAGCCCTTGCATCACGATGTCGATGCCGCGAGTCTCGTCTTCGCGGTGCCATTCGCTCGGCAGGCAGCCTGCGAAGCAAAGACCGCGCGGTCCTGAATGCGCCGGCACGACCCAGACGACGCGGCGCCGCGCCCAGGCGAGGCAGCGCGCGAGAAAGGTCTCGGGTTGTTCGAAGAAGGCCGGCATGGTCGCCGCCAGGACCGTGTCGTGGCCGCGCGCCGGCACATCGGCCGCTTGCCAGCCGGCGGCGATCACGGGCGGCGGACGGGCCAGTCGCCCGAGGCGGGCGCGCAGAGTCGCCGAGGGTTCGATGGCGGTCCAGGGCAGCGCCGGATCGCGGAGCGCCGCGCCGAGCTGGCCGCCACCGGCGCCGACGTCGAGCAGCCGGCCGATCTCGGGCACGGCGCGACGGACCAGCGGCGCCAGCGCGGCGACATAGTCCGACGTCTCGATGGCCGAGGCATAGAGCTCGAGCGCATCGATGTCGCGCCGCCGGGCGGCAGAAGCACAAAAAGACGTCACAGACAGACTCGCGGCGCGTCAAACGTCACCGCGAACTGTAGTCACCTCCGCCGCCCGCAGATTGCGGGCGACACAGGCCAGTTTCTACATCAGGACACCCCGCCCAATGCGTTCGCGCGTGACCGCTGCCGGTGGCAGGTCTCCTGGCTCGCGGGTCGCCGCTCTTGACCGCCTTCCCAGGCACCTTTCGGCGCCCAGTGGCATTTCGGTCGCAAGCTCGCCGCTTACAGTTGCGGGGGCAGCCGCGGCATTGTCACCGCGTTCCCTTTTGATCCCCTTTCGGGGAACCACCATCGTCATGCTGACAGTCGGTGTGAATCACGTCAAGCATTCGCGAGCGACTAGCGTGTGAACACAACGTCCTCGAGGTCGGAGCGGACTTCCCAGTGATGACGCTCGAGCTCCGGATCGAGATGTTCCTCGGCCGGCAAGCCGAGATTGAGATAGGCAACGAGACTCCACGACTTGGGGACGTCGAGCACGCGCGTCACCGCCTTGGGATCGAGGATCGAGACCCAGCCCATGCCGATTCCGTCGGCGCGGGCGGCGAGCCACAGCGTCTGGATGGCGGCGACCACCGAATAATGCAGGGTCTCCGGCATGGTCTGCTGGCCGAGCCCGCTGCCGGTATGCGTCGCGTCATCGGAGAACACGGCGAGATGCACCGGCGCCTCCTTGAGTCCGGCAAGCTTCAGTCCGGCATAGATCGTCTGCTTCTCGCCGGCATAGCCGGCCAGCGCCCGCTCGTTGGCATCGGTGAAGCTTTTCACGACCGCAAGGCGTCGTTCGGCCGAGTCCACGTGCACGAAGCGCCAGGGCTGACTCAATCCCACCGACGGTGCATGGCTCGCGATTTCAAGCAGCGCATCGATTCGCTCGCGCGCGATGGGATCGCGGCGAAAGCGCCGCACGTCTCGCCGCCACAGCACGAGATCGCGGAACCGCGCGCGGAACGCGGCATCGAACGTCGCTGTCATGACTGTCGCCTGTCGATGAAATGAAAGAACGTGCCGCTCACCGAGCCGCGCCACCCGCCGCCCTCTGCCACAGGGGCGCCCGTCGCGTCGCGGCATTCCACCAGCGGCTCGTCGCCGTTCGAGAGCGTGCTGGCATAGTGGAACTCATGACCCAGAACCTCCGTACCCGCCGCGCCCAGCGGGCATGCGACTTTCAGGCGGGCGCGGCGGTAGCCTAGATGCATCCGACGCTGGGCGAACGACGTTTCCAGCGCCAGCAGGCCCGCCATCGCATGGCGCTGTCCGGCTGCATCCTCGATCCCCGCCCCTAGCACCATGTAGCCCCCGCATTCGCCGTGAATGGGAACGGCGCGACCGGCCAACGCGCGCAGCCCGGCGTGAAAACGAAGCGCCGCCGCCAATGTTCCAGCGTGGAGCTCGGGATAGCCGCCGGGCAGCCATACCGCATCGGCAGCGGGATCGGGCGCCTGGTCGGCCAGCGGCGAAAAGGCCAGGATCTCGGCGCCGGCCGAGCGCCAACGATCGAGCAGATGCGGATAGATGAAGGAGAAGGCACGATCCTGGGCGAGCGCGATGCGCTGGCCGGGTGGATCGAGGCGCGCCGCGCGGCGGTCTGCGGACCCCGTGGCCCGCGCGCTGTGGCGGAGCGCGTCGAGATCGATCGAGGCTTCGATCAGCTCGGCGAGCGCATCGAGGCGTCGGTCGATATCTGGCGTCTCGCTTGCCTGGACGAGACCGAGATGCCGCTCCGGCAAGGTGAAATGTGCGTCTTGCGTGAGCGCGCCGAACAGCGGAATGCCGATGCGCTCGAATCCAGGCGCGATCAACGCGGCATGGCGCGGGCTTGCCACGCGATTGAGGATCACCCCGGCGATCGAAACATCGTCGCGGTAGCGCGCGCAGCCGCTGGCCACCGCGGCAGCCGTTTCGGTCTGCCCCGCAACGTCGAGCACCAGCACGACCGGCCAGCCGAGAAACGCCGCCAGGTCCGCCGTCGAAGCGCGCGCCGTCTGGCCACGTTCAGCCACGCCATCGAACAGGCCCATGACGCCTTCGACGATCGCGAGGTCGGCCGTCGCCGCGTGGCGCGTCACCAGATCGGCAAGCGTGCCGGGCGCCATCGCCCATGTGTCGAGATTGAAACTCGGACGCCCGGCGGCCACGCAATGAAATGCGGGATCGATATAGTCCGGTCCGCACTTGAAGGGTTGTACGCCAAGGCCGCGCCGTGTGAGGGCACGCAGCAGACCGACTGTCACCGTCGTCTTGCCGGCGCCCGAGTGCGGCGCGGCCACCACGAGCCCGCGCGGACCGATGCCCGGGGTCATCGCCAGGGCACCAGCGCTGAGAGCAGCTCGCGGCGCAACCCCGCGATGGCGCCGATCACGACGATGGCCGGCGAGCCAATGCCCTGCCGGACCGCATCGTCGGCCAACGTGCCCAGCCGGCTCTCGACCACGCGCTCCTCGCCTGTCGTCGCCGACTGGATGAGGGCGGCCGGTGTATCGGGCGACAGGCCGCCCTGCTCCAGCGCGGCGGCGATCTCCGCCAGCTGCGCCATCGGCATGTAGAGCACGAGCGGCTGTCCGAGCTTGGCCAGCGCCGCCCAGTCTGCCGCCGAGCGGCCATCCTCGGCGCGATGGCCGGCCGCCAGCACCACGGCATGGTTGGTGTCGCGCGACGTGGCGGGAATACCGGCCAGCGCCGCCGCTGCCAGGCCCGAGGTCAGGCCGGGGATGATGCGAAAGCGCACGCCGGCCGCGGTCAGTGCCTGGGCCTCGTCCCAGCCGCGACCGAACACGAAGGGGTCGCCGCCCTTCAGGCGCAGCACCCTTCGGCCGAGACGCGCGCGCTCGATCAACACTTCGTTGATGTCGCGCTGGTGCGGCGAGGGCTTGCCGCCGCGCTTGCCGGCCGGGATCAGCTCGGCGCCGTCGCGGGCCAGTCGCAGGGTGCGCGGGTCGACCAGGGCGTCGTAGACGACGTCGTCCGCGTTGATAAGGGCGTGCAGCGCCAGCACGGTCAACAGACGCGGATCGCCGGGGCCGGCGCCCGCCAGCCACACTTCGCCGGGCGGGAAGTCGGGCAGCTCCGGGAAATTGGCGGGGATCACGGGCCACGCCCGCGGAAGCGCCGCTGGTAGGCGGCGTCGTAGAGCGCGCTGTTGCGGAAATCCCGCGCGCCCAGCACCTTGCCGACGACAATCAGCGCCGTGCGCTCGATCGGACTCTTGGCGACCTCGGCTGAGATGGTGCCCAGGGTGGCGCGGATCACGCGCTCGTCGGGCCAGCTCGCGCGATAGACCACGGCCGCCGGACAATCGACGCCATAGTGAGGCACCAGCGAGGCCACGACCTTGTCGAGGACATGGATCGACAGGTGAACGACAAGCGTCGCGCCGGTCGCGGCAAAGGCTTCGAGCGTCTCGCCGGACGGCATCGCCGAGGCGCGACCCGAGGTGCGCGTCAGCACCACCGACTGCGCCAGCTCGGGAAGCGTCAGCTCCTGGCCGAGTGCGGCGGCAGCGGCGGCAAAGGACGGCACGCCGGGCGTGATCGTGTAGGCGATGCCGGCTTCATCGAGGCGGCGCAGCTGCTCACCCATCGCGCTCCAGACTGAAAGATCGCCCGAGTGCAGGCGGGCCACATCGTGGCCCTGCGCGGCCGCGCGTCGGCATTCCTCGACGATCTCGTCGAGCGACATCGGTGCGGTGTCGACGATGCGAGCGCCGGCGGGGCAGTGATCGAGCAGCGCCTTCGGCACCAGCGAGCCGGCATAGAGACAGACGGCACACCGCGCGATCAGCTCGCGACCGCGCACGGTGATGAGGTCGGGCGCGCCCGGGCCGGCGCCGATGAAATGCACCGTCATCGGCCTTCTCCGGTGGCGATGGCGCAGGTCGCGCGCTCCGTCGCCACCCGCGTGCCGAGCAGCCGGCCATTGCGGCCGGCCACGACCAGCGCCGACGCCTCGGCGATCGACGGCAGGCCCTTGGCCTCGAGCACCAGCTTGGAGCGCGTCAGGACCTGGCCAGCCACACGATCGAGA
>Ga0210404_10001447_pt1 | contig 10133 bp, 12 predicted proteins | sample IncBWH28MmetaG_FD_155455 | JGI IMG/M metagenome (GOLD analysis project Ga0210404, IMG submission 155455) | Forest soil microbial communities from Barre Woods Harvard Forest LTER site, Petersham, Massachusetts, United States - Inc-BW-H-28-M | ecosystem: Environmental > Terrestrial > Soil >... | reverse complement strand
TCGGTTTCGGCGATGGACGCCGGCGGAGTTTGAATTGCACCGCGGCCTCTTTACTGCCGACAAGCAGATGGTTGGGCTTATGTTTCGCGCTGGCGTGCCCCTGCTCGCAGGCACCGATGCGATGAATCCATTTTGCTTTCCGGGGTTTAGTTTGCACGATGAATTGGGGCTGCTTGTCGAGTCCGGCCTCACGCCGCTGGCTGCGCTGCAAGCGGCTACGATTCGGCCGGCTGAATTCCTGGGGCGGACGGAAGAACTTGGGACCGTTGTGGCGGGAAAACGCGCTGAGCTAGTTTTGCTTAGAGCGGATCCGCTGGCGGACATTCACAACACGACGCAGATTCAAGCGGTTTGGGTTCACGGAAAATACTTTGACCGCGCTGCTCTCGACCAGCTCTTGGAAGCCGCCAAGCACCGCCACGGCAAATCCAAACTCCGATAACGATATACGCGGCATGTGAGACTGCTACTCGCCTCCTGAACTGTGAGGCCGAGTTGGGGTACACTGCCATTCAGTTGCGAGGATTCATGGACAAGCGGATTACTTCGGCCGACGTTGCGATTGAGAAGCTAGGTGACGGCGCGACGATTTTGATGGGGGGATTCGGGCTTTGCGGGATTCCGGAGCATCTCATTTCAGCGGTGCGGCGCAAGGGGACGAAGGACCTCACGATCGTCAGCAACAATGCGGGCGCGGACGATTTCGGGATTGGCGTGCTGCTGCAGCAGCGGCAGGTCAAGAAGATGATTTCCACTTACGTTGGTGAAAACAAACTTTTCGAGCAGTTGGTTTTGAGCGGGGAATTGCAGGTGGAATTGAATCCGCAGGGGACGCTTTCGGAGCGGCTGCGCGCGGGCGGGGCGGGGATTCCGGCGTTTTACACGCCAACGGGGTATGGGACGATGGTCGCGGAGGGAAAAGAAACGCGGGAATTCAATGGGCGGATGTATGTGATGGAGCGGGGGCTGCGGGGGAATTTTGCTTTCATCAAGGCGTGGAAGGGGGATCGCTGGGGGAATCTCATTTACAGGAAGACGGCGCGGAACTTCAATCCCATGATGGCTACGGCGGCTGATTATGTGATTGCGGAAGTTGAGGAACTCGTTGAGCTGGGCCAGCTTGATCCGAATCAGGTGCATACGCCCGGGATTTTTGTGGATGCGATTTTCCAAGGGCCGAAGTACGAGAAGCGCATCGAGCGCAGGACGGTGCGAAAGTTGTAGGGGCCAGTCTTGCGTCGGATATCTTTAGTATCATGCTCGCTGCATTACGAGGTCTAGCATGCTTGCACAGATCATTCCGGTGCATATCGAAAAAGAGCTCCCGCAAAATACGCCGCCAAACTTGCGCGTTCCTTGGCCGTACGCCGTAGCGTGTTGCTTGTACTATCTCTTGGCTTATCGCGGCCTCGCGAGCGCCACTTCCGTTTTTGCTGAATTATTTAAGGGCTTGGGTTTAATGCCCCCGCTGCCTACGCGTCTTCTGGTGGCGAACTATTCGTGGTTCTTTCCCATCCTGTTTGTAGGTGCTTTGATGCTTACAATCGCCAAGCAATTCATACCGTTCTCAACGCTTCGTCTCCGTGTCGTCAATCTGTTCCTCATTGTCGTCGCAGTTGTGTTCCCCTCGTTGGTCGCACTCACTTGGTATTTACCTTTGTTTATTTTAGTTTACAAGCTTCACGTTGCAAAATAATGCTCTCCGGCGATCAAAAGCGGGAACGAATTGCGCGGCGGATTGCGCTGGAATTGCGTGATGGGTATTACGTGAATCTGGGCATCGGGATGCCCACGCTGGTGGCCAATTACGTGCCGAAGGGGATGGACGTTATTTTGCAATCGGAAAATGGGATGCTCGGTGTGGGGCCTTATCCGCTGGAGGCGGAGGTGGATCCCGACCTTATCAATGCCGGCAAGGAAACTGTTACCGAGTTGCCCGGCAGCGCGTATTTTTCATCGGCTGATTCATTCGGGATGATTCGCGGGGGGCATGTGGACCTGACGGTCCTCGGCGCGTTGCAGGTGGACGAAAAGGGGACGCTCGCTAATTGGGCCATTCCGGGCAAGGATGTTGAAGGGATGGGCGGAGCGATGGACCTTGTTGCTGGGGCGAAGCGCGTGTTCATTGCGATGGAACATGCCACGCGGGACAACAAGCCTAAGATTTTGAAAAAGTGCACGCTGCCGCTTACCGGCGTGGAGGTGGTGGACCACATTGTTACGGAGCTGGCGCTTATTGATATTACGCCGGAAGGGCTTGTGCTGCGCGAGCTCGCACCGGACGCCACGCTCGAACAGGTGCAGTCGCTGACCGAGCCGGTCCTTCGCGTTCCGCTTGGCGGTCCGAAGGCCATGGCTATCTGACCGCTAGATTCCTTCGATTCCTCTCCTTGGCCTCTGTGATCTCTGCGATCTCTGTGTAAGCCGGTTTTGCAGCCGCAATCACACGCCTTTCCCGCCAACGAAGAACTCACAACTAAAAGCAACTAACTTAGGATGGCGTAGAGCTGCTCAGCCTGCGAGTGGTGCTGAAGGAATAGTGGAAGCCGGAGACGACGCTGAAAGTGGTGACGGCGTAAATCAGAATGCGGATGAACAGCGCAAGATGGAGAGTGGGATAAGCGGCGGCAAGTACCACAGCAAAGACAAGAAGGATCTGACACCCGGTGGTGAGCTTGCCATAGATGCTGGGGGGAAACGGTTGGTAGCCGGAGACGAGAAGAATCACGACGGCGACGATGAGAATCAGGACGTCGCGGCTCAGCACTAAAATCGTCAGCCACCACGCCAATTGCTTTTTGAACGCAAGGATAATGAAGGAAGAGGAGAGAAGCAGTTTGTCCGCAATGGGATCGAGATAAGCGCCTAGCGCGGAGCGTTGGTTGAGCTTGCGCGCGAGCAGGCCGTCAATGCCGTCGGAAAGTCCGGCGACGACCAGGACGAGCAAGGCCCAGCGGTATTCTTCGTAGGAAATGAGAATGAGAAAGACCGGCAAGAAGCCGAGGCGGAGAAACGTGATTTGATTGGGTACCGTCCAGATGCGGCCTTTCATTGTGATTCAGGATAACGCAAGGCGGCGAAGCGCGTCACGCGAATTGCGCGAGGTAGTCGGTGAGCGAACGGCCGATTTTGCGGGCGAAGAGTTCGTTCATAGAGGGGATGGAGCCGGACGGTTCATCGAGGGAGATGCGCTCGACGCGGTTCATGGGGAAGAAAATCGTGGGCAGGCCCACACGCTCGCCGTCGGGCTCGTTAATCTGGCGAATGAAGTGATCGAAGGAATTCAGATCGATCCCGCGCAAAGTGATTCCAGACGTGTTGATGGCCAGCAGCTCGCCCCAGACTTTTTCCTTGGGCGTGTGCAGACTGACGACGACTATGGAATGCGGGTCCATGAGAGATGAAGGAAAAGTTCGACTACAGGGTACAGGATTTCAGCTTCGAGAGGTGCAAAAAGTCGGTTCCGCACGTGCTTCTGTTCAGCCTGGCAGAGCTGAGGCGACGAGAGGCAGCCGCGCCTCATCTTTACTGACCGGGCAGTGGATCGGAGAAATGCAGTAGCATGAACACGAAACTGGCAACGAGAACGGCACCCGCGAGCCAACCAAGGATCGAAGCGGTCTGCCTTTCGCGCGCGTTCATCGGTTCACGATCCACATAAATTTTGCCGATCACGAACCCAGCGGCGAAGCCGCCCAAGTGCGCGGCATTGTCGATCCGGAAAGCTCCCATAAAGCCGATGGCGAACAGAATCACGACCGAGGTGATGAGCCGGGAGCGCAAATCGCGCATGAACGAACCGCCGCGTTTGCTGGTTACTGCGATCATCGCACCCACCAGGCCCAGCAAGGCGCCGCTGGCGCCAAGCGAAATGTGCCCAGTCAATGAACTGGCGAGAAATCCCAAAGCGCCGGTGAAGACATACAGAAAGAAATAGCGCGCCGACCCGTAGAGCTCCTCCAGCGCGGGCCCGATTTGCATCAGAGACATCATGTTCAATCCAATGTGAATCAATCCCCCGTGCAAGAACATTGCCGTGACCAGCCGCCACCATTGGTGATCCTGAAGAATGAATCCGAAGGGCAAGTTCATCCCCAGCCTGAACGTTGCTTGGCCGCTTATGCCGGTAAGGATATGAAAACCGCCGGCTTCGCCGGTCTGCATGGTGAGCACCAGGCTGACGCCGAACATCAAAATGTTTGCGACCAGAAGCGCCGAAGTCACGGGCGATTCGTATTCGCCAAGCACTCCTGAGAGTTTTTTGCTGAGCGCCACCAGCGAGAATCGCAGATTGGCCCCGCATTCGTGGCAGCGCGTCGCGCTGATGCCCACCAAGGCTCCGCACGCCGGGCAGATTTTCGGGCACGGTTGCTGCTCACCGCCGCCGAAAAATCCGCGCGCTGCGTTTTTCCAGCGGTCCACTCGCCACTGCCACCGATAGGGAAGGGGCAATTCTCCTCCTTGCGACCCGCAAACGGCGTTCCTATAATACCTGAAAGAGATTGCGGACTTTGGACGCGCGGGAATGTACAGGAGACAGCGATGGACGGATTCGAGGAATTCGGCAAGCGCATCGATGAGGAATTCTCGCGGCTGAAAAGCATCAACAACTTCGAAGAGTTCGGCAGGCGCGTTGACGAAGAACTGAAGCGCGTGAAGAGTTTTGTAAAGGAAGAGGTCGCGCCGGAAACCGAAAAGCGCACGGCGCAATTTTTGCGCGAAGTTTCGGAAAAGCTCACCGAGGCGGCGAGCTGGATCGAATCGCGCAACGCGGCGCGCTCCGGCCAGCCTCCGAAAGACGCGCAATCATGATTTGGGCCGACTTGTGATTTTAGCCCGGGCTTCCACGCGTCGTCCGGCGGTCTTTTACCTGCTCTATTTCCCTGCTTTCCTATTTCTGCTTATCCTCTCCGGCTGCGCTTCGCGCAATCCGATTGCGGATCGCCGGCAGCCGCCTCCGGCGCAGCCATCGGAGACGCCGCCGGCAACTTCCGATGCGGCCAAGCGTGCGACCGACGTGCCGGAGCCTCCAGCAAATCCACCGACACCCGCCCCGAAACGCGGAAGAATTGCTCCAACCCCGGCTCCCTCCGGATACACGGAAGAGGGCAATGCGTCCTGGTATGGCGTGCCGTTTCACGGGCGGCGCGCTTCGAACGGGGAAATCTACGACATGTACAAACTTACGGCGGCGCACCGCACGCTGCCGTTCGAAACGATGGTGCGCGTAACGAATTTGAGCAATGGGAAATCCACGGTCGTGCGGATTACGGACCGCGGGCCGTTTGTGGAGAATCGCATCATTGATCTGTCACTTGCAGCGGCGCGCGAAATTGAATCGGTGGGGCCGGGGATCGTGCCGGTGCGCGTCGAGGTCCTCGGCAACGTGGATCTCACGACAGGGTTCTTCACCGTGCAGGTTGGCGCGTTTCGCGACCGTGCGAATGCGGAGCGGCTTCGCGATCGCCTCAGCCTAACGTATTCACCGATTTTCATTCAGCCATATGATTCCCCGGATGGAATGTTCTATCGCCTGCGCGTCGGGAAAATTTCGGGCGAAGACGCTACGCGCACTCTTAGCGATCAGCTTCGTGAGCGCGAAGGATTTACGCCGTTCGTGACGCGGTTGGATGAAGGCTCGCCCACAGGAGGAATCCGATGAGCGCCGATTGTTTGTTTTGCAAGATCGCTGCAAAGAAGATTCCCTCGAAGATTGTTTATGAAGATCCCGAGCTCTTCGCGTTCGAAGACATCTCTCCGCAGGCGCCCACGCACATCCTGATTTGCCCGCGGAAGCATTTCGAATCGCTCACCGATGCTTCACCTGAAGATCAAGCTATTCTCGGGAAACTACAGCTCGTGGCTTCGCAGCTTGCCCGCGAACGTAATCTGCTGGAAGGCTATCGCACAGTGCTAAACAATGGCCGCGGCGCAGGCCAGTCCGTATTCCATCTCCATCTGCATCTGCTCGGAGGGCGCCAGTTCCGTTGGCCTCCGGGTTAAGAAGCAGACGACGTCACAATCGGCGAGAGGCTCAAGATTGGGCGCGTCACGGCGATTACGAAACCGGCAGGACGCCAACCAAAACTTCAAATACGAAGCGCCTATTCATAGCGAAGTGCAACCATGGGATCAACACGAGTCGAGCGACGAGCGGGAAGGTAGCAGGCCAGTAGAGAGACTCCAGCCAATATCACAGTGACGAATAAATAGGTCGCAGGATCGCTCGGCTTCACTCCATAAAGAAGCGAAGTCAGGGCTTGCGTGAGCACGAAGGACAAGGCGAGACCAATTGCCAATCCCAGAGCAGCCAGCTTCATTCCGCCACCCACTACCAGACGAAAGATTTCAGAAGGACGCGCTCCGAGCGCAACACGCACGCCGATCTCTCTTGTCCGCTGCCGAACAGAGTCCGCGATAACACCGTAGATTCCCAGGGCGGTCAACAGGAGGGCGGAAGCCGCAAAGAAGGTAAGCAGAATCAGGCTGAAGCGCGCATTGGAAAGAGAATTGCCGACCAGCTGATCCATGCTGCTAACGTTGGCAACCGGAAGTGTTGGGTCAAGATCGGCGACGATTGTCCTTATGGCTGGGGCCATGCGCAGAGGATCGCCATCTGTTTTGACGGCAAACAAAACGGTATTGGACCACCCTTCGAATTCGCATTGCGTCAACGGAGCATAGACTTCGGGCTGAGCAGGCTGGTCCAAGCCAGCATTTTTGATGTCCGTCACGACTCCGACGATGGTGCGTCGCGGGGCATCGGGCGGTTCCGGACTTTGCTTTGGCAGGAATTCCTTCGGGGGCTCCATGATGATCGATTTCCCAAGGGGATTTTCGCCAGGGAAGAACTTGCGGGCCAAGGCCTCGTTAATGATCGCGACGCTCTGCGAATTGCGGGTGTCTTGATTGGTGAAGAACCGGCCTTGGCGCAATCGTGCGCCGATGGATTCGAAATATACTGGACTGACTAGAACAAAGGAAGAAGAAGCCACTTCCTTGAGCGAAGGTGGTTTTGGATGTTCGACCACCCAAATGTATTTGCCCCAGCCGCCACCGATCCCTAGCGGCAACGCCGTGGTGATTCCGGCTGTTCGCACTCCTGGCAGGGCACGGACTCGGCTGAGAAGCCGATCCAAGAAACCGATGGCCGCCTGGGGATAGGGATTTCGGAAGTCGGGCTGGGGATAGTTCGCATCGGAAAGCGGGATCTGCATGGTCAGCAGATTCTTCTCGGAGAATCCGCGATCGACTTGACGCAGTAGCGCGAAGCTTTTCACCAAAAGGCCCGCGCCGATCAACAGGCACAGCGCGATGGCGACTTCGGAGACGACCAACACGGCGCGCGCATAGCCACGATGACCGATGCCGGACCGGCCCCCTTCCTTGAGCGCGTCATGCATGTCCGTCTTACTGGCTCGTAGAGCAGGTAAGACACCGAATAGCAAGGCGGTCTTCGACGAAATTTGTGCGCCGAGCCTCGCGACATTCTTCCTTGGTTCCTTCGAGACCGCCAAATTCGAGGCGAGCGCGGCGGCGCGCTTCTTCGGGCGAGATTCCGGCGGCCATGTATGCGGCGACTTGTTGGTCGAGGTGAAAGCGAAGTTCATTATCGAGTTGAGCTTCGCTACGGGATTTGTGGAAGAGGCGACGGAGCCAGTTCATCAAACACCTCCTACTCGGCGGTGCGCAGGATCAGGGCGACGGCATCGGAGAGCCGCTCCCAATTGAGTAGTTCGGCCTCCAACTGTTTCCGGCCTCTCCGAGTGAGCGTGTAGAATTTGGCTTCGCGCCCCGTGTCCGTGTCTTTCCACTCGGCTTGCAGCCAGCCGCGGTCTTCGAGGCGGTGGAGCGCGGGGTAGAGGGAACCCTGGTGTACCTGGAAAAAATCCTTGGAGATTTGCTGGATGCGCTGAGAGATGGCGTAGCCGTGGATCGGGCCCAAGGCCACCACCTTGAGAATCAGCATGTCCAGCGTGCCCTTGAGGAATTCTGATTTTTCCTGGGTCATCGTGATACCTAGAACATCTACCTTTATGCCTAGGACTCCTACCTATATGCGTGATTCCATTTGCTGTCAAGAAGAATTGTTTTTTCCTTGCTGCCGTGTGGCCGGTTTGGCCGCGGGTGTGGGTCAAGCTAAGATAGGGGCCGTTCTTAGGAGGATTGCATGTCCTTTCGGCGCCGGTCCTTTAGTCCGTGGGTGGTTCTCGTCATTTTTTCTCTCTTCGCGATTCTCGGTTCCTCCTCTGCAGCGCAGCAACCACCTGCCACATCGGGGAAAGCGCTCACCGTGGAGCGCATTTATTCGCAGCCGAGCTTGAGCGGGCGGTTGACGCGAGGGCTCGCGTGGACGCCGGACGGCAGGCAGCTGAGCTATTTCGAAACCAAGGGCTCCGGCCGCGAAGCGAGGACGGAACTTTGGGCGATGGATGCGGCTTCGGGGGAACGGCGGCTTCTCGTGGGCGCAGACAAACTCGAAACGATTTTACCCGCGGACACTGGGCGAGCGACGCAAGCTACTGGACTTGGGCGGCGCGCTCCCGCGCTGTACCAATGGGGGCCGGATGGTGCAGGAATGTTATTTCAGGGACCGACGGCGCTGGCATGGTTTGACCTTAAGTCGCAAACGGGGCGCACGCTTGTATCGGGCAAAGCCGCGCTTGCCGATCCCAAGATTTCTCCTGACGGACGCTACGTGAGCTTCGTGCGGGAACACAATCTCTGGCTGGTGAGCGTGTCGGACGGGAAAGAGCGCGCCGTTACGCAAGGAGGGACGGAAGAAATTCGCAAGGGCGAGCTCGACTGGGTTTATCCGGAAGAGCTGGATATCAAGACGGCGTACTGGTGGTCGCCGGATTCCAGCGCGATCGCATATCTTGAAATGGATGAACGGAAGGTCTCGCAATACCCGATGGTGGATTTTTCTTCGCCCAGTGGGGAAGCGGATATGGAGCGGTATCCTGTCGCGGGCGGCGCGAATCCGATTGTTCGCGTGCTCGTGACGGCGATGAGCGGCGGGGAACCGCACGTTATGGACATTGGGGCGGAAACGGACATTTATATTCCGCGCGTGAATTGGCTCACGGATTCGAAACACCTCGCCATTCAGAGGCTTAATCGCACGCAGACCACTCTCGATCTTCTGTTTGCCGATACCGCAACCGGCAAGACGCGGACTGCGCTGACGGAAACCGATCCCAACTGGATCAATGTGAGCGACGATCTTTATTTCTTGAAGGACGGAAGGCGCTTGTTGTGGTCCAGCGAGCGGAGCGGCTACCGCCATCTTTATCTTTACGATCTCGATGGCAAACAGCTTGCCCAGATTACGAAAGGCGAATGGGAAATCACTTCGATTAACGCAGTCGACGAATCCAAAGGCCTTATCTACTTCACGGCGACAGAAGCGTCGCCGACGGAGCGGCAGCTTTACGTCGTTGGTCTCAGCGGATCGGGATTCACGCGCATTACTAAAAACAGCGGAACGCACGATGCGAATTTCGCCCCGAATGCCGCGGCGTTCTACGATACCTATTCGAACGCGGCGACTCCGCCAAACCAGAGTCTATACAGCGCGGGCGGGTCGCGAATTGCCGCGATCAATGAAAACAAAATCGCGGAGCTCGCCGACTACCATCTCTCGCAGATGGAATTCCTTACCGTCAAATCGCGCGACGGCGCGATGCTCAACGCCAGTATGATCAAGCCGCCAGATTTTGATCCGCAGAAAAAATACCCGGTGCTCGTCTACACCTACGGTGGCCCGCATGCGCAAGTCGTGCGCAACGGCTGGGGCGGCGCCACTTTTCTGTGGCACGAGCTGATGGGGCAGAAGGGCTACATTATTTTTTCGCTCGACAACCGGGGATCCGCGGCGCGCGGCCATGCGTTTGAAACGCCGCTGCATTTGAGATTGGGCGCGCAGGAACTTTCCGACCAGCGCGACGGCGTGCAATACCTCAAGTCGCTTCCCTATGTGGATGGGAACCGTATCGGCATTTGGGGCTGGAGCTACGGCGGGCATATGACGCTGCACGCCATGTTTGAAGCAGGCGATGATTTTAAAGTGGGGTTTGCAGGCGGTCCAGTAACTGACTGGCACTACTACGATTCCATATACACGGAACGCT
>Ga0210404_10001446_pt1 | contig 10133 bp, 10 predicted proteins | sample IncBWH28MmetaG_FD_155455 | JGI IMG/M metagenome (GOLD analysis project Ga0210404, IMG submission 155455) | Forest soil microbial communities from Barre Woods Harvard Forest LTER site, Petersham, Massachusetts, United States - Inc-BW-H-28-M | ecosystem: Environmental > Terrestrial > Soil >... | reverse complement strand
CTCGCGCGGGAAGGTTTCGCCGGTGACCTATGAGGGCGGGCGAGGGAAGAATTGGGTCGTCCTCTTTGCGCACGACCTGGGCGTGCATCGATTTGCGGAGGGTACCGCGGACGGTGCCGACGCTCCCTGAGCGCCCCGGCCCCTCTGCCCTCCAAGTGGCGGGACAGTGACGGGCACGTGGACCGCGGCGAACGTCGTAGCGATCCCAGGTCAGAATGTTCCGGCGGGCGATTTCGGCGCGAGGGCCAGCTATCTTCCCAGTTCCGCCGGCCACCCGAATCTCTGCCCGCTACCTTCAGCGTATCTCTTCACAAACTCACCCATGCGGCGTATTACGTCCTGCCAGGCGTGCCGCGTCTTTTCAAATTCGGTCAGTTCAGCGTTCGTTGGATCTACCCTAGACGTTCCCCTCCCGATCGCTGAAAATTTCTGGTTAACCGCCGCGAACGCACGGAAATACGCATCTCGCGCTGCTTCGTGCTCTTCGCAAAGCTTTTGCCATTGAGGGCCAATGTCGCTTTCGTTCATGTCCTTCCTCCGCAGGTAGGTGTGCCTATCACCCGGACCGCACCACCACGCTCGCACGCGAGGGTCATTCTCCCTACTTCGATGTCCGCTAAGTGTAGTCTCCCGGTGCTAGGGGCGAGCGAGATTCCGATGAGCAGAATTGTTTATCGCGTGTACTACAACGAGCGCGTTTGGCCGAGCAAAAGGGAGCTGCTTGCATCGCGAAGGAACGATCGGAAAATTGCCGACGCGCTTGAACGCTTCCCGTCTGATCTACGCGTGAAACTCTCGGGTAGGCCGATTGACGTTCTGGTGGCGCCGAAGGACCGCACGACAATCGAGGTGTGGATCGTTTCCGACCGCTCAGATTCAGAAGTCCTCGACGCCGTTAAGTGGTGCCTGGACCGTCATCATCTGTTTGGCGACAAACTGTCTTGACCCCTGCCTGCGCGATCGGTTCGTCCAGTTCGTCTTCCGGTTGCACTGGAAAACCTTCAGCGGCGGGGCTACTTCTTGCGTTGAGGCGTCATCGACTTGTGCTTTGACTCTTCCCACTCGCGCGCCGCACTGTCAAAGGAAAGTCTTGTCGTCGCGGCTTGCACAGATTCGCAGCCCTCATCATGCGAGTGATCGCAAGGCCCAGCGCGATCGACGCTTCTGAATAATTTGTTCCGACGGCGAGCATCTGCTCTGCTTCGGAATAGATCTTCTCATTGATCGCTTGCGCCACCTTGGTGGCCTCAAGATGAAATGCGGTATGCGAGTCAAGACACGCTCGGTAGCCGTCCAGGCTACGGTACGCTTGCGAGGCGTCGTCGTTAAGCCATTTACCGAAGGCGCAGCAGGTGTTCTTTGAAATCGATGCCACGTCGAGTGATTGCTTCTTCGAGATTGCGTAGCAGAGTTTCTTCCTCAGTTCGGTGTGATCACGAATGGCCTCATGAAGGTCGATTCTGTGCCTGGCGCTGAACTCATCGGCCACGCGGCCTATTCGTTTGCTCGTTTCGCCGGGCGGCGGCGAGTCGGGTGAGCGGAACAACTCGTTCATGACAATGGTCTTGCGCCACCAAGATGCGGTGGTAGCTCGAACGATGCGATTAGGGGGCTCGATGTCCAAGGCCCCAGCTGAATCGATGGGAGTCATTGTCGGCGCACCTGATGTCATCGGCTAGTACGCGAATGTAGTTCCGGCTAAATGGGGTGTGCCACGTACCGGCGCGGCGCGCGGCCCTCGGTGCAACTCGGGCTAGTAGAACATCCTATCGCTGGGCGTGGCGATTACCTGAACTGCGCCGCTGCGCTCGCGCGAGACGCTGCGCCTAGACCATCTCGTAACGGACTTCAATAGCACCTTGGCCGTCGATGGTGCGCTGCTAGTGGCGACGCTGCGGCGCTAAAGCGCAGGGCGAACATGAGCTCGACGACACCTATAAGCCAAAGGCTTGCAAGCTTGTCGATGCCGACCTAGACTCACTCTAGGAGATGGCATTCCTCCTCGAACCGCCGGCCAGATGTGTGTTCCGGCTGATGATGCCTACGAACTGCGCCTCGAACGAGGGCGAGCGTAGGCATGTCGCGACAGTCATTCCCGCGCTTGCGCTTGTCCTGATCGTTCCTGGTTGGTCACGAACAACGAGAGGAGCGGCATGGACTCGTACGGCTTCCCAGCAGTCGGAATCGGAGCCTCACTCGGTGCATGGCTGCACTGGTGGCTGGGCAATCTCTTCAATGCGGTATTTCCGACGCTACCCTTGGGCACGCTTGCCCCCTTCAAGCTTTTCGCCGGAGCATGAGCATGCGCGACTGCGCTTTCTGCTCGTTCGACGAGGCCGTGCTCCGCAACGAACTGGCCTACGCGCGCTTCGACAAGTATCCGGTCTGCCCCGGCCATCTGTTGGTGCTGACCCTGCGTCATGTCGCTACCTGGTTCGAGACGAATGACAACGAGCGCGCGGCACTGCTGGCGCTGATCGACGAAGGCAAGCATTTGATCGATCAACGCCACGGACCCGACGGCTACAACATTGGCATCAACGTCGGGGAAGCCGCGGGGCAAACGGTTGCGCACCTGCACGTCCACCTGATCCCGCGCTACCGAGGCGACGTGGCTGACCCGCGCGGCGGCGTGCGCGGCGTAATCCCGCAGCGGCAGAACTACCCAACCGGAGGATGACGACCAATGGAAGGCACCTTTCTGCGCTTTTATGTTCACGAGAACCGGCGCCACCACGGCATCCTTCTGTGGGACTGGATGCTGCAGCACGCAAACAAGATGGGCGTCCGCGGCGGCTCCGCGTTTCGGGCGATGGCGGGTTTCGGGCGGCATCACAAGGTGCACGAAGACCACTTCTTCGAGCTGGCGGGCACGCTCACGGTCGAAGTCGAGTTTATTGTCACGAACACCGAACGCCAGGAACTGCTGGACCTCTTGCAGCGCGAGAAGATCCGGGTGTTCTTCGCCGAGATTCCTGCGCGCTTCGGGATCATTAATCCCGACCCAGGCGAGGGCACAACGCCGCCGAGCGCCGAGAAGTCGCCGTGACCGAGATCTGGACCAGGCGGCTTTGTGGCGCGCGTCTTCTTTGAGCTACCAGACTCTGCAGGAGCTCACCGGATACATGGGCTGACCTTTCGTGCACGCGAAGGCTTTGCCGAACTCTTCGAAGTTCTGTACCGTGCCGTTGACGCGCCACGGTCCGGCAAGGTGAGGATCGATCAGCGGTCTCTTTCGCGGTAGCTTCTCCTCGTTCTCACACCACACTTGTGCGAATCCCAGAAAGAAGCGCTGTTTCTCCGTGTAGCCGTCGATCTTGTCGTCGACGCTTTTTCCTTGGGCCGCCAGCGTGTCCCGCAGCGCCAAATAGGCAATGCGCAATCCGCCATTGTCAGCCGTGTTTTCCCGTAAGGCGAATTTGCCATTGAGATTTTGCTGAGGCGCATCGTCATCGTCGTCACCGGGCGCAGCTACCGCGCCGCCGTACTGCGCTACCTCACAGTTAGTCTGTTCGACGAATTTCTTGCGATCGTCGCGCGTCTGCCAACTGCGCAGATTGCCTTTTCCGTCGAACTTCGCACCCTGGTCGTCGAAGGCGTGCGTCAGCTCGTGCCCAGCAACAACACCGATACCGCCAAAGTTCACCGCTGGGTCGATTTCAGGATCAAAGAACGGCGGCTGAAGAATGGCGGCCGGAAAATTGACGCTGTTCATGGAAGGGCTGTAGTAGGCGTTGACTGTAGCGAGCGTCACTTCCCATTCTTTCTCGTCAACTGGCTTTCCCAGTTTGCTCAGCATGGAACCACGCCGGAAAACCGCGCTGCGCAACGTGTTGCCGACCAAATCCTCGCGATCCACGTTCAGAGCCGCGTAGTCGCGCCATTTCTCCGGGTATCCGATCTGGTTCCTGATCATGGAAAGCTTTTCTTCCGCTGCCTTCCGGGTATCAGCGCCCATCCAGGGCAGCGTTTTGATCTCATCGCTCAGTGACTTCTCAAGAGTGGCGATCAGTCTGTCCATGCTGGCTTTCGACGAGGGCGAGAAGTTCCGCTTCACCCAATCCTGCGTGACGGCGTCACCCAGTGCCGCATCGGTCATTTCCGTGCACTGTTTCCAGCGGGGCAAGGGCTCCTTCTGCTTCGCGACCCTTTGGCCAAAAAAGAAGAAGTCCTGATCGCGGTACGCCTTGGGCAGGTCTTGGGCGAGCGCTGTCAGCACGTGCCACCGCAAGTAAGATTTCCAGACATCGATTGACTGTGACCCAATAAGGCGATTCAGAGTCCTGAAAAAGTCGGGAGTGGCCACGTTCAGCGTGTCAAAGCGGCCGGCGTTCACCCCTTTAAAGTAGACGCCGAAGTCGAGGTCGGGTGCCAGTTTCTGAAAATCAGCGACGTTGGTTATGTGGTAGTACTTTCCCGTGTCGCGCACATCTATGCCGTTCGCGGAGGCGAGCGCCAGACTGGTTTCCATATTTAGAACCGCTCGAGCGTCGTTGAAAGCTTCTGCGTCTTTGTCACCGGCCAACATGAACATCGCCGTCATGTGCCGAATGAACTGTGTGCGCGTGTACCGGAAGTGTTCTCCAAGGTAATAACCGCGGTCCGGCAGCGACATGCCGCCTTGAGAGATGGTGGCAATCTGTTTTGAGGCGTCTGTTTTGTCCTGCTCGATGCTGAAGTGGAACATCTCCGCCGAAAAGCCTTGAGCAGCCAACTCGGCAATAACCGAACCCAGGCCTTTCGCATCATGAAGGTCGGCGATCCGTTTCAGAGCCGGCCGCAGCGGCTCCAGGCCTTTCTCTTCCACCAAGTCCGTGTTCAGGCAGGCCGCATAGTAGTCGCCATATTGTTTCTGAAGCGGACTCTGGGGGTTCTTGGCGGCTGCGTCCAATTCCTGCCAGAGCAGGTAGAGGTTACGTTCCCGGAGCGCCGAAAACGATCGCGACCACCGCCGCTCGTTGCTGGGAACAGGATTGTTCTTCATCCAGTTGCCGCATGCGTACTGGTAAAAATCAGTGCAGGCGTCGGCCGTTTTGTCGATGGCTGAAAGATCAAGACTTTTGACGGCGGGAGGCGGCGTGGGCTGCTGACCCTCGGCCTGTGTTCCCGAAGGCGCTTGCGCCATGGCAACATCAGCGAGCAGCAGGAAAACTGCAGTGCGAAAGAGATTCATTGCTTCCGTTGTTCCGTGGTGCCGATCCTGGGCGGCGATTTGCCGCGTAGCGCGTCACGCGACCCCCCTTCAGTTGGGGGGTCGCGTGATCACTGGGTTCAAGGCCAAAGTCAATGAACCCTAGTTGTCGTTTGGAACAGTGAACGCGATGATCGCATCACCCAACCGGCTGAACTGCTCGCCGGGGTTGCCGCCGAAACCGTAGGCAATGTATTCGCGCCCATCGACGACATAGACGGCCGCCCCCGAGGCCGTTGCGCTACCCGCATTGGGTACGGTCGCTGAGTTGAAGGTCCACAACACGTCGCCTGTTTCCGCATCTACGGCATGGAAGAGCCCGCTGCTTTCTCCGAAGAAGACCAGATCTCCGGCTACGGTCATGCCCGAGTCGGGCGTATTCGGACTCTTTATCTTCCAGGCAATCTTTCCGGTGAGCGTGTTGACGGCACCGTAGTAACCCCAGTACGTAATTCCAGGCGGGCCAAATCCACTGGCTTCTGAACCAATACCAGGGAAGCCGCCGACAGGCGGGTTCTCTGATGTTTGAACCTGAGGGGCGTACCGAGCGTGTGAGTAGACGAAGTGGGTTCTCGGGCTGTATGCCATCGGAGGCCATTCCAGACCGCCGTCGAAGGCCGGTTGAAAGACGTACATGGTCGGCTGCGGTGGCGTCCACATGGGGGCTGCTACAAAACCCGGCGGCATCGCGTCGGCGTCCGAGTCCAGCATCTTGTGAGGAGTCAGGGACTCGATCGAGGATTCAGGCTGGGTTGGCCACGGATGCTGCCACGCCGGTTCCGTCGGTACTGGAACTTCCGTGTAGGGGAAGAGCGACTTGCCAGTGCGGCGATCGAGAATCCACATGAAACCCGTCTTCGAGGTGTGAGCAATGGCCGGCACGCCATTGACGGTGAGAAGCACTGTCGGCGAAGGCCCATCGTAGTCCCACATGTCATGATGGGCTTCCTGGAAGTACCACTTCAGGGTGCCTGTTTTTACATCGACGGCCACGATGGACGCGGAATAGAGGTTCATTCCCTCGCGATCGCCGCCGAACAGGTCGCGGGCGGCATTTCCGGTGGCGAAGTACACCGTCTTGAGCTCGGGATCGTAACTCGGATTCCCCCACACCGGCGCTCCACCCGTCAGGTACGAATTCCCCGCCCAGGTTTTTGGCTCCGTCGTATAAAACCGCCACACCGGCTCGCCTGTGCGAGCGTCGAAGGCGTCCACATGACCACGAGCTTGAAATTCACCGCCTGAGACGCCAACGATTACCTTTCCGTCAGCGAATTGGGGCGCGATGGTCATCGAATAGCCCTTGGTCCAGTCGTCAACCGTAGTCTTCCACACCAGCTTGCCCGTCTTTGCATCGAGCGCGATCAGGGTTGCGTCCAGGCGCGCGACGAAAATGAGCCCCTGGCCCAGCGCAACTCCGCGGTTATTATTGCTGCAACAAATAGGCAGCGTATTGAGCGCAGGCATATCTTTGGGGTGATAGGCCCAGATCTGTTTGCCCGTCGCCGCGTTCAGAGCGAAAACGTCGTCGTCGCCGGTGGGAACATACATCACACCATCCACAACGATCGGGTTCATCTCCATCGACATGTTCGGGTCGCTGACGCCGGTGTGGAACACCCAGGCGACCTTGAGCCGCGAGACGTTCTTGGTGTTGATCTTGTCCACATCCTGATAACGGGTGTTGGACAAATCGTTCCCGTTGTACCGCCAGTCGAGATTCTCTTGAGCATTCAACTTCTGCGCGGTGAAAACGCTCAAAACCAGCGTCGCAACGCACACGTACCTTAAAGCGTCAAATCGAATTCCATTGGATGCCTTCATCGCCCCCTCCTGATGCGCCGCAACCCGCAACGGCACGGTCAAGCGCAAATGCGCGACCCAAATCTAGGCGGGGCTTCCCAACGGGACGATGAGCCGACAATTACGTTTCTGTAATCCTCCGGGAGTTTCGCCCTTTCGCCTCCAAGGGGAATTCGATCGACAAGTTGTCCGGACAAACAAGGGGCGATCTAGGAAACAGGAGCTCCACCGTCGTGCCGCGACCGAGCTCGGTGTCGATCTGCAGGCGCGCGTCATGAAGCTCCGCGATCGATCCGACGATCTGCAGGCCGAGGCCGCCCGAGAACCTGGCAGGTTCAGCCGAGTCGTCCGCTGCCGCCCGCCTTCGAGCGGCCTGAATCTGTGCAAGCCGCTGTGGTGCGATGCCGCTGCCCGTGTCGGTCACCTTGACCGAGACGGTGTCTGACATTGCGGCGGCGACCGACAGTGATATGCGCCCCATCGCCGGCGTGTGCTTTAGCGCATTCGCAACCAGGTTGCAGATGGCCCGGCGAAACAGGGGCGGGTCGGCGTCGACGCGGCCCTGGCCGTCGCACAGTATCAGTTGGCCGCCTTCCGCGGCCAGTGGTTCGAAGTATTCGCGGATGGAATCGAGCTCGTTGCGCACATCGATCGGGACGCGCTCGATTTGTGTGCGAGGATCCCAGGCCTGCGCGATGAACAGCAGTTTGTTGACCAGCTCGCCGAGCCTGCGATACTCATCCAGGCTCGATTCGAGCTGCATGCGATACGCGCCGTCGGTGCCGTCTTCGCGAAGCGCCGCTTCGGCCTCGCTGGACAGTATCTGAAGCGGAGTGCGCAGCTCGTGAGCGGCATCGGCCGCGAAGGCGCCCAGCCGCGAGCAGGTCGCCTCGATTCGATCAAGCATTTTGTCAAGTGCCCGGGCCAGCGGCGCCAGCTCACCCGGCAACTTCTCGTGAAATACTCGCGCGGTCAGGCGATCGCCGCGCCCGATCTGCTCGATTTTTCGCGTCAGCTCCGACAGGGCAACGTGCAGCGCGACGGATTGCACGCGGAAGGGCCTCGCAAGCCTCTGCAGCACGCGGCTCATTCAGGCGCTTCAAGGCAATAGCCCCGCCCTCGGTAGCTGCGAATCAGCTTTTCGGCGAACGGTTCGTCGACCTTCTCGCGAAGTCGGCGAATTGCGACGTCGACTACATTGCTATCGCTGTCGAAACTCATGTCCCACACCTGCTCGGTGATCACTGTTCGCGACAGAATCTGGCCCGAGTGCCGCGCCAGCAGGGAAAGGAGCGAGAACTCCTTCGCTGTCAGCGCGATGCGCTGCCCCCCGCGCCTGACTTTCTGGCTGCCATAGTCGATGTGCAGATCGGCGATCAGCGATGCCTCGATGGTCTTCGCTCGGCAACGACGCAACAGGGCGCGAACGCGCGCAAGCAACTCACAGAATGCGAACGGCTTGGTCAGATAATCATCCGTGCCGAGGTCGAAGCCCCTCATACGGTCCGAGATCGAACTGCGCGCGGTCAGGAAGATCACCGCGCTTGCGAGGCCGGCGTTGCGGACCTTCGAAAGGATGTCCCACCCTTCGCCGTCCGGCAGGCCGATGTCGAGAATCAGCAGGTCGTAAGGCGAACCGCTGGTTGCCAAATAGGATCCGTCCGCTCGATTCGTCGCGACGTCGACAACGAACCCGCTTTCGATCAGTCCCTTGCGCAAGAACGCGACAAGTTTCGGTTCGTCCTCGACCAGCAGCAGTCTCATCGTCGATTCGCGCTCCGCGGGTAGCCGGGCATCCGCCGGCCCTTCGATTCATGCCCCAAAGACGGTATCTTTGCCCCGCAAAGTAGCTACACGTGCTCTTTGGCCCTCTTTGAGCATGACCCGAATCGTCCCAGCGATGAATGGGGGATTCCCCATCTAGATGCGTCTCGTTCTCGTTTGGTTGATTCAGATATTCAATATGTGAAATCCGAAGGCGGTCTTTTGCGCTGCAACGCGATCGCACGAGACGAGACCTGGTCACCGTGACAAATGTCACGAACGCGCATCGGGTGCGCTCGTGCTCATCGTGAAAAGCCGCGAATGGCCCACAGAACCACAACGGGCGCGGCTCCTTGACTGCAGTCAGCGTTCCACGGTGCCCGTCTACCGCCCAGGCTTAGCGGCAAATAAAGCGGCTGTCGCCGCGATGACTGCCAGCGCATCCACGGTGCCGTCAGCCTCGCCCTTCTCGAAGTCGCCTTCTACAGCCCCCATTTGATTGGTGACATGGGCAAAACAAATCACCGGCTTGGATCGCGCCTCGGCGAAGGCGTAGAGCGCCGCAGCCTCCATCTCGACGGCCAGCAGCCCGCGCAGTTTCATTTCGGCGATAGCCGCCTCGGTCTCTCGAAACGGCGCGTCCGTGGTCCAAACAGAACCCAGGTCGACAGGCACTCGCAGGCCGTCAAAGATCCCGTCCAGCAAGGCCAGCAGCGATCTGCTGGCCCTGCTGAACTCCGACGGCGGAAGATAGTGGTAGCTGGTCCCTTCGTCGCGCAGCGCCGATTCGATCAGGACGAAATAAGGGGGCTCGCGCGTCGCGACGAGTTGCCCGGCCGAAGTCACGCTGATCAGTAACTCGCAGCCGGACGCGAAAAGCTCCTCGGCGACCAAGACGGCGAAGGAAGCACCGACAGCGGAAGGCACAACGCCCAGTTCCACGCCCGCCTCGATGAATCGATAGAGCACCGTGTGGTAACAGGCCCAGGTCGAGTCTCGAGTGCAGCGACCGTCGCTTTGCAGACGCGCGGCGATGTCACCATCAGGATCGAGCACGCAAACCTTCGGCACGAGTGCATTGACAACGCGCCGCTGACGCCGGGCTTCTCGCAGAAGGCTCTCAGGGGTGAAAGCCGATTCGTCTTGATGGCGCTTGCCGCGCAAGATCGGCGGCAGGTTGTTGGAAGCCATCATCGCGAGAATCATTAACGCTCTATCGGCAATCCCGCGCGTCGCCACTCGGGCAGACCGGCTTCGAGTCGGCGCGCCTTCAGTCCCTTCCGGCGCAACAGCTGCACCGCATCGTAGGACATCAGACAGTACGGCCCGCGGCAATAGGCGACGACTTCCTTGCGCTTAGGCAACTCGCCCAGGC
>Ga0210404_10001443_pt1 | contig 10147 bp, 7 predicted proteins | sample IncBWH28MmetaG_FD_155455 | JGI IMG/M metagenome (GOLD analysis project Ga0210404, IMG submission 155455) | Forest soil microbial communities from Barre Woods Harvard Forest LTER site, Petersham, Massachusetts, United States - Inc-BW-H-28-M | ecosystem: Environmental > Terrestrial > Soil >... | reverse complement strand
ACCACCAGTCGGAATCTGGATGATGAGATGCGTGCGGGACGTTTTCGTAGCGAGCTCTATTATCGGATGAGTGGTGTCTGCTTGCGGCTGCCCCCGTTGCGGGACCACAAGGAAGACATTCCGCTGCTAATCGAATTCTTTCTGAACAAGCATGCGGCTCAATTCGGCCGGTCGCGGCCATCATTGAGTCCCAAGACGATGCAAATGTTCTTGGATCACTCCTGGCCGGGGAACATTCGGGAGCTGGAAAACGTCGTGAAGGAAATTGTAGCGTTGGGAGACGAGCGCCTGGCAGTTGCAGAGCTGGGCGTCCCGGTCTCAGAGAGAAAAAGGGCGTCGGCTGCGGCGGTACCGAGCTATTCACTGAAAGCGGCGGCCCGAGCGGCTTCGCGCGAGGCTGAGCGGGAAATGATTAAGCAAGCCCTGGCGCGAACGCGGTGGAACCGCAAGCGCGCCGCTCAGGAGTTGCAGATCAGCTACAAATCGCTATTGTATAAGCTAAAGCAAATCGGGTTCGAGGATTCAGAGGTCAATTAGTGAGACGGGAGAAATCGATGTTTGGACGATCGCAGTTCTGGGTGATGGTTGTACTTCTCGTGACCATCTTTCCGGCTCGAGCGCACGGGCAATCCGCCCAGGGTCAGGCAGCAGTCCCCGGCGCGGACGCATCTCAGAAACCCGTCGCCCAGGATCCGAACTATGTGATTGGTCCCCAAGACGTTCTCGACATTAGCGTTTGGAAGGAAAGCGAATTGACGCGTGTCGTTCCGGTCCGTCCCGATGGGAAGATTTCGATGCCTCTGCTCAACGACGTGCGCGCTGCCGGGTTGACGCCCAACCAGTTGGCTGCGCAGATTACAGCGAGCCTTAAGAGATTCGTGACCGATCCACAGGTCACCGTCATCGTTACTCAAATCAACAGCCAGCGCGTCTACATCCTTGGTGAAGTTTCCCGTACCGGAGCTTATCCGCTGCTGCCAGGGATGACCATCTTGCAGGCGCTGTCGAGTGCGGGCGGGTTTACGCCCTTCGCGAACCGGAAGAAGATCTATATGTTCCGCGTGGAAAACGGGAAGCAGGTGAAGTACCCGTTCGATTACAAAGCGGTGATTGACGGGAAACGGACCGAAGAGGACGTCGTGCTCAAGGCTGGCGACACGATCGTGGTGCCATAGGGGGAACGATGCGTACGCTGTCGAACACTTTCGGGGCTGCCTTGTTTGTGGTGGCGCTCAGTGTGCCTGCAGCCCGGGCCCAGCAGCCACAGACCCCGGATCAGCCGCAGACACCGGATCAGCAGCAACAGACCCCGGATCAGCAGCAACAGAACCCCAGCCAAGGCACTGCGCCAATCCCGGCCTATCATTCGCCTTTCGCCTCGGCCACCGACATTCAGGATACCGACTCCCAACAATCCACGCCGGATAATCGGCCGCTGTCAGGGGCTCAGGATCTTTCACCGCTGCTGTTGCCAACACGCAGCTACTGGCAGCCCCAGATGAACGCGTACGGGACGGCCCAATCCAACGCGCCCCTAACTGCAGGGAACAGCACTTGGACCGCCGGAGCTGCTTTCTCAGGCTCCCTGAATGTCCATCGAATCTCGGGCAACTCCGACCTGAGTTTGAGTTATACCGCCGGCGGAGTATTTTCGGGCGATGGCGGCGAGGGCAACGGAGTCGTACAAGAAATGGGTTTTGGCGATAAGTTCACGTTTCGTCGCGCGGTCCTCTCCATCTTTGACCAACTCAGCTATTTACCGGGATCGACTTTTGGGTTCGGCGGGCTCGGCGGGCTCGGTGGGACCCCGTTTCCGGGAAGCGGGACAGGACTGGGGTCGGTTTTCGGGCCAAGCCAGACGATATTGACAGGAGAGGGCCAGACCCTAGGGAACTCCTTTGTCACCGAAGTCGACACACCCCTGAACCCTCGCTCATCGCTCACGTTTGCCGGTGGTTACTATGTGCTGCACAACTTTACGAGCGACCTGCTGAACTCCACGAATCCGATTTTTCGGGTTGGCTATAACCGCCAGCTGACCCACAAAGATATGTTCGCGGTGTTCTACACATTTAGTGCCTACCGCTACAGCAACTCCAATCAATCCGTAAACACCCATACGGCAGCGCTTTCCTATGGCCGGACCGTTACCGGGAAGCTCGCTTTCCAAATTGCGGGCGGGCCGCAGTACATTCTTTCTCAGTTTCCAATTTCAGTCGGTGGCGCGACCTCAGGGAGTGGAGGCGGAACCGGGACGGTGGCCCTAACCTCCACAACGCAGTTGAGTTGGTGGCTAAGCAGCAGCGTGACATGGGTGGCCGAGCGCAACCACTTCGGGCTCACTTACTATCACGGAGCCACCAACGGATCGGGAGTTCTGGCGGGCTCGATCAGCCAGACCGTCAGCGGGTCGCTAACCCGCGACGCTTCGCGGACGTTTTCGAGCGGCATTTCAGGCGGCTTTTCCCGGAACCAGGGAGTCGTTGTCGGCACCACAACGACAACTCTTGTGGGTGAAACCTACGATTACTGGTACGGCAGCGTCAGTCTAAGCCACCCGGTGAGCCCTACCCTGGGCCTAACTCTTTCCTATACAGTGCAGTATCAGATTCCTCATACCGCTTCCTGTGTAGGCGCAGCCTGCGGAAGTAATATCGTAGCGAATGTGGTTTCGTTCGGAGTGGGCTGGCACGAGCGGCCGCTCTTGTTTAAGTAAGAGCCCTAGCGACAGCACGGGAGACAGGTAGAGATGGAAGAAAAACAACAGCGTGAATGGACCCCGGCCGATTACATTGCCATGCTTCGCCGGCGGTGGGTTCTGATTCTGATCTTTGCCCTGATCGGGCCCCCACTCGGTTACGGTGTCTCGCGTTTTCTTCCGAACCGTTACACATCGGAGACCTTGGTGCTGATTGAGCCGCCCAATGTGCCGGAATCGTTCGTCCCGCAGGTCGACATAGGCAACATCGGTCAGCGACTGGGCAGCATGCAGCAGCAAATTCTGAGCCGCGCGAGCCTGGAACCCATCGCTCTCAAATACGGATTGGGTTCCGGTGACATGGCTGACGTGATTGGGCGACTACAAAAGGCAATCGAAGTGACTGCCGTGCGGCCGATCATTGAAACGGGCGACAGGTATTTGCCCGGATTCTCCGTCAATGTCACCTGGGCCAACCCCCGTACCGCCCAAGAAGTGTGCACCGATGTGACCTCCATGTTTATCCAGGACAACCTCCGGATTCAACAGGAGCATGCCGAGCAAACTACCGACTTTCTCTCGGCGCAGCTGGTTCAGGCCAAGGCCGATCTCGACGCGCAGGATGCCAAGCTGGCTGCGTTTAAGAGCCACTACATGTATACGCTCCCCGAGGACCAAGAGAAGAACTTGAGCCTTCTGACCGGTTTGACTTCGCAGCTCGACGGGGCGAACCAAGCGCTCGCGCGCGCACAGCAGGACAAGAGCTTCGCCCAGTCAATGCTGACGCAGCAGGTCTCGGCTCTGCAAGCGTCTCAGAGCGGGAGTGACCCGGGCACCCTAGAACAACAGCTTGCGGCGATGCAGAATCAGCTGGCAAACCTCGAGTTGAGGTATACGGATGACTACCCGGATGTGATCAAAGCAAAGAGCGATGTCGCCCGGCTGCAAAAGAAACTGGAAGAGAGTGCCAATGCGAAACCTGTGCCTGAATCGCCGAAGGTCCAGAAGTCCTCGGTCGAACCCGCACAAATCACCCAGTGGCGAACGCAGATTCACACTCTCGATCAGTTAATTGCCGAGAAGACGAGAGAACAGGAGCAGCTCAAGAAGCAGATTGACCTCTATCAAAGCCGTGTGCAAGGGAGCCCTTTGGTTGAGGAGCAGTATAAGGAACTCACGCGTGGCTATCAAACGGCACTCGACTCTTACAACGATCTATTGAAGAAGCGAAGTGAATCCGCGATGTCCGGAGAGCTGAGCCGTGAGCAGCAAACCGAACAATTCAGGGTACTCGATCCCGCGAATTTGCCGGCAACTCCTTCGTTTCCCAATCGTCTCAAGTTCACGCTGGGCGGCCTGGCTGGCGGATTGGGAATGGGCCTCGGGCTAATGTTTCTGCTCGAGATACGGGACACGTCGCTGCGGACCGAGAGAGACATCGAATTCAGTCTGCGGCTCCCTGTTCTCGCCATGGTCCCGGCGATCAATCCGGTGGCGAGCAAGAGGCCGAATAAGACAGTAATGAGCGAGCTAGGGAGTACCGGTTTGGGATTGACCACGGGAGCCTGAGAAAAAATATGTATCAGAGATTCTTTGGTTTACGAGAGAGTCCTTTCAATGTCAATCCGGATCCGCGCTACCTGTTTATGACCACGCAGATTCAGGAGGCCCTGGCCGGACTGATGTACGGCATTCAGAACCGGAAAGGCTTTATTCTCCTGACGGGCGAGGTCGGCACAGGCAAGACCACGCTGCTGAACCGCTTGCTCGACTGGTTGCGCGGACAGCGGGTGGCAACGGCTTATATCTTTAACTCCCGTTTGGAGGTCAACCACCTATTTGATTTTATGATGGCCGACTTCGACATTCCCTGCGAGTCACGGGAGAAAAGTCACGTGCTGCTGGCGCTCAACCAATGGCTGCTGGAACGCTATCGCGCCGGAGAAACAGCCGTACTGATCATCGACGAGGCACAAAATCTTTCCGACGACGTGTTGGAAGAAATTCGGCTCTTGACAAATCTGGAGACGGCGACGGAAAAACTCCTCCAGATTGTGCTGACCGGTCAGCCGGAACTTGAAGATAAGCTGCGACGACCTCAATTGCGTCAGGTGCGCCAGCGCATCACCATCTCCTGCCGCACCAGCGCACTCTCAAAAGAAGAGACCTTCGGTTATGTTGCCGAACGCTTGCGGGTGGCCGGCATGAACGGCGAACCAATTTTCTCGAAGGAAGCGATTGAGACCGTGCACTTGTATTCCCGCGGGATCCCTCGCGTGGTGAATCTGCTCTGCGAGCATGCCATGATCAACGCGTATGTGGACAGCATGCGTCCAGTCCCAGCTCGTCTGGTGGAAGACGTGGCGAGAGAGTTTGGTCTCGATCAAATCGCACCGGCCTGCCCCGTGGCGCTCTCCCCGGACGAGCAGGCCGCCGACACCCAATCGGTACTGAGAAATATGGATGAGTTGCTCGGGCGCTTGCGTGATATGAATGCCGTGCCGTCCCGAGAGAGGAAATCATGAGCCGCATACACGAAGCACTGAAGAAGGCTACCCAGGAGCGGGCCGCAACCCCCACAGCCGATACTAGCGCCCCACCATCGGAAACGGCTCCCGCGCAACCCGCTTGGAACAGCAGCGCATCACCCGTGCTGTCTGATCTGGCCATCGGCTCTCTGGCTCACCTACCCTCTGGTCACCTTCGGTTTGATGACTTGCAGGCGCGTTGCGCTCACCCGGAGTGGCAGCCGGACCCCAACGTGAATGTTTTCTTCAACCCCCAATTGAGCCTGCACGCAGCCGAGCAGTTCCGCACGCTTCGGACGCGGCTGTATCAGCTGCGCAGCAGCCAGTCCCTGCGAACGCTTCTGGTTACCAGTGCACTTCCATCCGAGGGGAAGACGTTCGTTACGAACAACCTGGCGCAAGCGATTGTTCATCAACCGGACCGCCGCGTGCTGATCATTGATGCGGACCTGCGCTGTGCGCGCTTGCATTTGCCGCTGGGTGCACCAGCTGGCCCGGGCTTGTCGGACTACTTGCGGGGCCAGGCTGATGAAATGGCCGTTATTCAACATGGCCAGGAAGGGAATCTCTGCTTCATTCCCGGCGGGAATGAGGTTGCCAACCCCAGCGAATTGCTTTCCAACGGTCGATTAAAAAAGCTGCTCGATCATGTGACACCAATCTTCGACTGGGTGATTCTGGATTCACCTCCCTGCGTTCCCGTAACAGACGCCAGCATTCTGGCGGCCCTCTGCGACGGCATTCTCCTGGTGGTGCGGTCGGCGTCAACACCGACCAACATAGCTCAGAAGGCTTGCCAGGAGCTGAAGGGAAGGAATGTCGTGGGAGTCGTATTGAACTTCATAGAAGACTCTGACGTGAACGGCTCGCATTACTATCAGGCCGAGGGCTACGGCAAGAGCGCGTCCAAGGACTTGCGGCAGTAAGGCTTCGCAACGGGCTCCACTCCCGCGAATGCTTGTTTGCATGGGATCCTGCATAACCGATGGGCTGGGCGGAATGGCGGCATCCAGGCACGGGATCGGGACTGTTGTGCGAACTTGCCCCCAAAATGGCAAAATGCATGGCGAACACTCCACCAGGCGCTGAATCTCCTGCAATTGTTGATCGCCGTCTCTGCCTGCGCCGATCCGTCCCATCGCTGGCGTATGTCGATTTAGGTGAGAATAACGGCGGGGTCATCCTGAATATCGGTGAAGGCGGATTAGCTGTAACTTTGGTTTCGCCCTTGTACGCCGATGTCCCGGCACGAATGCGGTTTCAATTGCCAGGTTCGAGCGATTGGCTGGAGGCTAGCGGCGAGATCGCGCGGATCAGCGAGTCGAAGAAAGAAGTTGGTTTGCGCTTTGTGGATCTTTCCGGCGACGCCCACAATCGAATCAAGAACTGGGTTTTAGCAGAGTCTCTCGGCCATTCTCAGACGGCAACAGCCAAGGTTTCTGGGGAGGGGGAACAGCCCGCCGCAAGTGCGCCAGCCGCGCGCACCGTGAAAAGTGTGACTGCCGACTTCCCAGGTGGAGGAAAGCTCGCGCCGGACCACTTGGGCCAAACAGGCGACCCGCTACGATATTCTGATCGACGCGTCCACGTGCGCCGATCCGTCCCATCGCTGGCCTATGTCGACTTGGGTGAGAACAACGGCGGGGTCATCCTGAATATCGGTGAAGGCGGATTGGCCGTAACTTCGGTTTCGCCCCTGTACGCCGATGTTCCAGCACGAATGCGATTTCAATTGCCAGGTTCCGCCGATTGGCTGGAAGCCAGCGGCGAGATCGCACGGATCAGCGAGTCGAAGAAAGAAGCCGGTTTACGGTTTGTGGGTCTCTCCGAAGATACCCGTGAGCAAATTAAGGGCTGGATTTTGTCGGAACTTTCCCCCGGCGAATTGCAACGAGACGGAGTGGGAGGTCGCGAAAAAGCTTGGCGGCGTTTGGAGATGCCCATCTTGGGCGTCCCGCAGAGCATGCCTCCCCCACTTACGAATTCTGACCCCATCACCCGCAAGTATGCGCAGGTTGCGAAGTCAACACGGAACGCGGCCTCCACTCCAACCGCTGCCAGCCGGACGTTATCGGCGTTTGGCTATCGGCCGGGTATTGAGGAGGGAAATCGCTCAAAAGAAAGTTCTCCACGGTGGAGGGCTTGGGCGATCCCTACGGTGGTGGTGTTGCTGGGTGCATTTCTTGCCGGCTGGTTTACCTCGGATCCAGGCGTGATAAGCCGAATATTCGCGCGGCCCGGGATCACACCAACGGAAAACGGTGAAACAGCCTCGGGTGTCGAATCATCTCCCGCAGGCCTCGTCGCTAGCACTCCTGGTCCTTCAACGCAGAATGCACACCCGTACGGATCTGCGCCGGAACCCGCCTCCTCAAGCATGGCGGGGGTCGTCGCCAATCGACCAGCAAGTAATCCACCGGCCCAAGCGCGTGGTCGTGAGTTTGCTTCCGCGAACCGGGAAGCAAACGTTGGCGGCTCGCCCGCGCGGGTTGCGCACTCGCCAGCGCATGCCCCAGAGTCTGGTCCTGGGAGCGCTACTGCACCTGTTGTCAGTCCCGCGAAGGACAATTCCGCGCCGCGAGGTCTTGGGAACGTCGCCACGACGACTCAGGAAACGAACAGCTCAACGCCTCCCAGTCCGAGCGTGAATCAGCCGGACGGCGCACCAGCGGGTGGTACGACGGAGCAAGCAAGTTTGCCGCCTTCGAAGTCGGTGGAAAATCCGGAAGCCAGCAAGACTTCGATTTCAGTCAGTTTTGGCCTGTATCCTTCCATTCGGATACCGGCCGGGCTCAAGTCCCAGATGTCGCAGCAAGCTCGGTTCTTGCAGATAGGTCAATTGTTGTCGCGTGTTGATCCTGTTTACCCTGCAGACGCCCAGACGCAACACATAGAGGGAGCTGTTAAGCTACATGCCATCATTGGCCCGGATGGAACGATTGAGAGCGTTGAGCCACGAAGCGGGCCGGCTTTGCTAATGTCAGCGGCCGCGAACGCCGTCCGGCAGTGGCGCTACACGCCTAGCTCTGTCGGCGGGCAGCCAGTCGAGGCCGAAGTAGACATCACCATCACATTTCGACTGCTGGAACAGGCGGGCCACCCGAACTAGCGAAGGTTTTCTACGGTCTGTGGTCTATTCGAGCAGACCGATCTTGTGGGACGAGACAGTCCGTATCTGAGGCTTCAGGGACGAGAATCGCGAACGCCCGCACTTTATGGGATGGATGGGCTGACAGTCGAGCTCTTATGTCCCGCTAATGCCACCGCGGCGCCCACGCCTCCAGCCGCTGCCACACCCAGAATAATCCAGCCTGTATGGCTTTTTTTTGCCGTCTGAGACGTCGTTGGAGTGGCGGGGACGTTTGAAGCAACTGTTGCGGTCGGAGCAGACAACTCCCCCTGTGAGGAAATGGTCACCGATTGACCTGCCTGGAGGAAGACTCCGTTGGGGGGACCTTCCAACGGAATAATACCTATGCTGCCTTCCGAACAGGTGACCAGGAACGAGCCGTCTGTAGCACTGTCAATCTTTGCAGTGGATTGCTCTGTTTGCGTGACCCCCACAACCACAAAATTTCCGGTTCGCAGACTGATACCGGAGGCTCCGCTCATGGAACTCATCACCACAGTTCCCGACTTCAACTCGGCAACATATTGCTGGCTGCCAGCGAACACCAGCTGACTCCGGGAAGCAATCTCGAAGGAGCCCTTTCCACTCATTGTAAATGTTGCCGTGGCCGTGTCGTCGGTACGGAGCATGTCACCGGTGAAAATGGTCGATTCAGCAGGTACCACGGCGTTGCTGACGTAAACTTGTCCCACACTGCTCAAAGAACCGAGAGGTTGCTTTTCCTGCGCCCCCAAAGCCGGGCGTGCAGTCGCCAGCGCTGTGAACAAAATAAGTTGCAGAGCAAGCAAGTGGACGAAACATACTGAGAGACGCGGGAGGGTGGCCAGTTTCGTCTTCCTGATTAGGATCGAAGTCACAAACGTTTCCTCAGAACAAAATGGAGCTTGGCCGAAGGGCTCTGTGTACCACCACTCCCCTGCATTGTCTAGGGACATTTCAATGGTTACGGCGGTCCCAGACCTCAATCGGGCTGGTCACTTGAATCTCCACAACCGTTCGACCAAAACGAAGCGTTGCGTCTTTGATCGGTGATTCGGTCACAATCACGAAATCACACGCAGTGAGTTAACTCTGGATCAATGCCAGTACCTAGGCCTTGCAGGGCCCAGTACGTCCAGGCGGGTTGCTCCTTTTGTACCATTTTGAATGGTACCCGGATGGTAGTACATTCTCCGGCCGGCAATTGTGTTCAATCAGGGTTTTAGTTTTCCGGCGTTCTTCACCACCCTGTTCAACTCTTGGGAGCCTCTCGATAATGGCAATTTCCAGTAGGTCCACCTTTCGAAAACTTCTGATCAGAGTTTCCTTTTTGTTGAGTGTAGCGGCCATGCTGCAAGGCTGCGCGGGCCCCGCGACGCCCCAGGCGACGACAGCGAGCCCAGCACCGAGCATCGGCAGTCTGAACGTGACATCAGGGCCGGTGGGGACGTCGGTGACGATTACGGGGACGAACTTTGGAGGTACGCAGGGGTCGAGCACGGTGACGTTCAACGGGACAGCAGGCACGCCGACGAACTGGAGCGCGACAGTCATTGTGGTGCCGGTGCCGAGCGGAGCGACGACGGGGAGCGTGGTGGTGACGGTGGGAGGAGTGGCGAGCAATGGGGTGACGTTCACGGTGACATCGCCAGCACCGAGCATCAGTAGTCTGAACGTGACATCAGGGCCGGTGGGGACGTCGGTGACGATTACGGGGACGAACTTTGGAGGCACGCAGGGGTCGAGCACGGTGACGTTCAACGGGACAGCAGGCACGCCGACGAATTGGAGCGCGACAGTCGTTGTAGTGCT
>Ga0210404_10001441_pt1 | contig 10159 bp, 8 predicted proteins | sample IncBWH28MmetaG_FD_155455 | JGI IMG/M metagenome (GOLD analysis project Ga0210404, IMG submission 155455) | Forest soil microbial communities from Barre Woods Harvard Forest LTER site, Petersham, Massachusetts, United States - Inc-BW-H-28-M | ecosystem: Environmental > Terrestrial > Soil >... | reverse complement strand
TGCGTTGGGATCCCGCGCGCCAGGAAGCCGACCCAAACTCGGCCAAGCACAAAACAAAACACAAACACCTGGAGCCCACACCGGTAATTCCCACGGCGTGATCGTCCCCCGATTCCGTCAGCGATTCATTTCACGGCACAGTCGCGTCATTCCCGCGGGAAGCGCCTGCCCCTTCCCTGCTAGACTTGCGCTACGTCTGTCGGAGTCGGCTCGTCCGCAATTGCAAGTATGACGCCCGCGCTAAACGCCTGGCTGCCTAAGTCCGTAATCCTGCTGCGCGATTATGATCGCCACAAATTTTTGTCCGACTTCATTGCCGGTATAACCGTCGGCTTGGTCGCGGTGCCTTTGGCCATGGCCTTTGCCATCGCCTCCGGCGTATCTCCACAAGCCGGAATTTATTGCGCCATCGTCACCGGCTTCATCATCTCCGCCCTTGGCGGCTCCAAGACACAAATCGGCGGCCCTACCGGTGCATTCGTCGTGGTCGTCTCCGGCATCATCGCCAAGCACGGCATCGACGGCCTCTTCATGTGCACCATGATGGCCGGCGTTCTGCTCGTTCTTCTCGGCGTCACCGGCATGGGCACCGCGGTGAAGTATTTCCCTCGTCCCGTAATCGTCGGCTTCACCAACGGCATCGCTATCCTCATCGCCAGCACGCAGATCCGCGACCTCTTCGGCCTGCGCATGGACCACGTCCCCGGCGATTTCTTCCACCGCATGCAGGCGTTCGCGCAAGCGGCGAACACCATCTCCTGGCAGGCTACGGCCGTGGCCGTCGCTTCCCTTGCCATCATGATTTTCTGCTTGAAGTACGCCAAGCGCGTCCCCGGCGCCATTATCGTCACTTTCGGCGCGACCGCCGCCGTCACATTGCTGCATCTTCCGGTCGAAACCATCGGCACGCGATTTGGCGGCATCCCCAGCGGCTTGCCCTCGCTCGCGTTGCCCAAGTTTCACTACGACGTCTTCCGCCAACTTCTGTCGCCCGCATTCACAGTCGCCATGCTCGGCGCTATCGAATCACTCATGTCCGCGGTCGTTTCCGATCGCATGAGCAAAGACAAGCACAATCCCAACGTCGAGCTCATGGCCCAAGGCATCGCAAACATCGTTTCGCCGCTCTTCGGCGGACTCCCGGCAACCGGAGCCATTGCGCGCACCGCGACGAACGTTCGCGCTGGAGCGAAAACTCCTGTCGCAGGCATGATCCACGCCCTAACGCTGCTGGCCATCGTCCTGTTCGCCGCGCCGCTGGTAAAGAACGTTCCTCTCGCCGCGCTGGCCGCCATCCTCATAATCGTCGCCTACAACATGGGCGAATGGCAGGAGATCCCGGAGATTCTGAAGCTCAGCTCCGCCGACATTATCGTCTGGCTCTTGACCATGACCCTCACGGTCGTCACCGACCTTACCTTTGCCGTCGAAGTCGGCATGGTCCTCGCTGCGCTCATGTTCATCCGCAAAGTTTCGCGCACCACCACGGTCACGCGCGTCACCCGTGATTACGTCGAAGACAGCCGCGTCCACGTCCTGCAGGGCAAGGATATTCCCGAGTACGCCACGGTCTTCCGCATTCACGGGCCATTTCTTTTCGGCGCCACGGACAAGTTCGCCGACATTTTCGATTCGCTGAACACCCTGCCGCCCATTGTCATCCTGCGCCTGCGCAATATGACCGCCATCGACGCGACCGGCCTGGGCGCCATCGAAAATCTTGCCGACCAGCTTCAAGAATCCGGCCGCTCGCTTCTGCTCTGTGGCGCCCGCGAACAACCCGCACAGCTCATGCAGCAAGCTGAATTCGAGCGCCACGTCGGCGCGGAGAATATCTGCCCCAGCATCGCTGAAGCCCTCGATCGCGCCGCCGAGGTCTACCAACAGCACCACGCCACCCCCAGCGCGGAATCCCGCAAAGAAGACCTCCTCTCAAAGACTTAGCCCGGCTGGTACCCCGATGCTTTGTTTCACACGAACGATACTTCCCGTTCGCCGTCCCGTAACACTGCCTGCCTAGTCTCATGACCCCGGGGTACGGTTCTACGGAATCGAACCATCCCGAAATCGATAAGGAGAAATCTTGTGAAAAAACAGTTTGCGGCGGTTGCCCTGAGTTGCGCCCTGCTCTTTGGCACTCTGCCCACTCATGCGGACGGCGATGAGCTGAGCCGCGGTAAGATCAAGCACGTTCTGCTGATCAGCATCGATGGCATGCATGCGGTTGATTATGAAAACTGCGTGGCATCGAAGACTTGTCCACATCTGGCCGCTCTCGGCAGGACCGGAGTGAACTACACGCGCACGACCACATCCAGGCCGTCCGACTCCTTTCCTGGCCTGATGGCAATCGTGAGCGGTGGGAGCCCCCGAACGGTAGGCGCGTTCTACGATGCGGCTTACGATCGCGTTCTGGCACCGCCGACGATTGCTACGGGCAACGGACTGCCGGGCGGATCCTGCAATTTGGGCGTCATTAACGGAACCCAGACCGAATATGAGGAAGGCAACGACTTCGACCAGTCGAAGCTCAACGGTGGGTTTGCCGGATACTCGACGATCGACGGTGGCGTTAAATCAATCAATCCCGACAGGCTGGTGCGGGATCCGTTTAACAACTGCCAACCCGTTTACTCCTGGAACTTCGTTCGCACCAACACCATTTTTGGCGTGATCCACGCCGCGGGCGGCTACACAGCCTGGTCTGACAAGCACGCTGGTTACGCCTCAGTTTCCGGCCCCACCGGATCCGACCAACCCAGCAACGTGGATGATTACTATTCGCCTGAGGTCAACTCTCTTCAGATTGTGCTGCCCGGAATTAAGACGGCAGCCCTCAGCCCCGAAGCCAGCTTTGACTGCGGCACGCTTGTTCCCAACGGCGATGACTGGACCACCGACTTCAATGCCATCAAATGCAATGACCAACTGAAGGTCAACGCCGTACTCAACCAGATCCACGGCAGGACGCACCTCGGTGCAAGCAAGGCTCCAGTCCCAACGATCTTCGGCATGAACTTCCAGGCGGTTAGCGTTGGACAGAAGCTGATTGAACCCAAATCCGCTGTCAGAACCGACACAAACTCTGGCGGTTACGAAGATGCCCAGGGTACCCCCAGACCCAAAATGCTAGCCGAAATCCAGTTCGTCGATGCGGCCATCGGGCAGATGGTCGCTGCGCTCAAACACGAAGGTCTTCTGGATTCGACCACCATCATCATCACCGCGAAACACGGGCAGTCGCCAATCGACCCGAACCGCTTCTTCCCCATTCCGGGCCATTCCGGCAACAACGGCACGCCGCCCTCTGGGATCATCGGAAATTTGCTCCCGGCGGTTTACAACGACCCCAATAATGGCTTCGGACTGGCCGAGGACGACATTTCCCAGATCTGGTTGGCAGATTCAAACCGCACGGCGGACGCGGTAGCGGCTCTGGAGAGTGCCGGAACCGCGATCGGACTGGGCCAGATCTTCTATGGCGCCTCACTGAACACGCTCTTTAACCCACCGGGCGTGCCTGAGCACCTCGGCCCCTGCTGCAAGCTTCGGGATGGGGGCGACCCGCGTACTCCCGACATCGTAGTGATTCCAAACTACGGCGTGGTCTATACCGGAAACCTAAAGAAGCAATCCGAACACGGCGGTTACGCTTGGGATGATACCAACGTGATGCTGTTGGTATCCAATCTCTACCTTGAGGCCCGCACCATCCACAGCTTTGTGGAAACCGCTCAGGTGGCTCCCACGATCCTGAAAATCCTGGGCCTGGACCCGAACGCCCTGGATGCCGTTCGGCTGGAAGGGACGCCAGCCTTGCCGGATCTCTTTGGCGCTGGCGACCACAACGACAACTAAGCCCGATCTGAAAGACTTCGATCGGATGTTACCTACAGCGGCGGCTCCCTTCGGGGCCGCCGTTCTTTTTTCCAGCGCAAGAGCGGCTACTCCGGGCCGGCTATTCTGTCAACCGCACGCTGTCCAGAATGGCCGTGAACGTCTTCTCATAGTTCGGATAAGCTGCCTGCGGCGCCACGCACAAAAATGAAACCAATCCCGTCGGCTGCAACACCGTGATCAGCCAGTCAGTTTCCTGCCCGCCCACCGGCGAATCATTGCTCAAATACGTCGAAAGCCCCGGCTGCCCGTTGAGCTGCACCCGTCCGGACTCGCGCGTTACCTTCAGCCCCGGGTTGGTCTTGGCCAGTTCTTGAATCAGCGACTGCGTCGCGTTCTCCAGCGCATGTTCACTTCCATCCGCTTGCGCCTGGTTCACGCTCACCATCATTCCGTACGCGAGACTACCGCTCTGCGAAATCCCGCCGTCCGGCGCAAAGGTCACGCTTCCCTTGCCTTCGTACTTCTTCCAGTTTTCTGGAACCTTTAGCGCGTAGCCGCCTCCCTGGTAATCCGCAAAGTTGCCCGATGGTCTCACCGGATCCGCGCTTGCTGCCAAAGCCGGTGGCATCTTCACCACCGGCAACGACATTACTTCGCGCTTGACCGCCTCGAACTCGGCGGAGTCTCTCTTCGCGTTTGCCGGCACGCCGCCCAGCTTGTCGATCTCTTCATCCACGCGCTCCACGCGATTCCCGGGATTCGGGTGGTCCGACAAAAACTGCGGCGGATTCTTCCCTTGCGTTTCCGCTTCCAGTTTCTCGAAAAACTGCGCCATCGCCCGCGGGTCGTATCCTGTGTCGTACAAGATCTGCGTCCCCAGCACGTCCGCCTGCGTCTCATCGGACCGCGAATAGTGCAGCAGCACGCTGCCTGCTCCCAGCGCCACGCCTTGTGTCAGCAGCGCTCCACCCGCGCTTCCGCCGAAGATCCCGCCAAAAATACCCGCCGCGCCTTGCATGATCTGCACTTTCGACGCTTGCGCCGTCCCGTGCCGCAGCGCCACGTGCGACAATTCATGGGTCATCACTGCGGCAAGCTGCGCCTCATTGTCCGAAACTTCAATCGCTCCCCGGTTGACGAACACGTATCCGCCGGGCAGGGCAAACGCATTGATCTCCTTGCTGTTCACGCAATGAAACTCCCATGGGTACTGCACGCCGCGCGTTGGCAGCTTAGCTACCAGTCTAAGCCCCAACTTCGTGAGATACGCGTCCACTTTGGGGGCGTTGCACAACGGCAGGCGCTTCTCCAGGATTTCCGCGTTCTGTTTCCCGACTTGCACGTCAGTTTCGGGAGAATACATGTTCCAGGGGGGCTTGAGCTTGCTGCGTTGCGCCCACGATCCCGGAACACAAGCGAACGCCAGAAGGCATGCCAGCAGCCCGCGCAGTCTCCCACTCCATCTCGATTTCCCTGGTTGTACCCAGACCCTCATCGTTGTTCCCCGGAGTCATAGGCTAGGATGATGAATCGCGGCTTCAGGATTACTTTACACCGGCGGGAGGCCAAAAGAAAAAAGCCCAAGTGAGCATGCACTCGGGCCCTTAGTCTCTGCTAAAACTTTCCGACGAATTGCGGCTTTCCGCCAACAGAGGTTTCCAGCCTACCGAGCTACCCTCGGCATCGGCTCCGTAGCATTTGTAGAGGTAGGTGCTTCTGCCGTCTTCCCACTTTGCGCCTTCGCCAGGCGCGGCGGCGGCGCAGGCTCCAGCCGGCGCGCCGGCATGGCCAGGTTTTCGCCCTCGCGAACAAAGGTCAACTGGTCCTGGTCGCGTTCCCAATCGATGCAAACCAGGTCGCCGAGATGTATCTGGTCCGTAGCCAGCAGATTCGCGAGAGGATACACAACATGCCGCTCGATGGCCCGCTTCAGGTGTCGCGCGCCATATCTCTGGTCCGTGCCTTCCTGCAACAAGAACTCTTTCCCCGGCCCGGTCACACGGAACAAGAACTGCCCCTTGGCCGTTTCCAGAACGCGTTGTTGCACTTGCCCCAATTCGATGTCCAGTACCTCTTGCAACTGCTCTTTCTTAAGAGGATGAAAGCAAACGACTTTATCCAACCGGTTCATGAATTCCGGTGAAAACTTGCGCCGCGCCGCTTCCACCGCTGTCCGCTCCACTTTTTGGTCTAATCCGGCGGACGGGATGTCACCGGGCTGTATGAAGCCCATTCCGCCGTTCATCAGTTCCGTGATTTCCCCGCCGCCCAGGTTTGAGGTGAGGTAAATGACCGTCTGCGACAAATCCACCCGGCGGTTGTCGCCCAAGGTTAGAGTCGCCTTATCCAGCATTCCCAGGAGCAATTGCCACAGCGCGTCTGACGCTTTCTCAATTTCGTCGAACAACAGGAACGAAAGCTTCAGCTTCTCCGTATGGCTCTTGGCCAGCTCTTCTTGCGTAATCAGAGGGTGGGTCTCGCGATGGCCCAGGTAACCTGGCGGTGATCCGATCAGCTTCGCAATCTCATGAGAATGCTGGAATTCCGCGCAATCTACCTTGATCACCGCGCGCGCGTCTCCAAACAGAATTTCCGCTGCCGCCTCCACAATGCGCGTTTTGCCGGACCCCGTTGGTCCCAAAAACAGCAAATTCCCTACCGGCCGGCCCGGCGAGTTCAAACCGGCACAGAAAACCTGGTATAAGTCGACCAGCGCCTGCACACCCTCTTCTTGCCCGACAATTTTCGCCCGCAACGCCCCCTGAAAGTCCCGGGTATCGTTGCTCCGGATGGTAGGATCCAGTTGGTGTCGGACAGCAGCTTTCATATCATCTATCCTCTATCCTCGGTTATCCTCGGTGCGTCCAGCTTCCCCTGAGGGTATGCGCATCTCAGGAGATCGCACGCAGGGAACGTTGCATGGGACGGGCCACTTTCTTCTCCCTCTAACTTGCGGGAAAAGCGTGCAAATTCATAGACATACCAATTTCAGGATTCTGGAAACCGTCTCATGCCCTGAGACACTGTTTCATTGCTGTCAAAAGTGAGAGAGCTCAACAGTTTGTGTCAGTCGCCGCACGACGAAAAGGGGCGGCCCAGTGTTTACTCGGCCGCCCCAGGAACCCATTTTAAGTGTAAATTTTTCAGCGCTCTGGCTTCTTGCGCGCTTGCGGAGCTGTCCCTGGGCCCGCCGCTGCCGGCGCTACCCGCGGCTTCTTTCCTTCCGAAACAGCCTCGGTAGGCACGTCCGCCTTGCGGCCGTCCTTCGCTTCGGCTCCAGCAGCGACTTCCTCGTTGTCCGGCGGCTGGTTCTGCACCAGGGCACCCTCACCCTCGCGCACAAACGTAAGCTGCGAATGTTCCTTGTCCCAGTCGATGCAAACCAGATCCCCGAGATGCACCTGCTCCGTAGCCAGCAGGTTGGCCAGTGGATAGACCACATGCCGCTCAATCGCTCGCTTCAAGTGCCTCGCGCCGTACCGCTGATCCGTGCCTTCTTTTAGCAAGAAATCGCGGCCGGGCGAGGTCACGCGGAACAGGAACTGCCCCTTGGCGGTCTCCAAAACGCGTTGCTGGACCTGCCCAAGCTCGATGTCCAGCACTTCTTCCAGTTGTTCGCGTCGTAGCGGATGAAATACCACCACTTTGTCCAGCCGGTTCATGAACTCCGGTGAAAACTTGCGTCGCGCCGCTTCCACCGCCGTACGCTCTACCTTTTGGTCGAGCCCCGCTTCCGGTATGTCGATGGGCTGCACAAAGCCCATGCCCCCGTGCATCAGTTCGCTGATTTCCCCGCTGCCCAGGTTGGAAGTAAGGAAAATCACGGTTTGCGACAGGTCCACGCGCCGGTTATCGCCCAGCGTCAATGTCGCCTTGTCTAAGATTCCGAGCAGCAGTTGCCAGAGCGCATCGGAAGCCTTCTCAATTTCGTCGAATAGCAAAAACGACAGCTTTAGCTTCTCCGTGTGGCTTTTGGCCAGCTCTTCCTGTGTAATCAGCGGATGTGTCTCACGATGCCCCAAATACCCCGGGGGCGAACCGATCAGCTTGGCGATTTCGTGGGAATGCTGGAATTCCGCGCAATCTACCTTGATCACCGAACGCGCGTCTCCAAACAGAATCTCCGCAGCCGCTTCCACTATGCGCGTTTTGCCGGAGCCCGTGGGTCCCAAAAACAGCAGATTCCCCACCGGCCTTCCCGGTGAGTTCAAGCCCGCGCAAAATACCTGATAGAGGTCGACCAGCGATTGCACGCCTTCGCGCTGGCCGACAATCTTCGCGCGCAGCGCCGTCTGAAATTCCAGCGTATCCGTACTGCGCTGGCTTGGATCGAGTGGCAGTATCTGTTCTTCCATGGCCGCCTCCCTAGCGCCTGCGCAAATGCGCAGCCGCTACACCAAATCGACCCCGTCCCTGGTCAAACTGGGCCAGCTTGACGTGAAGCGTGGACTGCAGGAGCCGCAACTGTACCAGCAACTCCCGCGCCACTGCCGGTGATTCAGAAATTCGGAGTATCGGCGGAAATAGATCCGCAAGATCCATGTTTAACGTTCGCAAGGCCGCCACTAATTTCTGGACCGCCGGCGAATTTGGATTTGCCAGGTCCAGGTGACTGTTGATTTGTTCGCGTAGAGCCCGCCAGTTGAGCTCCACGAACGGGTGTTTCTTCGAGACCTCGCGCACCACGCGTTCCGTGATTCGCGCCCGGTCGCCGAGTCGCGCCAGGTGCAGTTGCCGCACTTTGCCGCCGCGGCGCACGTTGTGCACCAGGTAAAAAGCGTTTCCTTTGCGGCGAACGAAAGCCATGACACTCACCCCGCGACTTCCAGCGTGCCTGTAGTGTACCGTACTTCCACTACAGGCTTCAACATCCGTTTCATCCGAATTCGCGAAATTGCTTCCAAAGCGTTACCCCTGCGTTCGCTCATTGTATCGGCTCTTGCGCTTCCTGCTCGCACGCTCGCAACCCAGCTAGAACATACGCGGCCGATTTCAACTTCCCTCATCAATTTTGTTGCTCCGCTCCATTTGTTTTGCGCATCCATCTGTTTCACCGCATCGCCTTACACTTACTTAGATGCGTCGCTGCGCAATATGCTTCGTGTGCTACATCGCGCGTTTTGCTGTATCGTGTCACTTTCTTGTCTCCGCAACTTCTTCCGTATTTCGGAGCTCAAGCTATCAAACCCGGTGGCCGCTGCTTTGTCGTTGCTGTAGAGCAACACCGCTGGAATTTAGTAGGATGCCGCAGACACTTCAAATCGGGTGGATCAAAAAATGTCCTGGGACCCGGTCTATCAACTTGTGAAACAAATTCCGCGCGGTAGGGTTTTATCCTATGGGGCGTTAGCTAAAGCCCTGCGCCTGCGCGGCGGCGCACGCAGCGCCGGGCGCGCCATGGCCGCCACGCCCTCCGGAAAAGGCATTCCCTGGCATCGCGTCGTCGGCGAGCGCGGCAAAATTCTCATCCGCGAGCCTTACGCCTCTCTCCAAAAAAAGCTCCTCGAATCCGAAGGCGTCAAAGTCATCGAATCTCGCGTCGACCTAAAAAATCATCTTTGGGCCCCGGGAAAGTCTCCCCAAGCCAAGAAGCCATCTCGCTCCCGGCGAGATCCGGCAAAAGCCAAACGCTCCTGAATCGATTTTGGATTGCGGGGGTATTGTTTACCCCAAGCTTTCAAGGGACGCCGCTTTTCGAGTCGAAGCCTTCCGGCGGCGCAGCTACAACAACAAGCCGCGAATCTACGGTATCCTATCCGCTTGCCGGTCATGCCCGAACCCATTCTGCAAGTAGATAATCTGGTCAAGCACTACGGCGACGTCCAAGCCGTGCGCGACGTTAGCTTCAGCGTCGACGAGGGCGAAGTCTTCGGCCTGCTCGGCCCCAATGGCGCGGGAAAGACCACCACCGTCGAAATCCTCGAAGGCTTGCGCAGTCCCGATGGGGGCTCCGTCCGCGTTTGCGGCCTCGATCCGCAGGTCAACTCCCGCGAACTGAAACATGAAATCGGCGCCTCCTTGCAGGCCACTGCCCTGCCCGACAAACTGCGCGTCATGGAAGCGCTCCGCCTCTTCGCCGGCTTCTACAAGCGCCGCCGCGACCCCGAAGAACTGCTCAAGCGCTTCGGCCTGGAAGAAAAGCGCAACACCTACTACGGCCAGCTTTCCGGCGGACAGAAACAGCGTCTCGCCTTGGCCATGGCGCTGCTAAACGATCCGCGCGTCTTGTTCTTCGACGAACCCACCGCCGGCCTCGACCCGCAGGTCCGCCGCGAAATCTACGACATCATCGAAGAGCTGCGCCGCGACAAGAAAACCA
>Ga0210404_10001436_pt1 | contig 10191 bp, 4 predicted proteins | sample IncBWH28MmetaG_FD_155455 | JGI IMG/M metagenome (GOLD analysis project Ga0210404, IMG submission 155455) | Forest soil microbial communities from Barre Woods Harvard Forest LTER site, Petersham, Massachusetts, United States - Inc-BW-H-28-M | ecosystem: Environmental > Terrestrial > Soil >... | reverse complement strand
GACACGCAGATCAAGTTTTGCGAGGCCAGGGAAGTGCGTGAGATAAAGACCGGGGCTTATCCCTGCGCGCCGCGGAGCCGCGAGGGGAGAGGGATCATCGGCGGAGATGGAATCGTTGTAGATGGTCAGCCACTTTCGAAGCAACGGAAGGCGGTAACTGAAATCGAATCCGCCGTCGCGCTTGCCGGGATCCTTGTTCGCAGGTTTGACTTGATAGCTGGTGGCGCTGAAGTAGGACAAGAAAAGGCGGTAAGGAGTCAACGCACGCCCTTCGCCGCCCACCACTACCGTGCGTGTGAAGCCAAACTCAAGATTGCGCGTGGGTTTGAAGCTGATCTTTTCGCCGTGGAAGAAAGGATTGGGCGAGAGGATGTGTCCTTGGAGCCTGCCGAAGTAGGCATTCCAGCGCATGGGCCCGAGAAATCGGAGAATCCATGGGAGATGAAAGGGGGAGACGCGGTCGATATGAAACATCTGCACGGGCGGCGCATTATCGCTAAAAAGCAGAGGGCCGCTTTCTCCCGGGCCCCACCACTGGCTTTCCTGGCCGTAGGAGATTTGCCAGTTCGCGAAGTTGAGACCGATATAGGCGTCGAGCAAGCGCGCCTGGTTCCGCGCGGCTGATAGGGACGGCATAACAGCGGGAACATCATCCACAGCCGCAACGGCATTCTCCGCGGCCACGGGGATGGCTGGGCCCGAAGGCGCGTGCTGGTATTCTCCGCGGGCGTAAATCACCCATCGGCCTGTAGTGGCCCATCCCGAAAAGCCGGCGACGCTGTTGAGCCCTTCTTGATACGGCCGGCCGAAATCATTGAAGAGTGTCTGGCCGAAGTGATACCCGTCCGTGAGCGGCGGGCCAGATATTTGGGTCATTCGTGTGTAGATAGACTCAAGATGGATCGCTCGATTGCTTCCTCCACCAAGGAGGTTGATCTCCGACATGAATTCCTGCAGCAGGGATTCGAAGAGGCCTGAAGAATCTGCTTCCTTTCCTGAATCCCGCAAATGGTCTGCCGCTTCACTGATCAGCCGCGCACATTCGAGCCGCGTCCACGGCTTCATTCCGAGGATGGCGTCATTTATGGCGCCCATTGCCACGAGACGATCGAGCAGTGGATAGATCCAGCTATCCAGCGGAACGTAAGGCGAACCCATAGCACTCGGTGTGCGCTCGGTCGGAACGATTGGCGCGTCTGACAAATCCTCCGCCGTTCCGCCACCCACTTCGGAGTGGTGGTGCGCTCGATAAACCTGCCAGCCTGAGAGCCATCCAATGCCGCTCCCAACGAGAACTTCGGAAGGGAAATGTTTCTGTCCGCGTACCCTGGCGAGGGAGATCGCGGAGGCGGCGCCGTAGGCGAGAAATTTCGTCAAAGGGCCTGGGTACTCATGCGTGAGGATGCTGGCAACCGCCCAGGCGGCAACCGCGTGGTCAGAGGGAAACGAATCGCTGCCTTGCCAGAATTTGCCGCGAAAGGAATCCACTCCGGGGCGCTCCCGGCCGGTCGCGTACTTCAACGCAGTTGTCACCAGCAGTCCATCGAGGGCCGCTTCGCCGCTCAGAATCCCGGCTTCTTGCTTGTGGGGATCATCGGTGACTCTGCCCCAGAGGTAGAGGCCGCCTGTGGCGCCCGCCATTCCCGCGATGCCATAGTTGGAAAGACTCCGGTAGTTTTTCAGCGTACCGCGTGAACTCGACTGATGAAGGTTGAAATCCCGGTCGGTGACCAACAATCCCGCCGTGATCCCCGCGAACGGCACGAGCCAATCGGCATATCCAAGACGAAGATGGGCTGGGCTTGTCCAGATATCTCTCTGATCCCGGCCAATATTCTTGATCAGCTGTAGGCCAAGCTGATTCTCCCGCGCTTCCGCCGAGTTCGGCATTCTGCTTTTTCTAGCGTCTGTGATTGCAGTGGCGCCGTCCCCCCCGTTTGGGCTTTCCACCTGGCGCTCAGTGGCTTGTGGGGAAACTTGGGCCGGCACGCTCGATGCCACCCACGGAACCATTCCCAACAACACCAGCAGACTTCTCAAAGCTATGCGATAGCCCTGACGCCGTTTCCCTATTGGCGGAGTTCGAGAAATCACCCAGCAGCATTGGCAAGAAAGAGGCCAATGGGATCTTGACCCACTCCTTGCTTAAATGCTTGAAGGAAAGTAGTTTGCTGGATTCTTTGCGAAAAAAGACAAACGTAGATTCCCAATCTGGACCGGGGCCGGTCCGATTCGAACCGCAACTGCTAGATCGGCAGGCGGAGCCGCGCTTCACAGCCGCGAGAGTCCGCGCGATTGACTAAGGTGAGTTCACCGCCGTGGGCTTCCGCTATCTGGCGGCTGAGAACAAGTCCGATGCCCGAGCCGCCGGGCTTGGTGGTGAAGAAGGGAACGAAAAGATTCGCGGTGTTGGGCAAGCCTGGGCCATCGTCGAGGACCCGTACGTCCAACTGCGAGCCGTGGCGCGACCAGCCCACCTGAACGGCTCCGCCCGTTTCGAGAGTGGCGTCGGCGGCGTTTCGAATGAGATTGATCAGCAACTGTTCCAGTTGATCGGCATCCGCCGAAATGACAACTTTTGGGCCTTCGAGAACACTGACTTTCACGCGCGTCTCAAGTTTTACCGTCCGGCTAATCCAGTCCGAGACGTTGACCGGCAGCAACTTTGGTTGTGGCAGCCGCGCGAGGTGCGAGTACGCGGCCATGAAGCGGCCGAGCGCTTCGGTGCGAGAGCGAATGATGCCAAGGCCCTGTCGCAGATCGTCCAAGATCGCCGTGGACGATTCATTCTGCAGCTCAGATGACTTGACGGCGCTTGCGAGTCCGCTTTCCAGGCCTTGCGCGACAGATTGGATGGGGGCCAGCGAGTTGTTCAGCTCGTGACCCAGAACGCGGATCAGACGCTGCCAGGCTTTGCGCTCTTCGTCGCGCAGGGTGCGGCTCAAATCGCTTAGCACGACAAGATGATGAGGCAAGCCTCCTTCACGGAACGAACCGCGGCGCAAACCCCAGCGCCCCGAACCGCCCGGAAAATTCAGCTCCATGGTGCGGGCAGGATCGCCGTCCAGGCAGGCTGCGAGGCCCAGCTCTTCGGCTGTGAAACCCAGAAGGCGCTCAGCAGGGCGCGCCAGGAGCCGCTCTCCGGCGCGGTTCACGAGACGGAGTTTCGAATTGTTGTCGAAGGTAAAGATAGCGAGGTCGATTTCTTCCATGACCGTGCGCATAAGCGCGATGGCCTCCAATGCGCCCAGCCGCTGTTGCCGCAACATTTCACTGAGCGCATTGACTTCAATCATTACCTCGCCCATGGCATCGTCGTTGCGGGCGCCACGGGCGCGCAGAGAGAAATCTTCCTCGCGCATGGCGGCAAGGAGATTCGAAAGTGTCTGCAACGAGAAAACCACCCGATTGCGCAAGGAAAACGCGAATCCCATCCAGAGAGTAACGATTAGGAAGGCGAGGGTCCAGAAAGCCCCGGAGGAAAAACTTCCTGTCCAGAGGAGGATGAGCGCGATCAGCGAACCGGGAAAGCCTGCGGCCAGCGCGAGGAGCTGGATACGGCGCTCATAAGTCAGTCGCGTCATTCCAGTCCGTGTTTTTGCAGCCGGCGATACATGGCGCTGCGGCTCAATCCCAGGGCCTTGGCGGCTTGGCTGACATTTCCTTCGTGGCGGGAGAGTGTGCGCTGTATGAGATACCTTTCGACTTCATCAAGGCTCATTTCCTCAAGTTTCGCCGCTCCGCCCGCCGACTGTGCGCGCAATCCCAGGTCTGCGGCGCGAACAGAAGGGCCCGGCGAGAGGAGCACGCCGCGTTCGACAGCGTGATCGAGCTCGCGGACGTTGCCTGGCCAGGCGTGGTCATGAAGCGCTTTGAGCGCGGCAGTGTCGAAGCCGGAAATGTTCTTGCGGTAGCGTTGCGAATAGCCATGAAGAAAATGGTGTGCCAGAAGGTCGATGTCCTCGCGGCGTTCGCGCAGGGGCGGCAGCTGAATCTCGATGGTGTTCAGGCGGAAAAGGAGGTCCTGGCGAAAGCGCCCGGCGGCCGCTTCGGCGTTGACGTCCGCGTTGGTTGCAGCGAGGACGCGGGCGTTGACGCGGCGCGTTGTGGAAGAGCCGACGCGTTCCAGATCACCCGTTTCCAGAACACGCAGTAGTTTCGCCTGCAAATTCAGGGGCACGTTGGCAATCTCGTCGAGAAAAAGTGTGCTGCCGTCGGCAAGTTCGAATCGCCCCACGCGGTCGGATCGTGCATCCGTGAAAGCGCCCTTTACGTGGCCGAAGAGTTCGCTCTCGAATACTCCTTCAGAGAGTCCACCGGCATTCACGGTGACCATGGGCTTCGACGCTCGCGCCGACAACGCATGCAGAGTCCGGGCAACGACTTCCTTGCCCGTGCCGTGTTCACCCGTGATCAGCACGTTAGCATCGGAAGGCCCGATTTGGCCGATCAATTCAAGTACCGGGGCCATGGCAGGAGACTTTGCGAGGAATGTGGGACGCGATTCCGCACGCAGGATGCGATTCTCCGCTTCCAGCCGCGAAGCCTGCCGCAGCGCTTGCCGCAAATCAATTTGCGTGCGCAGAATGGAGAGCAGGCGCGTGTTTTCCCACGGTTTTTGAATGAAATCGCGCGCGCCCCGGCGCATGGCTTCGACGGCTACTTCGATACTGCTCCACGCCGTCATCACCACCACGGGCAGCGTGCTGTCCAGCATCTGGATATTGGTCAGCAGGTCGAGCCCTTCCTGGCCTGACGTAGTGTCCCGCGCGTAGTTGAGATCCATCAGGACAGCATCGAATTCGCGCGTTTCGATCGCGCTGAGAGCTTCTGCCGGAGAGGCTACTGCCTGAGTTTCATAGCCCTCGCGCTTCAGCAAGAGCCGCAGGGCGTCGCGGATGTCCGCCTGGTCATCCGCCAGGAGGACTCGATAAGGTTGCGCACTGGTTGTTTTCATTCCACTCTGTAGACGGAGTTTACCCTACTGTTGTTTCCGAGGCACGTCGAGGAGCATGCCAGAGGCCAATAGTCCCCGCATGCCTCACTCATACCGAAGTGCGACAAGCGGGTCAACGCGAGTCGCGCGCCGCGCCGGCAGGCAGCACGCAAGAAGTAGAACTACGCCAAGCCCCATGGCCCCTAGGGCAAAAGTCTCGACGTCCAACGCGCTGACATGGAAGAGCAGAGTTGACAGAAAATGCGTCAGGGCGAGCGCTCCCACCAGACCTGCCCCAATGCCAAGCAATGCCAGGCGGAATCCCTGTCGCAGCACCATCTCCAGGATATCCCGCTGGTTTGCTCCGAGCGCCATTCGAATGCCGATTTCGTGTCCGCGTTGTGTCACCACGTACGCCATCACTCCGTAAACGCCGACTCCGGCAAGTACAAGCGCCAGCGCTGCAAAGGATGCGATCAAGACGACCGACAGCCGCCGCGATGCGGAATTCTCACTAACGATGTCCTCCATCGAGCGAATATCGTAGAGGGGCACATCAGGATCCAGGGCACTAACCGCGGCGCGAATACCGGAAATGATTGCGGCAGTGTCGCCTGTTGAGCGGACAACGATGTTGCCGCCTCCCGCGGGCCTTTGCGCCTCGGGAATGTAGGTCTCAAATCGCGAAGCCTGATCCACGCCGTAGTTCTTGACGTGTGCAACGATGCCTACAATCGTCATCCAATTCGGCTGTTGCCCCGCTGCAGGCGGGCCACCGTTGGCGAGGCGCTTGCCTACTGGGTCCTCGTTCGCGAATTCCTGTTTGGCAAACGATTCATCAATGATGCAGACTGGCTGGGACTTTTCGTTGTCATGGTCATCGAAGAACCGGCCGCGGAGCAGGCGCATTCCCATCGCGCGCATGGCATCCGGCGTGACGCGGCCCATATCGGTGGAAGGATACTGCCCAGGCTTCGGCGCAGGACGGCCATCAATCATATAGGCTTGCTGCCAGCCGCCGAGCAGCGGTTGCTTGAATCCCGCGGACTGAACGCTGGGAAGTGATTGAACTTTCGTTACAAGCTGAGCGACGAACGCGCGGCGCTTGATGTCCGTTTCATACTTGGCATCCGGCGTCGCAAACCTTGCGGTGAGAACGTTGGCCGGGTCGATGCCTCCGTCGGCTTCCAGCACGCGCCAGAGACTCTTGGTCATTAACCCCGCTCCCACCAGGAGCATCAGGGAGATCGCAACTTCCGCGGCGACCAGGAAGTCCCGTAAATGGGTGCGCCGAACTCCGGCCGTGCCTGATCGGCCGCCTTCCTGCAGCGTCACGTTGACGTCCGCGCGCGAAGCTTGCAGGGCGGGAAAAAGGCCAAAGAAAACTCCTGTGAAAAGCGATAGGCATAGCGTGAAGGAGAGGACACTCAGGTCAGCGGACACCTCGTCGATACGGGGTACGCCCCGAGGCGCGGCGTGCACCAGGGCCGCGGTGATCCAAACGGCGAGAAACAATCCCAGTATCCCGCCCACGAGCGACAGCAGCACGCTTTCCGTGAGCATTTGCCGGATAAGGCGCCCACGCGTGGCGCCCAGGGCGACACGCACGGCCAGCTCACGATGACGTTCCGTAGCGCGCGCAAGAAGCAGGTTGGCCATATTGGCGCAAGCGATCAGCAGGACAAAACCGACGGCGAAGCTCAGGACCAGCAGTGGAGATCGCACGTCTTCGACAATCGCGTCCAGTAAAGGCTGCAGCGTGACGCTGTCCTTGCCGTTGCTGTCCGCATGCAGCTCGTCCAGATGCCGGGCGATACCCTTCATCTCCCCAAGCGCTTGGTCCGCGCTCACTCCGGGCTTGAGCCGCGCGTACGCGTAGATTCCCGGATGATTGCCGCGATTGGCCTCTCCGCCCAGCTGATCTTCCAAGCGCCAAAGGGAAGAGAAGATGTCCGTCTGCCGCAGGGTGCCGTGGAGCCGCGAAGGCAATACGCCAATAATTGTGAAAGACTCGGCATCCAGGATGAGCTGCTGGCCGACAATTTTTTCATCCCTGCCGAATCGCCGCTCCCAGAATCCTTCGCCCAAAAGCACAACGCGGGCGGCGCCGACTTTGTCGTCTTCTGGCGTCAACTCCCGGCCGAGTATGGGTTTGACCCGCAAGGTCGGGAAAAACCCCGCAGTGATCCGGCGCAGCCGTAGCCGTTCCGGTTCTCCGCGCCCCGTCAACACGACATTGTCGCTTTGGTAGGCGGCCATGCTCTCAAAGGATTTGTTTTGGGTTCGCCAGTCGTTGAAATTCGCCATCGAAATGCTCATCTCGGGAATTTGCTCGGACCATTCCCCGAGAAAGACAAGACGGTTTGCCTCAGGGTAGGGAAGCGGGCGCAGCAGCACGGCGTTTACCACGCTGAAGATGGCGGTGTTGGCGCCAATGCCGAGGGCCAGCGTCAGTATCGCCACGGCGGTGAAACCGGGACTCTTTGCCAGCATGCGGAGTGCATAGCGGAGATCCTGCAGAAAAGTCGTCACAATATGCCTCCTGCCTGGCGGAGATGCTTGTATTTATGCTGGGTGCGATGCAGTGGCGTGCGCTCCGGCCGTGGCCGTTTCGCTGACCACCCAGCCGTCCTTCAGTTGGATGATACGGCTCCCGTACGACGCGTTTCTCTCCGAGTGCGTGACTTGGATGATCGTCGTGCCGCCGTCATTCAACTTCTTGAAGAGTTCCATGATCTCTTCGCCCTGGGCCGAATGCAGATTTCCAGTCGGCTCATCCGCGAGAATCAGTTTGGGACTGAGAATCACCGCGCGGGCCACGCCGACGAGTTGCTGCTGGCCGCCCGAGAGCTGGTTGGGAAAGAGATCCTTCTTGCCGACAATATGAAAGCGGTCGAGGGCGTCGCAAACCAGGCTCACGCGCTCCTTGTGCGGCACATTTTTGTAAGACAACGGCACTTCCAGATTCTCAAACACGGTCAAATTGTCGATCAGGTGATAGCTCTGGAACACAAACCCGATGTTGGCCTTGTGCAGCTCGTTCCGTTTCTTGACGTTGAGTTTGTGAACGGCTTCGCCGGAGAAGTAGTAATCACCGCTCCATGCTCCGTCGAGCATTCCGATAATGCTAAGCAGCGTGGATTTTCCGGCCCCGGAAGGCCCCATGATAGTAACAAATTCCCCGGGCTGAATATCCAGGTTGATTCTGCGCAACAGATAAAATTTATTAGGACCCGCCTCGACAACTTTTTCCAGATTTCGCAGTTGAATCAAAGGTTCCACATCGGCTCCTTGCGGTTCGAACGCTGAATCGCGCTTATATCTTAGCGCATGTCCTGGGGGTATAAATCCTGTCTCATTCGTAACGCAATGCGGTAATGGGATCGACACGCACGGCGCGCCGTGCGGGAAGGTAGGACGCCAGCGTAGCAACGGCCGCCAAAATCACAGGGAGGACGATGAATGCGACGGGATCGGCCACCTTCACTCCGAACAATAATCCGGACATCGCATTAGCCAGAACGAACGCCACTGGAAGCCCGAAGCCCATGCCGATCAGCGTGAGCAGCGCGCCCTTGCCCATCACCAGCTTCTGAATGTCGTCGGCCGTAGCTCCCATGGCCATGCGGATACCGATCTCGTTGGTTCGTTCGCTGACGGCATAGGACATCAATCCGTACACTCCCACCGACGCAAGCACCAGCGCGATGATTCCCAGAATCCCCATCATCACGGCAACATAGCCGATGCCCACAAGCGAATCGCTGATGACCGTGTCGAGCGGCTTGACATCAAACAAGGAAAGTTCGGGATCCACCGCCGCGACCTGGCTGCGCGCCTCACGGGCTAAAGAAAGCGGGTTGCTCCCGGTGCGCAACACCATCGCGCCGTAATAGGGCGGCGCCTGTCTGAAGGTTCGGTAGATGGTCGGGATGTCGTTTTTGTTGATCCAACTGTAGTGCACGTCATCCACGATCCCTACAATCGTCATCCACGGCGAGTTGTTGTCGTCCGCCAAGCCGACCTTCAGCTTCTTCCCCAGTGGACTTCCGTCGGGAAAATACCGCCGCGCCAGGCTCCTGCTGATCACCGTGACGCGCAGTGTGCTATCGGCATCGGTGTCGGCAAGCTCCCGTCCGTCGCGGAGCGCGATCTGCATCAATCCAAAATAGTTCGGGCTGATGGTTTGCACGATGGCGTTATTCATTTCGCTGCGATCTTTCGTCGCGCGTCCTTCGACTGTGAACGGCCGCGTGCCTGTTCCTCCTCCATTTGCATAAGGAACGGAGGTGACCATCGCTGCCGATTGAACGTTGGGGAGCGTCGAGAGGCGCTGCAGTACTTGCTCGTGAAACGACAATCGCTCCGTCTGCGCTTTGTAACGCAGCTCCGGCAAGCTCACGCTCATCGTGAGAATGGACTCTGGGTGGTACTTCTCATTCACGGTGATCAACGCCGTAAAGTTTTTCACCAGCAATCCGGCGCCGACCAGCAGCACCAGGGAGAGTGAAATCTCCGCAACTACCAGGGCATTGCGCAAACGATGACGCGCCCGGCCTGCGGACGATCCCCGCCCACTTTCTTTGAGCGTTTCGCTGACGTTACTGCGCGACGTTAGCAGTGCCGGCGCAATCCCGGCAAGGATGCCGCTAAACAATGCGATGGCCAGCGTAAAGAGAAACGCGTTTGCATCCAGGCTGATGGTTTTCCACCCGGCGACGAACTTGGCCACGTCCGCGGGCATGTGCGCGAGGATCAGCGTGATGTCCCATTGCGCAAAGAGCAATCCTGCCGCGGAGCCCAGCAGCGCCAAGAGAATACTTTCCGTCAGCAGTTGGCACACGATCCGCCCGCGGCTCGCTCCCATGGCTGCTCGAACTGCCAGCTCCCTCTGCCGGCCGGAAACCCGCGCAAATTGCACATTAGCCACGTCAGCGCAGGCAATCAGCAGCACGAATCCCACTGCGCCCATCATCAACAGGGTGTATTGCCTCGTGATGGTGCCGGTTGCAAATTCGCGAACGGGCATAACGCGAAGCTGCCAGCCCTTGGAAGAATCCGGATAGGCTTCAGCTTGGCGTTGCGCGATGCCGCCCATTTCTGCGGTGGCTTGCTCCAGTGAGGAATCCGGTTTCAACTTTCCGAGTGCCCAGATGTAGCGCGCCTTCCGCTCCGCCCGTTGTTTCACATCCAGGGCCAGAGGCATCCACGCTTCCACGGGCATGGGGAAATCAAACCCCTTGTCCATCACCCCG
>Ga0210404_10001434_pt1 | contig 10196 bp, 7 predicted proteins | sample IncBWH28MmetaG_FD_155455 | JGI IMG/M metagenome (GOLD analysis project Ga0210404, IMG submission 155455) | Forest soil microbial communities from Barre Woods Harvard Forest LTER site, Petersham, Massachusetts, United States - Inc-BW-H-28-M | ecosystem: Environmental > Terrestrial > Soil >... | reverse complement strand
GCTCACGCGGCGTGCGTGAACCACGTGCCGTGCTGCGTGAGTTCGGCGTGCAGATTTCGGCAGACAAGGAAGTCAAGGTATGGGACAGCAGCGCGCAGATCCGCTGGTTTGTCATTCCTGAACGGCCAGTTAACTCCGAGCATCTGAACGAAGAACAACTGGCTGCGCTGGTTACACCGGAAGCCATGATGGGGGTCGCGCTAGTTCCTGCTCCGCCAGCCGCATAAGGCATCCGATGTTTACTCGATTCGAAGAATATGCCGCAACGCAGATGCTTGGGCAACCGGACTCGCCACCGCGCAGTGAAGGAAAGCTGTTCTTTCGCGAAGAATGGCAACGCACGGTGTTCGGTCTGGCGCTGGCGTTGTCCAAGGAGGGGCATTTCGAGTGGGAGGATTTCAGGCAACGGCTGATTAGCGCGATCGCGAGCTGGGAAAAAGATGCCTGCGCTGGCCAAACCACGTGGGATTATTACGAGCAGTATGCAAGGGCGCTAATTGAATTACTCGAACAACGTGGCATGCTCAAGCCGGGCGAACTGGAGCGGCAGATGAGGCTAGACGAAGCAAGCAAGTGACCGCCGTCATACCCGTCTGCTTCCGCGTCTCGCCAGTTCGTCTGTATAAAAATCCGCATGGTCGATTTCAGAATTCAGGGTGTGACCAATGGAGTATCTACACGAGGCAACAGGATCAAACATCTGACTTGTTTCCTGGCAACGCAAACATTCGACGGCAGCGCACGCGTTCCTGTCAGCCCTCACCCCATGACGAACGGCCTCATGGTTCACGTGATCGAGCCGGTCCGAGACGATGCTACGCCCTGAGACGAACAAAGATACACGCACACTTCCAGTAAAGAAGGAGGACGTCTGTTAGAGCAGCGAGTGAGTCAATCCGACACGTCGTCGCTTGATAGTCTGACTCTTGCACTGGTCGTCAGCGGTCTGGGTGTCTGTACGGACGAGACGGTTTCAGATCTTCGCCGTTATGTCGAGTCCAACGCGATCACGCACACCTCGGTGGAATTCGATGCATCCCTGGAGCGTGCAAAAAACGGCACTTTTCCCAAGCGGACGCCCACTTTTTTCTCTGCGACGGGGAGCCCTGTCAGCAACGGAGACGTTTCGAGGCCACCTCCAACGCGCTGCAGTATGAGGCTGCACGCATCGGCTGTCTGATTTCACCCACAGCCTGTCAAGGGCCCTGTAAGCAAGCGCCGGTGGCGTTGCTGCGTGTCGGCCACGGATGTGAATTATTTGTCCAGTTCGTCCGCCGTCGGGAGTGGGAGGCGGTGTTGAGTTTTGCTCAACGAGCGGCGCAGGCGAAGACCTTGCTTGTCGATGCCGGGATGGCTCAGCCGTTCCGTTACGATCCCGTCCATGAGCCGCAAAAGCCCAGTGCAGCGCTCGAATACGTCCGGTTCCTGTTGGGACATTTCGAAGGCGCGGTGGAGTTGCCTCTGGAGCAACGATCCATTCAAAAGCAGATTGTGGGAAGTTGGGAGGCTGGGGGACGCTTTCTGAGTCTTCGGATGGCTGCCACGTATCGACGGACGAATGGCTCGTGGGATCGGCATCAGGCCTTTATTATCCTCGGCCCGGACGAGGAGACCGGTGCACTCGTGAGCCGAGCGTACACGGATGGGGGAATGATCCACGAGTTTCACATAGTCATCGAAGAGAGGGGGCTAATGTTTGCGGATTGCGTGCCCACCACGTGCCCGCTGTGGCCGCTCGAAAAGTGCTGACTCCCACCGCGCACGGATATGTGGAGACCCTGGAACTTGACCGGGGACTCGGAGTCTTCGAACCCTATTACCGTATGCCCATTCAGAGAAAGGAAAGTTCGGTGGCTTTATGACTCCGCCGAGAGATGGGGGGGAAATGATCTCGAAGTGTACTCCCCACTTAATTACTGGGCAGCTTGGTTCTCCTCGTCGATCATCCAACCTGCAGCGAATACTGGCGTCTTTGAGGGTTCGTGTCCTAGGGAACATGTCCATCGAAGAAGCCACCGTCTCCAACATGTGGGAGACGCCGCGATTGCGGAAGTGCTGGAGCGCAAGGGCCTCTGCACGAAGCACGACCTCTACGACATCATCACCGAATTTCGCCGCAAGAATCCCCGTGCCAAGATTCCTGAGAAGGCTTTTCCCGAACCGTACCTCCTCGCTGAAACCGAGAACACGATCATCGACGATATCCTGGAGCTACTGAACAAGCATGGGCTGACTTCGCACCAGTCGATGAACCTGCTCGAACGGTTGGGTGGCATCATTGAGATGGAACAGCGGGCAGCGAAGGGGACGACGCACTAGCGATGTCGCACCCCTATGAGGCCCGCGGCCTTCTACAGGTGCCCTTCAATCGTACTTCCCAGTGCACAGGCACAAGTCGAGGAGGAGAAGTGAGAAATATTTCTAGAAAGGTCAAGGAAAATATTCACAAAACCCTCTCCCCAGCTTCTGTGGATAAGTCTGTTCATAAGATTGCCCTACCCTCCAAATACCGCACATTTCTCCCTCATCAAACGGTCGTTGCCTAAAAGATAGGCATTGATTAAACCGGCCTCGGTACCACAAGATATGGGGGTGTTTCGAGAAACATAAGTCAGAAACCACAAATCCTTGATAATTCAATAAATTCACGCTTCATCTTTTTGGATTTCTTTACTGGGAGAGGCATTCGCACTCAAGTTATGCACAGATACCCCTACGGAACTGTATTTTCTGCTTCATTTTCGGAGTCAATTGGATGTTGGTTGCTCGCCACGTTGTCACGCTTGCAAGGGAGTGACTCGCTGCCAGGCGTCCTCGTCACAGTGCGCTTTCCCCCGTCTCGCCGGCCCGGATCCGCACACAAGCCTACTCAAGCGTCTCCTCGTCTGCGCCTCCCACAGGCGTACACCCAACCCCGCAGCGACCAGCCGCTCGTCCCTCGGTGTCCAGGGACCGGTGGCGGCGCCCCTCGGTGATTGCGTCTTAGCGGGCCGGAAGAGTCGCTGCGCGAGCTCAATGGCTTAGGGGGACCAGCTACTGAGAAGCTACCAAACTTCCAAAGATGACTTAGCCCCCGCATCAACGCACACCCTGTCTCGCTATCTGAGATGACGAAAGATCTACTACGAGAGAAAATTCGCGAAAAGCTGCTCGCCAACACAAGGTAGTCCAATAAACTTCTGATTTAAGGACCGTGGGGAGTTGGTCTTGCCAGGCTGAGATATCGAGAGTTTGGAGGCTGTAATTCTCGCAGGTATTGTGGACAGTCGACCAGCGGTTTAGGAATGGAAGCAAGACGATTTTGAAAAGGCTCGGTGTTTCAAATGGTTTCCCCGTTTTTCATTTGAGTACCAAGGCTTAGGAACATTCCACAGGCTCTACTGGTTTCAAACGTTATTACGGATTCGAACAACTTTTAGCACAATTTAGCTCGGGCGCCGATACCTCCAGTCCTGCCAGGCACTCGGAGCTGTGCCCTTTGCGAATGCTTTGTTTTGAGTTACCTCGACTCACCAGCCGACTCGCACTTTAGGAAATCGCTCTCGCAACCCTACTCGAGCCTACTTTGGCCAAGGATCGCTCACTGCGAATTTTGGCTGAAGTAGGGGCTAATGGGGCGGGAGTGTGACGGCCAGCCCGTTTCCTCTTTGACTGCCGGCAAGGAACTTAAAGGGGCTGCTGCCGAAGGGGAAGACATGACAGAGCTTCGGTCTCATATCGTTCATAAATCGTATAAGACGAAACGATGGGGAGGATTTGAACCGGTTCGTTGAAAGTACAAGTCATGCTGGTTTATTCTCTGGGTGCCGTTGATATTTGTATTAAATAGAGAGAATAAATAATCGTGTCATTTTTCAGACAGGAGAAATGGAATCAGAGAGGTCGTGTGCAGGCCACTTATCTGGGCATAGCCAGTAGCGTCTGCCTCACCCTTTTCTGGTCTCTGCTCGTCGGTATTCCTGTCAGCCTGGCGCGTGATGAGCAGATTATTCAACAGGTTTCAGGAAAACTGCATCAGCATCTTGAGCCGTTTACCATTAACGATGACTGGGAATTACGTTGGGATTACAAGGGCGAGGTTGGGAATGATCTGTTTCAGATTGTTCTCCAATCAACCCCCACGGACGTGCCTGTTGATGTGGTGACGCAGAAAGGCTCGGGACAAGGAACCAAGCATCAAAAAAAAGGTGGGACCTATTACCTGAAAGTCGTCAGTATGGGGAAATGGACCATTACAGTCGTTCAGCTCCGCTAGAATCTGGACACCCGACAATTGTCCAGAAAGAGGTATCATTTCCGCTGAACCTGCGACCCTCGCCTTGGCAATTCGGAAAGTAATGCTACTAAAAGGCTTGATCGGAGCTTGGTTTCCCCACTTTTCTCTGATTAGTCAGCATGTTTCGGAAATTTCATTCAGTCCAGTATGTCTATGGAGAGCTGCCTTTTTCTGAAAGTTTCATCACAAATTTGGCACAGGAAAGGAAGCTTCCGGAAGGCCAGAGGCTTCCCTTTCGTACCTCAACATATGGCAACCACGCACTAGTTCGTTCTCTGGATTCTCTAGATCGACAACAACTAAAGTCCTCAAAACTTGCTCCCGCAATCCAAGTGGTGTAGTCTGAATTTCGCCGAAGGTTATGAAGACTGAGAGCGGAAAGGTGTCAAGCGTGACGCGAGTTCGTATACTTGCCATGTTCTGGTTGACCACGTGGATGCTCGTGGTTCCGTTCTTCCATGTCCATCCTGAGGCAGATCATCATCACGGGGATGCGAGGCATGTTCACGGCGGCACGGTCCATACGGTTTTCTCCCCGGACCTCGAGTGCGAGTACACGGAGATTGTCCACGATCCAACCTGTCCTGAAGTAGAGCATCAGCACCTTCAAGCTCGTGCGCATCCTGGTCATGCGCTCAATCACCCTGAGATTGAATTCTCACTGCTGACCGCTCCGATCGATCGTCCACTGCCGAAGCCGGGGATTACGGTTGCTGAAGTGCCAGTGGCCGAAAATATTACGGCTCAACGGGCTGTTGTCGTGGCTTCGTTGCAACCCGGCGCCTCACAGACCATTCTGTTTCTCTCCACCACACTCCCTCTGCGTGCTCCTCCCTCCCAATCCCTCTGATTCATTTTCTCGTTTCATGATGATCGAGTAACGCAGGCGTATCGCCGTCAGATGTCGGTGAGGGGCGGTGCCCTTCCGTATTTCTGACCGTAGGTCTTTCCGGAGATCGCGATCACTTCCGCTTTGAGCTCTCCAGCTTCTCGTGGATGGTCCGAGGATATAGCCTGCGAAGGAAGAGCGACAATCGATGACTCGTCAACGAATAGCGGGGCAGCTCGAATACGCCCATGCGCGCGCGGACATCTCCATGGCCCTCGCTCGGCATGAACGTGCAGTTCGTGGGATCTGACGATTCAGAAGGAGCCTGAGCATGAGAATTAGATGGACAGCACAGACCGGATCGTGCGCGCTTGCGCTGTTCCTATTCGTCACGGCCTGCGGAGACCGTGGGAGTGAACAGCCGACCCCGCCGTCCAAAGTCCGCCCACAGTCAGGCGCTCCTCGCATCAGCACCATTCAAGCCCCGGCGGCCGTGCGGGATCGAATACGGACCGACACGGTCGCAATGCACGCGGTTCCAGAAGTGGTGACGGCCCCAGGCGAAGTCGCGCTCGACCTGAAGCAGGTTGCCAAGATTACGTCCCGGATTGAAGGGCAAGTAGAAACGATTCACGTTCAGCTTGGCGATCGGGTCAAGCCAGGTCAGCCGCTTGCAGCCATCAGCAGCTTGCAGTTCGATCAGTTGATTGAAGAATACCTCGTGAGCAAGGCGCAGGCCGATGTTGCCGAGAACAGCTTCCGGCGAACGGAAAAACTGCGGGCCGACGACATCGTGTCCGAGCGGAAGCTCATTGAAGACAAGGGCCGACACCTGGAAACGAAGGCGAGGTACCAGCACGTCCGCGAGAAACTCCTGGACATGGGCATGATGGCAGATGAACTACATCAACTGGAGCATGGAAGCCACCAGGAGGGGCATCACTATACACTCACATCGCCGATCGTCGGGACGGTGGTCGCACAAAATGTTGTGCGGGGACAGGGAGTCGCTCCTGGAAATGAACTGTTCGAGATCGTCGACACGAGCCGGGTCTGGGTCTTCGCGAATCTGTCGATCGAACAGGCCCGAAAGTTCAAAGAAGGCGATGTGGGGACGATTCTGCCGAAGGGCGGTGAGCTGGTCGCGGCTCCGCTCACCTATCTTGCGCCGGTCGCGGACGAGACTACGCGCACGATTCGAGTTCGGTTCGAGGTCGCAAACCAGCAGCACAGCCTGAAGCCACGAGAGTATGTGGATGTTCAGCTGGCCATTGCGAGCCCACCGACCTTGGCGATTCCCGTCTCAGCTCTGACGGTGGTGGACAACGTGCGTGGCGTCTTTGTGCAGCGGGAGAGTGGGTATGCATTCGTCCCAATCCAAGTCGGCCGCGAAGGCGGAGGCTGGATTGAAGTGCAGAAAGGACTAACAGCGGGCGAGCTGGTGGTGGTCGAAGGCGTCTTTGACCTAAAGAACGTCCTGCTGAAAGAACACATCGGGTCCGGAGAGGGAGGGTAAGATGGAAAGGCTGTTTACCCTCTCGCTGCGCTACCGTTTCTTCACTCTGGTGGCGATGAGTCTCGTGATCGCCATCGGCATGTGGTCCTTCTCCCACCTCACCATTGACGCGATGCCGGATCTGACCCCGGTCCAGGTCCAAATCCTGACTCGTTCTCCTGCGCTCGGCCCGGGTGAAGTGGAACAGTTCATCACGTTTCCAATCGAGGCCTCGCTGAGCGGATTGCCCGCCCTACGCGAGCTCCGCTCTGTGTCGCGCTATGGGCTCTCGGCGGTCACCGCGATCTTCGAAGATCAGACGGACGTCTACCGTGCGAGACAGTTGGTCACCGAACGGCTGACGCGTGCGATGGAACGTATCCCAGTCGAGTATGGCCGTCCGATGATGGGACCGCTGACGACCGGATTGGGCGAAGTCTATCAATTCACAGTGAAAGGAAAAGGCTACAGTGCCATGGCACTCCGAACGCTCCTGGAATGGGAAATTGGGATGCGGTTGCGGGCAGTACCGGGCGTGGTTGAAGTCAATATTTGGGGAGGAGAACCTCAGCAGTTCCAAGTTGTGGTAGATCCGGCGAAGCTCCTGTCCTACAAACTGTCGCTTCGACACGTGTTTGAGGCGCTCGAACGCAACAATGCCATCGCCGGCGGCGGCTACATTGAGAGTCAACGGGAGCAATTGCTCATTCGTGGTGAAGCCTTGGCGACACAGGTGGCCGACCTTGCGAGGATTGTGGTGGCGCACGGCCCCGGTGGAATACCGATCTACATTTCAGACCTCGCGGAGGTGAAGGAGGCGTCGGCACTCCGCATCGGCGCGGCGACCGCGATGGGCGAGGGCGAAACCGTCATCGGAATGGTCCAGATGTTGGCGGGAGAGAATGCCCAGCAGGTCGTCGAGCGTGTCAAAACCCGAGTGAGAGAGATTGAAGCGACCCTCCCCTCTGGTGTGACAATCGAACCCTACTACGACCGAACGCTGTTGGTCTCGAAGGTGATACGCACCGTGCGCAACAATCTGCTCGAAGGTGGACTCCTCGTCATTGCCGTGCTGTTCCTCTTTCTCGGCGATCTCCGCGCAGGCATAATCGTGGCGTCCGCCATTCCGTTGTCGATGCTGCTCGCGTTCAGCGGGATGATGCAGGCCGGAATCTCCGGCAACCTCATGAGCCTCGGCGCCATCGATTTCGGCTTACTCGTGGATGGCTCGGTGGTGATGATTGACAACATCCTCCGGCGATTGGCGAAGAAGGGTGTCATGAGCCAGGACGCACGGCTGAGTGAGATCCAGGAGGCTGGCCGGGAGGTCCTTCGCCCCATGACCCTCGCCGTCAGCATCATCATTCTCGTGTACGTGCCTATCCTGGCGCTGACCGGGATCGAGGGGAAGATGTTCCATCCGATGGCACTGACCGTCATTCTGGCCCTGGCCGGATCACTCCTCCTCGCGGTGACGGTCACCCCGCTGCTCGCCTTGTGGTTTGTGCGGGCTAACCCCGGGCCTGAGCACACGCGTGTGATCGGTATGCTGCGCCGTGCCTACGAGCCCTGTCTCAGATGGGCGATAGTACGCCCGGCGTGGGTGGTCACGCCGGCGGTTGGGCTGTTCCTCGTGAGTCTCGGCATCACCGCGTGGCTCGGCATCGAGTTTGTGCCTCGACTCGACGAGGGGGACATGGCGATTCAACTTTGGCAATTGCCCAGCGTGTCGCTGAGCGAGTCGGTCCGGAATGCTTTAGAAGTTGAACGGGTCCTTCGCAGATTTCCGGAAGTCGTGCAGGTGGTGACCAGAACCGGGAGTCCCGAGGTGGCGACCGACGTGATGGGAGTGGAGATGTCCGATGTGTTTGTGATTCTCAAACCGCAGCACGAATGGATGACGGCCGGCACGCGCGAGGACCTGATCGCCAAGATGAAACCCGCCATTCTCGATGTGGTTCCGGGCGTCGGCCTTGGCTTTACGCAACCGATCGAGATGCGCTTCAACGAGTTGATCGCAGGGACGCGCTCTGATCTCGCCGTCAAAATCTTTGGGCCTGATCTGGAGGTGCTCAAACAGCAGGCCGAGGCCGTAGCGCGTGTATTGGAAACCGTACGCGGCGCAGCAGACGTTAAAGTTGAGCAGGTCGCGGGCCTTCCACTTCTGCGAGTGATTGTGGACCGGGAACAGATCGCCCGGTATGGGCTCACGGCAGATGAGGTGCTTACCCTCGTCCAAACCACCCGTGTGGGACACGTCGTCGGCACCGTGGTCCAAGGCCCACGACGCTTTGACCTCGTCGTCCGCTTAGCCGACAGCGCATCAGCTGATCCCGCCGCATTGGGCAATCTGCTCATCCCAACCGTTCATGGTGAGCTCGTCCCCCTTTCCCGTGTCGCGGCTATCCGAGTGGACACGGGACCCGCACAGATCAGTAGGGAGCATGTGCAGCGACGTATCGTGGTGGAAAACAACATCCGAGGAAGGGACTTGGGGAGCTTCGTGACAGAGGCTCAGCGTATGGTGGCACGTGAGGTGTCGCTCCCGACAGGGTACGAACTAACATGGGGTGGACAGTTTCAGCATCTTCAAGAAGCCACCAGCCGGTTAGCCGTGGTTGTGCCCATCACCCTCCTCTTGATTCTGGGTGTCCTGTCGGTCATCTTCGGGGCCATGCGTCCCGCGCTGCTGATTTTTCTCAATGTCCCCTTGGCGCTATCCGGTGGCATCATGGCCCTCTGGCTACGCGGTTTGCCACTCAGTATTTCAGCGGTCATCGGATTCATTGCCCTGTTTGGCATTGCCGTGCTCAATGGTGTCGTGCTGGTCAGCCACATCCGGCTACTCGAAGCAGAAGGGTTTCCGACCGATCAGGCAGTCACGCAAGGAGCGATGGACCGACTCAGGCCCGTGCTAATGACGGCGCTGGTCGCGAGCCTCGGCTTTCTTCCCATGGCATTAGCCACGACGATGGGAGCTGAGGTCCAGCGGCCCCTCGCGACCGTCGTCATCGGAGGCTTATTCACCTCGACGATTTTAACGCTAATGGTCATCCCGGCGCTCTATAGTCGGATCATTGGCAACCGGCAGCTCCCCCTCAAACCATAAGGACGCAATGATGCCTATATTGTTATCCATAGGACTCTACGTGTTTGCAGTGTTGTGCCCCACTTAAATTGTGGACGGGTAGCTTAGTAGATGGATGCAGGAAGCCCACTGAATTTATTCAAAACCCATTGGAGCGGAAGACAGCCGAACCCCTCACACCGTGGTAACGAGCGAGTGCACCCGGATGTCCTTTGAGAAAGGGACAATCGAAGAGGGGCGGATTCTCTGCAAAATGGATCGTTCCCAATCTTCAATAAACTGTCTACAATTTAAGCGGGGCAGAACACCTCAAGCCTACCCGCCGTCGGATCTTTCGCCAGAAATGTTCCACGGCGGTCTCGCTCCATTCACCAGCCTGAAGGGCATTTTTCGGATTCGGAGATGAGGAAAACACAAAGGCCGTGACACGTGGTAGGGCGCGAATCCGGGTCACGAGTTGGTCGGCAAGGGGCACGGTATGCGGCACGCCGGTCTTGGTCGTGGGCTT
>Ga0210404_10001430_pt1 | contig 10220 bp, 8 predicted proteins | sample IncBWH28MmetaG_FD_155455 | JGI IMG/M metagenome (GOLD analysis project Ga0210404, IMG submission 155455) | Forest soil microbial communities from Barre Woods Harvard Forest LTER site, Petersham, Massachusetts, United States - Inc-BW-H-28-M | ecosystem: Environmental > Terrestrial > Soil >... | reverse complement strand
GCGTCGCCGATAAAATCTCCCACATCTCCACCGGCGGCGGCGCCTCTCTCGAGTTTCTCGGCGGACGCAAACTCCCCGGCGTCGAAGCCCTCACCAACAAATGAGCTTTACTCCTCTGTGTGATCTCTGTGCCCTCCGTGCTCTCTGTGTTAAATCTTTTTTCTGGAGGCCCTGACATGCGTCGCCCCGTAATCGCCGGCAATTGGAAAATGTACAAAACGCTCGCGGAAACCCGCGCGTTTTTTTCCGCTTTCAACCCGCTCGTCGCCAACTCCAAGCATTGCGATGTCGTTGTCGCGCCGCCGTTCACGGCCGTCCCCGTCGCCGTGGATTCCGCCAAAGGTTCGAGCATCGCCATTGCCGGCCAAAACCTCTCCTGGAGCAAGGAAGGCGCCTTCACCGGCGAAATTTCCGCTCCCATGCTCGCCGAAGCCGGCTGCCGCTACGTCATCATTGGCCATTCCGAACGCCGCCAGCTTTTTCGTGAGACCGATGACAATGTCGCCAAAAAGAGTCTAATGGCTCTTGAGAGCGCCCTGATCCCCATCGTTTGCCTGGGAGAAACTGGGGAAGACCGCGACGCCGGCCTTACCGAAGAGGTCCTCGGCAGGCAATTCAACGGCGGCCCCGGTGCGTTGACCCCTGATGAGTTCTCCCGTATTCTAATTGCATACGAACCGGTTTGGGCTATCGGCACAGGCCGCACGGCGACTCCGGAAATTGCCGCTGAAGCTCATCGGTTTCTCCGGCGGTGTGCTGGGGAGAGGTTTTCCGTCCGCCATGCTTCTGCCCTCCGGATTCTTTACGGCGGCAGCGTCAAGCCCGACAACATCAAGGGATTGATGGCGCAGGAAGAACTCGACGGCGCGCTCGTGGGTGGGGCGAGCCTGGACGCGAAATCGTTCGCGGCCATCGTAAATTTCACGTAGCGGCGGGGTTAAGGCCGTCAGCATTCTCTGGTTTCTATAGGGGTGGACTTCAGTCCGCACGATATTCTATCTTGATCGAGGTTCTTGAAATGGAATCAAAAGTAGCATTTAAGTGGGCCGTCGCACTGCTGATCGGCTTTGGAATCGTGACCGTAGGCTTCCGCTGGGCCGGTTGGCTGCTCAAGGGATTCTTCGTTTTGAATTGCCTGGTGCTGATCATTGTTGTGCTGCTGCAAAGCGGCAAAGCCGCGGATCTTGCCGGAGCCTTCGGAGGCGCGGGCAGCCAGACGGCGTTCGGCCCCCGCGGTGCCGCCAACGTCCTTTCGAAAGCCACCACGTGGTGCGCCGTCATGTTTATGATCTGCGCCCTGGCTTTGGTGCTGCGCGCCGACAAGGAAGTTGAACAAGGCGGCTCGATCCTGCAAAAAGTTTCCCAGCCCGCTCCGAAGCCGGCTCCAGCGACCACCCCCGCCGCGCCGAAGACCGACACGCATCAATCTCTGCCGCCCAGCCAGCAACCCGCTGCCCAGCAGCCTCCCGCGGCTGGCCAGCAGGCCCCGGCGCAACAACAACCGGCAACTTCGCAGCCCGCTCCGGCGCAGCCGAAAAAACCGTAATCCGTTCTTGTAGCGGCGACTTTACGTCGCCATCTTGCTTGTGAATTTTGTAGTGGCGGGTTTTTAAACCCGTCAGGTTTTCCTTTGTAGAAGTGGCCCGCTCTGTTCTTCGTTTCCATCTCCACGTTTGACAGCCTGCTGCATTGCCTTTACGATTGATCTTGATGCGGTCGTGGCGGAACTGGCAGACGCACTAGCTTGAGGTGCTAGCGCCGCAAGGCATGGAGGTTCGAGTCCTCTCGACCGCACCAAATTTTCCTACGAAAAATTTGCCCCGAGCAAAACCGACGGGCTCTTCTCCCGACTTTTCCTGCTTTTTCTGCCAACTGGCGCCCACCATGCCGATCGCCTCGAACCGCTCGCCACTCGTTTTCCCCACAGGCTGGCACACCTACATGCTGATTTGCATCGACGGCTCCTGCTACGTAGGCCTCGCCTACGATCTCACGCAAGGACATCCAAGACCATTCCTCCGGCAAGGGCCCAACCTACACAAAAATTACAAAATTACCCGCCCCGACCCCGGCCCTCCAGCTCCCCGAATGCCCAAGTCTGCCTCGACTCCAACCCCGACGCCTTCTTCCGCTTCTACCTCTCCCGCTTTGTTTACCCTGAGCCTCGAAGGGCCGCGCCGTAGTGGGCCTTCAGACCCGTGCGGTTTTCTCCGAGCTGACTCCAAGGGAGTCGCGATATCGGTAGTGGGTCAGTTTGAATTTTCTGGTTCATGACACAATAGGTCAAAAATTCAAACTGACCCACTACGGAGGTATCGCTGGCAATGCGCAGCCCAGGCAAGTAAAATTAGCCTAGAGATGGCTGAGCAACGGACATCCACAACACGCTTCTTTCGCCGAATCCGTGTCTGGATTGCGGCGGCGATTGTCACCGCTATGCTGCCATTCAGCGGGTGTTCGAGCTCTGGCGGTTCGAACGGCTCGCCTCCCAGCCTGACGTCAATCGACGTAACGCCGATGAACCCCACGATTCCCGACGGCAACCAGCAACAATTTAAGGCCACGGGCCATTATAGCGACGGCAGCACGCAAGTTCTCACCGCGTCGGCTACATGGTCTTCGTCGGACAAGAGTGTTGCCACGATTTCGACGGGGGGCTTGGCCACCGCCGTGGGTACGGGATCCTCGACGATCAAGGCAGTGTCCGGCTCGGTGCCTGGCTCAACCTTGCTGACCGTTACGCCGTCCGGTGCCGCCGTGCCCGCTCTGGTCCAGCACGTCAGCGGCTCCAGCACCCGCGGCAACAACTTCTCGAGCCCGTTTTGTTATCACATCCAGCTTCCTGGTGGCACCACGGCCGGAAATGCCGTAATCGTCGGTTTCACATTCAATAGCAACGTCACACCGCACGTCACTGACGACAAAGGCGATTCGTACGCGATCGAAGCCAATTTCTACGATGCTGCTCATACGCAATCCATCGCCATCGCTGCGGCGTTCAACGTCACTGCCGGCGCCCGGCAAATCAACGTGTGTTTTGCGAGCAATCCCGGCGGTTTCGTCCAGCCGGCCGTAAGCGAATTCGCCAACGTGACGGGCCTGGACGTAGTCTCGGCGGGAGCCGCCATGGGACCTGGCACTTCCATCACGGCGGGAAGCATGACCCCGACGGTCAGCGGCGACCTCGCTTACGCGGTCGTTCATTCCGTCAGCACCAATCAGGATCAGTCGAGCTTCACGGCGGGTTCGCAATCGGCCGTCACGTGGCAGTTGGCCACCGCCGATTTGATGGATGGATTCGCGGCGCAGTACGGTGTCTACAATTCACTCAGCGCCATCAATCCGGCCATGAGCATGGGGACCAGCAAGTCCTGGCTGGCTGTGGCCGCGCTGTTTAAGTCGGGTTCTGCCGGCAGCGTTCCAGCCGGGATGCGCATCGTCCACTTGGACCACCAGAATATCCCCACCAAAACCGCGGCGGGCGGGAATGGAACCTCCTTCCCGAACCCGCTCACCGTGCAGTTCCCCTGCTCCGGCAATCTGGAAGTCATCACCGTCGGTGGCGGAAACCCGCCGGCCCAGGTTTCCTCGATCAGCGACTCCAACAGCAATACATGGAAACTGGCGGGCTCCTATGCCATCACCACCGACCCGGTGACGGCCATTTTTTACGCCGCTACTGCCACCTGCTCCGGCACGCAGAAATTGACCGTCAACTGGACTGCCAACACCGGTGATCAGACCATCCTGTATTACGATGTCGCGGGAGCCTCCGCCTCGCCGCTCGACGCGACCATGAACGGCATAGGAATTCAAAATTCGGCCGGCAACCTCACGGTATTCTCGATTACTCCCACCACCTCTTCAACGGAGCTGATCTTCTGCTCCATTCCCGTTCGGTTCAATACCGTCACCGGCTTGCTCAATGGCTTCATCGACTCGAATACGTTCGATGGCGAGAGCCTCGATGGTCCCGAGCCAGTGGACGAAAACAACGGCTGGGGCCATTTCGTCACTTCCAGCACGAACTCCGTTTCAGTCACCTGGACCTTTCAGTCGCCTACCGAACCCGCTCAAGGCTGGGCTGCCGTAGCCGCCGCCTTCAAGTAATCCCGCTTTCGTTTACCCTGAGCCCCGAAGGGGCTGTGCTCTTTCCTCTTGTAGGGCACGATAAAAACTTGTCCTGAGCTGCCTGGATCGTTGTACTAGTTGTAGCGGGATGGTTGGTCTCGGCAGATCCACTTGTCCAGTAATCCGACTGACCAGGAGTAGCCCGTATCTGCAACCAAGCTGTGAGAAGGCGCAAAGGTTGTACAATGGGGTCCGACTTCAAAATCGAAGCTTTCCCAAATGAACGGGTTATTCAGAATCGCTTTAGCTTCCTGTTGCCTAGGCCTTCTCTCCAATCCGCTAGGTTCCTGCAAAGAGGCCGTCCAGCCAATCCTGTCTCTTGATTTGCGTACATTGGGCTACTTGCGCCCCACCGCTGAAAGGGATTTCCGTGCCTATGATTTCCTACGCGACTCGGTCGCTTTCCTTGATGACGGAATTCTGGCTGTTTCGTTCTACTACAAAAACGATCGCCCTGGGCTTTCGCGGCGCGACGGCACTCCCGGCAGCGAGGTTGTGTTTCACAGCGTTCTGCTAGACCCAATTACGGGCAGCGTAAGGGGCCAGCGCACCTGGGGCAACGCAGGAAATTGGAATGCGTTGCTTCCGCTGGAGAACGGGAGTTTCCTCATTCAGGATGATGTATGGCTCAAAATCTATTCGGGAGAAGTCAAGGAAATCGCAAGCAAGAGATTGGAAGTGCTTGGAGACCTTCTGCCCCGCTTTTCAGTCTCTCCTAGTGGGCATTCGCTTTACGAATTCCAGGACTTGTATGACGTCCACCGTGGTTGGCTTACAAGAATAGACCTGCTCGATCAGACCACGCTCCTCACGAAGCAATTCAAGGTTACCCCTGGCCACCAGTATGAAACGGTTTCGGACAACCAGGTTGTTTACTTGCCCACCGCTTTGAAGGGTGCACTGCATCTCTTTGTTTACCGCATCGACGATTCCCCCCCGGTCAAGCGTCCGGAGCTATTCGATCAGAACAGCAGCACAGCAAAACTCTTGTCCAAATCCGGCTGCGAGTCGGCCACGTTCATCAACAACGCTGTTTTGGTTATTAGCGGTGGTTGTCCTTCACTGATGCTGATTCGTTCCGGTGAAGAGGTCGCCGAAATCGATTCTCCGGAGTATCGGATTGGAAGAGAAATTCGACCTTCAAGTGACGGCCAACGCTTTGCATTTTCGCGCACCAGAATGAAAGAGCGACCTTCCCGTATCACCTATGCTGAGCTGTGCGTATATGATTTGGCAGCGCGAAGGATCGTCTTCACCACTGCTGTGTCCCCACTCCCTCAACATAAGTTTGCGTTTGCAATCTCACCAGATGGCTCTCTTCTCGCCTTGCAAACCGACGGCCTACTGCGCGTGTGGCGCCTCGGGGCGGGTGGCGCAGCCTTAGCTCGCTAACATGGTTCGGACGGCCTACCCTTGTTGTTATGTTTGTTGCAAGGGTAGGGGGCTTTTTTGCGTATTTCTCAGTGCCAGGCGAGTCTGTCACCATGCCATCTCTCAGTATCCAAACAACTTACAAGTAATCCTTGACATACGTAACCAATATGCTATAATCGTTTCGTTGCTTCAGCACGATTCTTCGTGCCCCGCGAACCATGCTCGCCCACCGCGCTGTCCTTCCACTTCTCTCAGTATCCCCGCCCTCGGACATTCCCGTTTTGGAACTCACCCCGCCCCATCCTCCCAAAAATAACTCCCCTCATTTCACATGCTTACGGGAGCCCATTTTGCAACCCCTTTGCTTTCAGATTCATCCAGGAATGGGTGGGTGTACCCCCACCTCCTCGACGTTCGGGTCGATGCTTCACTCTAGTGGCAACGAGTCATCTTTGCTGACTACTTTGCCCGCCCTCTGTTTTCTTGCACTTACGAATTGCAAATTCAGCAACTCCTTTGTTTTGGCATTCCTACAAATTGCCCGGGGGGTGTACCCCCCTCGCCTTGGAATTGTTCCTACTCAAAGTCCGTCGCTCGCCGCAACCTCGGCGTCCTCCGCGTCTCTGCGTTGCATTCTTTGCTTCTCCTTCATTCAACATTCCAACCTTCAAACGTTCAACCTGCCAACGGTCCTTTCTTCCCGCCGCCAAGTGCCGCCCCTTGCACCCTTGAATTCCCACAGAAAATGTAATCTAGTGAGGGCTGTTCCCGAGGCTGCCACTGATCCTCGGGCCACCAGGGATCGCCAAAGCACGCATGGTTACCTACGACAGCGGCGCGAATCATCCGGAAACGCCCCAGCCGGGCTCACCAACCGGCTTTTTTTCGCGCTATCTCTTCAGCACCAATCACAAAGCCATTGGGCTTCAATACCTCTGGCTGGCGCTGTTCAGCGTGTTCCTCGGCGTGGCCATGTCGCTGCTCATGCGCATCCATCTCGTCTGGCCGGAAGTGCATCTTCTGTTTCTCTCCGGGCTGGCCAATTCACCGGAGCGCTTCGCGACGCTCGCTACGCTCCACGGTTCGCTGATGGTTTTTCTCGTGCTCACCGCGGCGCCCCAGGCCGGCTTCGGCAACTACTTTCTGCCGCTGCAGATCGGCGCGCGCGAAGTGGCTTTCCCCACGCTGAACCTGCTCTCGTTCTGGGCCACCGTCGCTTCGCTCTTCGGCATGACCGCGGCTTTTCTCATCGCGCCACAATCCGGAATCACGCTGTGGATCGCGAGCGTGGCGATTTTTTGCGCGGCGTCGCTCGCGACCGCGCTCAATTTCACCGTCACGACCATCGATCTCCGCTGCAAAGGCATGTCACTCCCGCGACTGCCCATCACCGTTTGGGCCTGGTTCATCAACGCCATTCTGGGAATGCTGATCTTCAGCATTCTCCTGGCGGCGTGCCTGTGCCTGCTCTCCGATCGTTTTTTGAACACGCAATTTTTTTCTACCGTGAACTTTCTTGCCCGCCAGCCCGCGAATGTCGTCGCAAACGCTCTCCCCGTGCTTTGGCAGCGCCTGTTCTGGTTTTTCGCGCAAGCGGAAGTCTATATCGCCATGCTCCCGTGTTTCGGGCTTGTCACGCATCTGATCTCCACGTTTTCTCGCCAGCCGGTTTGGAAAGAACGCCTGGTGGTCCTCGCGCTGTGCGGCGTCGGCGTTTTCGGTTTTTGCGTCTGGGGCGAACACATGTTTTCGAGCGGCATGAACCCTTTTTCGCCACTGGTTTTTTCCGTTCTGGCTTCTTCGCTCGGTTTACCCGCGGCCATTCTGCTGATCAGTTGGCTCGGCACGCTGTGGAACGCGCACATTCAACTCAACACGTCCATGTTGTTCGCGTTGGGTTTCATCTCACTTTTTCTGGCCGGTGGGCTTTCCGGAATTTTCCTCGCGCGTCACGATCTTGCCGCCGCGGCGGTCAGCGATGAATTCATCACCGGGCATTTTCATCTCGTCATGGGCGTGGCCGCCACGTTCGCGATTCTCGGCGCTTTGTTTTTCTGGTTTCCGAAAATGTTTGGCCGCCGGCTCAACGAACGGCTCGGCAAAATTCATTTCTGGCTTACGTTTGCCGGTGTCTACTGCGTTTTCATGCCCATGCACTGGCTTGGCCTGCTCTCGCACACCAACATTTATTCCGGCCGCCGCCGCGCCGCCATCGCCGCGATGGTCGGCCCAGTGCGAACGTTCATCACCGTTGCGATGCTCCTCACTGTTTTTTCACAAGCGCTCTTTCTTGTAAATTTTTTGTGGAGCTTGTTTCGCGGCGAAAAAGTGGAAGCGCGCAATCCATGGCGTGCCACGACACTCGAATGGAGCGTTTCATCGCCGCCACCCGCCGATGATTTCGGGGCGAGCGACCCAATCGTGTATCGTGGAGCTTACGAATTCAACGTGCCGGATGTCGCCGAAGATTTCGTGCCGCAGCACCTGGCCCCCGAAGAAGTGGCCAAGTCTCGGTAGCAGGAGAAGAAGGAAGATCAGCATGCCGGGCACCACCGCAACTCCGGAAATCGAAATTATCATTGAAGACGTCGGAGGCGTCCCGCCAACACCTCCGCCTCCTGGCGGCGGAGATGACGGCGGAGACAACGGGGACAACGGCGAGCGCCGCGGCAAGTGGTCACCATCACCGAAACGCTACTCAACGGCCATTGCGATTGGTCTCGTCTCCATTTTGATGTTTTTTATGGCGCTCGCGAGTGCTTTCATTATTTTGCGATCAAGCAGCGATGTGTGGGTCGTCGTGCATCTGCCGCGCATTCTCTGGGTGAACACTTGCATTTTGCTCGCGAGCAGTTTCACGCTGGAATCCGCGCGGCGCCGCCTCGCGTTGGAAGATGTGGCAGGGTTTCGGAAATTATGGCTGGTCACGACAATTCTGGGATTTCTATTTGTTGCGGGACAATTGTTTGCGTGGCGCCAACTGGTGGCGCAGGGCGTTTACATCGCCAGCAATCAGGCCAGCAGCTTCTTTTATATTTTTACCGGTGCGCACGCTGTGCATCTTCTTGGCGGCGTCGCCGCGCTGCTGTTTGTTTCTTCTCGCAAGATTGATAAGCCGGGCATTTCACTTCCGGCCGCCGCGGAAATCACTTCCTACTACTGGCATTTCATGGACGGGCTATGGATTTTCCTGCTGGCGCTGCTCTATTTGGGTAAATGAAATTCTGATTTCGAAAACAGGAAGGTTAGTGCCGACTCAACACTTCAGGAATTCCGCAAATGAAATTTTAGTTTTCGAAAACTCAACACTTCAGAAATTCGGCGACAGCTTCAACGACGCGAGCGATTTGCTCCTCGCGTAATTCGGGGAACATGGGCAGGGAAAGAACTTCCTGCGCGGCGCGCTCGGAATGCGGAAAGTCCCCGAGTCTGTAGCCGAGCGAAGCGTAGAGCGGCTGCAGATGCAGTGGGTAAGGATAGTAAACCGTGCTGCCGATTTTTCGCTCGTTCAGGAATTTTTGGAGAGCGTCGCGCTGTTCGATTCGAATGGTGTACTGGTGGTAGACATGTTCGTAGCCTTCGGGGGCGAGCGGCGGCATCACACCAGGAATTTGATTGAGCAAGCGAGAGTACTCCGCGGCGTGCGCTTGCCGCGCGCGCTGCCAATTCGAAAGATGTCGAAGTTTGACGCGGAGAATGGCCGCCTGGATTTCATCGAGGCGGCTGTTCCAACCGGGTTCGCTGCTCAAATATTTTCCGGTTTGGCCATGATTCCGCAACGTTCGAATGCACTCCGCGAGTTCCGGCGAATTCGAAACGACCATTCCTCCATCGCCGTAAGCGCCGAGATTTTTTGTGGGGTAAAAACTAATGCATGCGGCGTCGCTCATCGAACCAGTCCGCCGGCCTTTGTAGGACGCGCCAATGGCTTGCGCGTTGTCTTCAATCACAGGAAGCTTGCGCGCTTTTGCAAACGCCAGAATCGGATCCATGTCCGCCGGCAAGCCGTAAAGGTGAACGACCACGATGGCGCGCGTGTGCGGCGTTACGCGGCGCTCGAGTTCAGCAGCATCGAGGTTGTAGGTTTCCGGGCGAATGTCGGCGAAAACGGGCTTCGCTCCCAGCGCGCTCACGGCGCTGCCAGTGGCTACAAATGTAAACGTGGGGACGAGCACTTCGTCACCAGGGCGCACGCCGCACGCGCGCAAGGCCAGGATCAGCGCGTCGGTTCCGGAAGCGACTCCCACGCCGTGGGCGACACCGCAGAGATTTGCAATTTCCGCTTCCAGGGCGGTTCCTTCACGCCCGAGGACAAACTGCTGCGAAGCCAGAACGCGCTCGACGGCGGTACGAATTTCGCCGCCGATTGCCGCGTACTGCGCTGCAAGGTCGAGTTGCGGCACGGGTTCGGGATTGGTTTGTGGTGATGTGCCCATGGGATAAGTCTGCGAAATTCAGTATACGTCAATTGGGTTTTGGCTTGATGAGGACGCAGACGTGGTGCGCTCCTACAAACAGCGTCAATCCTTTATCAATCCCCTATAATGATGCGGCTTCAAAAATGTTTGCGAAACGCACAAATTGGGACCTGACGCCGAACCGGCTAAGCGCGGCGCTCGCAGCGCACCGTGCAGCACGGAAGCCGCTGCTCGATCTGACGTTTTCCGATCCTACGGAATGCGGGTTCGTCTACAACGAGGACGCAATTCTCGATG
>Ga0210404_10001429_pt1 | contig 10226 bp, 7 predicted proteins | sample IncBWH28MmetaG_FD_155455 | JGI IMG/M metagenome (GOLD analysis project Ga0210404, IMG submission 155455) | Forest soil microbial communities from Barre Woods Harvard Forest LTER site, Petersham, Massachusetts, United States - Inc-BW-H-28-M | ecosystem: Environmental > Terrestrial > Soil >... | reverse complement strand
CATGATCCACTCCAGCGAGGTGCATTCCCAGGGATTGTCGGGAGCGGGAGCGCCTCGGAAACGGCTGTGGATCAGGTTGTATAAGAAGATCAGCTGTGCGGCGCCGGTACACAGCGCGGCTATCGTGATAAACCGGTGCACCGGAATGAGCGGCACCAGGAAATCGTCGACGAAGGCGGAATAGCGGCGGACGTTGCCAGCGAGTCCGAGATAATGGAAAGGCATGAAGATGCAGTAGGTTCCGATGAAGGTCAGCCAGAAATGCAGTTTGCCGAGGGACTCGTTCATCATGTGGCCGGTCATCTTCGGGAACCAGAAGTAGGTGCCGGCGAAGACGCCGAAGATGGCGGCCACACCCATCACCATGTGGAAGTGTCCGACGACGAAGTATGTGGCATGCAGGTAGATGTCGATGGAGGGCTGGGCGAGGAAGAAGCCGCTGACGCCGCCGCTGACGAACATCGAAATGAAGCCGAGCGCGAACAGCGATGCCGCGGTGATGCGCAGGCGAGAACCGTACAGGCTGCCGAGCCAGATCAACGTCATGATGGTGGCCGGGATGGTGATGACCAGGGTCGGGAAAGAGAACATCAGGGAGGAGAACGGATTCATTCCGCTGACGAACATGTGGTGTCCCCAAACCATGTAGCTGAGGAATCCGATTCCCATCATGCAATAGATGATGACCTTGTGGCTCAGCAGGGGGCGACGCATGCTATTGATCAGAATGTGGGAGACGATGCCCATGGCGGGCAAGATCGCGATGTAGACCTCGGGATGACCGAAGAACCAGAACAGATGCTGCCACAGAAGCGGCGATCCGCCGGAATGCGGCTGCAGACGATCGCTAATAACGAGTCCGGCAGGGATGAAGAAACTGGTGCCGGCGACGCGATCGAGGATGAGAAGCAGACATGCAGGCAGCAGGACGGCGAAGGCCAGAAGGGCGATGCAGGATGTGATGAACCAAGCCCAGGTGCAGATGGGCATGCGCGAGAGCGTCATGCCCCTGGTTCGGAGGTCGAGTGTGGTGGCGATGAAATTCAGCGAACCTAGCAGCGAGGCGATGCAGAAAACGAAAATTGAAAGTCCCCAGAGAGTCTGACCGAAACCCTGGCCGGGACCGGCATCTGCTCCGACGGCGCTAAGTGGAGCATAGGAAGTCCAGCCAGCGATCGGAGGACCATCGCCCACGAAGAAGGCCGCGATCAGGATGCAGAAGGCGAGGAAGGTGGTCCAGAACGACATCATGTTGAAACGGGGGAAGGCCATGTCTTCGGCGCCGATCTGGATGGGGAGGAAATAGTTTCCGAAGGCTGCAAAGGGCGCATTGGTCAGCACGAAGAAGACCATCAGCGTGCCGTGCATGGTGAGAATGGACAGGTAGTACTCGGGGGTCATGACGCCGCCGGGAGCGCCGACCTTCGAGAGCAATCCCAAGCCGGGGATCGGCCAATTCGGCCAGACCAAGTGAATGCGCATCAGCCAGGAGAGAACCATGCCGATGAACACGGCGACGAGGGCAAGCCCGTAGTACTGCTTGCCGATCACCTTGTGGTCGAGGCTAAAGACATACTTGCGGATGAAGCTTTGGGGAGGCTGGTGGTGATGGACTACGTCGGCTGTTGTTGGGACTGCCGGAACTACACCGTCTGACATGTGTTCACCCTTTGTAACAAACCGCCCAAACACAGCGCGAGCGGGTTGAACGGGATCTATTGTTCCGAAGCCTTCTGCTTCATCCAGGCGTCGAAATCTTCCTGCGACAACACGCTCAGATACGCCTTCATGTTGTAGTGACCGAGACCACACAGCTGCGTACACACGATTTCGTACTTGCCGACCTTGGTGGCAGTGAAATGGACGGAGAGGTCGAGGCCGGGAACGAAATCCTGCTGGATGCGCAATTCCCGGACATAGAACGAGTGGCCCACATCTTTGGCGTGCATCATGAGGTGCACTTCGCGATTGATGGGAATGGCGAGTTCGCCGGTAACGATATCGTCTCGGGAATCGATGTCGTTGGCCGGATCGAGTCCAAAGAAGTTCGAATTGCCTTCATCGATCTTGTCGGGATGGAGGGAGCCGAATTTTCCGTCGGCGCCGGGGTAGCGGAAATAGAAGGCGAACTGTCCGGCTTGGGCCTGAACTTGGATGGCGTCGGGCTTGGCAGGTGTGAAGTAGACGGCAGCCCAGGCTTTCTGACCGAGGATGCCGAGCGCCAACATTTCGGTTCCGACCAGCACCAGGGCGGCGATCACGAGGCCCTTTGCGCCTCCGGGGAAGGTTTTGATTTCGGCGTTGGCCTGGCGATTGGAAAACTTCCAGACGAAAAACGCGAGCACGAACTGAGCGGCCAGGAAGGAGAGGCCAGCTTCGACCATAGTCTCGGAGAGTTGCTCGTCGATGGCATGGCCGTGAGTGGAGATGTCCTCCGGCAGCGCGAACGAGATGCCGGAGCCGAACCAGCTATGGGTGATGATGGGAATCGCCGATAACAGCGCAATCACGAAAACGATCACTGCGAATAGCTTGCCCATTCGGCCTCGCAATCGTCCGGGCCAAAACCCGGTTTTGTGCAGCGAGGAGGCCGGCGTGAAGCCGGCCACTCCTCGAGCCTACCGCACGGCTAGTACGGCTTCGCCTTGAAGGTGAAGTCCACATTTTTGGTTTCGCTGCCGGAGATGGTCACGTCCTGCGTCTGAGTCCCGTAGTCCTCCTGCCAGGCGGTGATGGTGTACTTGCCCGGAGGCAGATTCGGCAACGAGAAAGTGCCATTGTCCGCGGAGATCGCATAGTGCGACGTCTTCAGGACGGCGAAATAACCGTGCATCCAGGGATGGACATTGCATTTCACGGGAACGAATTCTTCCTTATCGAACTTTTCGGATAGCGGAGGAGTTCCCGCGGGCTGGGACTTATTCCATTCGCGATTGACCTTGGCAAGCGGGTGAATGTTATGCGAGGTCTGATCGGCGTTGACGACCTTGAGTTCCTGGCCCGTGCGCATGGCAAGAACGTGCGGAATGTATTGGCATCCCTTTTGAGTGAAGGTGACGGGTTGAGCAGGCGCGGAAGACTCGTCGGGAGCGCCGGCGGAGATGTAGACCACTACGTTCGCGAGAGTGTTGTTCGCACCAGTGACGACGGTCTCAGTCGTAATAGGAGTCGTATGTTGCTTGGCGCAGCTCGGCTCCTTGGACATGTCGATGGGTTTCTGCTTGGCGGGCGTTCCTGTGTAAGTGATTTTTCCACTTACCGTGCCAGCACCAAACAAGAGTGCCGGGGAAACCATAAACGCAAGAAGAGCTACAAATACCAGCTTGGTACGCATCCGATTCTCTCCCTCCTGAACTGCAAATCGCAGAAGAACTAGTTACCGCTGCCCGAACCCTTGTTTTCCGGCTGGGCAGGCGGGTTGGCGTCAGGCGCCTTGGTGGGAATTTTTCCCCCGGCCGCCTTCAACACTTCGTTTTCCCTGCTGTGGCGATTGGTCTGAAGTGTGCGCAGAAAGTGAACAAGATCCCAGGCGTCATTGGGCTGAATCACGTCGGCGAAGGAGGGCATCGGGGTTCCATCCACGCCGGTCATAAAGATGCGATATACGTCCTGGTTGGTGACTCCGCACTTGAAGCGCGAATCATCCCCGCCCGCGGCGAAGTTGTACGGGCGGATGGGATTGTCTTTGCTATCGGTAAGAGTAGCGGCGGAAGGACCGTCGCCTCTTCCCTGCTGGCCGTGACATTTCCAGCACTCCATCTTTTGGAAAAGCTCTGCGCCGTGCGTGATGCTCTCCATCGTCACCGGAGGCTCGGCAGGAACCTTGATGGGATCGCCGGCTTTTTCAGCCTGCCAGCGAGGCGAGAATGTCTTGATGAAAGCCACCAGATCGATGCGGTTCTGATCGGTGAGCGCATCCCAATGCGGCATGTTCGAATTGGTGAAGCCGCGGCCAACCGAGTTGTAGAGGTCTTGATCGGTGGGAAGAGTGCCGGTGGGTGTGGAGCGGCATTTGAAAGTGGCGGCCGTGAAGTCCCTTGGTTTGGGGTCAATCCATTGGGCATTTTCGCCATTGCCGTCGCCCAGAGGACCGTGGCAGCCGACGCAGAACCGGCGATAATGCTTTTTGCCTTCGGTGGCATGGCCAGTGAGGTTTCCCACGTGGGCTTCCTGCGCGAGGCAGGACACTGCCATGGTGAGCATCAGCGCACAACTCGCTGCTAACCGCTTCGAGGCTGATTTCATACGGGTTCACCCATCGAAAACGTTGTGAGGCAGGAGGAATGCCTGCCAGTACACTTCCGGTGCTATGCGCACTCACGCATCGCGAAAATCTGTCGTTAAACCCCACGCCCACGGCGGACTGAGTTCCGCGCGTTTGGCAGCGACCCCAAAACGGTTGCCGATACTATCGCTGGACGCGCGGAAATGCAATGCAATTTTTACAAGTAGTTTACAAATTTCTTACAAAGTATCGTCTCCCGCTATTTTCGGAGCTCCGAGCCATACCGGTTAGTTGAGACGCATGGCGCGGAATTCGGTCGCCGGATCCAGGGAGCAACGGTTCACGAACGCCTCATCGGGCAAACCTCCCTCGACCCATTGGCGGATGTCAGAAAGCGTGGCGGCCGCGACACCCCCCCGGGCACCGAGGAAGACGACAACGACTCCTTCCACTTCGGTCTGTGACTCTGAAACCGCGCGATAGCGACTTTGGAAGATACGCTTGGCGTAACCCAGCTTGGCGTCTTGACTCGCCATGTCGGAGAGAAGGCCGCGGGGTTGGGCGTAGACGAACAGGACCTTCTTCCCTTTCAGACGAACCCAGTCGCCCGAGAAAACTGTGACGTCCTCGCGGCTCACCGAGAAGCCCAGATCGCGCTGGGGGCTGGTTGAGGCGGCTTGGGAACTGCCTGGAGAAGTATCGGGTGCTTTCGCGACGAGACCATCAGGAAGCGCCAATTCATCAGCCTGGATGTAGGCGGTGGTGTCCGGTGCGAGGCGAACCTGGGCCCAGCCCGATTGGAGGTCGATGACTTCAAATTCGTCTTCTGCCTGTGCGCGAAAGAGCACCGGGCCGCCAAAGTTCTGTCGGGACATCACACCGACGCCAGAATGTTTTATGGAGGCCAGTCTGGAGGCATTGGCCGGTTTGCGGTCAGAGGCTTTGAGTTGCTCGATCTGGGCCTGCAGCGTAGCCGTCTTCTCCCGCACTGCTTGCCTTTGCGTCAGAATTGCATCCAATTGCTCTTGTGAGGCTGGCGCGGGCTTGGATGGACTGTCTGGGAGCTTGGCCGCTGTGGTTGGGCTTGCATGCGACGTTGGACCGGAAGTGGCAACTGTGGACGTTGCCGTGGATCCTCCGAGCGCTCGCTGCAGGCGATCAAGCAAATCGGATTCGAGGCGACCATTCGAGGGAAGAGACCGGTACTCGGAGCGGGAAGGATTGGGGTCGGCATACCAGGCGCTGATCATCGCTTCGACGCTGATGGCAGTCGTGTTCGGGTCGACCGGCCGGAGGTGAACCCGATATTGATAGTAGGGCCGCTCGAGGCGATCGAGTTGGGCCGGCGTGGGAGTTACGAACCCGTCCACGATAGGGAGCTTGCCGCCGCCGAAACCACCGATTTGCTGAAGTGCTTTCTGCATAACGTCGACAGAACAGGGGAACGTACGCTCAACTGCCGGACTGTTGTCGGCCTGCGCCCAAGCTTGACCGACCAGCAAGAAGCTCACAAAGAACAAGGCAAAGGCGCGAGCCGAAATAGGAGAAAACGATCGCGTCATGGCTGGACCTCCAGAAACGAATGCGAGATCCATCCTTCTTTGCCGTCCTCGGAGCGCACCTGGTACCAGTAGGCGCTCTTGGCGAGGACCGTGACTTCCTGCCCCTTCGTCAAGGCCTCCACAACCCGGGCATGGGCGTACGGCAAACTTTTGAGTTCCGCGCGGTCGGCCTTAACCCGCACAAATTCCGAAGTGCGAAGCTGGCGTGCCCGCGCTTCCAACTGGTCGAGATTGGCGGACTCGGAAGCCAGCAGCGTTCTTTGTTCGCCAATGACACGCTGCAAATCGGCGAGCTTCGCAGAGTCGACCACCTCTACACGTGCAGATCCGGAAGCTGCAGCCGGCTTGACCGTGGGCGGCTCGTTCTCCGGCGGCGCCGCATCGGATCGCGATGAACTCTCATGCCCAGGAGTGAATTGCTCTCCAGCGGCCACTTGCGTCTGGAGTTGGTCACGATCCTTCAGCCGCTTGCCAATTTCGCCAAACTCGCATGTCTCGACGTAGCCGTCAGAGGGGTGTCCATGATGGCGCGCGTTTTCGATGAACACCGCGTCGATGAACAGGCGCGTGGAGTTCGGACTAAGCTCCTGCACCACGTACCTGACGGCAACGGTGCCGACGTCGTTGCTGTTCAGAAAATGCGACGGCGAGAGCGTCTTGGCGCGGACCTTGTATAGGACCTTGCCAGAACCGGACCACGCAGGGAATAACTGAGACTTTTCTTCGAATTGCGCGCCATTCAGTTGCTCCTCGTCGCGGTATTCGAATGTTCCCTTGATTGAGCCACTATGAGCCACATCGCTGACTGCGCTCAGGACTTCGGCGAATGGCTTATCCAGATCGATGGAAAAGCTGGCGCCGGCAGTATCACGAGACCGCGAGTAGCACAGATTGCATAGAAAGAGAATTGAGAGGCAGGCGGCACACGCAAGCCGAAATCCCGTGGCTTTTGAATTTCGAGCGCGTGCGAAGACCCCCTCTAAAACAGCTTCAAGCATGCGAAATAGCTTAAACCCTAGTAAGCAAAATCAAAATCACCATCAGTAATCAAAATCAAAACCGATCAAGACACTGCGGACCGTCTGATCGCTGCTTGTCAGGATAGAGGTGTTACCGGTCTTGGCCTGCGCGTACTCGTTGTGGAAGGCCAGGCCGGCTCGGCTGAACATAATGGGATACCAGCGGTAACCGATGGTGAAGGAATCCACGTTGCCGAGATTGGGGGTCATGGCCAGAGCGGCGTTCGCCTGACGTGACATGTGTACCAGTTCGTAGCGGCCCGTGAAGATAAACTGCGGGTTCACCGTGTAATGTGCCTCCACAAATCCGCCATTCCAGGTGGGCCCGGCGGCGCCCGGGGGCAGCGATCCAGGATCGTTCGCGGCTACGCCATTGCCCAGGTAGACGCTGTCCTGGCCGTGCATGTAGAGCGTCTCGATATCGAGGGCCTTGAGGAACCACCAGCCGTAGGCGCCGACGCGTGAGAAACTCTTGTTCCCCTTGGCTTGGAGCGGGGTTGTCACCCCACCAACAGTTTGCGTGAGGAACCAAGTCGGCGATTGGCCGAAATACCCGAAGACGCCAACCCGCTGTACGCCGAGGCTTGGAATCTGGAAGCCTTCATTGAGATTAGCGTAGACGTCGTAGGTGCGGGCCGTGCCACCCTGGCCGGCGCTGGTCAGCCCGGGATTGCCGTCCACACTGCTCAGCATGGCGATGGAATAGCGGGCATAGCTATTTTTGGAATGGCCCATCAACTCGATACCGATCTGGTTGTCGCCGATACCGCCAAAACCATTCACGTCTCCCTGGGGAAGGAAGTGATAGTTGTACCAAGAGCCGCCAGCACTCGAGAGTGTAAGGAAGCGCTTTTCGGAGAGCAGGGTGTCGAGTTCAAACTTGCCAAACTTGAAATTGAGCCAGGGAGAGTTCAGCAGGTTATCGAAGCGCACCCAGGCATTTTCAAAGTGGAAGCTAGAGCCTTCGGCCATGGACGGCAGCACCGAGAACGAGATGTTTTTGTAGAGGGTGCCGGCGGTCCAGATGTCGAGGCCGGAGAGATCAAAGCCGTGCGTTGTGATGGTCTGCTCTCCGCCTGGAGTCGTCAACGTGGGATCTACAGCCACTTTCGTCTGGCTTTCCAGGTGCCACTGCGGGGTCACGCGGAAGGTGATTGGCCAGTACGAGGGATTCTGATAAATGGGCGAGTCGCGTTCGTTGCCGATCTGGTAGCCGTTATCGCGGAACTGCTGTCCGAACACGTTCAGGATGGGCCAGCCAATGTGGCAGGCGGAGCAGGGCAGGCCGTATTTCCGGGCAAACGCGGGAATGGCATGTCCGGGCTGGCTGCTCATGATGACAAATGACAAAAGGGGAACGGCGAGGGCCAAGAATGACCGGAGAAACGGAATTACGGAAGTTGACGGCCTGCATTTCACATCAGGGACTTGCATACGATCTCCTGTTTGGGCGTGCTTCGCCTTCGTTGACGTGATTTGAGGTGTTTGCTTACGCACAGTAGAGCCAGAACGCTACTGACAGGAAGTGCATAGTTCGCGACTGGGCCGCTCTAAGACGATTTTCGACGTAAAAATTTTGTTACAGACCCCTTTGAATTCGCGCATAGTACATCGCCTCAAGATGAATTGCAAATTATTTGTAAAAATTTTTAGTGACATTGCTTTACATTCGTACTATTTTTCCGTGGCGTTATGGGGAGCGCAGAGGGCTGGGCGTGCATAGCTGCTTATGGCGACCGCCGGCCACGTGCGAAGAGAACGGCCTGGAGACAGCGTACTGGGGAGCCTCGACTAAATCATGAGCACAGCGTCACAACTGCCAACGATTCACTGAAGCCGAATGACTTCGCTGCTGCTCGACTATGCCGAACTCATCAAGCTCCGGGTGACCGCGCTCATCGTAATGACCGCCTGGTGCGGATATTTTTTTGCATCACGGAAGGCTGGGGTGCCTTGGCTGAGCTTCGGACTGGTGCATGCATTGCTGGGAATTGGGCTCGTCTCGAGCGGCACGGCTGCACTCAACGAAGTGATGGAGCGGGATGTTGACGCGCGCATGAGACGAACCGCTTCGCGACCCCTGCCGACGGGCCGAATGAGCTTGCTGCACGCCGCTTTCGCCGGAGTGTTGCTGACGGTGAGCGGTCGTTGTACCTCGGGGCTTTCGCAAATCCACTGACTGGCTGGCTTACGTTTTTGACATCGGTGGTATATCTCGGCGCATATACGCCTCTGAAGCGGTTTTCGCCAGTTTGTACCTTCGTCGGGGCATTTCCCGGCGCAATGCCGGGGGTTCTCGGATGGACTGCGGCGCGGGGCCGACTCGAATGGGGAACTCTGATTTTGTTCGGGATTTTGTTCCTCTGGCAGTTCCCGCATTTCTTTTCGATTGCATGGCTGTACCGGGAAGATTACGCACAGGGTGGGGTTCGGATGCTGCCGGTCGTCGAACCACAGGGGAGATCGACGGCGGTACGGATCGTTCTGTATTCGATTCTCCTTTTGCCTGTGAGTCTGCTGCCGAGTTTTAGCGGGATGTCGGGAAGAGCATATCTTGCAGGCGCACTGATGCTTGGTTTCGGATTGCTCTGGATGGGAGCACGGCTGGCAACGCTGCGAATGCCTCTGACGAGTGCGGTTTCCAAGTTACGGGCACGGCAACTGCTTCAGGCAACAATTGTGTATCTGCCGGTATTGTTCTTGTTGATGATGACCGATTGCCGGCTGTAGGCGGCGTGGGTGTTGACAGGAAAATCGCGTTTCGGCTGGCTCTCTGTTTTTTCGTCGACTGCGACAGGGCCGCCATAATTCAAGCCGAGCTTCGCTCGGCTGGGCAGACGAGGCGTCTGCCCCTACGTAGGTTGTACCAGCGGCCCCTTCGCCCTTCTCGTGGCGCCCCGGAAGCGCAGACGCATGCGATCCATGTACAAGTAAACCACGGGAGTGGTGAAGAGCGTAAGCATCTGGCTGACAATCAATCCGCCGACGATGGTGATGCCGAGCGGACGATGAAGTTCCGAGCCGGTTCCGGTGCCGAGGGCAAGCGGCAATCCCGCGAGCAACGCAGCCATGGTCGTCATCATAATGGGCCGGAAACGCATGATGCAGGCTTGATAGATCGCGTCTTCGGGAGACTTGTCTTCTTTGCGCTCCGCATCAAGCGCGAAGTCAATCATCATGATGGCGTTTTTCTTGACGATGCCGATCAGCAACAAGACGCCGATCAGGGCGATGACGTTCAGGTCGTTGTGCGTGAGCAAGAGAGCGAGGAGAGCTCCTACACCAGCCGAGGGCAGCGTAGAGAGAATCGTTATGGGATGGATATAACTTTCATACAGAATTCCGAGCACGATGTAGACAGCCGCCAGGGCGGCTGCAATCAGGATAGGCTCGCTCGAGAGAGAGCTTTGGAAAGCTGCC
>Ga0210404_10001427_pt1 | contig 10256 bp, 14 predicted proteins | sample IncBWH28MmetaG_FD_155455 | JGI IMG/M metagenome (GOLD analysis project Ga0210404, IMG submission 155455) | Forest soil microbial communities from Barre Woods Harvard Forest LTER site, Petersham, Massachusetts, United States - Inc-BW-H-28-M | ecosystem: Environmental > Terrestrial > Soil >... | reverse complement strand
CACTTTCGAGATTCTCGTCGATCGCAGGTTTATCCCCGAAGAGAGTGAGACTCAAGCGCGGCGTGAGATTGCGCGGGTCGTGAACGATTTCGCCTCGAAGCATCGAGAGGTCAGAGTCAAGATGAAAATGATACTAGCGTACGATCCCATGATCACCGCGCCTGATCATCCGCTGGTTCGGACAGTGAGGAGGGTGGCAAGGAAGGTTCTCGGCAGAGATGTTCCGCCTTCCGGAAGCCAAGGATCAACCGACATGGCCACGGTCAGTGCGCTAGGCGTTCCCATAGCGGTTCTAGGAGCGACGCGAGAGGATAGCAATATTCACGGAATAGACGAACACGTTAGAATAAACGACCTAGTCAGCGTCACAAAGATTCTAGCCCGGACTTTTCTCGAACTCTTGTAGTACTCAACTCGCAGTGAACCTTCAGAAATCAGCGTCAATACCGGAGAGCCTAGTCAGAACACGCGAAAAAGGTCCCAGGATTTCTTACTCTCGCGTCGTGAGAATAATATTGTTGGCCCCGTCTTTTCTAGAGGACTCTCGCCAGCCGAAGCGTTTCTCGGCGAGGATTCGCGTTTACAACGCAGAATAGGCTTGGACTAAGATCTCTGAAACGGTACTCTGCCCTGGGGGAGAAGCATGGAATAGTCGCGGTTACAGGATTGCCTCGCCCAGATTCCGGATCAGGGCTTATTCGGCGCGAATTCCAAATTGAAGAAACCCCAAAGATTGTGAAAGGCAGCTCTGCGTCGCGAGACCGTGGCACCATGCTAATGTACCACAGGCCTTGGATCAAGACAGGTTTCAACACCTGAAGTCGTTACCCTGCTCTAGTTGCAAGAAAGAGTGCCTGTCAGAGCTTCTGGGCACCTACGCACTGGTACTGATCGGTCCCGGAACAGTCATAGCGCTATCACTACTCCCCGGAGTCAATCCTCTACTGGTGCTCGGGACCATCGCACTCGCGTTTGCCGCTACGGTCGCAGGGGTCATCATTTCACTAGGAAAATATTCAGCACACATCAATCCGGCTGTAACAGTTGCCCACGCAGCTTCAGGGAAGATCGCTAGATCTCGACTAGTCCCATATCTCAGTTTTCAGATCGCGGGTGGACTGTTCGCAGGACTCACATTGCGACTGATACTCGGATCCACCGCTTCCGCCGCCTCGCTCGGTTCGACAAAGCTGGCCTCGTCAATCAGTCCTACAATAGGAATCGTCATTGAGACGGTGGGGACGCTCGCTCTGGTGTTCGTTATTCTCTTCACGACAGACAATGTTGTTGGTCGCAGACGGCAGGGGTTCATTATCGGAACGGCGCTTTTTGTTCTCATAATTCTCATCGGTCCCCTGACTGGAGCGTCTTTCAATCCTGCCAGAAGCTTGGGACCTGCGATAGCCTCAGGGTATCTTGCCGACCAGCTCGTCTACTGGATCGGGCCATTGTCAGGAGGCTTAACCGGAGCAGCACTCTTCAATCTAGTCCGGCGCAATCAGAGCGGGGGAGGAGAAGGCGACAATGATTCTCTTTGTCTGTGTTGAAAACGCTGGGCGGAGCCAGATGGCTGAAGCCTTCGCGAGAAAACATGGACTAGTCGCCCAGAGCGCCGGGACAATGCCTGCGAAACAGGTCAACCCGGTTGTCGTCCAGGCGATGAAAGAGAAGGGAATCGAGCTCTATTCAAATCATCCTAAGGTTTTGACGCCGAGAATGATCGATGAGGCCCGGCTCGTCGTGACAATGGGCTGCTCAGTAGAGGAGCTCTGTCCCCGACCCATGCTTGCCCAGATGCAAAAGAAGCTGGTTGACTGGCACCTCGACGATCCGAAAGGAAAGCCGATAGAATAGGTCAGGAAGATTCGAGACGAGATCGAAAAGCTCGTAGCCGAACTGGCCGAGCAGAAGCCAAGCCCATATACATAGGCGAGCACGGATACTGCTAGTCTGATGACCGAGACAGAAAAGATCAAGTCCGTCGTAAAGAAGGCCTACTCGTCCCTAGCAACGGACAGGACCTCCGCTCTCGAACAGAATTGTTGCGAGACATCCGATTCTAAAGTTGACAAGCTTCTACGATATGGCTACTCCAAGGAAGAACTGAGTCTACTCCCTGAATCAGTAGTTGTCATGGCGGATGGTTGCGGTAATCCGACAGCCCTAGGAATGATCAAGGAGGGCGAGACCGTGCTCGACTTGGGGTCCGGCGGGGGAATAGACGTCTTCCTCGCCAGAAAGAGAGTCGGCCAAACAGGCAGAGTCATCGGGCTTGACATGACGGCTGAGATGGTTGAGAGAGCGAAGGATAATGCAAGGAAGATGGGCCTCAGCAACATCGAGTTCAAGCTCGGCGAAATAGAGCAGATGCCGATCAGCGACAGGTCTGTCGATGTGATAATGAGCAACTGCGTGATCTGTCTAAGCCCGGACAAAGAGAATGCCTTCGCTGAGATGTTCCGAGTATTGAAGCCAGGAGGGAGACTGGCGATAGCTGACGAAGTCGCCATGAAACCCTTCACCGAGAAAGAGAGGACGGACCCGGAACAATGGTGCAGCTGCATAACAGGCGCCATAACTGAGAAGGAATACGCCTCCAACCTCGAACACGCAGGATTCACCAGCGTCTACCTCAAGCAGCTTCGCCCAAGCATGGAAACGAACCCGAACATATTCAGCGCATTCGTAAGCGCAGTCCGACCAGAAGAAATAGGCTCGAGAACCTAGGCTCAGCAAGAAATAGGAAATAGGATCCCGTGAAAGACTGGATCCGAGGTCTGGGGTCTCAATGAAGTACTATGACGGGGAGAAGATGAGTGATATTCAGAAAGCGTTCGACGCGGAGGTTCTCAACTGGAAACAGGTAACTTCCAAGCCGATGATGGGCTGCCAGTGCTACTTCCGCGGCCGAAAATTCATCTGCTTTCTCGTAACAAACGGCATCGTTTTGATGAAGCTCTCAGACAAGAATCAGGACCAGCTGAAGAATAGGTTCGGCGGAAAGCCGTTCGAAATGGCGGGCCAAACAGGCAGACTATGGACCACACCATTGAAAACGCCGAAGGACCTGAAAGAAATAATGCCTTTTGTCAGGATGCGATACGAAGAAATCGGCTCGGCGTGATGGCATGACCAAATTACGGGTTCTCAGTTTTGGCCTATCAATAGATGGTTATGGCGCGGGACCCCGCCAAGATCTCAAGAATCCGCTAGGCGTTGGTGGTCAGGTTCTTCTCGACTGGTCCAGAGCATCACATACATGGAGAAAGCTGCATGGAGCGGAAGGCGGAGATGAGTCCGGTGTTGATGAAGAATTTGGGGCACGTGGATTCAGGAATATTGGGGCATGGATCATGGGCCGTAACAATTTCGGCCCAGTCAGGGGACCGTGGCCGGATGATAGCTGGAAGGGCTGGTGGGGAGACAACCCACCCTTCCACACTCCCGTCTTTGTACTGACCCATCACGAACGTCCACCGATCAATATGAAGGGCGAGACGACTTTCTATTTTGTTACAGGTGGGATTGAGGCGGCCCTGAAGAAGGCTGCTGCAGAGGCCGATGGCAAGGACGTTCGGCTAGGAGGCGGCGTTTCGACTGTTCGAGAATACGTTAAGGCCGGGCTAGTCGATGAAATCCACCTAGCAATAATACCGACACTGCTAGGCGCAGGCGAACCTCTTCTCTCTGGCATTGACTTGGCAAAAATGGGTTATCGTTGCGTAGAATACGTCCCTTCAGCAAGAGCGGCACATGTTGTGCTGAGAAGACAGACCGCATAGGAAGCGTATTCTAAGGGACAACCGGAACCGGCGTCCAGCCCGCAATAGTTTCCGGGACGATTTCCCTCCCTCTCCCACGTTTCTACTTGGACACAATCACCCAAGGACCATGCAGAACATAGAACGCCCCCTCCCTCTGCCAGCCATGCAGAAACCCCATCGCACACCAGATCCAATACCATACTGCTACGCTTTAACATCCTACACAGCTAAAACCTTTTAACGTGCCTCGAGGTTGGCGGGGTTCATGGTCAACTGGAATCCTCGCAACCTGCTAATAGCAACTATATTGTTGGCAACGGCCGTTGGAAGCGTTACTGCGTTCGGTGTAACTTATCTCTCGCATCCCAGCCCTTCGCCCCAAACACGAGACTTCTACGTGTTCGCTTTTGACCAGAACTTCAACGCCTCGGCAGCGAGAGCAATAACCTCTGACTACATCTTTCTGCCAACCCTTATCACCGTGAACAAAGGAGACACTGTGAACATTCACTTCTACAACCCTACTGACCAGGCTCACTCGTTCACTATTGGAGCTCCATACTCCATTGATGTCACTGTCCAGGCAATGACGCCCGGAAGCCCCGGGGTGATCCGGAGCGCCAACGTAACAATTACGATGAACCAAGCGGGAACCTTCGCTTTCACCTGTAAATTCCATCCCCCTCAGATGACCGGGACGATCCTGGTCCAGGGATAATCGAAGAAACTAGACGAATTCATCTGGTCACTGGGCACGGGCTGTCTTCTCTGGTCAGGATGGGAGGTCCCAGCTCAACATATCCCAGCATTGCCCTAGATATTTCGAGCAGGACAAAGCAATGAAAAGATCCCATAGGGCAATGCTCCAAAACCATTGAACAGTCCGTTCAAAACTGTTGGGTTATCCGTTCTCCCCATGCCCGATGGGAGAGGTGCCTTATGCCAAGACCAGAGGCATCTCTCGGACATTCGCGCCCCGCGGGAGGTGAGCATACACGAAGAAGATAGCCCTCCTCCTCTTGATCGCAGCCGTGTTCCTCCTGCCAGTCGTCACTTTGGGCCATGCAACCTCCCAAGCGGGTGGTTCTGACCATGCCAAGAGCCATGGACATCCTGACAACGACACGCACCCGGCCACTGACCACGAGGACTGTGATCAGGACGACCGCGCCGTTGACGCGACAGGCCACGCCTGTGGCGTAGCCCACGCCCACTAGGACCCCGGCCTAGCCCCGTTCTGAACAACGGGAGAGTGCTGGGTTCCACCTTTTTTCTTTCCAGATTTCCAGTCGAATCTGGAGCACGAAAGGACGACTTTCTGCTATTCTTCGACAAAGTTCCGTTCACAGACAATCCTGATTGGTCTGACCGTTACTGTTCGGCATCATTTTGCGAACAAGGAGTCGCGCCTTAGCGAAGTTGACAAGGCTTCCAACTGTTAGAAGAATCATATTCATGAGGAGAACCAAGCCTTCTGTCGATCAGGAACGAGCCATTCTTTGACAACGTGCGCAACGGCCCAACATACCTGAATCTGCCGACCGTGCTCGGCTTGAAAACACACCGGAAATCTTGACTCTTTACCCTAACTGGCAATTGTTAATAGATCATTAGCCCCGGAAACAGGAGTATGCAAGTTGAATCTGTAAGCTCAGTTGTTAGGCGAAACCTTGACCTGATGAAGACTCTGGATGATGCGTGGAATGCCGGACCCAACAGTCCGCTCTGGGAGACATTCAGAAAAAGACACACCGAGGACGTCGCCGTCTACTGGCCGGGCGGAGCACCGCCGACAAGAGGACGACAGAACCACGATCTAGAGGCTGTCGAGTTCTTCAAGACTTTCCCGGACAACCATCTCATCAACAATCCCTACAAGATATTCTTCGGCCAAGGAGACTACACCTGTACAGTGGCAGATTTCTCTGGAACAATGAAGGGTCCCATGAAGGCCGTGGGAGGTAAGCTGATTCCTCCAACCAACAAGAGCTTCCACGTAGAGTTCTGCACCGTCGCTCACTGGAACGACAAGGGAGAGATACTTGAGGAACGCCTCTTCTACGATCTTGTCGGGCTAATGAAGCAGATCGGACTCTCCTAGAAAGGCCCGACCACTAATTTCCCCTGTCCCTACGTATTCGCTTACGATGCTCTAGCCAGTCCCACAGTAGCCTGGACCCACGTCAATATCTCAAGAATGGGTCTTACAATACGTGATAACCGGACCGAATGTTTACCGTACAATGGGAGCCTGGTTTCCAGAACAACTCACATGGGTTGACGCGATTGGGAACCTCCCCCCGAACGGCGACCCATAACGCCGATCTTAGATTGCGGCTCAAGTCTACAAGAGTATTCTGTACGTACCGCTCGCTCCGGAGAAAATCACGGTCCGATTACGGTAGGCTTTCCCTAGCCGGGGCAATCGAGGCTCTGGTCTCAGATGTAGGGCTTAGTTTACCGTCACGGTAATGGTTGCGGTGCGGGAAGGTACCCCGTTGTATGGTGTCCCGGTGACAGTCACGGTGAATGTCCCTGCGGCGAAGTTGCATGTCAGTATCGAGTTGACCGAGTTGTTCGTCGCCGTCAATGTTACAGGGCCAGGTTGTAAGTTGCAGGTATAGCTGGGCTGGTTGACGCTGAAGTATATCGTCCCGGTGAACCCGTTCTGTCCTGAGGTTGTTATGGTCGAGGTGGCTGTTTGGCCCGCCCCTACATGTAGACTGGTCGGATTGGCTGTGACTGAGAAGTCGTTAACTGTCAGCGTAAACGTTGCAGACGCGGACGAGCAACAGTGTGTGACGTCGAGGGCGACGACCCGTATCGTCCAAGTCGTCATAAGCGTGCTGGCGGTAGCGCTCGCTGTGAACTGCTGCGTTCCCGAGCCAACGACCTTGTAGCTCCCCTGATGAAACACCGGCCCATTCGAGGTGCAAACACCCTGCTTGTCGCACTTTACGACGGGCGTCGGCGAAACTACCTGAGGACCCCAACCAATATGGTCTGTTCCGCAATTACTCTTGATCGACACCGTAAACACCACAGTCCCTCCGATAGGAACGCTGTTGCTGGCCGGCGAGACAGCGACATTGATGTCGCAACTCCCCTGAACTCCAACAACAGTCGACGGAACCAACAATATCGCAGGGAGAATCAGCAAAGCGATTATCGAAAACCGATTCTGTCGACTCATCATTTAGAAATCCAGATATCTGCTACACCCATAGTAGCTATTTAAAACGTGCTATCGCCATAGCGACTCCCTTCAAGCCGGTACTCGCAATGCGACTTGACCATGATTCTCAAGACTTTGAATGGAACCGTGAACTTTGCTTTCGAAGTTCACGAGGGTGTCTCTTCCAAGGTTTCCGCGTTACTCTTCGTTTCTTGCTTAGAATCCGAGTTTCTCGTTCACTAGAATCATGGAGACCTTTCGCCCGAGCATGGCGGGTTCTCGTTCAACGATCAGGATCTTCGCAATCATGCTTCCAGGGTAGCCTAGGCTTTTCATGCGGGCGATCTCAAGGTTCAATGAGTACTCTCGCACTCTTCTCAAGCCTTCTTCTAGACTTGACACAATCTTCTGTGCCCCAGCGACCCATATCACGTTCTTAGACGTGAAAGCATACGATGGAATCTGACTACCGCTAGCGCTTGCCACGATCGTCTCTCCGGTCTCTGTGATAGCGTGGACGCTGCCGAGAAAATAGTCGACATTGATACTACGTCGGCGCAGTTCAGCACGTTTAACCGGATCCTTTTCGCCGTATACAACATCATTCAGACTGGTCCACTGATGCTTGCCTGATTTCAGGAGGGCCAGAAATCCAATCTCATCCAGGGTCCTAGAACTAGCTGTCATCAGCTCGGCGCCTGCTGGAATCAATCGCGCTACTAGTTCCAGCGCTTCCTGTCGGTTAGGGACAAACTCTGCATTTATCCCTCGGCTTTTCAGACCGGCAATGGTTCGATCTATCGTTTCCTGGCTGGGAAGTCTCTCCCACTTTCCATGGGTTTCTGATGCTGGGCTTAGGTTTGCTACTTCGACCGACATTTCTCAGACGGCCGATAGTATTGGGCGTCCAATATATTGACTGGTTCGTGGTAGTGGGAAACGACTCCAACGATCAATTGCAACAAGAATCTAGTTGCATTCTAGCAAGAGCCGTTCTGTTGGAAGCTCCTCCACAAGGCTTTAGACGGTTTACTTGTATCTCAGAGCCTGGGAATGTCAGAACAGCAGCTCCCTCCTAGACAGGTTTGGGGAAGGAAGTTCATAATTTATGGCGCGTTAGGGATTCCCACAGCCGGCCTCACTGGCTGGAAACTGCAAGTCGACGGTCTCGTCGAGAAACCCGTCGAGTACACCTACGAACAGCTACTGGCGATGCCGCAGACCCGCTATGTCAAGTCGTTCCATTGCGTAACTCAGTGGTCGATCAAAGACGTCAACTGGGAAGGCGTCCCGATTCGTACGCTGGTGGAGCCAGCTAAGGTGAGTTCTGAGGCGGGCTGGATGATGTTTCACTGCTTCGACGGCTACAGTGCACCAGTACCGATCGAAGATTCGTTGAAGGAGGATGCTTTGATGGCGTTCAAGATCGGCGGGCAGCCATTGTCACGGGAACAGGGGTTTCCCGCGAGACCCTTCTTTCCTAGTCTCTACGGCTGGAAGAGTGCCAAGTGGGTGAATAGGATCGAGCTGATCAAGGATTACAGCGACGGTTACTGGGAGGCGTATGGCTACCATGAAAGGGGAAATGTTTGGGACGAGGAGCGGTTCAAGGGTCCGTCTGGAAAGCATCAGAGGCATCGGGCCTTCGGAACTGCTTGAGAAGACTAGCCGGCGCGTTTAGATTATAGGGTTGGGCACGACGCCCTTGACGAGCTTCACGAATCGAACTTCGCCTGACCTTTTCGTTTTCAGCTCTTCTGCGTGATTCTGACATAACCAGAAGACAACGGATTGTCCTCTTGAGGAAGCCCAAACGGTATCGAGAGGATTGGTGGTCGTTTGGTTTGCTTTCTCCCAGCAGTCTTTGCAGATTGCGGGTCCTGCTTTGCTCGATGAAAGATCGTATAGCTCGTAGTTTCCTGGCATATGTGCCTGGAGAACCCGGACCATCGTGGTTGATTGATCATGGCGACGCATAATGAAGCTATTGGTGTGAGACGCAAAATTCAGTCGAGGAGCGCGAAGGGGACCCGAAAAGCTGACAGAGTAGTCACTGGGTTCACTCAGTACACATCGGTTGAGTTCGCCCTAGAAACGATTTCGCATCTGACCAAGTCCGATCTCTCAGTCGAGACGATCAGAGCCAAGGACTCGTTCGGCCGTGTCGTATGTGAAGACATCAAATCGCCGATTAACGTTCCTGACAAAGAACGCTCTCACATGGACGGGTACGCGGTCTCAGCGGCGGATTTGATGGGTGCGAGTATCAGCTCGCCGAAAACTCTCTCACTCGTTTCAAATATTGACCCGTCTGTTGGATTGTCTCCAAGCGAAACAATTGCAATCGGCACCGGTGGAGAACTGCCAACAGGAGCAGATGCGGTGGTCCCATTGGAAGACACGGAAAAAATTGGCGACTCTGTCAGTTTTACGAAACCAGTCGGCACGGGCGAGTTCTGCTTTCCTATCGGAGTTGATGTTCGAAAAGGCGTTGTTGTGATTCGCTCCGGCAGAGTAGTTAGAGCCCAAGATGTTGGCATGCTGGCTCTTCTGGGCATCCGAGAACTGCGAGTGTACCGAAAGCCCAAGGTAGCGATAATTGCTACCGGAGATGAACTGGTAGACGGGTTTGAACCCAACGACTCCTCTAAGATACGGGAGAGCCATTCGCCAATCCTTGAAAACCTAATCAAAGAAATCGGCGGAATCCTAAGCCTCAGAAAAATTGTCCCCGACAATATTAGCCTGATTACTGACCTCATCGAAAAAGCACTTCGAGACTCAGACGTCCTACTCACACTCGGAGGAACATCCCTTGGCAAGGCCGACCTTGTAGAACAAGCACTCAGCAAAGTTTCGAAAGACAGTCATATCATACATGGGATTAGAATGGACCGGGGCCGAGTCGCAGGAATCGCTGCGGTCAACCGGAAGCCTGTAGTGATGCTTCCGGGTCCCGTTCAGGGCGCAATGAACGCGTTCGTTCTCCTAGCTCTTCCTCTCCTATCGAGAATGATGGGGAGAGCAGAGTCGAAATCTTACATCAGTGCTCGTCTAGCTAAAGATTGGAAAGCGCGGAACAAATTCAGAGACTTCACTAAAGTCCTCTACGTGCGCTTAGAAAGAGAGGGCGACGAATACGCGGCTAGCCCGATAGTGGGAGAGACGGAGTCGATCAGCGTTTTGACAGACTCGAACGGTTTCGTAGTTGTTCCAGAACAGATTACGGAATTACATCAAGGTGAGACAGTCCTAGTCAGGCTTCTACCCGGATTCTCCTACGCGAGCGGACAGTTCTTGGCACGCGACTCCTAGTA
>Ga0210404_10001425_pt1 | contig 10266 bp, 7 predicted proteins | sample IncBWH28MmetaG_FD_155455 | JGI IMG/M metagenome (GOLD analysis project Ga0210404, IMG submission 155455) | Forest soil microbial communities from Barre Woods Harvard Forest LTER site, Petersham, Massachusetts, United States - Inc-BW-H-28-M | ecosystem: Environmental > Terrestrial > Soil >... | reverse complement strand
AACTGATTGCTCCTATTCGCGAACAGCTCAGCGCCAGGCATCTGATCTTCGTACCCCATGGCGCGCTGCACTTTCTTCCATTTCATGCCTTGCGAGACGGAGAAGCATACCTCTGCGACACACACACCATCTCTTATGCGCCCAGCGCCACCGTCTTTGCCCTTTGCCAGGAGAAAAAGGGAAGGGAAACGCCCGACTCTCTGGTGCTGGGAATCCCCGATGAGAGCGCCCCCTGCATCCTGCAGGAGGTGCAATCTGTTGCCAGCCTCTTGCCGCAATCCAAACTTTTTGTCGGCCCACAGGCAACCGCTGCGGTCCTCCGCGAGCGAGGCTCTGCGAGCAGCCTTCTTCATATTGCGACGCACGGCACCTATCGTCAAGACAACCCGATGTTTTCCGGCATCCGGCTCGGAGATGGCTACTTGAACCTGTACGATTTGTACCAGATCCGCCTGCCGGCCAAGCTGGTTACCCTGAGCGGTTGCGCCACGGGCATGAACTTCGTCTCTGCGGGAGACGAACTCCTGGGCCTGCAGCGTGGCTTGTTCTGTGCCGGGGCCACCTCGTTGCTGCTATCCCTGTGGGACGTCAACGACGAAAGCACCTCTGCCCTCATGCAGTCGTTTTACAAACACTACATTCAGACGGGCGACATGGCTTCTGCTCTTCAATCTGCAATGAAGCAACTGCGCCAGCTGCACCCCCACCCGTATTTCTGGGCTCCCTTCGTTCTAGTCGGTAAACTCGCTGAAAATAAAGCAATTAACTGAATCTCTCCTTTCCTATATTTTTCACCCCCTTCTGTGCCCTTATTCCACGAGGGCCCTATCGGCTCTCAGCCGCTGGGGAGCGGAAGTTCAGAGAAAGGCTGATGGGGGGAAGAAAATGAAGCACTTTACGACTGAGGAGTGGATCGATTTCGTGAACCGAGTGACTTCGCCAAAGCAACAGGAAGCCATGAAGAAGCACTTGAGCACCGGTTGCGAGCAATGCATGGAAACGCAAGCGCTATGGCAAAAACTGCACAACACCGCCGCAATGGAGGCCATGTATCAGCCTCCACAAGCAGACGTGCGAATCGCCAAGGCTGCGTTTGCCGCTGCTGGTGGAGTCGCGCACCGGAACGAAAACAGCAGTTTCGCCGAAGTGATGTTCGACAGTTTCTTGCAACCAAGGCTGGCGGGCGCGCGGTCCGGCGCACTGGGAACGAGGCAAATGCTCTACCGCGCTGACCCCTACCAGATCGATATCCAGATTGAAGCGAAGCCAGAGGGCAATCGCCTGACGGTGACGGGTCAACTACTGGACGTCAGTTCGCCCGGTGTTGTCGGACGAGACGTGAATATCACGCTTTCGAATCATCGTGGAAGCATCATCCACACGGTCACCAACCAGTTCGGCGAATTCCGCGGGGAAGTCGAAAACACCGGTGATCTAGAGCTTTCCTTCCCTGGCCAGGGCCAAAAACCCATTGTGATCTCGCTCCGAAATGCCTTGGGAAAGTCGCCCGGGAGCAAATCTTGACAGGTGAACGCCACATCGAGATTTTCAGGTATTCACCCGATGGTACTGGCGTACCAAACGTGGATAGTTCGAATGATTGTGACAGACATCACACTCGTACCATTGGCCCAAGAGGCAGATTCCGCAAGACTTGCGGGGTATCTCTCTCTGCCGACGGTGGAGTGAACTCAAAGCAGGAGTCCCCCGAAAGGGATCTACTTTATGAAACGTAATTTGCTTATTCTCCTCGTCCTCGTAATTCTGACGAGCGCAATTCCTCAGCCTGCCGCCGCCCAGAATCGCTACATTGTCCGGACGACGGGCGGGCTCAATTCCGTCCTCCATCTCTGCCTCGCAGCCAATTGCCAGGTCCAGGGTTCCTTGGATGGTCCTGTGGGCCAGACTTTTCTGGTGACTTCGACCGGCAACTTCATCTCAAATCTTCTGAATGGCACAATTAATCTTCTCGAATCCCTTCTCGGCATCAAGAGCATCGAGCCGGACCAGCTCTTACCCATTCCTCAAAAGCCGATTAGCAACATTCCTTCAGGATTGAACGATAGAACCCTGGTCAACTATTACGGCACGCTTGTCTGGCATGGCTATGCCGCCCAGCCTGCGGCGCAGATCGTTCGCCTTTCCGATGCGCAAAACGGGTTCAACATCAGCGGCACTGGGATTGTGGCCGTGATTGATACCGGCGTGGATACATCCCACCCGGTTCTCCAGCCCGTCCTTTTGCCGGGGTACGACTTCACTCGCAATCAGGCGGGAGCTTCCGAGTGGCTGGATGTCCCGCAGTTGCAAAACGGTGTGACCGAGGACAATTCCGACAATCAACCTGCATTCGTCCAGCAGTCCAGCGTGGCAGTTCTGGATCAGTCTTCCGTTGCCGTTCTCGACGGGGGGCCGTACTCCGCATTTGGTCACGGCACAATGACCACCGGATTGGTTCACCTCGTGGCGCCGAAATCCAAGATTCTCCCGCTCAAAGCTTTTACATCAGACGGTACCGGCTATCTTTCCAACATCGTCGCCGCTCTGTACTACGCCGTTCAGCACCATGCGAACGTGGTCAACATGAGCTTTGACGTATCGACGTCTTCTGCGGCCTTGAGTCAGGCCGTTTCCTACGCGAACCAGAATGGCGTCGTCCTGGTGGCCGCCGCCGGCAACGAGAACACCAGTGCCCCGGTGTACCCCGCCGCGCTCAATGCAAACGTGATGGGAATTGCTTCCACCACAAACTGGGATGCGCGCTCTACCTTCTCTAACTACGGAAACACAGACGTTTGGATCGCAGCGCCCGGTGAATATGTAATCAGCACTTTTCCTGGCGGCACCTACGCTAGCGCTTCCGGCACTTCCTTCAGTTCTCCGATGGTTGCCGGAACTGTGGCGCTGATGTTGAACGCCAAGCCTTCCCTGAACCAGTCATCGGCATCCAGTGCCCTGTCTCACGCCATTAGACTTACGCCTGACCTCCACAACGGCCGGCTTGATATCTACCAGGCGGTATCTGCGTGGGTGAACTCGAGTTCAGGCTGGCACTGGTAGACACGATGTTGAACGAGCGTGCACAAGTGCTCGCCGTGTCCCCCAATCTTCAGTGGACGCCGAATTCTGTGCGCGTCAAACAAATCGAAGAGCAGGTTACCGCTCTGCGCAGCTCAGTGATTTGCGCCTTCAACCAACTTCTGGACCTGAAGGATCTCAACACCGGGGTGCATAGCACACGACTCGCGGAATGGGGCATGCGAGTTGGCCAGGAACTGGGACTCGAGGAAGTGGAGCTCCAGAACCTGGAAGTTGCGGCATTGCTCCATGATATTGGCAAAATGGGAATTCCGGATGCAATCCTCAGAAAGCCAGGCCGTCTCGACCCGGAAGAATATGCGCTCATGAAGAAACATCCCGAGTACGGCTGGGCGGTTCTGCGCATGCTGCCGGGATTCGAACGCGCCGCTCTCGACATTCTTCACCACCACGAAAACTTCGATGGCAAAGGGTACCCTGCAGGATTAAAAGAGCTTGAGATCCCAGTCGTCTCTCGCATCGTGTCGGTCATCGACGCCTTTGACGCCATGGTTTCTTCGCGCCCCTACCGTGTCGGCCTGCCTCATGAAGAGGCCGTTCGCCGCCTCGTGGAGTCGAGCGGCACGCAGTTCGATCCCGCCGTCGTCCAATGCTTCATTTCCTTCGCGCAAGCCGAGATGGCCACGGTTTTTGCCGCCGCCGGTACGTCGGTTTCGTCAGCACTGTAAACCCTTCTCCTGGTCACCCGCGCACGGAAACACGTAACGATATTTCCTGAGCCCTTCGTCGGAAACAGTCTGTTGAAAATGAACGAAGTAAGTGGTCGGGGCGCCCGGATTTGAACCGGGGGCCTCCTGCGCCCAAGGCAGGCGCGCTACCAGGCTGCGCTACGCCCCGACATGAAGTGCACTTTTAATTCTAGAGTACTTAATGACCGGACGCTACCCAAACGAAGAGACTTGTCCTGTCCGCAGTCTATCCGTGTGAGAACGATGAACCGAAAGTTGGGGGATGGGTTTACAATGCTGTTGGTGCAGATGCCTCCCTCCCTCTGAAACACATCTGCCACTCAGGAGGCCCCGTGAACAACACACTCCTCGATCGACGGGCTTTTCTTCGAGTCTCCTCCGTTGCGGGAGGCGGCTTTCGGCTCGCTTATCATCTCGAGCCGGTTGCCAAGGCTTTCGCTGCGGCAGCGCAAGGGCCGGCGCCTCAGCCGCCCCCCGCCGCCTTCGTTCCACTCGCCTTCGTCCGCGTAGCTGCCGACGGCACCGTCACCATCTTGGGTAAGAATCCCGAGATTGGCCAGGGCGTGAAAACCAGCCTGCCGATGATCATCGCCGATGAACTCGACGTCGATTGGAAAGCCGTTCGAATCGAGCAAGCCGACCTCGACGAAACCAAGTATGGCGCCCAGCGCGCCGGCGGCAGCACCGCCACGCCTATCAACTGGGATCCGCTGCGCCGCGTCGGCGCCGCGTGCCGACAAATGTTCGTCACCGCCGCCGCACAAACCTGGTCCGTGCCGGAATCCGAGTGTCAAACCTCTTCAGGCCGCGTCATTCATCCTTCTACAAAGCGGACTCTCACATATGGCGCGCTTGCGGAAAAAGCCGCCACGCTTCCCCCGCCCGACCTCAAATCCGTCAAGCTCAAAGACCCGAAAGACTACAAGATCATCGGCCAGTCCACACCCGGCGTGGATAATCCTTCCATCGTCACCGGCAAATCTCTCTACAGTATCGATTTCAAAGTTCCCGGCATGTTGTACGCCGTCTACGACAAGTGCCCCGTCTATGCGGGAAAGTGTGTCGGCGCAAACCTCGATGAGATCAAAGCCTTGCCGGGTGTCCGCCATGTCTTCGAAGTTGAAGGTACACAGGATTTGCTCGGCCTGCATTGGGGCGTCGCTATTGTTGCCGACACTTGGTGGCAAGCCAATCAAGCGCGCAAAAAATTACGCGCACAGTGGAACGAAGGCCCCACCGCGCAGCAGAGCAGTGAAGGCTTCCAAAAGCGTGCCGATGAACTTTCGAAGCAGTCTCCCGCCATCACGGTGCGCAAAGACGGCGACGCCGAAGCCGCGTTGCAATCCTCCGCAAAAGTTCTCGAGGCTGCTTATTTCTATCCCTTCCTCGCTCACGCTCCCATGGAGCCACAAAATTGCCTGGCTCATTTCCACGACGGCAAAATGGAATTTTGGTCGCCCAGCCAGACGCCCGAGTCCGGCCGCCAGCAAGTCGCGAAAGTATTTGGTATCGCTCACGACGACATCATTGTGCACATGAAGCGCGCTGGCGGGGGCTTCGGCCGCCGTCTCACCAACGATTACATGCTCGAAGCCGCGGCCATCGCCAAGCAGGTCGGCGTTCCCGTAAAACTCCTCTGGACCCGAGAAGACGATTTTCATCACGATCACTACCGCCCCGCGGGATTCCATTTTCTCAAGGGCGGCCTCGATGCTTCCGGCAGACTTGTAGCCTGGCGCAATCACTTCGTCAGCTTCGGCGAAGGCCAGCAGTTTGCTCCCTCGGCGAACATTCCCGGCAACGAATTTCCCGGCACCTTCCTCCCGAACTTTTTCTTCGGTGCCTCACTCATGCCGCTCGGAGTTCCCACTTATGCGATGCGCGCTCCGCGCAGCAACGCTTTTTCTTGGGTCTTTCAATCTTTCACGGACGAGCTCGCCCACGCCGCGGGAAAAGATCCCGTTCAGTTCCGCCTCGATCTCCTAAACTCCGCGCGCATCCCGAGCACAACGCCCTCCTCGAATCCCGCTGAACTCGATTTCGATGCTGCCCGCATGAGCGGCGTTCTCAAACTCGTCGCCGAAAAATCCGGATGGGGCGCGCGCAAACTGCCGAAAGACACCGGCATGGGCGTGGCCTTTCAGTTTTCCCACCGCGGTTATTTCGCTGAAGTTGTCGAATTGCGCGTCGGAGAGAACAATAAACTCAAAGTGAACAAGGTTTGGGTGGCGGGGGACGTCGGCAGCCAGATCATCAATCCCAGCAGCGGTGAAAATCAGGTGCGCGGCGCGGTCATCGAAGGCCTAAGCCATGTCATGTCCTACGAAATCACCATTGATGGCGGCCGGGCCGTCCAGAGCAATTTCCACGAATACCCGCCCGTTCGCATGAACCAGGTGCCGCCGGAAATCGACGTGCATTTTCTCAAGACGGACAACTCACCCACCGGCCTTGGCGAGCCCGCCCTCCCGCCGGTTCTTCCGGCCGTCTGCAACGCCATCTTCGCCGTCACCGGACAGCGCATCCGATCGCTGCCGCTTTCCAAGCACGGCTTCTCCTGGGCCTAATTGACGCTCACTTCTTCGAATCCAGGCAGGGCAGCGCAGCCACCTTCGCGTCCGGTGTGTCGTAGCTCCTCGATGCGCTCTCGTCTTTCATTGACAAAAACACCCAGTCGCTCTTTTCTTCCGCTGTCCTGCTGAACACAATCACTAGTTTTTCATTCCCTCTGGGTTGGTAGCTCATGGTCCTCATCAGGATCGGAAACACTTCCCTCGTGGCGTCTTCGACTGGCTGCCCGCACCTGGCGATCAGTCTTTCCGGCGTCACGCTTGCAACCGCCCGTTCGAGCCGTCGCTCCCGAGCGTTTGCTGCCCACTCGGACACGCGCTTTACCAGGGTAACCATCGCCAACAGTCCGAAAATGATTCCGGCAACCGTCAGCCACACGCGCTTCGTTTGCTTCAGGAATTCCGCAAACTCTGTTATCGCCGAAGACTCGCCTCTCCTCGTGACTCTCGGCAAGTCTGTCGTCTTTGCTTGCTGTGTTTGCTCTGAGGACCCCGCAGCCTTCGAATTCCGAAAGGACTCTGCAATCTCTCTCGCCTCGGCCTTCCTCTCCGCTGTCGCCGTATGCGTCCGTTCGCTCGAATAGACGGTTTCGTCCCGTTTCGTCTCGTCCATGGGTTACCTGCCTTTCGGGCTGTAATCCCATCATCCCTCTTTGCGGCCTTCGTCGCTCGGACTCTTGTCCAGGCAGTAACCCGAACTTTGCTGTTGCCATCGTCTGCGTCGTTATGATCTCCCGCCGGCTATGCCGCGTGGTTCCGTATCATTTCATCTCTTTCAACTTTTTCAGCATTTCCATCGCATTTTTGTTCTTCGGGTCGAGCTGCAGCGACTTTTCATAATTCTGAATCGCCAGCTCCTTCTGCCCGATTTTCATGTACGCTTCGCCCAGGCTGTCGTACACATTTCCAGACTGCGGATAATCCTCCACGTTTCGCTGGAATACGCTGATCGCATCCTGCTCGTGTCCAGAGTACAGCAGCACATACCCCACCATGTTTAGCGTCTGCTCCGCGATCGTGTATTCCGCGGTCGGAGTCTTCTTCAGCTCCGCGTACCGCTGCAGCGCCGCTTGGACATTCTTGACTTTTGCCACCAGCACCAGCAGGTGAGCTGCTTCCATCCCCGGCTGGTCGGAGAATTTGTAATTCCAGCCATACTCCTTGGCGATCTTTCGCACCAGGACGTCCCCGACGGTGATCCCGTTATCGGAATTCGCCATGATCGCCACGCCTTTTCCTGATTCCGCGTTCATCGTAAGGATCGCCTGAAATCCTTCGTCGGCTCCGTTGTGGCCGAACTGCCCGGGATTGTCTTTATCCATGAACAATCCGAGCCCCGCCCCTTCCATCACCGGCGTTAACATTTCCTTGGTCATCCTCTCGGAGAGCACGCGGTTTGACTTGCCCTGTTTTGACTGCGCTATTTCAATCGCGAACCGGCACAAATCCGTCGGCGTGGTCCACAATCCCGCCGCCGCCATTTCCGGGTAAATGTGCCACCTGCCGTGAACGACTTTTCCATCCCCATACGTTCCGCTCGCCGTCATCGCCGCTCGTCCTGGAGGCAGCGGCTGCTCATAGCTGCTGTCCGTCATGCCGATTTTGTCCAGCACCAGCTCGCGCATCAAGGCAGGAAAGGGCTTGCCGCTGACGTCCATCATGAGCTGCTGCTCGATCGTAACGCCGCCGCCGGAATAGCGTTCCTTTGTACCAGGAACAATGTCCACTCGGATTGCCGCTGTATTGGCCGGTTTTTCGCCGTTGAAAATCTGAACCAGTGTCGGCAGCGGCTCTTTTACGTCGTATCCCGGGAAGCCATGAACGGTGAGTCCTCCGGTATGCGACATCAAGCGCCGCAGCGTCACTTTTTCGTCTTTTGTAAACTCGTTGTCCGGTACTTTCCAGGTCTTGAGCTTTTCATTGACTGCCTCGTCGAGCGACAGCTTGCCGTGTTCGACCATGTAAAGCGCGCCCGTCGCTGCCACCGGTTTGCTGATTGAGCCCGCCTGGAAAAGCGTTTTCGCAGTCACCGGCGCGCTCGATCCGGTTTCAAGTACTCCATATCCCTTGGCCCAGACGATTTTGTAATCGTCGATCACCGCAATGCTCAGCCCCGGCACGTTGTAAAGCTTCATCAACTGCAAAAGATCGAGCCGCAGCGGCGCCTGATTCTCGCCCATGGGCACTTCCACCACCGGCGAATCCACGCGATGAATGCGCGCTTCCTGATCACCTGTTTTCTGAGAAGAATCGGCGGAAGGCTTTGTTTGGGCAACCAACTGCAGTGCACTGGAAAAAAGGAATCCAACCGTTACAAAGAAACGGACAGTTCTCATCATGGGGAGACGCACCTCTTCACCGTATTGACGATTGAACCTGCGAAACGTCCCGAACCTATCACAATTTGGCGAATCTTCCCCAACGCCAGAAGCGCGTCAGAAGTTAGCCCAGCGCGCCTGTCCTGAGCAATGCCGAAGGGTGAGCGCTGGTATGCGACATAGGAAGAGCTCTTAAGCACCAGAGGTGCGCCAGAAGTTAGCCCAGCGCGTAAGCGCTGGGTACGCGGTCGGCAAAAAAAGACATCCCCAGCGCCGTAGGCGCGGCACATCGCCTAATCGTTGCCCTTCTTGTGCCATTCAGCCGCAACGGCAGGCGGCAGGGAATCAAGGTGCGTGAGAAACGTCACCGCCGTCCAGATTTTCTCATCCGAAACGTCTTTCCCGGACGCGTCCTTGCCGAATTCTCCGTCCCACTTGAACATCCCCGAGTACCGCACGCCGCCTTTGATGATCCAGAAAAGTTGATAGTCCGGCTTGCGCGGAGAATGCAGCGCAAACACCGGCGGACTGGGATAGAGAAAATTTTGCGTTTCGCGCTTGGCGCCGTTGTTCGGATCGCCATGGCAGCCCGCACAATCGCCCTTGAACAGTTTTACGCCCGCCATCAAGTTTTCTTCCGTGGGCGCAATCGGATTCGTAAGATGTGGTGCCCGCCGTGCCGCCGCCGAGTCCAGCGCCAGATGCATGAAAGCTTTTTCGAGCCCGCCAGGCGAGGCGTTCGCGTTGATCGGCAGCCACCCAAGCCACGCTGCCGCAAACGCCCCCACCGGAATCGTCAATATCCCCACCACGAATCCCAGCAGAAATTTGCGCATCACCCCTCCCGCAGTTTTCAGACGTTAGGAACGAAGGAATAACCCTTGGCCACTTTGACGCCCCTGTCGCTCATATAGTTAGTCGCGGGCTCCGCTCTGCTTTTCGATCCAACCTTCAACCTCCGCATTGCTGTCCCGCAGCAAACACAGTACTTACAAGTAATTTCTTGACAATCAGTACTAATATGCTATAATACTTTTGTTGCGCTGGCACGATTCAACTGTGCCTGGCCATTTATGGCTGCCCGCCACGCGGTCCTTCTAACTCCTCCAAAATCTTTCCATCCTTCGTCGTTACTTTCTCGCCAACACCTTGTTCCTCTAACTCCTTTAGCTGCAACACTTATGGAGTTCCCCGTATGTGTTGCAAACAAAAGACTTACGGCACAACTAAATCCTTTAGATGCAACACTTACAAAAAACACGGGGGTTGGGGACCAACTTTCCAAAGTATGCCCGCTGTTCTTACTAGGACAAGATTTCCAGTACCTCTCACAAGAGTTAAGATGGCACCGGGAAATAGCATTGTTTGTGAGGGGAGGGACCATGGCTAGGTCCATCGAAATCGAAGTCAACGGCAAGCGTTTCTCGGTCAAATACCCTCCGGACACGCCTCTCTTGTATGTCCTCCGCGATGAACTCGGCTTGACGGGCAGCAAGTACGGTTGCGGCGAAGGGCAGTGCGGTTCCTGCACGGTGTTGATCGGAGGGGCGCCCAGGCGTTCGTGTCAGATCGCGGTCAGCGCGGCCGCGG
>Ga0210404_10001423_pt1 | contig 10273 bp, 8 predicted proteins | sample IncBWH28MmetaG_FD_155455 | JGI IMG/M metagenome (GOLD analysis project Ga0210404, IMG submission 155455) | Forest soil microbial communities from Barre Woods Harvard Forest LTER site, Petersham, Massachusetts, United States - Inc-BW-H-28-M | ecosystem: Environmental > Terrestrial > Soil >... | reverse complement strand
GCGAATCGCTGGGCCGGAGCAAGGCGGACACCGGGCAAATCGAACAGGTCCTGCTGAACCTCGCGGTCAACGCCTCCGACGCCATGCCGCGGGGCGGCAAGCTAGTGATCGAGACCAAGAACGTGATGATTGACCCTGAGGCCGTTAAATCGCGGCCGACCGTCGAGCCCGGCCTCTACGTGATGCTGGCCGTTACCGACACGGGCGTCGGGATGAGCCCGGAAACCAAGGCCCGAATTTTCGAACCCTTCTTCACCACCAAGGAATCCGGCAAAGGCACGGGACTCGGCCTCGCTACGGTATACGGCGTGGTGAAGCAGAGCGGTGGATTTATCTGGGTGGATTCAACGCCGGGCCATGGCAGCCGTTTTGAAGTCTATCTGCCGCGCGTCGAGCAGAACATCACACCAAATCCGGGGGAAACTCTCGAGCCGGTGCGCGCGCGGGCGGCTGGTACGGTCCTGCTAGCGGAGGACGAAGAAGCGGTGCGCATGCTGGCGTTCGAGTTTCTGACGGCGGCGGGTTATCGCGTGTACGTCGCCCCGGACGGCGAGCGCGCGCTCGAAATGGCTGAGTTGCTGAACGAGCCGATCCACGTGCTGGTCACCGATGTGGTGATGCCCAAGATGCGCGGTCCCGAGCTTGCCAAGCGGCTTCAGGCTACTCGCCCAAACATCAAGGTCGTCTTCATGTCGGGATACCTGGAACAGCATGATGGCGAAGACTTCACCGGCAGCGCATCGTTTCTGCAGAAGCCATTCTCGAAGGACGTTCTGGTCCGCCAGGTCAACACGGCCATCACCCACGAAGCGTCGCAATCACCCGCGCTCCACATTGCCTAGGATTTCGACTCTGACTCGACCGGCACCTGGGAAATTGACTGCTTCATGACCGATTGTGCCGGAAGGTTTCGCGGAAACGGTGACCAAGATTCGAACCGTTGGTAGCCTCACCGGCAAACGGAAAGCCAACCAATCACGCCACCAGCCGCCTTACTTCCGTGTATTTCCTAAATCATCTGACGCCCTATTGAACGGTGATGTTCACGGTCGCCGTGGTGCGGCCGAAGGCATTTGTGGCGTACAGCGTGTAGGTGGTGGATTGCGAGGGAGTTACGACGACACTGGTTCCCCGCGTCGCGCCGATGTCGGGCGAAACGATCAGATAGGACGCGCCGCTTACCGCCCAACTCAGCGTCACCGGCGTGCCGGCGGAAACCGATTGCGCGCTCGCGGCGAAACTCGTGATGGTTGGCACCGCTCCCGCCGGAATGTTGGTCGACGTATAGATCGGGTTCATCTGAACTACGTCGAAGTCTGCGGCCGTCACGCTGCCAAGATTATGCAGGTCATCGTTGTTCCAGTTGTCGTTTGGCGCGCCGCTGATGAACATGGACGAGCCGTTGTCGGCCATGATCAGGCCGTATTTCTTCATCGCGGTGAGAAGCACCTGGTTCGCAGGCGAGAATGACGAGATATCGAAACTTGCCTTCAACCGTAGGCGCATTCCCATCGGCGCAGCGTTGGCATTTGAGGAATTCGCGGCCCAGTGAGATGCCGGAGGGGTAAAAGCGGCGCGGCTGTTTTGTAGCGTGAAGCGTAGCGCGTGATGGATGGCGCCGGCGGCGACTTCGTCGTAACGGGCCAGGCCCGGAAAAATCGGAAGGCCTGCGGCGTCAGCCGAGGTCCATGTGTAGGGGCGCTGCTCGTCCGCGGTCAAGTCCCACACCGCGGCTGATCCCGCGTTCCACGCCGAGCCGCTTGGCTGGGCATCATAGAGTTCGTAGAGCCAGCAATTCGCGTTGTCGAGAATCAGCACATGCTGGTCGCCGCTCGGATCGGGGTCGCCCTCGATTGGGGCGTTCAGCGGGATCGGCATCGGGCCGGGATCGCTTTCGTCTCCGTATGCTGTGAAATTGATCGTCACCGGGCCTTGCGTTGAATCCACCACTTCGTAGGGAATTCCGATGATCGAATTGTTGTACAGCCCGGAGCCGAAATCCGCGTGCAGGCCGATGTTCGGTCCGATGAAATTGATCAAGGCTGCCGAATTCGGGTCCACCGGCGCCGCGGAAATGTCCGTGTTCCACAAACTAGCCGCCGGAAATGGGATGAAGCCGGCGAGGCTACCCTCTGGTCCCGGCTGCATTACGCTGCACACTGGCGGAGGAGGTGGCGGATTGCCGCCACTTTGCGAAGTGACTTGCAAAGTGATCGTCCCAGAGGAGCTGCTTCCCGGATTGGGATTCAGGACAGCGATCGCATACATTCCGGCCGTGGTTTCCGTGCCGGACGCGTTGAGTTGGGTCGTCGAGACGAAGGTGGTCGTGAGCGCTGCGCCTGCAAGTTCGACCTGCGCCCCGTTGGTGAAATTGCTGCCGGTGATGGTGATCGAGAAGCTGCCCGCGGTCACCGACATCGGGGAAATGGCCGCCAGGGCAGGCGTCGGATTCTCGAGCGTCACAGCACTCTGTCCCGCCGCGTTCGCGTCCGCCACGCTCACAGCCTGCACATTTACAGTGTTCGGGCTGGGCAGGGTCACGGGCGCCGTGTAGACGCCTGTGTCGCTGATTGTTCCGATCGCTGAAGTGCCTCCCGTTACACCGTTCACCTGCCAGGTCACCGAGGTATTCGACGTTCCGGTCACCGCGGCGGTAAACGACTGCGCATTTCCTGAACGCACAAATGCCGGGTTCGGCGAAACAGCCACGGTGACGTTCGGTGGAGGAGGTGGCGGCGCGTCCGGGTTACCGGGAATGCTGCTGACTCCGGCGCAGCTCGCCTGGAAAAGGGCGCCGCTAAGAGTCAGAATCGACAGGATTTTGCGCATTGGAGGTCCGATGTAGCAGCCTCAATTTTCGCGCAATCGGATGGAGCATAACTACTGTACGGAAGTACAGAAGAAGTACAGAAAAGGTGCTGCTGGCATTTTCGGGTCAGATTCGCCAGGCCTACTCGTTCAGCAAGGGAATGTCCTTGGCCGGTGGTGGCGGCGGGAAAGATTTCAGGTAGGCGTAAATGTCGGCAAGATCCTGGTCGGAAACGACCTTCGCCGTGTAAGGCGGCATCTGGCCGGTAGGGGCGCGCACATAGCGCACTACGGCTGCCAGCGTGATCGCCGGGGGACCGATACGCGGGCCCGTGCTTGCTCCGGCGCCCTGGCGGCCGTGACATTCGTAGCATCCGTAGGCGGCGAATAGTTTCTTGCCGTTATCGGCGTTGCCTTTGAGTTCCTCGGCTGGCGCGGTTTTCGGCGCGATCGATTGCAGGTAGGCGTAGATGTCGGCGATCTGTTGGTCGGAGACTGTGGCGACCGGCACCGGAGGCATTTTCCCGGTAGGCTGGCGCACCGAGGAGATCATGGCGGGCAGATCAAGCGGCGGCGGAGCGATTGCGGGCGCGATTGAGGTGCCCTGCGCCTGCGCGCCGTGACAGGCGACGCACCCGGCTGCGGCGAAGGCGCTCTTGCCGTTTGCGATGCTCGCTGCGTCTGCCTTCGACGATTGCGCCACAGCCTTACCGGAACCCACCGCCAGCCCGGCAACCAAGACAAAGGCAACAGCGTTGCGATAGCTCACCATTTCTCCTTAGCGCGGCTGTGTGAGCACATCGACCAGCGCGGGATTCCCGCCCTTGACGACCTCGATCGCCCGACGAATCGCCGGGGCCAGATCTTTCGGATCGCTGATCGGACCTTCGGCGTTGAGGCCGAATCCCTGTGCGACTTTGGTGTAGTCAATGGGCGGATCGACCAGCACGCTGCCGATGCTGGCGTTGGAAATCCCGCGGTTGTGGCGATCGGCCATCGTCTGGACCTGCATCAGCTCCTGGTGGTAGGCGCGATTGTTGTGCATGACGATGAGTAACGGAATATGGTGGTGCGCGGCGGTCCAGAGCACGCCGGGGGCGAACATCAGATCGCCGTCATTCTGAATGCAGACGGTCAGACGGCCATGCTTGCGATTCGCCAGCGCTGCTCCGACTGCGGCCGGCGCACCGTAGCCGACGCCGTAGCCGCCTTCCCCGCCAATGTAGTGATAGTGCTTGTTGAAATCCCAGAGGCGCAGGGGCCAGCGGCTCACAAACTGGCAATTCGAGACTAACGACCAGTCTTCATTCTTGATCTGCGCCCAGATTTCGGCGGACATGCGCGCCGTCGAGATCGGACTCGCATCCCAACCGCTGGTGGCCGTTTCACGTTGCGCCTGCATGGTCTGCTGATGCACCGCCGCGTGTTTTGCGCCGCGATCGGCGAATGTACGCCGGCGATCCAGGGTGAGCTCGCGTTTCACGGCTTCGATCAGCGAAGGCATGGTCGCCTCAGCGTCTCCGCCGATCGCGACATCAACCGGGGCGTAGCGCTGAAAATCCTGATAGTTGCTCTTCATGTAGAGGTCGTTGGCCGTGATGCTGATGAGCTTTGTGCCGGGCTTGGTGGCCGAGCGAATCTGCGGATTAAGCTGCCCGTGAACGGTGTTGATGGTGCTCCAGAAGTCGGTAAGTTCCAGACCGAGGATCAGGTCGGCACTGGCAATGGCAGCCCCGCCGCGCTCGGTATGGTTCAGCGGATGGCGCGTGGGGAAATTCATACGCCCGTTGCGATCAATCACTGCCGCTTGCAGAAGTTCGGCCAGCTCGATCATTCCGGCCAGACCCGCAGGCGTACGCGCCACGCGATCAGTGACCAGCACAGGATTTTCCGCGGCCACCAGCATCTTCGCCATTTCGGCGACCGCGCCCGAATCACCCACGGGCGGCGAGACCATGGTGAGCTTCGGCACGGTCAATTCCGCGCCGTCGCGCACCGGATATTCCTGCAACTCGTGATCGGCCACCAGCGCGACGGGCATCATCGGCGGCGTGGTCGCGATTTTGTAGGCTCGCACGGCCGATTCCGAAAACGCCTGCAGCGAAACCGGGCGGTCGTCCCATTTCACGAAGTCGCGGATCATGGCCGCGGGATCCTGCGCGGCGTGCGTCCAATCCACCTGGCCGAAGCGCTCGGCGCTGTCACCGAAATTGCCGAGGATGACATACACGGGCACGCGATCGCAGAAGGCGTCGTAGATCGCCATCGACGCGTGCTGCAAACCGACCGTGCCGTGCACGCAGACCAGCAACGGCTTGCCTTCGATCTTCGCGTAGCCGTGTCCCATCGCCACGGAAGACTCTTCGTGGCAGCAGGTAATGAATTCGGGCGCCTTGTTTCCGCCGTAGTTGATCAGCGATTCGTGGAGGCTGCGAAACGTGTTCCCCGGATTGGCGCAGAGATATTCGAAGTTCAAGGTCTTCAGCACGTCGACCATGAAATCCGATCCGGGGCGATCGACGGTGATCATTTCGGCTGCCGGCGCCCCGGGCGTTGGCTTCAGCAGCGGCGGCGGGCCGGCAGGACCAGCGGGCCGCGGAGACGCGGCGTTCGCCGCACGTGCGGGAGTGACAACGAGTGCGGCCGTGCCGGCCGCGGCGGCCCTCAGAAAATCACGGCGATTGACGGGACTTCTCTTCGGCTTGCGCACGGCGTCACCCCCCCCGGCTACGTCCGAGAGATTACTCCGGAACTGCAATTTCCGCACCATCGACTTCAGGGCATCGACTTCAGGGCCTGCGGGGACCGCACGGTCATTTCCCTGCACGCCGTCGAACACGCTGTTCTGCAACCCAATCGAGAAATCGTTCCAAGCGGGCGCGTTCGCGCCACAGCAGGCTGAAAAATTCTCGCGCGCTGAGAGCGGCTGCCTCAGGCCCGAAAAACGTCTCCATGCGCCATTGAATGTAAGGCGATTTCCAGGGCGTTAAGCGGTGACCTTTGGAGATGATCCAGTAGTAGCGCAAGGCGTTGAACATGAATCAGGCGACCCGGCGCACCCACAGACGTTCGGTGGCGGGCTTGCCGAGATGAATTCGCGCGGAGCCGTGACCAGCCACCGTGAGCGACATCGTTTCGTCGTACTCGCGGTCGAGGACGCGGATGCGCGCCGACGGCCGCAGATGACGCTGGTCGAGAAACTCGAGAAACGCGGGGTCCTTCTCGTAGACGCGCAGGATTTCGTAGGTGTGGCCGACCTCGGACTCCGACAATTTCACCGCGCCGTGCTTGCGCCGCAGCCGGGACATCCCGCCGAACAGCGGCACGCCATGCGGGCAGCGGCTGTCAGGCCCAAATCGCGCCATCAGCAGCCGCGCCACTTCGGGCGAGATGCCGTGCTCGAGCCGCTCCGCCTCTTCGTGGGCGCGTGACCATTCAAGGCCGATGATTTCGGTGAGCAGCTTTTCCGCAAGCCGGTGCCGCAGAACCAGATGCTGCGCCGCGCCTTTGCCTTTGGCGGTCAGCTCGATGCGCCCCCCGCGGCGCACGTGCAAGAATCCTGAGCGCGTCATGCGCTTCAGCGCTGCGGTGACGGCAGGCGGCGTCACACCCAGATCTTCCGCCAGCCGCGCGCTAATGGGGACCTGTTCCTCCTGGACGATTTCCCAGATGGCTTTGAGGTAGTCCTCCTGGGAGACACTCGTGGTTTCCCGGCGCATAGAGTCGTAAGTCTACAACAACGGCCGCGTTTCCCGGCGCAACCACCCTACAGGCAAGGCCACCGACAGGATGCCGGCGCTAGGAAACACTCAGCACCACTTTGCCGAACTGCTCCCGATTCTCAAGGCGGCGGTGGGCGTCGGCCGCGCGGTCGAGCGGCAAGACGATGTCGACCACCGGCTTCAGCAGCCCTCGCTTGATGAGCTCGAGTGCCGCGAACAGCTCCGACCTGTGCCCCATGAATGAGCCGAGAATCGACAGTTGCCGGGAAAACAGATAATTGATGTTGATCTTGGAATCGAAGCCAGTGGTCGCGCCGCAGGTCACCAGCCGGCCGCCGGGCTTCATGCTGAAGACGCTCTGCTCCCAGGTGGCCGCGCCGACGTGCTCGAAGACCACGTCGACTCCGCGGCCGCCCGTAAGTCTTTTCACCTGGCGCGCGAACTCTCCCGAATGCAAGAGGACATCGTCCGCGCCAAGCTCCCGCGCCTTCGCCAGCTTCGGTTCGGAGCCGGCGGTAGCGATCACCCGAGCGCCCGCCGCCTTAGCAATTTGAATCGCCGCGCTGCCCACGCCGCTGCCTGCCGCGACCACCAGCACATCCTCCGCCGGGCGAAGCTGGGCGCGATTGAACAGCATGTGCCACGCCGTAAGAAATACCAGCGGCACCGCGGCGGCTTCTGCAAACGACAGATTTCCTGGAATCGGAATCGCATTTACGGAAGGCGAGCGAACAAACTCCGCGTAACCACCGTGAATCTGCCGGCCGAACAGCGCATAGTCCGCGCAGAAATTGTCGCGGCCGGCGATGCACGGCTCGCACTGCCCGCACGAAACGCCCGGCGCGAGCAGCACGCGATCGCCCACCTTCACATTGGTGACCGCCGCGCCGATTCGGGCCACCTCGCCCGAAATGTCGCTTCCGGGAATATGCGGCAGCGGCACGCTGCGCCCCGGCAAGCCTCCACGCACCCACAGATCCAGGTGATTCAAAGCACAGGCGCGCACGCGAACCAGCACGTCGCGGTCTCCGACTGACGGCTCCGGCATTTCCGCCACGCGCAGAACCTCCGGGCCGCCGTGCTGCGAGAAAATCACCGCCTTCATGCGCCCCTCCGCGTCCAACAAGCGCGCTAACGTAGCATTGCGCTCCGGCCGTGTCTAGACGGCGACTCGGATTGACAGCGCTGGCTGCGGCAAAGTACGCTCGACAAAAGCATATGGACATCTTCGAAGAAATCGTGCGGATGCGGCGCGCCGGCCAGCGTGGAGCGCTGGCGACGATCGTGCACACCAACGGCTCGATCCCGAGTTACGAAAGCTCGCGCATGCTCGTGCGAGACGACGGTTCGATTGCCGGAACCATCGGTGGCGGGTGCGTCGAAGCGGATGTCTGGGCCGCGGCCAAGGAAGTGATCGTCGCCGAGCAGCCGCGCAAGATGACCTTCCATCTGAATCACGAAGCTGAGTATGACGCGGGGCTAATCTGCGGCGGCACGCTCGAAATTTTCGTCGAGCCGATTTTGCCGCAGCCGACGCTGTACATCTTTGGCGGCGGGCATGTGTCGTCAGCCGTTGCCCGCGTGGCCAGCAGCGCCGGATTCGCGATCGGAATCGCAGACGACCGCGCAGCGTATGCCAATGCCGAGCGTTTTCCGATGGCCGGCGAGATGTTCACCACGTACGAAGACGCGTACCAGAAGATCAAGCCGAACGCTGCAAGCTATCTGCTGATCGTCACCCGCGGACATAAAGACGACATGCGCGTGCTGGCCTGGGCCGTGCGTACGGGCGCGCGCTATATCGGCATGATCGGCAGCAAGCGCAAAGTGATTTCAGTCTACCGCGCGCTCGAGCGCGAAGGATACTCCCCGGAAGAGTTTGAACGGGTGCACGCGCCTGTCGGCCTGGACATCGGCGCTCTGTCGCCCGAAGAGATTGCCGTCAGCATCTGCGCCGAGTTGATTGCCGTGCGCCGCAATGCTCGCAACCTGCCGCACAAGACGGTCAAGCTCGCCCAGGCCGCCAGTCTCCCGCACGACTGATTCTCCGATGCCCGACAGCGCGGATTCGCGGCGCAAACCGCTGGCCGCTCTCATACTCTCGGGTGGCGAGTCGCGGCGCATGGGCTCGCCGAAGGCGCTGCTTCCCTACCGCGGTAAAACCTTTATCGGTCATTTGATCGAGGTGACTCGCCATCCGCGCGTGGGAATCACCCGCATCGTCGTCGGCGCACACGCGGACCCGATACGAGAACATCTCGCCGCACGCGCGGCTGAGATTGTCGTGAACGCCGAATGGGCGAGCGGGCAACTCTCGTCCAGCCAGGCCGGAATCCGCAGCCTTGCGGGCCACGAAACCGGCGGAATTATCCTCTGCCCGGTCGATCATCCGATCGTCAGCGCGGAATTGGTTCGGCGCCTCATCGAGGAGTTCGACGCGAGCGGAAAGTCGATTGCGCTGCCGACCTATCGCGGCCGGCGAGGCCATCCCGTGATTTTTCGCGCAAGCCTATATGAAGCGCTTCTCGGAGCTTCCCCTGAAATCGGCGCGAGACAAGTGGTGTGGCAGCACGCGAACGCTGTCTGCGAAGTTCCCACCGAGGAAGAAGGGGTGGTGCTGAATATCGACGATCCAGCAACGCTCGACCGCGCGTTAGGCGGACACGAGGGGAAGTGAGTTCGTCCGAGGCCCAAGACCGTTGGTATACAAGAATCCTCGCTACATTTTCCCCAGTAAGGCGGCCACCACATCCGCGCACAGCTGCGCTGCATGAAACGACGCCGGCGGAAGCTCACCCAGGCCCCCCGAAATCGCCTGCGGAGTGATTTCGCGGGCTTCCGCGGCCGTTTTCCCCGCCAGGAGGTCCGTGAGTAATGATCCGGCCGCAATGGTCGCCACGCAGCCCTGGCTCTTGAACCGAGCCTCCGCGATCCTGCCTGATTCAACCCGTACGGACAGCCGGAGCACGTCGCCACAGACTGGATTCGACGCTTCGACCGTAGCCGTGGCGGAAGGCAGCTCACCTGCGTTGTGAGGATTCCTGAAATGGTCCAGCACCGTCTGATTGAACATTCACCGCCAGTATAGATCAGAGCGCCGCTCGCTCCATCCGTTCAAGAACCCGTCCGAGGTCCGTTTCGCCGGCGGCATCGCCGATCTTCGCCTCTTCGCTTTTCCTTTGAATGTTATTGACAGCTTGAGGCTTAGGGCGTTAGTTTAGTCTTCCTAGCCTATGTTCCTCGTCTAGGGCGCGGGGAACATCACTTAATCCGCCTATATACTTTCAGGAGAGACGACCGATGCAACGACTCGCACACCTTCTCGGCCTCGTGGTAGCCATCGTGTTGTTTGCGACCGCCGGCTTCGCGCAGGATGGGAAGCTCAAAATCAAAGTGACGCCGAAACAGGCGTACGTGTTTGTGGACGGCAATGCCATCCGCGAAGGCAGCCATTCCATCTCCCTCAGCCCAGGGAAACATACCGTAGTCGTAGTCAACTACGGCTACAAAATCTCGACGCAGGACGTCACCATCGAGGCGGGCAAGTCGACGCCGCTCGAAGTGAAGCTCGACTCCTACGGTGGAACGGTCGCCGGCCCGTTTGGCGATGTGGAACTGAAGGGTGACGAGCGCGCCGCGGTGCTCTCGAATGGCACTACGCCCGGCTATTTTGTCGGGCACGTGGATGAAATGAACTTTGACTGGAACTGGCACCAGAATCTGCTGCTGCCTCCCGCGACGCA
>Ga0210404_10001421_pt1 | contig 10291 bp, 8 predicted proteins | sample IncBWH28MmetaG_FD_155455 | JGI IMG/M metagenome (GOLD analysis project Ga0210404, IMG submission 155455) | Forest soil microbial communities from Barre Woods Harvard Forest LTER site, Petersham, Massachusetts, United States - Inc-BW-H-28-M | ecosystem: Environmental > Terrestrial > Soil >... | reverse complement strand
TCCGCCAGGCTGGCTTGCGCCATCTCGGGCATCGCCACCGCGGAGAGCAAGTTCACGGGGTACCACAGGCTGTGCCGGAAGACGGCCCCGTACGCGAGGGCCACGAGCGCCATCGCCGCGCCCCCGACAATCCCTCCCTTGACGCCCGCCGAGATCGGCTGAACCTCGACCGGGATCCGCATGCGGTGCCCACCCTCGCCGAGCTCCCGCCTTCCGACCGCGGCCGGAGACGGCAGGATCGGTCTCGCCTGCTCGGCGACCGATCGCACCGGCACGTGCTCGTACTTCGGCTTGGGCAACACCTGTCGCCACCAGCCGACACCGGCGGTGAGCGTCAAGACGACTCCCACCGCGGACACGATTTCGTTCGTCACCAGGCCGGCAACGGTCAGGGTGATTCCCAGGGCGAGGGCCAGTGGCCAGGCGGTCGGCGCCGGCATCTCGATGGTCTGGGGCTCGGCCGCGGGCGTCGGGGTCATCGGCCCACCAGATAGACCACGCTGAAGACGACGATCCACACGCCGTCGACGAAGTGCCAGTACCACGACGCGATCTCCGCGCGCTCGACGTCCTCCCGCCGCAAGGCGCCGGAGAACGAGAAGACACAGAGCAGGCTCAAGATGACGAGCCCGACGATCACGTGGCTCGCGTGGAGCCCGACCAGGGAGTAGAACGTGGTCCCGAAGAGATTGGTGCCGATCGTGAGTCCGTGCCCGACGATCAGCCGGTACCATTCCCTCGCGGTCCCGGCCAGGAACACGGCGCCCAGCACGATCGTCACGAGCAACCAGACGCCGGAGCGGCGGGCCGCGCCGGTACGGAGCGCACGGATGGCGACCGCGATCGTGATGCTGCTCGAGAGCAGGCACACCGTATTGAAGATCGGAAGCTCGAGCACGTCCTTCGGATACGGCCCATTCAAGCTCTTGCCGATGTAGAAGAGATAGGCGACCACGAAGACCGCGAAGAGCGAGGTCTCCGCGACGATGAGGCAGATCATGCCCACCCGCCCGCGCTCATTCATGGGGACCGTCCGGATCGTCGGGATGCTTCAGATCCCAGAGCGGCCGCCGGCTCGAGACCACCGGAACCACGTCGAAGTTGTAGACGGGCGGCGGCGAGGTCGTGGCCCACTCGAGCGTCCAGGCGTCCCACGGGTCGTCGCCCGCGGGTGCCCCTCGGCGCAGCGAGACCACGATGTTGATCACGAAGATCAGGATCCCTGCCATCTGCATTGGGAGGCCGAGCGTCACCACCAGATTCCAGATCTCCCAGCCGCGATCCGCCGGATAGGTGTAAATCCGTCGGGGCATGCCGAGCATGCCGGGGACATGCATGGTCAGGAACGTGACGTTGAACCCGATCACGAACAGCCAGAAATGCCAGCGCCCCAGGCGCTCGCTCAGCATGCGACCCGTGACTTTCGGGAACCAGTAGTAGATTGCCCCGAAGATGGTGAACACCAGCGCGCCGATCAGCACGAAGTGGAAGTGGGCCACCACGAAGTAGGAGTCGGTGAGCTGCCAGTTGAATGGGGCCACGGACAGCATGATCCCGGTGAGGCCCGCGCACAGGAACTGGAAGAGAAAGGCGCAGCAGAACAGCATCGGCGTGCCGAAGCGGATCTTGCCGCCGTACATGGTTCCGAGCCAGTTGAAGATCTTCACCCCGGTGGGGACCGCCACCAGCATCGTGGAGGCGGCGAAAGCGGCGTTGAGCGTACTCCCCATCCCGACCACGAACATGTGATGCGCCCAGGTGCTCATGCCCACGAGGCCGATCCCGGCCGAGGCCGCCACCAGCGTGACGTACCCGAAGAGCACCTTGCGCGAGAACACCGGGATGATCTCCGAGGCGAAGCCGAAACCCGGCAGCATCAGGATGTAGACCTCCGGATGGCCGAAGAACCAGAAGAAGTGCTGCCACATGACGGCCGAGGCGCCCGCCTGGGTGTCGAAGAAGTGCGCGCCCAGGAAGCGGTCGAGCAACAGCATGATCTGCGCCGCGGTCAACGGAGGCAGGATGATCAAGGTCAGCCAGGAGATGGTCGCGATCTCCCACACGAACACCGGCATGCGGCCGAGCGTCATGCCCGGGCCGCGCATGGTGAGAATGGTGGTGATCATGTTGACCGCGGTCGCGACCGTCCCCACCCCCGCGACCAGCAGCGCAAGGTTCCAGTAGTCGGTCGCGTTCCCGGGGGTGAACGCCCGCTCGGTGAGCGGGGCGTACGCGAACCACCCGATGGCCGGCGCGGCGCCTCCGCCGTAGAGTCCCTCCCCGCCGAGGAAGCTGAAGTGCAGGAGCAGCCCTCCGAACAAGAATATCCAGAACCCGAATGCGTTCAGGCGCGGGAAGGCGAGGTCGCGAGCTCCTATCATCAGCGGCACAAGGTAGTTGCCGAATCCGAACACGATGGGGATCCCGACCAGGAACACCATGGTCGTCCCGTGCATGGTGAAGAGCTGGTTGAAGGTCCCGGGCGGCACGACGTGGAGGCCGGACCAAGCGAGCTGGAGACGTATCGCGGATGCCTCGAGCCCGGCGACGACCAGGAACACGAGCCCGCTGACCACGTACATGACCCCGAGTCGCTTGTGGTCGACCGTGACCACCCACTCGTGGAGCACCGCCAGCAATGGACGGTGCGCTCCCGCGCTGCGCCTCGACGCCATCGTGTCCGAAAGCACGCTCATGGGATCTCTTCCCTCACCGCAGGGCCAGGAGGTAAGCGGTCACTTTGTCCAGGTCGTCGCGGGAGAGCTTCATGGCCGGCATGAGCGCACCCGGCTTCAGCGATGCCGGATCGTCGATCCAGGCCCGAATGTTCTCCGGCGTGTTCTGGATCACTCCGGCCCCGATGGTCCACCGGCTCATCAGATGAGTCAGGTCGGGCCCGAACACGCCGTTGGCCTTGGTCCCCCGAACCGCGTGGCAGTTGATGCACGACAGCGACGAGAACAACTCGCGCCCCGCCTGCACCTCGGCATCGTTCCGGGCCGGCGCTTGCTGCTGGGCCGCCCACTTTGCGAAGTCTTCCTTGGACTGGACGGCCACGATGAGGAGCATCCCCGCATGCTGGAGGCCACAGTACTCGGCGCACTGGCCGACGTACCCGCCCGGCTCCTGCGGGTCGATCCAGATCCGGTTGGTCTTGTTCGGGATGACGTCCATCTTCCCGGCGAGCTGGGGAATCCAGAAGCTGTGAATGACATCGGCGGACTGCAGCGTTATGAAGGTCGGGGTCGGGTGCGCCGGGTCGCTGACCGGCACGTGGAGCTCGTTGGCGGTGACGATCCCCAGCCTCGGATAGCGGATCTCCCACCACCACTGGTGCCCGACGATCGTGACCTCGAGAGCCTCCGGCGACTGCGGACGCCCCTCGATCGCGAAGATGTACCGGGCCGTCACGAGGAACAGGACGACGACGATCAGAATGGGAATCACCGTCCAGGCCAGCTCGAGCTGTCGGCTCCCATATACCTGAGGCGGCTCACGCCCGTCGTCATCCCGGCGTCGTCGAAAGCGCATGAGGGCGTAGACGGTCAGTCCAGCCACGACGACGAAGATGACGCCGGTTATCCCGAGCACGATCAAGGCCAGCTCGCGGATGGCAAAGGCCGGCGTCGAGGCCGGCGCGAAGATACTCGGCGTCTGGACCACTCCGTTCCCGCCAGCCGTCGCGTTCGGTACCGTCAAGACGGCCATAGTGGCTGCGAATAGAAGTAGCCGCCATGCCATCCCGAGCATGAGCCGAGTCAGCACGGTAGTCGCCGCAGGCATTCTTCAGCGGGGTCGCTCATGTAGGCGCGGTTATGACGCTTCCGCCCAATCAACCGTTCCTTACGACCCACCCCGACCTCCCTTCTCTCCGCAGGGAACTTGCCTTCCCGCCTGATCCAAGGGCAATCGCCGTGCCGGGGATCAGGAGTCGTCTGACGCTTCGCAAATAGCGGCAGTGGAAGACGCACGGAGGAAGGGCACTCTCCAGCTAGAGTCGCCCGCCACAGTCAGACTGCTAGTCGGCTACCGAGTGCCGGCCGGTTGGCACACACGCTGAGATCAGAAGCCGGTGCGCGGCCCCGCTGACGTGGTCACGAGGCATGACGAGCGCGCTTCGGAGGATCGAGGAGAGACCACTCGCCCACCTTGCGGTCAGGCGCTGCAGACTCGCAACAAAATGAAATGGATCGCGGCCTAGCCTCGCCTCAGCGGGTGGACCGGGTACCCGCTCGGCGCCAGCCCTGCAGGCCACCCGCCAACGGCCGCACGCCGCGGACCCCCGCGCGTCGCAGATGGAGGGCCGCGTGCGCGTACAAGGCAGCCCGCGCCGTCCTCGCCTGCCTGGAGCCTCCGCCTTATACCACGACCTCGGCCGTCCACCTCCTCGGGCCACCTTCTTCCGGGAGAGCCTCGTGACGACGGGCAATCGGAGGCCGTGGTTGGCGTCCGCTGACTCGGAGAGCAACGCTGAAGGGATGAGTTCCTTTCGCGTCTCGTATCTCAGGGGGCGTAAGCTGAGGTCTGGAGTCGCCTTCCCATGAATGTGCTGGTCACCGGCGCCACTGGTTTCGTGGGGGCCAACATCACCCGACTACTCGTCGCCGAGGGCTATCGTGTGAGGGTCTTCGCCCGCCCGGCCAGTAGCCTCATGGCGCTCGAAGGCTGTGCGGTCGAGGTGGTGCGAGGCGACATCCTCGAGCCCGACTCCGTGGCCCGCGCGATCCACGGGTGCGCGCAGGTCTTCCACGTCGCGGCGGACTATCGACTCTGGGCGAAGGATCCCGCCGAGATCTACCGCAATAACGTGGATGGCACGCGCACCATGCTCGAGGCGTGCGCTCGAGCGCGCGTCGAGCGCGTGATCTACACCTCGAGCGTTGGCACCCTCGGCCTGCCCCGAGACGGTGGCCTCGGCACCGAGACCACGCCCGTTAGCCTCCGCGACATGATCGGCCCCTACAAGCGCTCGAAGTTTCTCGCCGAGCGTGTCGCCGAGGAGTACGCCGCTCGAGGCCTTCCGGTTGTAATTGTCAATCCGAGCAACCCCATCGGCGGGTGGGAGGTCAAGCCCACCCCCACCGGCCAGATGGTCCTCGACTATCTGCTGGGACGCATGTTCGCTACGCTCGACACGGGCCTCAACCTGATCCACGTCGCCGATGTCGCGCGCGGCCATCTCCTAGCTGCGCAGCGCGGTCACGAGGGAGAGAGATATATTCTGGGATGCCAAAACCTTTCGCTCACCGACATCTTCCACGGGCTCGAGCGCATTACCGGCATCCGCGCTCCCCGCGTGCGTGTGCCCCGCGCCCTGATCTATCTCGTGGCGCTGGTCAACGAAGCCGCGGCGCGGGCCACCGGCCGCTCGCCACGCGTGCCGCTGACCGGCGTCCGCATGGCGCGCAAGCACATGTACTTCAGCGCCGAGAAGGCGCTGCGAGAGCTCGGGCTGCCCCAGACTCCGGTGGAGCAGGCCCTGCGCGAGGCGGTCGACTGGTTCGTCGCCCACGGCTACGCGCCACCGCCGCCGGCCTACCGAGCTCGCGCGGCCTGAGCGGATGTCCATCGCGCGGTTCCGCCGCGCCGCCCCGGGGCCCACTGGCTATCCGCTGGTGGGCGTGTTTCCGCGGGCGCGACGCGATCCCCTCGGATTCTTCGTGGAATGCGCACGGCGCCATGGCGACGTGACCTCGATGCGGCTCGGCCGGCACCGGGTCTATCTGCTGAGCCATCCCGATCACGTCAGGCACGTGCTGCAGGACAATGCTCGCGCGTATGCCAAAGGTCCACCCGCCACCCGCGTGCGCGCGCTGTTCGGCGACAGCCTGACCGTGGTCGACGGCGACCGCTGGCGCGAGCGGCGTCGACAGATGCAGCCCGCCTTTCGGCCCGGTCAACACGCCCAGTTCGCGTCCCTCGTCACGGTGGCCACCGGAGAGATGCTCGAGCGCTGGCGGCCACTGGCCGATCGGGGTGAGCCGGTCGACGCGGTGACGGAGATGCGAGGCCTCACCCAGACGATCATCATTCGGGCGTGCTTCGGCGATGTTGCCCCTGCGGAGGTCGAGGCGCTCAGTCACGCGCTGGACGTGGCCGTGAGCCACGTGGACCGTCGGCTCTGGAGTGCGCTCGGCTGGCTCGAAGTTCCCACGCCTGCGACCGCTCGCTATCAGCGCGCCCTCGAGGCGATCGACGCCTTCATCTCTCAAATGGTCAGCGAGGCGCGTCGATCAGCTCTACCGCCGGGTAGTCCGCTCGCCGCGCTGCTAGCCTCCCCTGCCACTGGCGAGCCACTCACGGATTCAGATCTCGGCGACGAGCTGAAGGCCATCCTGGTCGCCGGGCACACGACGACCGCCAGCGCACTCGCCTGGACCTGGTATGTGCTCTTTGCTCACCCCGGGGCGCGGGAACGGCTTGAGGCGGAGTGCGGGGTCCTCCTCGGCGGCCGTGCGCCAGGCATCGAGACGCTTCCAGGCCTCGGCTACACACGGCGGGTGATCGAGGAGGTCCTGCGCCTGTATCCGCCGACCTGGCTCACCGCGCGCATGCCCGTCGAGGACGTCACACTTGGCGGCTATACCATCCCGGCCGGCGCGATCGTGCTGCTATCCCCGTACATCACCCACCGCCATCCTGCGGTCTGGGAAGCGCCCGAGGTGTTCGACCCCGATCGCTTCACGCCCGCTCGAGCGGCTACGCGTCCGACCTTCGCTTACTTCCCCTTCGGCGGCGGCCCGCGCCACTGCATCGGCAGCGCCTTCGCTACCACTGAGATGCAGCTCATCGTCGCCGCCGTGGCCCAGCGCTACCGCCTCACGGGGGTGCCCGGCGTGCCGGTCATTCCGGCCGCGGGCCTCACCCTGCGGCCGAGCCCGGCCGTGCTGTCTCGACTCCATCGACTACGTGCCGAACCCTAGAGGTCGGCGAAGAGGACCGTCACCTGCTCGCGTTCACCTTCCGGGTCGGCAATCCCGTGCTCATCCACGAGACTAGCAACGACGGTCAGCCCTTGACCCCGCCCATCGTCAGGCCGGCGGTCATGCGCCGACGGAACGCGTAGTAGATCGCGACCGGCGGCAATGCGTAAATGATCGCGGTCGCCATCATGTAGTTCCACGGGGACTGATCGCTGCTGATGAACTGGGCGAGCGCCACCGGCACCGTCATGCTCGCCTTCGAGGACAGGAGCAGGAACTGATAGAGGTATTCGTTCCAGGCGAGCAGCAGCGCGTAGGTGCCGACCGCGACCAGGGCCGGCGCCATCAGCGGCAGGTAGATCCGAAGATAGATCTGAGGAGGCGAAGCGCCGTCGATGCGCGCCGACTCGTCGACCTCGATCGGGATGCTCCGGCCGTATTCCTGAAAGACAAAGATCGCGTATGGTGTCGCGAACGCCACCAAGGCCGCGATCACCGACCACGGGTTGTCCGCGAGCCCGTAGTTTTGCATGATCCGGTAGAAGGGAATTGCGAGGAACGACGCCGGAATCACGTAGGTCAACAACGCAGCGTTGCTCACCAGCCAGCCGTAGCGGATGCGCATCCGGCCGATCGCAAAGCTGGTCAGCGAGCCGAACAGTAGCGCGAAGAACGTCACCATCGTGCCGATGTAGAAGCTGTTGGCGAACTGGTGCCAGAAGTGCTCGAGATACCAGTGTCCCTGGGTCAGGACACCCCAGAAGCTTTCGAGCGAGGGGACCGTCGGCCAGATATGGTCGTTAAACACGTCGCCCTCGGGCTCGAGCGAGATCAGCACCATATTGTAAATCGGCGCAAGCGACCACACCACGAGCACCACGGAGAGCACCACCGTCCCCGCATTGTTCAGGTACCGGCGGCGCCGCACGGAACTGTGCGCCCGCGACAACGCACGGGACGACACCCTCGCGTCCGCCGTGATCGTGCTCATATCTGCACCTGCGCGGTGCGGAGCTTGCGCATCAGGACGATCACGAGCGGGATCACCATCGGCAGCGCCGACATCACGGCCGCCACGCCGAGGCGCGGGTTGGCGATCTCGAAAGCGTCGCGGATGCCGAGCGTCGCGAGCACGTGCGTCGAGTTCGCGGGGCCGCCGCCGGACACGAACGTGACGGCGTTGAAGTCGCCGAGCAGGAAAATCGTCGAGAGCAGCGTGCAGATCAGGTAGAGGTTGGCGAGCAGCGGAAAGGTGATGTGGACGAACCCGCGCACCCCGGTCGCGCCGTCGACCCTGGCGGAGTCGCGGATCTCGAGCGGGATGGCCATCCGGCCGGCGAGCAAGATCAGCGTCCAGAACGGCGTCCACTTCCAGATGTGGGAGACGATGACCGCACCCAGGGCCATCCAGCGGTCATTGAGCCAGTACGGTCCTTCGACGTGGAAGAGGGTGTAGAGCGCGTTGTTGAGGAAGCCCCACTCGCCATTCAGCATCCAATGGATCGAGATAAACGTCGAGATCTGCGGCACCGCCCAGGGCAGGACGAAGATCAGGAGCAGCACCTTCATCCACCAGCCCGGGCGCATGAAAAAGCCGGACAGCAGAAGGGCGAGGAACATCTTCACGTTCACGCCGAGCGCGAGGTAGAGGGCGGTGTTGACCACCGTGCTCTGGTAGATCGGGTCGGCGAACAGCTCCCGGTACAGACTGATCTCGCTACCCATCCACAACCCGTAGACCACGGGGTACGCGACAAAGGTGACGAACACCGCGATGTAGGGTACGACGAAGGCGACCGCCCACGCGTACTCGCCGCCCTTCAGGCCGCCGCGGAGGGAGCGCGAGATCGCGGGCCGTCGGCTGACCGGGCGACCAACGTCGACGACTGATGCGCTGTCCATCATTCGCCCATCGCTCTCACGCGACCTTGTACTTCGCGAAGATCTCCTCGATCCGCTTGAACGCCTTGTCGATCGCCCCTTCCGGCTTCACCCCCTCCTTCGCCACGTCGATCATCGCCAGGCTCCACACGTGCTGGGAGCGGACTTCCGCCATCGCCAAGTTGAACACGTAGTAGTCTGACCTGGTCGGGCCCAGCAGACCCTGCTGGATGTAGCCTCGCAGATGCGGGTCCTTCGGGTTCTGCCAGAACGGGCTCTTGGCGAGCGACGGCATGACCGGCAGCCAGCGGCCCAGACCCAGCTCGACGAACTCGCCGACAACCTTCGGCTGGATGAAGTACGTGAGGAACTCCTTCGCCACCGTGACGTTCTTGGCCCCCTTCGGGATGAGCCCCTGGGTGACGCCGACGATGCTCGGCACGGGCTTGCCCGCATTGTCGTTCGGGTAGCCGATGCCATGGGTCACCATATCTTTGTAGTACCACTCAGGGTGTTTCTCTTTGACCGCGACCTCGGTCGACAGCGTCCCGTCGACATCCATCACCATGAGCTTCGCGTGGAAGGCGTTGTTGTCGTCGGCGTCGTTCCAGTTGATCGCGCTCGGCGGCACATAACCGTCCCGGTAGGCGCCGCCGAGGTAGGCTGTCGCCTTGATCGCCGCCTGCCTGACCTTCGGATCGTCGAGATGCAGCTTGCCGTCCTTGGTGACGATATCTTGACCGCCATAGGCAATGAGAAACGCGCTGAAGAGGTTGTAGGGGTCGACCCCGTTGGCCGTCACCTGGAAGCCCAGGCCGTACACCTTGCGCTCGCCCTGCTTGCGTAGGTTGTCCTGCACCTTCTTGAAGAAGTCAAAATACGCGTCCCACGTCTTCGGGATGTCCTCGAGCCTGAGGCCAGCCTTCTCCACCAGGGGTCGCCAGATATGGCAGGGAGCGACCGCGGCCCTCAGCGGCACGCCGTAGAAGCTGCGTTTCTTGGTGACGCTGTTGTAGGCCTGAGCGGACTCCAGCGCGGTCTCGCTGAACTGGGCCCGTTGGGTGTCCACGACGTCGCTGACGTCGACGAACTTGTCTTGCCAGGCGTACAGCTGCAGGAGCTCGTTCGGGTTTGAATCCACCATATCGGGAACGACGCCGCTGGTGATGGCCGAGATGATCTTCTGGCGTTCCGGCGCAAAGGGGATGATGCTCAGCTCGATCTTGTTGCCGCTCGCCTTCTCGTAGTCGGCGACGGCCTTGCGCAACGCGACGTCCTCGTCCTGGACGAACCCCTGCGCGAACCATACGGTCGCGGTGGTCGCCGCCGCCTTCGCGATGTGGGGGGCCCCGAAGACGCGAGTCGCGCCGAGAGCCACGGATCCACGGAGCACCGAGCGCCTGGTGAGATAGGCCATTGCTGTCTCCTCTCCTGCTTGGCGGCTCGCGTACGCCCAACCTTTAGTATGGCCGCTAGTATGGCCGCGG
>Ga0210404_10001419_pt1 | contig 10297 bp, 11 predicted proteins | sample IncBWH28MmetaG_FD_155455 | JGI IMG/M metagenome (GOLD analysis project Ga0210404, IMG submission 155455) | Forest soil microbial communities from Barre Woods Harvard Forest LTER site, Petersham, Massachusetts, United States - Inc-BW-H-28-M | ecosystem: Environmental > Terrestrial > Soil >... | reverse complement strand
CCGATCCACTATGTGCAGACGATTACCTTCGTGACAAGCATTTCCCTGATTCGCTGCTTCCATCCTCCAAGCTCTCGGTTTCACCCCGTCCCCTTTTCTGTGTCCCATCAGATATCCCCAGAAATATGCAAATCACCTCCCAGCAACACCCCCGTAATCTAATTCGTTCGACACTTTTGGCATGCTTACAACCGCCGTCCTGGTTCATGACTGCGAAAACCCCCTTGCCGCAACTACTCATTTTCGCGTCGGCCTGGCGGAAACCCTGCAAGATCTCATCGAATGCCAGCGCCTGCGCTACATGGTCTTCAATTGCGAACTAGGCGAAGGGTTAGACAGCTCGAAGTCCACCGGACTCGATCGCGACCACTTCGATTTTATCTGCGACCACCTCATGGTCCGTGACGCGGCAACAGGAAAGCTCGTGGGCACCTACCGCATGCAAAGCGGCTATCGCGCTAAAGGCAATCTCGGCTATTACGGTGACGGCCTTTTTGACTTCACCCCGTTCGAACCGCTCCGTAGTGAAGTGCTAGAACTCGGCCGCGCCTGCGTGCGCCAGGAATACCGCAATACTTCTGTTCTCCACATGCTCTGGAAAGGCATCGCAAAGTACGCCATGAGTTGCGGCGCGCGATACCTGATTGGCTGCAGTTCCATTTCGTCTCAGGATGAAAAGGAAGGAATGGCGCTTTACGAAACCCTCAAGGAAAAATACATTGTGGCGCCTTCGCTAAGAACACTGCCGAAGCCGGGACACCAATGTAAGCTCAGCGTCACTCCTGTTGCGCCCCCTCAACCGCCCCGGCTTTTTCGCGCCTATCTCGATATTTCCGCTCGCTTGTGCGGCCCGCCAGCGATCGACCGCGAATTCAAAACCATCGACTTCCTGACGCTGGTTGATTTGCACCACATCCCGGATCGTGTTCGAACGCGATTCTTCTAGCTGCAAACTATCTCCAACACCGGGCATCAGACGATCGGCGGACGCCGCTTGCCGATATTCGTCGCTTGTTCAAACGCGTATGCCAATTGCAAAACGCCCCAGTCGTCGTGATGGCGCCCCACGATCTGAATCCCGATCGGCAGTCCGCTCGCGGAAAACGCGCAAGGCACGGACATCGCAGGATTTCCAGCGGTCGAGATGTAGTACGCGGATTTCATCCACGCAATGTAGTTTTCCATTCTTACGCCGGCAATTTCTGTCGGATAGTGCTGGTTCACGTCGAAAGGAAGCACCTGATTTACAGGCAGAAGAAAGAAATCGTACTCTCCCTGGAAGCCGCACATGCGCTCATATAACGCCGTGCGTTTGGCCTCGATGCGCGACAGATAAGGTCCGGTGAGCTTGCGCCCCTCTTCGACGTGCCAATGGACGTACTCATTGAGCTGGTCGCCATGCGTGGCGAGTATGTCGCCGAAGGCAAGTTCCGTCGACCAATGGCGCCACGCCACGAAACATTCGTTGGCATCGCGAAAATCCGGCTCCGCGTCCACGACGACGCATCCCAGCGATTCGAAGACTTTGCGCTGTGCCTGCACTGCGCTCTTGACCTCTGGTTCCCACGGCAATCCCATGTCTTTGAACATGGCCACGCGCACGCCTTTGAAACTGCGCTCGCCAAGCGGCTGCGCGAACTGTCCGCCAGGCTGATCAATGGAAATCGGCGAGTGCGGATCGAATCCCGCGAGCACGCTCAAAAAAAAGGCGCAGTCGGAAACGTTCCGCGCGACGGGGCCGGGAACCGAAAGCGTGAACCAGCCTAAATGAGAAGGCACGTTGGGTACGCGTCCCGGCGAGGACCGTATTCCCACAATATTGCAGAAATTCGGCGGATTGCGAAGCGAACCGCCCATATCGCTGCCATCGGCAAGCGGCACCATCCCGCACGCGATCGCCACGCTGCCCCCGCCAGTGCTGCCTCCGCATGTCTTGGTCAGATCGTAAGGATTGCGCGTCGCACCAAATACCGGATTGAACGTTTGCGAGCCCAATCCAAATTCCGGCACATTGGTTTTTCCAATCACAATGGCGCCGGCTTCTTTTTCCCGCTTCACCACTCGGCAATCAAAGTCCGGAAGATAATCGCGATGAAGAGGTGAGCCAAACGTCGTGCGGATTCCTTTCGTTTCGTGCAGGTCTTTGACCCCCACCGGCATTCCGTGAAGTGGCCCAAGCCAGTTCCCTTTTGCAAGAGCTTCGTCGGCAGCCGCGGCTTGCGCCATCAACTGGTCTTCGGCAACCAGCGTGACTATGGCATTCACCTTGGAATTCATGCGACGGATCTGTTTCAAATGCGCTTGCATGACCTCGCGCGCCGAAAGTTTTTTCTCGTGGATAAGATCGGCCATCTGCCGCGCAGGCAGGAAGCAAATATCTGATTCTGACGGCATGGGTGAATCCTCGATGGCGTGGCCCGGCCGCGGATCCGTCTCGTCTGGGCCAGGATTCGCCGCGGCTGAAAGATGCGGGCCGACGGCCGCGGAAACTGCGGCGCTGGTGCCGAGCTTCAAGGCTTCGCGCCGACTGATTTTTTCGGGCATTGGCAAGCTTTATAGCCCAGACGCTAGCCAGCCGCTAGCATTTCTTTGGCCAGTGAAAGCGCTTGCTCCGCGCTCGTACCGTTGTGCAATCGGCCCCGCGCGAAGTCGCGTGTCCCACCGCCCTTGCCGCCGACCTTTTCGAGCACCAATTTGAGGAGTGCGTTCATATCTTTGCCGGCGGATGGATGCTGGGCAAAGAGCAGATGTCCATCGTCTTTTGTAGCGAGGAACGCAATTGTTTTCTCGGACCTGGCTAGTTCGGTGCCGAAGAAGCCCAGGTAGTCCGCTGGAACGTCTTCGAAAACGCGTGAGACGATGCGGACTTCCTGCGTCGCGGACGCAGCTTGCAGCGCCAGCGTCGCTTCCGCCTTCGCCAATCGCTCCAGCACCGCTCGATAATTCTTGAAGTTTGTATCCCGCTCCGCGAGCGCGCGCGTGGCCGCCGAGACCACTTCCTCCGGCGCGCAGCTCAACTTCTCCGCCGCCTGCCCCAGCCGTTGAAAATCCCGCCGCGCGACGCGTTCCGCGCGGCCACCGCACACAAACTCCACACGCCAATCCTGGCGAACCTTCGTGCAGCGCCGCACCAAAATCAATCCGATCTGCCCGGTGCGTTTGACGTGCGTGCCACCGCAAGGCTGCAAATCGGCACCTTCAATCTCGATCGCGCGAAGAATACCTTCGCGTTCCACTTCCTTTCGAACACCCAGTCGCGCCAGTTGGTCCGCCGTGCCATACCGAACATTGACCGGTCGATCTTCGAAAATCACCTGGTTCGCCGCGCGCTCCGCACCTTCCAGAAACGCGTCTGAAGGTTCGATCCCCCGCAAATCAATCGTGCAAATCTCAGCTCCCAGGTGAAACGAAACGGTTGGCAGCCCAAAGCGTTCCTGAAACATGGCGGAGAGCAAATGCTGCCCCGTGTGCTGTTGCATGTGGTCGAAGCGTCGCGGCCAGTGGATGCAGCCATTCACATCCGGGCTGCCGGGGCGGCGATCAACGAGGTGAAGAATCTCGTCGCCTTCGTCGCGCACATCGAGGACGTTGGCATCCTCAATCTTCCCCAAGTCGTTTGGCTGGCCTCCCGACGTCGGATAGAACGCCGTGCGATCCAGAATCAGTCCCCAAACCGTTCCCGTGATCCCCGCGCTCAGGTCCGGCGGCAGCACTTCGCAATGCAAAACCCGCGCGGTAAATTCTTTTTCGAAGGCATCGTCGTAATAAAGCCTGCGCGTGGTCATGGCACTACGCTGGCCCCGCGGACTGCAAGGCGCGCTGCCACGCTTCCGCGTATTTGTACCCGGTGCCGGTATTGAACAGCACCACGCGTTCCTCCGGCTTGATCCAACCAGACGCCGCCAGCTTCCGCGCAGCGATCACCGTCGCGGCCCCCTCCGGCGCCGCGAAAATCCCTTCGAGCGATGCCAGTTCCCTTCCCGCGTGGAGCATTTCTTCGTCAGTAACGGTGAGCGCAGTTCCTTTCGTTTGGCGAAGCATGCTTAAAATCAGCAAATCGCCAAGCGGTCCAGGAACGCGCAACCCGGAAGCGATCGTCGCAGCGTTCTGGAAAAACTGTGCCGCACTCTGATGCGCCTCCCAAGCCTTAACAATCGGCGCGCATCCTTCCGCCTGCACCGCCACCATGCGCGGTCTCTCGGACCCAATCCAGCCCATCTCCTGCATCTCGTCAAACGCTTTGCACATCCCGATCAACCCAACGCCTCCGCCCGTAGGATAAAGAATCACGTCCGGCAGTTTTCCTCCAAACTGCTCCCACAATTCGTACCCCATGGTCTTCTTGCCTTCGATGCGGTAAGGCTCCTTGAGGGTAGAAACGTCGTACCATCCCTCGCGATCCTTCCGCTCCGCCACGTACTTCCCGCAATCCGAAATCAATCCATCCAGCTTGACGACCGTCGCGCCAAACGCCTGGCACTCCATCATGTTGGCCACCGGCGTGTCCGCCGGCATCACAATCACCGACGGCAGCCCAGCCGCCGCAGCGTAAGCTGCAAGCGCGCCACCGGCGTTGCCCGCCGTAGGAGCCGCCAGCGCCTTTGCCCCAAGCTGCTTGGCCCGCGTAACAGCCGCCGTCATCCCGCGAGCCTTGAACGACCCCGTAGGATTCAATCCTTCATCTTTAACGTAAAGCCGCTGCAATCCCATGGTCTTGCCGAGCCGCTCGGCATGCACCAGCGCAGTCATTCCCTCACCCAGCGAAACAGGCGGGTCGTTAGGCAGCACTTCGGCATACCGCCAAAGCGTCCGCGGACGCGTTTTCAAGTTTTCTAGCGTGAGCGTAGCCGCAGCCCGCCGCAAGTCGTACCGCGCCAGCAACGGCTTTCCGCACGTGCAAAGATGCTGCTCCACCGACGCGTCATACTTCTTCCCGCAAGCCGAGCATTCCAACGCAAGCACATTCGTAGTCTTAGCCATATCCATGAAAGTCTAGCACACGCCTTTTTGCCCCAATGACTTCGTGGCCGCTGCCCTTCAGGCTCTCCTCTCTTGTGCTCGGGCCAATATGGCGCCGAGACGCGTATGAGACCCACGCGACGCATGCACCGCGGCCAGATAAAATCAGTGCCTCTGGCTGTATCGCTCTCTTGCGAATCGAGGCCCCCATGGAACCTGAGCTCACTCACACAATCGCGCTGCTTTCTCGCACTCCCGCCGCTCTCAATGCTCTCTTGCGTGATTTGCCCGAAACGTGGACGTTCCGCAACGAAGGCACTGACAGTTGGACCGTTTTCGATGTCGTCGCCCATCTCATCTACGGCGAACGCACCGATTGGATTCCGCGGACAAAAATAATTCTCGAATTTGGCGAGACTCGGACGTTCGAGCCTTTTGATCGGCGAGGACATCTTCAGGAGAGCCAAGGTAAGTCACTCGCGCAGTTACTGGACGAATTTGCCCGCGCCCGTTCAGAAAGCCTCGACCAACTGCGCGCATTGAATCTGCGGCAAGAGGACCTCAAGCGCCGTGGACGCCATCCCGCCTTCGGCCCAGTGACCCTGTCACAGCACTTGGCAACTTGGGCCGCTCATGATCTAACTCATCTCCACCAGATCTCAAGGATCCTTGCTCATCAATACCGGGACGCCGTGGGCCCCTGGAGCGCATACCTCGGCGTGCTCCAATGCGCCGGCCACAGCGCCCCTTAAAAATCCCCCGTTTCAGCCATCCGTGCAGCGCGTTTGCGCTTGTTGAGGCCGTTGCGCTTTGTGAAATGGAGCATGGCGTGCCGCAGGAGCCAATTTGCTTTGGTCTGATAACCGCGCCCATCGGCTTTGAGCCAGTCGATGATGTCGGAATCCAAGCGCATGGTGACTGGCTTTTTTATAGGCCGATAGAACTTGCCGATTTCCGCGCCGCTCCAGTCGAGAACGGGGGGAGCATCGGAGAAATCAATGTCGCGGTCTCTTTTTGCGGCGATGGCGCGGATGTCGCGCTTCTGCTCCTTTGTGAGCTTTCTCATAGGCCCTCCTTTCGTGGGATTCCGCGGCGCGGGCCGAGATGATACGAATGACTTCCTCGTTGTGGTTTTCATAAAACGTATGGACGACCAGCAGGATCGCTCCCGGTCCTATCGCACCGACGGTTATCCAGCGCTCCTCATCGTCTGAGTTGTCGTCTCGTCGCGTAACCGCGCAGGGATCATCGAAAACGAGAACGGCAGTCTCAAAGCGAACGTCGTGTTTGCGCAGGTTCTGGTGGTTCTTGTTCTCGTCCCACGTAAATCGCATGCCACGCGAGAGAATACAGCATAACGGTCATAACCAGCGATGTCAATACAATTGTACGTACACGGAGGAACCCGCCCTAGATCGGACCTCGGATTATCTTTGTCGGCATTGGTCGCTTCGAGAAGGAATGATGTACCGCGCAGTGAAGCCTGTCTGTTTTTAGCCAATCCTCGAAGCCTGCATCTTGCTCCATCAGCGCAACCCATTCGCTTCCTACCTCAAGTTTGTGCGGGATCTGCGGTCCTCGGTAATCGTTCAGTATCGCGTGAATTTCCTTGGCCCGTTTCTTAAGATGGAGCTTGTAGAGAAGTCGCTTCCACCCGGGAATCATCTTGAAGAAATCCACATTGGTAAGGGTGGTTGGTGCGGTGCCGATGTTCTGTACGGCGATTTTGAGAAACCTTGGATTCCCCGGCGGGGGTGGCATCTGTACCATGTTGGCGTAGGCTCTCACTATCAACTTTGGGCGATTAGCCGTGATCTTGGTGTAGATGTTCCAGATCAGACTGGCTATGCCCGTCGTTGCACCAATCCATGCAACAAGCTCGGTGGTCTTCATGGGACGAATTATACTGGTGGAAACCGACTACGATGAGCGATTTGCGAAAGTGTTCAAGAACGCGGTGAGCCTATGTGGTGGAAAAACATCGGCATCCTGATTCTGGATAGGTTGGGGTTACAGGTGACGAAGAAACCAAAGGTAAATCTGAATTGCTCGGTCGCTCGTTGCAGGACGAAGGCACCGCATCTCAACGATCCAATCGTTGCGGGTCTCGTCCACAACTTTTCCGACTTGGCGAAGGTCGCACATCGGACATGCGCGTGCATAGCCGAGCTTGGGAAGTCTATGGCCGACGACATAGCAGCTGGACGCCACTTCGCACTTATCACCCGCACCCGACAACAGGAAGAGCTATACATCCGTGCGCTGTACGCCATGTTTATCGCCGATCCCGGCGAAGTGGCGCACATTATGTCGGACGCAACACCGAACAGCTTTAGCGAGATGTATCGAAAAGTGAACCAGTTGATCTTCGACGGGAAAGGACTACTGGAAGTAAAACAGCCCGGTCTTACATCCGGCACGTTCACGGCGATGGGCACAATCAACAGTGGGGCCCACGCTTCCTTCTCGACGATGCTGATGGTGATCGGGTTCGCCAAGAATCCCGAGTATTTCAAGGCATTCACAAATGGTGAATACTTCGACCACATCTCGATCTACTGTAGCTATCTCGATTACGTCGGGAAGCTTTTCGCGGCGGGCAAAGGCAAAGCTGCGGTCGTAGCTGAACTGACCGAATTGCACCTTCCCAAGAATCTCGCGGAGTCGATGGCGAAGGCGGCAGCTATTCGGGAGAAGAAGAAAAATGAAGCGGAACAAGCCGGGAAATGAGTCAGGAAACTCAGGGACAGACGGAGCGTTTTCTCGAATTGTTTGAAAAGTCTCGTTTTGCTCATAATGATTGGAGATTTTTAGAATGAGTTTCCCCAGTTTCCGCAAACAAGAATTAGTCCGCAGAGGGGGACCCGATGAAGCGCACGTGGACGATCATAGGGGTAGGCGACGTGCCGGGCAGCTTCCAATGGTACCAGGCGCTGTTCGGTCAGCCGGCTACCCCACCTGCCCATGATTACTTTGGGCAAATCCTCGATTCCGATGGAACGGTTTTGCTGTGCCTCCACGCGTGGGGCGCCCACGAGCATCCCTCCTTGATGAGCCCCGATCTCGGGACACCCGGCAACGGGCTCCTGTTGTTCTTCCGTGTCGATGATTTCGACCTGGCCCTTCAAAGGGCACGCTCTCTCGTCACCCGGCTCGAAGAGGAGCCACACGTAAATCCGAACACGCAAACCAAGGAGTTCTCGCTTCGAGATCCGGACGGATATTACGTTACGATCAGTGCGCTCTCTGCGGCCTGACAAGGCGCTACAGCTGCCGAGCGCTGGCCGGGTGGCGCTTGGAATTTAGCAGAAGTATTTGTGTAGCACGACGATTGTCCGGCGTTTTTTGAAAGAGGTAATCTGCAATTTTTCCAGGTCGCTCTCTGCCGCGGTGGTCCGGCGAACTGTTTTTTGACGACCTACGCCCGCCGCCGCTTCCCTTCCATCGCTTCACGCAGGAGCTTGTTGATCCTGGTCTGGTATCCGCTTCCCTGCCGCTTCAGCCAGTCCAACACATCCGCATCCACACGAATCGTCACCGGCTTCTTGATGGGCCGGTAAAACTTCCCCACCACGGCACCTCTCCAATCCCGCACTTCTGGTGCATCCGACAAATCGATCTTGTCGTCGGGCATCCGCGCCAGCGCTGCAAGTTCCTTTGCCACTTTCCTAGAGACCTTCCTCATAGGCCTTCCTTTCCCGCGGCGTCGCCTTCCGCGCCGAGATGATCCGCACATATTCCTCTCCGCCCTCTTCACGATTGGTATGAACTACCAGAAGCACCACAACTCCAGCGGACAGTCCAACCGTCCTCCACCGCTCCTCCCCCTCTTCCGTATGGTCCTGCACACCGATGGCATGGGGATCCTCGAATACCAGCGTTGCCGCTTCGAAGCTCACGCCGTGTTTTGCTCGATTCCCTCGATTCTTCCTCTCGTCCCACTCGAAGTTCATCGCTGTACCTATCTTCTTGTACATACTATACCATACGTACAAGCAAGCACAATAGACCTGGCGGCGCGTATTCCCTAACTCGGCGGGTGGATCCCAACTGACTCGCAACCACGCTTGAGGCTGGCCTGCCTTTTCGCGCTTGCTTCTTGAAAAGGTGGGCTACCCTTCGCCCGCAGTTGCCAGCCTCTTTGTTTTGATGAATTTGACGCGCGCCCCATTCCGGACTCTCCCCTTCTCCATTTCTATTTTCGAGTTTCAATTTTCCAATTTCTGCTCCCTCCACTAACAACTAAGAACTAAAAACGGAAGACTCCCCCACTCTGCTAACCCCTGCCCCGCCAACCACTTCCAAATTTCCCTCAACTTTTAATTGACAAGTACTATACTCTTCTGATATCATGTGTCGTGAGTTTTTGACTCCATCCTCGCTCATCCAGCCTGCTCGGTACTACCTCCCCTGCTGCTGAAACTCCTGTATTTTCTGTAACTCCTTTACTTCCTTCCAGTTCCGCACTCTTTTCCGCGATGGCGCCAACCCATCCCTATTCTTTTCATGAACTTACACACTCTTTCCATCCGCATGGGGGGGTGGGGGGTACTGTTTCCGTGTTTCGGCCTGTCTCACTTGGTTGGAAACACCCCGCAGTGTGCCACTTCTGTCTCTCTTTCCACGCTCTTATCGCTCTTCGGTCCAAGAGTGTTTCACATCTCCTCTGCTATCAACCACTTCCGCACTCTTTCTCAAGACTGCCGGGGTGTATGTCCCCATGCCAAAAAAAAGAGAGCCTCATGAACGCAGTGACCCCGGCACCCGACTCCTTCGCTATAATAGAAAGATGGCCGTGCGACTGATTGCGCTCGATATAGACGGAACGCTGCTGGACAGCCGCTGGCACCTGCCGGAAGCCAACCGCGCCGCAATTGCCGAAGCTGCCCGCCGCGGTATCGAGGTGGCCCTGGTTACTGGCCGCCGCTACGATTTCGCCATGCCGGTCGCCCACCAATTGGGTTCCCCGCTCACAATGATTGTGAATAACGGCGCGCTGATCCGTTCCAAAGAGGGCCGCACCCACCTCCGGCACCTTTTGCCGCGGCAAACGGCGGAGCGCGTCCTGCATCTCACCCGTCCCTGGCGCGAGGGCGCGGCGGTGATTTTTGACCGCACGCGCGACAATCAACTAATGCTCGAAGTGCTTGACCCGGACGATTCCCTGCGCTACGCCTATTACTCGCGCAACAAAGAATTCATCGGCATCGCCAATCCTCTCGAGACCTGCTTGACGGAAGACCCCATTCAGGTGATGCTTTCGGGGAAAGTCGCTCCGATGCGCGAGGCGGAGCAAGCCCTGCGAACCGCGCCCTTCGCGGACGAATTCCGGCTCGCG
>Ga0210404_10001418_pt1 | contig 10300 bp, 8 predicted proteins | sample IncBWH28MmetaG_FD_155455 | JGI IMG/M metagenome (GOLD analysis project Ga0210404, IMG submission 155455) | Forest soil microbial communities from Barre Woods Harvard Forest LTER site, Petersham, Massachusetts, United States - Inc-BW-H-28-M | ecosystem: Environmental > Terrestrial > Soil >... | reverse complement strand
GTTGACTAGCGGGCCTTATCGTTACAAGACGCGTCCCTGGGAGATGGAGCATGTGGGCACTATATGCACGCATTGCTCGAACGGGTGCAAGACCACGCTGAGCGTGCGCAATCATGAGATTTTGCGTTCGAACAACCGCGACTTGAGCGGGATCAACAAGGATTTCCTGTGCGTGAAGGGGCGGTTTGGATTTGATTTTACAAAGCACGCGGAGCGCATCCGGCAACCGCTGATGCGCAAAGGCGACAAGCTTTTTCCTGTGTCTTGGGAAGAGGCGGCGCAAGCGGCGGCGGCGAAGCTCAAAGCGGCATACGACGCGGGCGGCAAGGATGCTATCGGGTTCATTGGTTCGAATCGCACTTCGAATGAAGAGAATTATTTGCTGCAGCGGATGGCGCGCGCGACGTTTGGGACGAATAACATTGACCATCACCGCACGGCGGACTACACCGGGTTGATCACGGCGCTGGGGGATGGCGCTGCGGATTCGCTGCTCACTATGGAGCAGCTGTATCAATCGAAGGCCGTGCTGCTGATCGGGAATGACCCGACGAGCCAGAATCCGCTGGTGGCGTGGCAGATTCGCAGCGGAATCCGGCATTTCAACACCAAACTATTCGTGATCAATGCGAATGAAATCAAGCTGAAGCGCAAAGCGAAGCAGTTTGTGAAGGTGGCGGCCGGGCAGGAAGTTGCGGCGCTGAAATGGCTGGCGCATGAGGAAGGACAGCTTGCCTCGACATTGGTCGAACAACTTGTGCAACTGAAGGCGACGCTGGAGGCGGAAACGGATGTGGCCATTGTTTTTGGCGCGGGGATTTCCGGCGCGGCCATTGCGACGCTTACCGCTTTCGGCTCGAAACTTCCGGGCAAGACGCGGTATATGGCACTGGGCGATTACGCGAATTCGCGCGGCGCGGCTGACATGGGCGTGCTGCCGGACCGGTTGCCCGGTTACGCGTACGTGGACAATGCCAGGGCGCGCGAAGCTTTCGAAAAGCTCTGGGGCGGCGTGATTCCTTCGAAACCCGGCCAGAACGCGCCACAGATGATTGAAGCGGCGCAAGCCGGCAAGTTGAAAGCTCTTTACGTTGTGGGCGCCAATCCGCTGGCGCATTTCGGCACGCTCGGTTATGGGCGCGGGAAACTCGACTTGCTGATCGTTCATGAGATGTTTCTGACGGAGACGGCGAAGGTGGCGGACATTGTTTTTCCCGCGGCTTCGGCTTATGAGAAAGACGGGACAGTCACCAACACTTCGGGCGAGATTCAATTGCTGCACAAGGGCGCGGAGGTGATGGGGCCGAGGAGCGATTTCGATCTTTTGCGCATCCTCTCGCATCAACTGGAAAAACTGGGGCTGGGGAAGGCGTTTCATTACAAGGCGCCCGCGGCGGTGTTCGACGAGATTCGCAGGGCGGTGGCGGGCTATGACATCCAGCCTGCGGGATTGTTCACCGGGGGCGCGGAAGCGACGCGCGTACAAGCCGCAAGGAATGGCCATGCTCCGTACGACGTTCCCACCGGGCTGATTCGCTCTGCGAAAGATACGCTGTTCACCAGCGGCACGCTCGGCCGCTGGTGCACGATGATGGAATCCTTACCGGAGGCGGACATCGAGCCGTGAATTCTTTTTTAGCCGCCAACGCCGAGCTGCTGATCACGATCGTAAAGATCGCGCTGCTGCTTTTCGTCGTGCTGACGGTGAACGCCTACCTAACGTGGTTTGAGCGTAAAGTCGTGGCGCACATGCAATCGCGATGGGGACCGCACCGCGTCGGCCCGCATGGATTGCTGCAGCCGCTGGCGGATGGCGTGAAGTTCCTTTTCAAGGAAGACCCCACTCCGGCGGGCGTGGACAAATTTGTCTATTTTCTTGCGCCGCTGCTGGCTTTGGCTCTGGCGCTGACTTCGATCGCGCTGATCCCGTTTGGGCCGGACCCGATTCGCTTTTTCGGTCACGATATTTACCTGGGAATCGCGCCGCCCGATGTCAACATCGGGATATTGGCGCTGTTTGCAGTCACGGCGCTTGGAGTTTATGGCGTCGCGCTGGCGGGATGGTCATCGAACAGCAAGTATCCGCTGCTCGGCGGGCTGCGTAGCTCAGCGCAGATGATCAGTTACGAATTGGCGCTCACGATGTCCGTGGTCGGCGTCTTGCTCATGGCGGGCAGCTTTAATTTGAAAAAGATTATCGAAGCGCAAGCGCACCATCCGGAGTGGGGCATCCTTGGGTGGAACGTTTGGCCGCAGATACTGGGCTTTTTTTGTTTTTTTGTTGCGGCGATTGCGGAAACAAATCGCGTGCCGTTCGATCTCCCCGAAGCAGAGTCTGAGCTGGTGGCTGGCTTCCACACAGAATACGCCAGTTTCAAGTTCGCGATGTTTTTCATCGCGGAGTACACCAGCATGATCACGGTTTCGTGCCTGTGCTCGATCATGTTTTTTGGCGGATGGCTTTCTCCCTTCCCTGCTTCGTGGACGTTCACTCATTATCTGCCTTCGGCAATTCTCATCCCGTTCGGACTGTGGGTCATCTGGGACGGGATCCGCTACGAGACGATTTTTGGGCGAATCATCCTGCCGGGCGTGGGGACGGTGATTGCCGCGTTGGGCGCGGTGTTTGTGGTTTTGCCTGGCGTGAACGAGTTCATCCAGGGGCCGTTCTGGCTGGTGTCCAAGATCCTTGTTTTTCTTTTCGTGTACGTCTGGATGCGCGGAACGCTGCCGCGTTTCCGGTATGACCAGCTGATGTCGTTCGGCTGGAAATTATTGCTCCCCGTTTCCATCGTGAACGTGATTCTTACGAGCTTCGTCATCCTGGCAAGAATGCAGTGGGGCGGGAAATGACGGCGTCGCTCGTTGTTTTCTTTGTGCTGGCGGCGCTGGCGGTGATTGGCGCGGTCAGCCTGATTTTGCAGAAGCATCCGATTCACAGCGCGTTGTCGTTGATCGTGGTGATGGTGGCGCTGGCGGGCTTGTACCTTCTGATGGGCGCGGAATTCGTGGCCGCGGTGCAGATCATCGTGTATGGCGGGGCGATTATGGTGCTGTTCGTCTTCGTCATTATGCTGCTGAACGCGGGCGTGGAAGAGCACACCAGCATTTCGAAGATGGCGGGAGCGCCGGGGCTGCTGTTGGTTGTGGCGCTGGCGGGTTTTGTGGCCGCGACGATTGCGAGGTCCGCGGAAAGCGTGCAAACCGCTTCGCAAAGCGGCGTGATGTCTTCGACGAAAGACATTTCGAACATGATTTTCAAGGATTTCGTTTATCCATTCGAATTGACGTCGTTCCTGATCCTGGTGGCGATACTGGGCGCAACGGTGCTGGCGCAGCGGGAGAAGAACTGAGATGGTCCCAACGAATTATTACGTGATTCTGAGCGCGATTTTGTTCGGGCTCGGCGTGTTTGCGTTCATTTTCAAGCGCAACATCATCACGATTTTCATGTCTATCGAGCTGATGCTAAATGCAGTGAATCTGGCGTTTGTGGCCTTCAGCCAGGCACTGGGAAAACTGGATGGCCAGGTCTTTGTGTTGTTCGTGATTGTTGTCGCCGCGGCGGAAGCGGCGGTGGGCCTGGGAATCATTATCTTGATTGCGCGCAACCGCCAGACGCTCAACGTCGAACGCGTGGATTTGCTCAAACTTTAAATGCCGACTCATCCGATCCTCGAATATCTTTGGATTATTCCGCTGCTGCCGCTGCTGGGCTCGGCGACGAATGGGTTTTTTGGCGCGAAGTGGCCGAACAAATACGTCAACATTGTGGCCATCGGCTCGACTGGGTTGTCGTTTTTGCTCGCGCTTGAAGCGGTGCGGGAATTTTTTGATTCCGGCCAAGTGCTATTGCGCAGGGAATTCTTCACCTGGATTGCCGCTGGGAATTTCCGTGCCGGCTTTGATTTGCAGATGGACCAGCTTACCGTCGTGATGGTGCTGGTGGTAACCGGCGTAGGCTGGCTTATCCATATTTACGCGACTGGCTACATGGCGCATGAGAGCGGGTACTACCGGTTCTTCTCGTATCTGAATCTTTTCATGTTCTTCATGCTCATCCTGGTGCTGGCCGCGAACTACGTGCTGTTGTTTGTCGGCTGGGAGGGTGTGGGGCTATCGAGCTATCTGCTGATTGGATTCTACTTCCTGAAAAAGTCCGCGTCCGACGCAGGGAAGAAAGCGTTCATCGTTAACCGCATCGGCGACTTTGGCTTCATGCTGGGAATGTTTTTGCTGTTCCGGACGTTCCACACGCTGGATTTCACGGCACTGTTTGAAAAGGCGGGCCCTTGGCCGCCGGAAGCAATGGGACAACTCGGAACGTTCACGATTGCGTGCCTGCTGTTATTCATGGGCGCCTGCGGAAAATCCGCGCAACTTCCGCTGTATGTCTGGTTGCCAGACGCGATGGAAGGGCCGACGCCGGTGAGCGCGTTGATTCACGCTGCGACGATGGTGACCGCGGGCGTGTACGTGGTGGCGCGCTCGCACATTTTATTTATGCACGCGCCAACGGCAATGTTGGTAGTGGCGATCGTGGGCTGCGCTACCGCGTTTTTTGCCGCCACGATTGGATTGGTACAAACCGATATCAAACGCGTCCTCGCTTACTCCACGGTGAGCCAGCTCGGTTACATGTTTCTGGCTTGCGGCGTCGGCGCATTTTCCGCGGGCATTTTCCATCTGATGACGCACGCTTTCTTTAAGGCACTGCTATTTCTTGCGGCGGGCAGCGTGATCCATGCCATGGGCGGCGAGCAGGATATGAACCGCATGGGCGGGCTCAGTAAAAAGATTCGGTGGACATATATCACCATGCTCATGGCAACGCTCGCCATTGCAGGTGCACCTGGCTTTTCTGGGTTCTTTAGTAAGGATGCGATTCTCCTTGCGGCGTCTGGCAACTATTTGCTATACGGTTTCGGCTTGCTCACTGCCTTGCTGACATCTTTTTATATGTTCCGCCTCATCTTCCTCACTTTCCACGGTAAGCAGCGCTTCGACGAACATAAGATCCACGTTCATGAGTCGCCTCGAAGCATGCTCGCTCCACTTGTGATTCTCGCAGTTCTTTCTGTGGTCGGCGGGTGGATGGCTGCGCCCGAATTTTGGGGCGGTGAGAATCACTTCGAGAAATTTCTTGAACCAGCCTTTGCGAACGCCTCCGAACACGTCACACAGATTCCGGTGGATCCCTCAACCAGGACGGGCAAGTTTCTTATTGCGTTCGGCGAGGGAATGGGGAGCGCCTTGTTGAAGATTCTTTGGACGTATGCGGCGATAGCGATTGGTGTCGCATTGGTTGGCTTCCTAGTTGCCTATTGGCTGTATCTCAGGAGACCTGAAAAGGCCGACGGGCTGGCCAAGTCCATGGCGCTGGCTTACCGCACGCTGCTGAACAAATATTATGTGGACGAACTTTACGGCGCGGTGGTGGTCAGGCCGCTGGTCTGGATTTCCACGAATGTCCTCTGGAAAGTGGTGGACGTGGCGGGGATTGACGCCACCGTGAATGGCATCGCGGGCGGAACGACGGCCGTCGGCGATGGCGTGCGGCACACGCAGTCCGGTAACACGCGCAGCTACGCTGTATGGGTCGTCGTTGGAGCCCTCGTGATTCTCGCGGTCATCTTTTTCTGGCCGAGCCAAATGAAACCGGTCGTCGGGATGGTGCGCTGATGCTGCCCGGCGGACATCTGCTCTCGGTGCTAATCTTCTTCCCTGCCGTGGGCGCGCTGGCGCTGCTCTTGCTGCGCGGCGACGATCACAAGTACATCCGGTACATTGCGCTGATTGTTTCGCTGGTCGAATTCCTTTTCTCGCTCTGGATGATTCCGAGCGTGAAGGTGGGCGCCGCCGGATACCATCTAGAGGAATTTGCGAAGTGGATCAACCAGCCGCCGATCAATTACCACCTCGGCGTGGATGGGATCACCCTCTTTCTTGTTATTTTGACGACGTTCCTTACGCCAATCTCGGTCCTGGCTTCGTGGAACAGTATTCAGCTTCGCGTGAAAGAGTTTTTCGTCATGCTGCTGATGCTGGAAGTCGGCGTCGTCGGCGTGTTCCTCTCGCTGGATCTTTTCCTGTTCTTCCTTTTCTGGGAAGTGATGCTGATTCCCATGGCGCTGCTGATCGGCATCTGGGGCCACGAGCGGCGCGTGTACGCCGCCGTGAAATTCGTGTTGTACACCATGGCGGGTTCGATCCTGATGCTCGTCGGCATCATCTGGCTGTACAACGCCACGGGAACATTTGACCTGCCGGCGATTCAGACGTTGCTGCACACGCCTGCGTCACAAGGCGGCCTTGAGCTTTCACCATCGACCGAGATGCTTTTGTTCCTGGCCTTCTTCGTCGCGTTCGCTATCAAAGTGCCGCTCTTTCCGTTGCACACCTGGCTGCCGGACGCGCACGTGGAAGCGCCCACAGCCGGCTCCGTTATGCTGGCAGGCGTGCTGCTGAAGATGGGCACGTACGGCATGATTCGCTTCTGCCTGCCACTCTTTCCGGAAGCTTCGCGGCGCGCCGCGGGTTGGGTCGCCGTGCTGGCAATCATCGGCATTATTTACGGCGCGCTGGTGGCGATGGTGCAGCCGAATCTGAAGAAGCTCGTGGCGTATTCGTCGGTAAGCCACCTGGGCTTCGTGGTGCTGGGCATTTTCGCGTTCCACAATATTTCCATGCAGGGCGCGGTGTACCAGATGCTAGCGCACGGAATCTCGACGGGCGCGCTCTTCCTGCTCGTCGGGATGCTGTACGACCGGCGGCACACGTTTGAAATCAGCGAGTACGGCGGGCTTGCAACGCCGATGCCGAAGCTGGCGGCGTTTTTCCTTTTTGTCGCGCTGTCCTCGCTGGGCTTGCCCATGCTGAACGGCTTCGTCGGTGAATATTTGATCCTGCTTGGCACGTATCAGCGCCACTGGGGCTGGGCTTCGTGGGCGGCACTGGGCGTGATTCTCTCTGCGTGTTACCTGCTGTGGTCGTACCAGCGGGTGTTTTTCGGCGAAATCACGAAAGAGAAAAACCGCGCTTTGCCGGATGCTTCGGCGCGCGAGAAGTGGATCCTGGCCACCATGGCGGTGGTCACACTGTGGATGGGCATAGGTTCCGTGTTCATCACGCGCCGCACGGCGGCGGCCGCGCAAAACGTGATTGACCAGGTGGAACCGCAGCGGCCGTATGAGGCCACCGCGCCGTCCGGAGCGACGCCACGGGCAAAGGCTGATTCCGCAAGCGCGGCGAGGGTCAGTTCGAGTGAAAAGCTGGGAGTCCGCTAAATGTTTCCCCGCACCATAGATATCTATCGCGCGCTTCCGGAACTGGTATGGTGCGGATTCGGCGTGCTCGCGATGCTGATGCAGCCGTTCGTGCGCAGCCGGCACTTTTTTACGTTCCTTGCGCTAATCGGCTCCGCGGCGGGAATTGCCGCTTCGGTTGTCGCGGCCATGCATGCGGGCCCGGGTTTTTACGGGCTGATCGAATCTGATTCCTTCAGTTTTTTCTTCCGGCTGCTCGTGGGCACGGTGGCGTTTCTGGTGGTTCTCGCGGCGGGGCCGTACCTTGAGCGCGAACATCTGCCGGTCGCGGAGTTTTATGCGCTCTTGCTTTTTGCCACCGCGGGGATGGGCGTGCTTGCTTCCGCACAGGAACTGCTCACCGCGTTCATCGGGCTGGAGATGAGTTCGATTTCGAGCTACGTTCTGGCGGGATACCGGCGCGATGCGCTGAAGTCCAGCGAATCCGCAATGAAATATTTTCTGCTGGGCTCGTTCGCGACGGCGTTTTTTCTTTACGGGATCGCGCTGGTGTACGGCTCGACGGGCACGACCATGCTGGACAAGATGGCTAATGCCGACACGACGAGCACGCTGCTGAAGCTCGGGCTCTCGATGATTCTGATCGGCCTCGGCTTCAAAGTGGCTGCGGCGCCGTTCCAGATTTGGACGCCGGACGTTTACGAAGGCGCGCCGACGCCGGTCACCGCGCTTTTTTCTGCTGGGCCGAAGGCGGCGGCGTTTGCGCTGCTGCTGCGGATTTTTGCGACGGTTCCGGCGGCTACGCACTTCTGGTTCTGGGCGTTCTGGGTGCTCGCGGTGCTGACGATGTTCGCAGGGAACCTGGGCGCGCTGGTGCAGACCAACGTGAAGCGGCTGCTGGCTTACAGCTCGATCGCGCATGCGGGATACATTCTGGTGGCGTTTGCCGCCGTCACGGCAATGGCGCAGGGCGAGAGCGGCTCGGCCAACGCGGCGCCCGCTTATGCAGCGGTGCTCTTCTACCTGCTCAGCTACGGGCTGGTAAAAGTGGGCGCGTTCACCATCGTTTCGCAGCTTGGCGGCGCGGGCGAAAAAAATCTTTCGCTGGACGATTACGCCGGACTTTCCGAGCGGCAGCCAGTAGTGGCTGCGGCGCTCAGTTTGTACCTGCTGTCGCTGCTCGGACTTCCAGTCACAGCGGGCTTCTTCGGCAAGTTTTACATTTTCAAAGCGGCGGTCAATTCGCATTTGCTGTGGCTGGCCGTGCTGATGGCCATCAACAGCATCATCGGATCGTACTACTACCTGCGTGTCATCGTCGTGATGTACATGCGCGAACCGAGCGCGGAAGCCGCGGCGCTCGTCCCGGTTCACTTCCCGGTTGGTGTCAACGTTGTGCTCGCGATTACTTTTGCCGGTACGATTCTGTTCGGCTTATATCCGAATCCCGTCCTTAACTTTATTCTCCAGCCCAGCCTGTTCGGCCGCTAGACCGCAAGAAATGATGGGTACGCAGTGAGGGACTAGAGCGCGTACGCAGCGAGCGGAAAACGAAACGACCCGGAAGCTTGCGCCTCCGGGCCAGTGGCCCTGAAAATGACTCAACCTAGAACTTGAAGTAGAGGAGGATTCCCAGTACGAAGGTAAAAAGGGAGAGCGTCTCGACGAACACGAGTCCGAGAAGCATCGCAGCGCGGATGTTTCCCGCGGCTCCGGGGTTACGCGCAATGCCCTCACACGCCGCCGAAGCAATGCGGCCCTGGCCGAGCGCACCGCCAAACGCCGCAATGGCCAGGCCGAAGCCGACCGCCAGAGCAAGCGTCGTGGTATTAACGGGAGCCTTCTCCGCCGCTCCACCCTGCGCGAACGCAGATGGCGCGATCGCGAGAATGGCGATGAAAGCAACCAACAGAACTGCAGTTTTTTTCATAACTTCCTCCTCATGAAATTGCCGCCAGGAGGTGGTTCCCGGACACCTTGCAGCCGGGCTCACACTGGACAGCGACTACAAACTCGTGCCGCGTTAGTGCTCTTCCGCCGTAGCCATACCGATGTAAACGGACGGCAAGATTGTGAAGACATACGCCTGAATAATCGAAACAAAGATGTGCAGCCCGATGAAAGCCAACGGCAGAATTGCGGGGAAGACTCCAAGGACAACGCCCAGCACAGGCGTCTTGCTCCATCCCCAGAGCGCAGGCCCCGCGAGCAGGCTGAGAAAAATTGCATAAATCATGTCGCTGGCGAAGATGTTGGCCCAGAGACGGACGGTGAGGGAAAGTAGCCGTGCCGAGGTGCTGATGATTTCCACCGGAAAGAGTAGGATTGCCAAAGCCCATCCGGCGATGCCTTTTGGCGAGCCAGCGAATGTGAGCAGGTAATGGCCGACGCCATGATGCCGAATGCCCTGCCAATTAAAATAGAGAAAGGTAAGGATGGCACAAGCGAACGGCACGCTTACATTTCCAGTTGGCGAGGCGAAGAACGGAAAAACTCCAAGCAGATTGCTCAGGAGCACGAAAATCGAGATCGTTCCAACAAACGAGATGAACTGCGGAGCGTCATGACCTGTGTTTTCTTCGAGGAGATCGCGGATGCCGACGCCCATCGGGTTGGTGAGCAACATCTCGGCGACTTGTTGCGTGGCCCCAGGCTTTTCGACCGACAAGCGTGCACGGAGAAATAGGGCAATCAGCGTTCCGATAAGCAGCACGACCATACCCATTACTACGTGCTGCGAAATGGGTAACTCTTGGCTTTCTGGCGTGATGTGCAGTATGTGAAACAGCCAAAGGGCCAGCGGACCCAGAAGATGATTGACCAGCTTCGTTATACCGAGTACGTGTTCTTCCATTCTCTAGTCCACGGGACGCAGGATTTCCCACACACTGGCCGCAATCGTCGCGGCTGCTAAAGCACACAAACCCACGACCATGCTGCTAACGGGAACGTGCAGATAATTAAAAATAACATAGACCGCGAGGGCGAGCAACCCGTAGCGAAAAATGGCCGTGAAGTACGTCGCGAGAGGAACT
>Ga0210404_10001416_pt1 | contig 10301 bp, 5 predicted proteins | sample IncBWH28MmetaG_FD_155455 | JGI IMG/M metagenome (GOLD analysis project Ga0210404, IMG submission 155455) | Forest soil microbial communities from Barre Woods Harvard Forest LTER site, Petersham, Massachusetts, United States - Inc-BW-H-28-M | ecosystem: Environmental > Terrestrial > Soil >... | reverse complement strand
TCCTCAAGGGCGGCCAGCGAGTGATGATGACCGCGGACCCCACCGATGCGGCGCTTGTAAAGCTGGACGGCAGCGGCGGCGGCCAGCGCATCGACGTCGTTTTCCCCGTGATGCACGGCACCTTTGGCGAAGACGGAACGATTCAGGGCCTGCTCGATTTGGCGGGATTGCCTTTTGTCGGCGCCGGCGTCCTCGGCTCCGCGATCGGCATGGACAAGGACGTCGCCAAACGTTTGCTTCAAATGGCGAAAATCCCGGTCGTACCTTGGATCACCGTCCATCGTCATGACTGGGAGAGCAATCCGGCAGAAATTCAGGGCGCCGTCGAACTGAAATTCGGCTACCCCGTTTTCGTGAAACCTGCCACGCTCGGCTCTTCCGTCGGCATGACCAAAGTCCACTCGCGCGAGGAATTGGCGCCTGCGCTAAATCTAGCCTCCGAGTTCGCCATGAAAATTCTCGTCGAAGAGTGCATCATCGCGCGCGAAATTGAAGTCTCCGTCCTCGGCAACCACAACCCGCAGGCGTCCGTCCCCGGCGAAATCGTCCCGCACCGCGAATTTTACGACTACACCGCAAAGTACTTAGAAGAAGGCACGCAACTCCTGATTCCCGCCGAGCTCAAGCCCGCGCAAGTGCAAAAAATCCAGAAGTACGCCGTCGACGCGTTTCGCGCGCTCGAACTTAGCGGCATGGCCCGCGTCGATTTCTTCCTGGAAAAAGAAGGCGGCAAGATCTTTCTCAACGAAGTGAACACCATCCCCGGCTTCACTTCCATCAGCATGTACCCGAAGCTTTGGGAAGCCAGCGGCATTCCCTTCCGCGAATTGATCGACAAACTAATCGCCCTGGCCTTCGAACAGCACGCCGAAAAAGCCCGCACCAAATACCAAATCGAGCTCCCCGCCGGCTCCGGCGGCGCACTGGATGCGTAGGCAGGCAATGCCTCCATCTCCTTTTACCGACTATGATCCTCACGGCTCCGCTCCTCTCATTCGCGCTTTGGCCGTCTGAGTCGCACCGGGTCTGCCCGGTCGAAGGAGCCATCGCCACTATCCAATCATGTAAACTAAGCAAGAACTGCGCGATTTCACCGGCTCGCGCGAGTAAATTGTTATTAGCTCTGTTTACGGGAGCTAGGCTCGGCCAATTTCCGCTCGCTTGGAATTCGGCCCGCACGACTCAGAACCCGGGCGCCGCGAGGTTCCCCGAAAGGTGGTCATGAAAAAACCGCTCTGGATGCTTGCGGTGATCCTGTGTTTCTCCGTATCCACGCACGGTCAGGACCTCGATGCAAAGCTGCTGGACGCCGCCAAGGGAAGGAACACTGCGGAAGTGCAGAAATTGCTCGGGGACGGTGCGGACGCGAACGCGAAGGATAAGGCTGGATGGACGGCGTTGCTCTGGGCAGCCTATTTCGGCCGCGCCGATACCGTGCGCGCCTTGCTCGAGAAGGGTGCGGATGTGGATGCCCAGGGAAAGGACGGAATGACGGCATTGATGAACGCGGCCACGGCGGATTACCGGGACATCGTGCATTCCTTGCTCGAGAAAGGCGCGAATGTAAATGCTAAGGACAACGATGGATGGACGGCGTTGTTCTGGGCGGCCTTTTCGGGCCGTACCGAAATCGTGCGCGCTTTGCTCGAGAAAGGTGCAAATGTGAATGCAATCGATGATAGCGGAAAAACGGCGTTGATGAGCGCGGCGGTCAGGGGCCATACGGACACCGTGCGCACCTTACTGGAGAAGGGTGCGGATGTGAATGCGAAGAGTAAGGCCGGACGGACGGCCTTGATGAGCGCAGCCGATTTGGGGCAACTGGATACCGTGCGCGTCTTGCTGGAGCAAGGAGCGGATGTCGATGCGAAAGACAGGAAAGGAGCCACGGCCCTTCGCCTGGCGGAAAAGTACAAGTATTCAAGCATTGCTGCTCTGCTTCGGCGCGCTCCGCGGGTCGTCCCCCCGAGAAAAAACGCAGGAAGCACAACAGCGAGCGTGCCAACTGCCCCGCCGGCTGCCACTGGCCCCGCTTCAACTGCGAAACCGCAACCAGCTTCGTCCGCTTCCACGGCCAGCCAGGACCCCAATAAGAAGCTCCTAGACGCGGCCGAGGCCGGGGATACCGCTGAAGTGCAGAGCCTCCTCAGAGAGGGCGCGAACGCGAATGCGAAGGGCGACTATGGAAACACGGCGCTGATGGGTGCAGCGGTAAGGGGCCATACGGAATCCGTGCGCGCCTTGCTGGAGAAGGGCGCCGACGTAAATGCGAAAGGTAACACCGGAAGGACCGCCTTGATGGAGGCGGCGTTAGAGGGCTATACGGATACCGTGCGCACCCTGCTGGAAAAGGGTGCGGATGTAAATGCCAAGGACAACATGGGATGGACCCCCTTGTTCTGGGCGGCCTTTTCGCGCCGTACGGATACCGTGCGCGCCTTGGTGGAGAAAGGCGCGGACGTGAATGCCAAGAATAAGTATGACGATACGGCGTTGATTCATGCGGCATATGCGGGCGACACGGACACTGTGGCCGTGCTCCTGGAAAAGGGCGCCGATGTGAACGCCAAGGATGACATGGGAAGGACCGCGCTGATCGAAGCAGCCCGTCAGGGCCGCACGGAAACGGTGCGCGCCCTGATGGAGGCTGGAGCGGATGTCACTACGAGAGATAAGGAGGGAGAGACGGCCCTCTCCAAAGCGGAAAAACACAACTATTCCGATGTTATTGCCTTGCTCAAAAACCCTGCAGGAATCTTGCAGAGCAAGAAATTGAGAAAACCATCAACGAGCTCGCCTGATGTGTCTCCGGCCGTTACTCCGGCTGTTACTCCGTCCAATTCGCCTGCTGTCGCGACCGGAGATGCGGGATTAGAAAAGGAGCCCTCGGCGCAGTCTTTCTACAGGATTGGACTCAACATGCGGCTGATCGAGGTTCTGTGGGTGCAGACGGGGGAGCTGGCCGCACGCTGCGCGGTTGGCCTTCAGCAAGACCTGAAAAAGGTGGCAGCCCCTGGCGATTTGATTGACCTCGCGAATCGAGTCGCCTTCCAGTTGAAGTTACGCCAGCGCGAACGTGATAGTTCTGTTCCAATTCTGATCCGCGAGCTTCGCGCGCGTTTAGATAAACTTTGCAAGACGCAGACGGAGGAGCAGTTCTTTTGTGCCGCTGGCGCTTTCACATATGACCTCACCCTGTTCGGCGAGGATGTGAAAGACCCAGGCCACGCCAAGATGAGTGTCGAAGATGGCCGGCGCAAAACTTTGCTGGCCACCAGCGCCTTGGCCGCACAATGTTCGGCAAGCGCGGGATGCAAAGAACGTGCCCTCTTATATTTTACGGCGGCAGCCAACATCCTCAAGAAAGAGCAACTTGTCCCCGCGGACGGGTCTCTGCTCGTAACCGTTTCGGAGAATATCGGCAAAGCACTTGGCAACAGTGAACGCTGACTCCGGGCGAACTGCATGGTGGGAAACCAGCGGCATTCTCTTCCGCGAGTTGATCGATAAATTAATCGAGCTAACCCTTGGGCATTGCGCCGAGAAAACCCGCACCAAATACCAGATCGACCTCGGCGGCTCCGGCGGGGCCCCCGAAGCCTAACAGGGCGCAGAATCAAAATTCGTAGCGCAGGTCAAACTGCATCACGCGCGGCTGGGTCAGCAGACTGGTGTAGGCGCCGAAACTGCTCGGTTGCTGCGTCAGCGAAGTGAGCAGAGATGATGAGCCCACGCTCTGGGCGTTGAAGCGCGTGAGGTTCGGCACATTGAACACCTCCCAGCGGAACTGCAAGCTGTGGTTTTCCGACGGCATTTTCCAGCGCTTTCCCAGGCTCATATCCCAGCTGGCAAAGCCATCGCCACGCAGGACATTGCGCGAGCCGACGCCTCCCGGGAAGGGCTCAGTAAAGTCCAATTGTGCCGCAGCGGGATCAGCAAAAACACTGACGCTGCCGTTTCGCTTGAAAACTCCCGTCTTCGGCCGGGCAGTCATCTGTGCGATGGCCGTGAGGAACCAATCCGTGGGCCAGCGTTGGCCGCCATCCACGCTGAACGGGAATCCGCTGGTCCAGCGGGCCAGGCCGGAAACCTGCCAGCCGCCGATAAAACCGTCCAGAATGCCGCGGGCATCGTGGGCCAAGGCCCGGCCTCTGCCAATCGGAAGATCAACAATCCAGTTGAGGTTCATTTGGTGAGTGAGGTCATAGTCGGAGACTGCGCGAGCCAGGTTCGGGGAAAAAGCATTTGCCAGGCGGGTACCCACAAGACCGATGTTTTGATAACCGTAGACAGAAAAGCCCACGCGCGACGCTGCGGAGGTGATATCAATGGATTTGGAAAACGTATAGTTGAAGTCGAACTGCACCCCGTGGCTGAATTGCTTCCTCAGGCTCGCCTGCAGCGCGTGGTAATTCGAAGTGCCGACGGAGCTCCATCCGTACATGGAGAAGGCTTGGTTGCTCAAGTACTTGCCAGAGCCGTTGCCTAACGGGCCCGGTGGGCCGTTGAAGAAATAAGGCACGGCTGAAGTGCTGCTGCAGGGCGTGGTGTTGTCTCCTAATCCGCCGTACGCGTCAATGTCTGCCAGCCCTACAATTTCGTCGCCGATCACGGAAAGCGCCGGGTTGTAATAAAGGTCGAAAACCGACTGAAGTAGCCCATCGGTAGTGTTTGTCGTGGAGGGGACGAAACAGGTAAAGAGGTCCTGATACTGAGTAGCCCCTGACCGGAGCTGTGGCAGCATGTCCACCCAGTATTGCGCGGTCGGGCCGAGCGTCGCCGCGGTAACCTGACTCGAGGCGAAACCGGCCCGCGCTAACTTCGACAAGGCGCTCGCCGCTGCGTAGTAGTCGATGCCAGTCTTGGGATCCACAATATCCAGGGGCTGATTTAGATCGCGTTGCGTGAGCAGACGGTGGCCAAAGCGGCCAACATAAGATACTTGCAACGAGAATCGTTTGGGCAGCTCGCGGCCTATGGAAAAGTCGACCGCATATGCGTGCGGGGTCTTCAATGTGTTGTCATTGGCCCACAGGTTGGCTTGAGAAGTAAGGCCGGGTACCTGCGGGAAGCCTGCCGGAGGCGGGTCGTTCAGGAATTGGACCTGGCTTATCCCGGGCGGCGGGTTGTTGAACTTGGGAATTGTGTTGATGTCGGTGATCCGCGGAAGGTCTTCGGCTCCCGTCTGATTAAACGTGCAGCAGGGATTCTGCAAGGTTGTCGTCAAACCGGCCGCACCGACCGAGTCGGACGTGTTCAGGAGCGCGAATCCCGCCCGGTCGTAGACGCGGCTGAAACCGGCGCGGAAGACGGTTTTGTCGTTCTCGCCGAAGATCCTCTTCAGCAGACCGTTTCCAGGGCGAGGTGAATAAGCGATAGAGACTCGCGGCGAGAAATCCGTCTTTTCAAAGTTGTAAAAGCCAGGGCGGTGGTTCACGGGACCACCGAGGTTGAAAGCAATCGGCAGCTCCGAGGTATACCCCAATCCTTGCTTCATGTTCTTGACGTTCAGATCAAACTGCGTCCCCAAACCAAATGTCGGCGTGGTCTGTAAACCACTTGTCTCCCAAGGCGGAGGGAAGAGCGACCACCGCAGCCCGTAAGTCAGCGTAAAGTTTGGTTTAATTCGCCACGTGTCCTGTCCGTAGAACTCGTACCAGTTAAGCCCATAGTTTCGTTTCACCGGATCGCCCTGGTTCTCCGGGATTCCGTTGCGGTCCAGGTTATAGTTCGCTACCACGTCGGAGATCATGCCGTACAGTGCCAGCAGCGGTCGGTCGTATTGCGTTGCGGTCAGTGGTTCAGGAGCAGTCCCTGGTGCACAGGGCGCCCCCGCACAGTTAACCATGAGGTTTGGATGGGCCGCAGCGTTCATGGGGTCCAGCGTGCTCGTGGTTCCGGCAAAGCCAATTGGAGACGTCCAGTTGGTAGTCCCAAGGCCTAGGTGGTTGGAGTGGAGATTGCTTGACCTGGGATCGCGCGCGAGCCCAATCGCGGCACCGAACTGCAAGGCATGACTCTTTTTAGTCCAGGAGAGATCATCCAGTAGGTTATGCGTACCCACCTGGAAATTGTGGCTATAGGTGACGCCTTGATCTAGCCCCAGAAATTCGTTCCAAGGCTGGTTCGTATTGCCCACAACCCCAAAGCTCTGCCGCGTGTATCCCCAACGGAAGGAATTGGCGAGAGTAGAGCTAAGAATGGCAGTGTAGCCGACCGCAAATCCCTTACTGTGGTCGGCAGTGGTTTGCTCGGGAGCCTCGCCCGGGAGGAAGGGGGCGCCCGGGTTGCGCAAATCCTGCAGGTTGCCGCGCCAAAAGATCAGGTGCCTACCGTCGGGGGTCAGGCGGTAATCCGCACGAGCAATGAAGACATCGTTGTCCAAGCTGGTCGGAGCCCGGAAAACGAACCCAGCGTAGTTCAATCCATCGCCGGCGGAAAAATCGTTAGTCAGCGTCTTACCCGTGCAGAAGGTCTTATCGAGATATCCCGTGTGACCGACGAGGTCGAGCATGGCGGGATCAATCCCAATGCCACGAGGGTCAAGATTTTTCAGGTCGGTGGGCGTAAAAGTGACAAGGTTGCTGCTCCCGTCCAAATACCGGAAGTTACCCTGGCACAGAGAGGGAGTGGGAATGACGCGTTCGGCGCGCTGTTCCTCCCGCTCGCGTGTTCCCTCGTAATTGGTGAAAAAAAACAGGCGGTCCTTCCGCAGCGGTCCGCCCACCGATGCCCCGAAAATATTGCGCTTCAGTTGGAGAGGCTTGTTCGGAAGGCCAATGTTCAGCTCCGACTGTTTCACAAGGTAGTCATTGGCGCTGGTAACGGTGTTGCGCAAGTTCTCATAGGCCGAACCGTGGAAGATGTTCGTGCCACTCTTGGTGACCAGGGCCACTTGCGCTCCCGAGCCCTGACCCTGATCCGCGCCATAGTTGGTCGTGGTTACCCGAAATTCTTGAACGGAGTCCTGCGTCACCGGCAGTACGGAGGTAAACGCATATCCATTGGACTGATCATTCACGTCTACTCCATCGAGTGTGACGTTGCTCTGATCGCTCCGCGCGCCGTTCACCGAACCATTGCGAGTGTCCTGATCCTTATCGGCAACGCGGTTGCCAGTGTACGCGACTCCGGCCTGCAAGCTCAGCAAATCGGGAACATTGCGGCCCTCCAGCGGAATATCCCGCACCTGCGTTTCGTCAAAAGAATTTCCGATCGAGGCATCCACCAGGTTCAGCGCCGGTTCCTCCGCCGTGACCGTCACCGTCTCCTTGCCGCCTCCGACTTTGAGTTGCACATTTACCGTCACTGGCGTGTTCACTAGCAGCTGCAATCCCATCTGCTCGTATTTCTGGAAACCCGTCGCCAACACATCGAGTGTGTAAGTTCCCGGAGGCAGGAATAGAAATTGATAACCGCCCTCATCTCCTGTCGTCGCCGTACGTGCGATCTTGGATTCCGGATTCGTCAGAGTCACCGAAGCCCCTCCAACATACCCCCCGGAACTGTCGGTCACCGTGCCGCGGATCGAGGTCGTCGCCTGGCCCCACGCGATGCTCCCGGCAATCAGCTGGGCGAGCAGCGCCAGGGCGAGAGCTCCGGCTTTTGCGATACCCTTCCGCCAAATAAAGTGTGAAAGCCCCGCTAGGTGTGATGTGCGGTTCATGGCGCCTCCTCCACTCACTGGTTCATGTTTTTCCAGGCATAACAGTTATGCAAATCGAAACATTACTAAAATTGTGTAAGGCTAACTACAGGCCGAAAAAGTGTCAAGCAGGAAGTTTCAATCGGTCGGCGGTAAATTTTTGGGGGATCAGCCTGGGAGGAAAAAGGAATCCGGTTGGCGCCAGCATGGCCTTAGGATGCCCCGCACGCGTTCAGGTGGATGTGCATCCCCCGACCGAGAAACCGATCCAGGACTCGCACTCCGCCGCCTTTTACTCGGACGTACGGTTTTTGCTAGGATTCTCATTGTTGCTGCATGGTGCAGGGATGGCACGGCCGCAACCGCAACTACTTTTCAGATGCTCGCGGGGCAGGAGACTACCGAATGTCACTCATCGATCCACCTGCCGATAAGCCAGATAGATCCCGGGCCATGGCCTTCACGGTCGCGGCGCTTGTGCTGGTCGCGATTGTGGCGCTGTGGTATACGTTCCGCTACTACCCGGAAAAGAAGGCGGCCGAGCGTTTCTTTGATGCGCTAGTTGCCGGCAACACCGACTCGGCCTATCAACTCTGGAAACCGAGTTCGAGTTATACGATGAAGGATTTTCTCGCCGACTGGGGCCCGCAGGGCTACTACGGCCCGGTGAAGAGCTACAAAATTATCCATGCCAAAGCACCGGGAGGCTCGAATGCCATTTCTGTTTCGACGGAGATAAGCCCTTACTCGCCGATGCCGGACACCGCTGACACGGAAAAGAGCCGCAAGACTCGCGTCGTTGACCTGTGGATCCAGCCGAGCGACAAATCCTTTAGTTTCCCGCCATAGATTTTTTCCAGCCACAAGCCCCTCTCAAGGACTCAGTCGTGAATCTCCTCTAGGGCGCGCGTGAGTTCCTGCGGGCTCACGCTGGCCGTCCCGAGTTTGCCAACGACGACGCCGGCCGCGGTGTTGGCGAGCATGGCAGCGTCGGCGAGCGGCGCCCCGGCCGCGGCAGCAAGGGCCAGGACGCTGAGAACGGTGTCGCCTGCCCCTGTAAGGTCGAAGACTTGCCGGCCGGTTGCGCCGCGCTCGACGCCTGGCTGGCCGACGCGCGCGTAGGTCACTTCTAAGCCCACCGCTGGAATGTGTATGTGCCGCGGCGAGGACTCTTCAAACAAACTCATACCCTTCTCCCCGCGCGTGATCACCACGGCACTGCAGCCAAAATGCGCCAGCAGCGCGCGGCCCGCCTCTTCCACCGATTGCTCGTCGGCCAGCGAGCGCGTCACGTAGAAACCCGCCTCCTTCGCATTGCACACTATGGCCCGCGCGCCGCGATAGGCGTAGAGCCTGGACGTCTTTGGCTTCACGAAGACGGGAACGTGTAATTGATGAGCGGCGCTCAGAACTCGATCGGCAAAATCATCGGTGATCAAGCCCTTGTCGTAATCAGAGAGAACCAGCGCATCCAGATGCTTCAGCGCGCTGAAAAAAAGGCGGAGGAGTCTTTCCTGGGTTTCGGTGCGCAGCGGCTCGCGGCGCTCCTTATCGACGCGCACGACGTGGTGATGCTTTGCGATAATACGCGTCTTTACCGTGGTGACGCGTTTCGAATCGGCGAGAACGCCTTTGTCCGCGATGTTCGCGGCGCGAAGGCATTTTTGCAGAGCGCGCCCGGGCTCATCATTGCCGGTAACTCCGAACGCTTCCACGCGCGCGCCGAGCGTAGCGATGTTTGCCGCGACGTTGCCCGCGCCGCCCAGGCATTCGCTCTGCTCGACGAAATCGACCACGGGAACGGCCGCTTCCGGCGAGAGCCGCGAGGCCGTGCCCCAAAGGTAGCGGTCCAGCATCACGTCGCCGAGCACGCCGATGCGCTTGCCGCGCAGGCGCGGGATCAATCGTTTCAACCGGGGAACGGCATCGGCAATATTGGTGACCATGCGGGTTCTTTGATTTTTCTGTTCCTCGATCGGCTAGTCCTCGGCGATTTTCGCTTCTTCCTGCATCATGGCGGGAATTTCATCGCGCACTGGATAAACCCGGCGGCAGGAGCCGCACTTCAATCCCGAACCGTCGGTCAGCAATTCCACCCGCGTCTTGCAAACAGGGCAAACCAGAATGTCGAGGGCATATTTCGGCAATTCCATTGGGTTCTCCGTCCCGGTTTCGAGCATTCGTTTTACGTGAATTGGCACTGTACCAAACGCTGTCCCACAGGAGCAACTGCGCGAGATTGCTCTCTTCGAAGGCCGATGCAAATACCGTGCCCGTGACTCCCGGGACTCGCTGGAGCGCAATGGCCTTGACCTCGTGCAAAACCCGGCGTAGCGTTTTTCTTATCGTCCGCGGAAGATCGGAGTCACCCATGAATTTTCCCCTCGAACTCGACGTGGCGGACAAACTGTTTCGCGAGCGCAAACAAATCACCGTGGGCACAACGCGCTACCGCAACATGTGGCGCTATCAGAGGATGTTTTGCGGCTTGCTTGCGATGACTTGGCCGCTCGCCGCTGCTTTCGCGCAATCTTCTTCTTCGCAGCAGTCTTCATCTTCATCGCAACAATCATCACCGCCACCATCGTCGACCCAAGCTCAACCGCTGTCCCAAGCTCAGCTCGCAACGCCAGACCAGCCGAGGCAAAAAGAAGAT
>Ga0210404_10001415_pt1 | contig 10301 bp, 9 predicted proteins | sample IncBWH28MmetaG_FD_155455 | JGI IMG/M metagenome (GOLD analysis project Ga0210404, IMG submission 155455) | Forest soil microbial communities from Barre Woods Harvard Forest LTER site, Petersham, Massachusetts, United States - Inc-BW-H-28-M | ecosystem: Environmental > Terrestrial > Soil >... | reverse complement strand
CGCGTCTGGCCGTTGCGATCGATGAGCAGCTTGTACTTGTGGCCAACCTGGCGAAACAGGCCGCGCAACGCGGCGAGCGTCATATCGGCGGCGGCCTCGTCGTCCACGGCTTCGATGACGTCGCCTGTTTGAACGCCGGCGTCGGCGGCGGGTGAGCCGGGGCGCACCAGCGTCACCTCGAATCGACGCAGATTCGGCCCGCTGGCGACCACCGAGATTCCGCTCATATCCTCGCGATCGTCGCTGCGAATCTCACCATTCCCCTCAAAGAACGCCACGCCCCGCGCGTAGTCCAGAGTCACGGTGAAGCGCCGCAGCATCCCGCCGCCGATTTCGCCGGCCACTTGCGAATCATCCGCGCTCGAAAGCTTGCCCTGCACAAACGCCGCGAGCGGTGCCTCGATTTGATAAGGACCGATCTCAAATCTTTCAATCCGCGCCATTACCGCGTTGCCGCCGACTCCCAGTTCGCCGGGACCGACCGGAACCGTCTTCAAGTGTGAGAAGAAGTGGTGCTGCTGCGCAAAATGCTCGGAAATGACCAGCGGGACGTCGAGCGCGGTATTCAGGATGAAAAGAACCTCGCCCGATTTGTGGCCGGAGACCTCGACTTTTGCTTTCACGGCGGGCATTCCGTCGCGCATGACCAGCGGCAGGCTTTTTCCGTGACCCGAAAAATGAAAGGTCTCGGGATCGTACAGGCGCGCGGTCTGCCGGCCGTAATCGAGTTCCGTCACGACACCGGCAAACACGTCGTTGCCGAGCGTGCCCTCATACGCGCGGCCGACGCGCGCGCCGAAATCGCTTTTGGCAACCGAGCCGATTTCGGGAAGAGAAATATCCACGCCCGTGAGATTCAGCACCACAGACCGCAGATTCGTGACGCCCAGGTCCGCGGCGCGTTGTGGATCGATCAAGGAAACCCCAGAAGTTGTATCGACCTCGAAAAGCGACGGTTGGCTCAGGTTCACGCGCACTTGCAGAAAGATCAGGTTGCCGATGAATTCGACGGGCAGTTGCGCGGCGTCGCCTTGATAGGCAAAGCGGGCCATGGCGCCGGGCGTAGCAGTCGCCGCAGGAGCGGGGCCGTTCTGCGCGCGCAAGCGGGCCAGCGGCGTCACGCCGGTCGACAACAACGCGATGACCGCAATGCCCAAAGGCGTACTTCGCTTCATCTACCCTCCCGATGCACCTGCGAGTCTCGATGGATGCCCGGAGAGTATACGCGTCAAGGACCCGGGGCCAAATATCCTTCGCGGGCGAAGACGCGAACAACCGGCTTTTTCTGCGGCGCATTCATCGGCTGGCCCTTCCCGTCGAGCGGTTCGACGGTGAGCGTGTGGAATTGTCCGTCGTGCGCCGGGACGATACCGATTACGTATTGATGGCGGAGCGCGGAGGCAATCTCGTGATAGATCGGCACGAAATCCGTTTCCGAGCGCGGGAAATAGGTTCGGCCGCCAGTGACGGTGGCGAGCGAACGCAGCGCTTCATCGGCTTTCGCGAAGCTCTGGTCCGCGGCCGATTCCGGCGGCGCGTTCTTTTTGGATTTCTTGGGTGATTCACCGGGGCGCAAGGCTCCGCCCAATGCCACGGAAAAAATCACCACGTCCTCCCGCCGCAACTTATTGACGAGATCATCCCAATGGGGCGCCGGAGAGGAATCAAGGCCGGTGGCCAGAATCACGAGTGCTCGTCTCTCCTGCGGCGGTCCCAGCCAATCGAGCGCCGAGGAAATCGAGTCGTAAAAGTTCAGGTCACCCATGCCGATGGTGTATTGCACCCCATTGAGTGCGGAGAGCAGCGCGGACTTGTCGGCGGTGAATTGCAGGATCTCGCGCGGCGATTGGTCGTAGGTGACGAGCGCGACCTGGTCGTCCGCAGCCAAGCCGTCGAGCAGGGCATAGGCTGCGACCAGGTGCTGGTTTTGAATCAGGTAGACGGCGGGGCTCGTCTCCATCATCACCATCACCCGTGCCGGTACGTCTACTCCGGTGAAAAACACCATCGGCTGGGGGGCGCCATTATCGAGTATGCGAAAGTTGTGGTGCGTCAGGCCGCCTACAAAGTTCCCCTGTCCATCCACAACACTGGTGACGATGTTGACCAGCTGGGTAGCGACCGTTAAGGGCGCGCCCGGTTGAGTTTCCTGCCCGGAAGGCTGCTGGGCGGTCGAGCAAGAAGCAAGAATCAGCAAAGGAAAGAGTCGGAACGAATGGCCGAGAGCAGAACGCACAACCGCGCGGATTCTGGTTCGAACAGCAAACCGCCAATCATGTGATTGGCGTTTCCTGCGCAAGGTTTCGTGCGTGCCGCGGACTTGCCTCAATTACCCGGAGGCGTCGAGGCCGGCGGCGCGGCGGTGGCGGACTTCGGTGCGCTCAAATAGCCTTTCGCGGTGTCCTTGGTCACGTCGAAAACGACGATCTCATAGGGCGCGCGGGCTCCGTGCACGTAGAACTGGATCGGCTCGCCGACGGTGCGGTCCTTTTTCTCGATGTTCTTATCATCCGCCACGACGTTGACGGTGTACTTGTACTTCTTGATGTCCGTCTTCTTCAGCTGCACTTCGATCGGACCAACATGTTCGGGCGCTTTGGACGAGCGGTTGAGCGTGAACTCGAAGATATCGCGCTCGCCGAGACGCTTCAGCTCTTCCACTTCGTCGTGATTGCGCGCGATCAGGCCGCTCTGCACACCGAGGTCGCCCTTCATGCTGGTCATCGCGCTCTTGGTCGCTTCAAGGTCGGCTTTGGTGGCGTTCAGGTCGGTTTGCGTACCGTTCAACTGCGTGGATATCTGTCCGAATTTCGTGGATGTATCGGCCTGCACGGCGCCCAGCTGCTGGCGGAACTGCTGATCGCTCTTCTGCTGCTCGCTGCGCACCGTCTGCGCCAGGCCACGAGCGCGCGCCAGCTCGTCTTCGGTCAATCCGAGCTTTTGCGACATCACATCGAGCTGGCCTTTCAGGTCGGCGATCCGCGAATTCGTCTTGTCGAGCTCTGCGGCGGTCGCCTGCGTCTTCTGCGCCGCATCTTCCTCGCTCTTGTGCATGGCTTGCCGCTGGGAATAGTTCGCGTACAGCAAGTACGCCACCAGAGCAAACGCCACCACGAAAAGCACCGTCACCCAGCGCGGAAGAGTTCCCGCTTCAACGACCTGGGGGGTTTCGCTAGGTTGGTCCAAACTCATCAAGCCTCCTTGACCGCGTGTGGCGCGGCCTTTCGGCAGGATTATCGCCGAGCTGGGGAGCGAAGTCTATCCCCACGCGCCGGGTGGTTCCCATACTTGCGCGGCCAGCGCGCTTCGACCGTGGTGCTAAGCCCGCCACGCGGCGTGAATTCTCCGCTCAAGCGGCACCAGACCGGCTCGACCGCGGCCACAATATCCTTCAGCATCCGGTTCACGGCATTTTCGTAGAAAATCCCCAAATTGCGATACGCCAGTAGATACATTTTCAGCGATTTAAGTTCGAGACAGAGCTTTTTCGGCTGGTATTGAATCGTGATGGCGCCGTAATCGGGAAGGCCGGTCTTGGGGCAGACCGAGGTGTATTCCGGGACGCGGATGGTGATCGTGTAACCAGGGAACTGATTCGGCCAGGTTTCGATTTCGGGAAGCCTGGCGCCGATTCCCGCGCGGGCGTGCTGGTCTGTATAACCGGGCATACGTTTTTTCCTGTCTTCCTCTTGTTCCTATTTTACGCTATAAGTGCGTCCATACGGTTTTCAGACTATTGCTGCGGCGATGCGTTTTGGTTATGCTGCGCCCGCCAGGACCGGGAAATTCCAGAAAATGATCTGCCCCCAGTGCAGGAGTGCGGATTGCTTGCGTTCGCATCGCGGAGGCATGGCCGACTTTTTCGGCACGCTGATGCAGTTGCGGCCGTGGCGCTGTCAGGCGTGCGACAAACGATTTTACGGCTGGACGGTCCCGCTTCCCTTCGCGCGCTACGTGCACTGCCCCCGCTGCGGAAATTTCGATTTGCAAAAGATCGATCGCAATCGCGTCGATCAGGGCACGCTGCCCAGCGTAAAGCGCTTTCTCGGTTTCCCTGCGTACCGCTGCGATCCCTGCCGGCAGAAATTTTTCAGCGTGCTGACCTACCGGCGCATCGTTCCCTCGATGATTCCACAGGCGTCGCGAAAAGTTCCCGTGGCCTGATTTCTCAAGCGTAGAAATTCTCAAAGCTGGACTGATTTGCGGATCAATATCGTCGCGCGGTGCTACTCGCTTGAGGGTGTGATGGGAGCGGGAGAGGTCGTAGGCGGATTTCCCAGAGAAACCAGCAAACGGCGGAGTTTGGCGCGGTCTTCCAGGCCCATCCCCACCATTTCAAAGCCCGCCTGGTGCGAGCGCACGAATCGGACGATCGCCCGCATGTTGATCGACCGCAGGCCCGCGGGAATTTTCAGTGTGGCTTCGGTGCCGACCGCCAGTTGTACGTCGCCGCTCAGCAATCCGCCTTCCAGGCTCAGCACGCTAATCGCCGACGAATATTTTCCGCGCGCCGAGGTGATCACCGCGGGCAGATTGCGCGGCAGTCGGATGCGCCGATAGCGGCGGTGCCGCACCACATCGCGATCCGGAATGGGATCGAGCGGCGCGAGCTCCATCACCTTGTCGTCCAGTCCGGACTGCGGTAAAAACGCCGTCATCCATTCTGGATCGAGTTTCATCAGCGCCTGTGCGGCCGCGGTGCGGACTTCCTCCGGATAGGTCCACCCAAACGCCTTCTTCGACTCCACGAATTGCCGCATGTGGCCTGCCGCGCCGGTCGCGCGCATGCGACCCAGCGCCTCGATCGCCTTGATGCGCAGGTAGTCCGATCCTTCGGGCAGAATGTCGCCCTCGGCCAGCCGCACAAGCTTCGGAGCGGTTTGCTGATCGCCGCACATCCCGATTTCATCGAGAGCCAGCGGCAGAACCATCGTATCGAGCAGCTCGATCGCGTTCGTCAGCAATTGCCCGCGCTCAGGCGCGCCGGCGACCGAAAGCTGGCGCACCACCGCGTCGTGGAACGAGCGCCCGCCGTGGCGCAATCGCTGCGGCAGCAACTCGTCAACGGCCGTTGGATCGAGCCGGCTCAGCAGTCCTGTCACGCTGGCCGCCTTCGCCGGCGATTCCGATTTCATCACTTCCTTCAAATATCGCGCGCACGCGCTGCCCACCGCCTTCGCCAGCTGCACTACATTCTCGCGCTCCGTGCGACGTCCCGAACGCGCCAGCCGCACCGCCAAATGTTCGCCCGCGCCCTGCGGGATGCGCATCAGCACTCCGACCAGCCCTTCGGGCATGGCCTCGGCAGTCAGCGCCTCTTCGATGAACTCCGAAATCCGATTCTCCACGCCCAGCCGCGGCCGCAAATTCTGGGCCCACGCGGGACGCATCTCCTCGAGATCGGCAAGCGAATCGAGCGCCTGCTGCATCGCCTTGTAATACCGCCGCGATGCCGCCTCCTGGCTCAGCCGCACGAAAGCCGCGCTCAATAGTGTCTGCAGCTCCGCGTCTTTTTCTGCCGCCAGCTGCTGGCCGATCTGCGCCAGCGCATCCTGCAATCTCTGGCTCGCGCCCTTGCTGTAAAGTTCGGCCAGCTGACCGAGCCCGATCGCCGCTTTCTTCCGCGCCTCGGCGTCCTTATTGCGCACGCACGACGCGTATTTCAGCAGCACGTCTCCGGCGATATCCGCTTCGCCGCGCCCCAGCAATTCCTCCACGTAGGACTGCACGTTCCGCGGCGGAATGCACCACGCCTCGGACGAAGTCAGCACCGCGCGCTTGCCCGAATCCGGCACCGCCGCCCAGAATTGCCGGTCGAGCACGTCCGCGTGAGACTCAACCGAAAGTCCCGCGCTGGCCATTTTGTCTTCGCGCGCCTTCAGCAGTTTGCGCAGCGTGCCCAGTTCCTGGCCCATCTTGTCCAGCATCTGTCGCACAGCGTTCACGCGCACTTCGCCGCGCTGGAAACGGTCGAGTGCAAAACGAATCGCCAGATCTTCCGCCAGCTTCAGCAGCACCGTCTCGTCGACCTTCGCCGACGGAGTTTTCGCCGCCACCGTCGCCAGGGCCTGCCGCAAAGTGACTTGCGCGTTTTGCGGAAGCGACGCGAAATTCATTTGCCACGCGGCCTGATCCGGCAGCGGCCCGCCCTTTGATCCGCCATGCGCCGCTTCTCCAAATTGCGCCAGCAACCGCAGCAGCCGGTGCATTTCCGCCTCGCCGAGCTGCGGCAACGCGTTGGGATCGTCGCTACCCGCAGCACCGAGGTTTCCGCTGCCAACCGTGACGCCGCCGGCAGCCGTGGACGATCTCGCCGTTCCTGTTCCCACGCCCGACCCGCCTGACGCACCGCCAGCGTAAAACGAGCCCGAACCAGTTCCGCCTCCGGTTCCCGATCCACCCTGCCCGCCATGGGCGCCTTCCGCCGCGGCGATCAGCTGAATCATTTTCTCCGGACTGCGGAACCATTCCTGCACCATGTCCGCATCCGCGCCCAACGTTCTCGCTGTCAACTGCGCGGCCACGCGCGCTTCGGTATACCCCGCATCCTCGGCCACAAACCGAATCTCGTTCACACGAATTCCCGCGGTCTCGCGGTTGTGGAAATACTGGTTGAGGCGCTCGCTCAGCGGCGGCGATTTCGGCCCGCCCGTATCCATGAACGCCTTCACCAAATTTTCGTATTCTTGGCGCGCGACGGTCGGCAGGAACGCGATGCTGGCCACCCCGGCCCCGTTCAAAAGGTCAGCGAAACTCTTCTCCGCTTGGGTCGATTCCAGCGGCACGCCATCGAGCAGCAGTTGCGACCCCGAGGCCCCCAATAGCAGCCCCGTGGTGCCCGCCGCCTGCACCGCCTCCTCCAGCTCGTTCCAGCTCACCTCAAACTGGCCGGCCGATCGCAGGTGTTCTAAACCATAGAGCCGAGAGTACTTAAGCAGTACGTTCAGGCTTCGGACGAAGGCTCGAGCGTTCGGGACGGTGGACTCGCTGGACACGGTCAATTCACCTTGCAGAGCCATGTTTCCTCGACGTACCAATCAAGTGTACTGGAACGATGGGCGGGGGGAATGGTACGGAAGGTCTAAGGGTGCGGACGTTGTTACTGTGCCAAACCTGGCCACTCGGTCAGCTGTCCTATATTAGTTGGGCAGCTGTACTTCGACGCCTATATTTTTCACCACCGGGCGCGCTCGCCGGATCACTTCGCTGGCCCCCAGCTTCTCGCTGAGCAGCACCAGCGACCCGTCCTGGAACGCGCAGACCGCGCAGAAGAAGTAATTCAGAAACGCAAGGTGATAGGCATCCACTCCGCGGCGCGCCAGATCCGTCTCGAGCGCGGAATCGGCCGCGGCGCCCGCGGCCATCGCAGCTCCCGCGCGCGCACCGAACGTTTCGCCTTCAAACCGGCCAACGAGCGCTTCCAAAGCCGCCGCTTCCGGCGCCGGAACCACGATCGACCGCTGGTTCGCCTGCCGATAGGCAATCCCGTGCGAATCGCAGTAGTCCTTCACGCGATCGAGGTGGCTGAAAAAATCCAGAGCCCACGGCTCGGTGCCCGCCGTCGCCTGCAACAGGCGCGCCCATATCCGCGCCGCGTCCGCGCCCCGCACCGGCTCGCGATTCTCATCCGCCTCGGTCAGCTCCAGGGCAACCGCGCGCACATCGGCGCCCAAATCAAGCGCCTCGATTTCAAGCCGGTACATGGAATATCCCTGACTTCATTCGGGGCTTGGCAGGGGCAACAATTCTTGGCGTGATCGCTACCCTCTACCTCGCCGGTTATGGCTCGTCGGTAAACGCGCGCGGAAACTTCTTCTGAAAGTCGGGAGATCGCTTGCGCACGTCCAGCCAATCGAAAAAAGCGTCCGGTGTCTCCAGCCAGATGCCGAACCAGTGCGCCACTTCTTCCTTCTGCGCCCGGTTCTCAGCTTCCACCTTGTGATTGCGCGAGATCATCTCCGCGCGCCGCCGCCCCAGCCGCGCCACCTCGCGCACCCGCTCGGTCGCCTGGCGCTGGCCTTCGGCCGCAAACTTTCGCAGCAGCTCATCCAGCCGCACCAGGCACATCTCCGCCTCGGTGAAACTCGAAAAGTGCAGCAGGTCGGTGAACTCCTCTTCGTATTTCCCTTCCGTATCCGATTGCGTGGACCACACCACACGCATTCCCGCCTCTTCCAGCACGCTCACGATGTAGTCCGTCGACGTTTTCCCGTTCGCCGCGCCTAAATGCGAGATCAGCTGCCGGCGAATCTGCTCGATTTCCGCCGGCGTGAACCGCGACTTTTCCATCACCCGCGCGGCCTCGATGATCAGCTCCTTCTTCGAAGATTCGCCGGAATTCTTGGATTGGCTGCTGCTCACGATGTCCTCAGCGCTGCGGAGCTTTCTTCGATGCCGGATCGGCGGCCGCCAGATTCTCACGCGCGATCATCTTGCGCAGGCGCGCCACGTTGCGATTATGTTCCGCCAGCGTGCGGCTGAACGCATGTCCGCCCGTTTCGTTGGCCACGAAAAACAGATAGTCGGTCACTTGCGGATCAAGCGCCGCACGCAGCGAAGCCTCTCCTGGATTCGCGATCGGCCCCGGCGGCAGCCCCCGATGCTCGTAGGTGTTGTATGGCGAATTGATCTTCAGGTCCACCGCATGCACATTTTTCTCCGGATGTCCCGCCAGCTCCATGGCGTACTGCACCGTCGGATCGCACTGCAGCGGATTGCCCAGCCGCAACCGGTTGTAGAAAACTCCCGCCACCAGCGGCCGCTCGTCGGCCTGGGGCGTTTCGCGTTCCACCAGCGACGCCAGTGACACGACCTCCAAAGGTGAAAGCGGCGCCATTTGCGGCGGAGGCGCCGCGAGCGGCAGGGTGTCCCATACTGCACGGAAATTCGCCACCATGCGCTTCACCGCCTGCTCGCACGTTGTATGGTGCGAAAATTCATAGGTCGAGGGAAATAAGAATCCTTCCAGGCTGTGCGCCTGCGGCGCCAGGTCCGTGATCAGCGAAGTGTCGTGCGCCGCGGTCAGGAATTCCGCCCGCGGGCAGATGCCTTGATGCTCCAATTCATCGGCGATGTCGAACATCGTCCAGCCTTCCGGGATCAGGATCGTGTGGACGTACGTCTGCCCGCGCGAAATCTTCCAGAAAACTTCCCGTGAATTCACTGGATGGTCGAAATAGTATTCGCCGGCTTGCAGCCTCTTGCGGAAATGCCACTCGCTCAACAACACGAACGCCAGAGGGCTGCGGATCACATCGTTCCGCCGCAAGATTTGCGCCACGCCCCACCGCGACGTCCCGTGCGGAACATCCACGAACACTTTCTCCGGCCGGTGTCCGCGATACGGCCGGTTGATCTGCGAATCGACCCACGCCGCGACGCCGCCCAGAAGGGCGATCAGCAAAAGCGCCAGGAATCCCAGCCGTTTCATCCCAGGGAATCCTTTTCCGCGCCGGCGCCCCGCGCCCGGCCCCGTGTTTTTTCCAGATAGTCGCGCAGCAGAATCGCCGCGGCCACGTCATCAATGGGTTCGCGCTTCCGCCGCGCGGACGGTCGCGTTTCCGTCACCATCTGCTCCGCTTCCCAGCTGGTCAGCCGTTCGTCCACCAGTTCCACTGCAATCCGCATTTCCTTCTCCAGGCGCGCCGCAAATCGCGCCGCTTCGTCCGCCATTTCGCCCGCTTCGCCTGTCAGGTGCAGCGGATGTCCCACGATAATATGCGTCACGCCGTTTTCCCGGCATGCTTCGCGCAGCCGGCTCATATCGCGATGCCGGTTCACGCGCCGGATGGTCCCCAGCGGCCGCGCGGTCAGGCCCAGTCGGTCCGACAGCGCCAGTCCGATCCGTTTCCGGCCGTAGTCCACCGCCAGGATCCGCCGCGTGTTAGTTGACGACGCGGAGAATGCCCCGCTGCTCGCGCGCCCGTTCGCAGTCATCAACCGCTCATTATACGTGACGCCTACCTTCGCCTGAATACCGCCTGCGTCTGAGTTTCCGAAACACGGTTGCCTTTCCGGCCCGGATGGCGTATGAGAACCTCGGCGCGCAGCCACTTCGCGGAATTGATTCAACGATAACGCTACCCGGATTTCCCCTCAAGGAGAGCGGCCGATGGGTTTCGCCCTCAAGGCCGAAAACGACTTGAACCGCATCAAGGTCCGTAACCTGCGGCGCTAGGGCTGCCGCCCGCGCTCGCCCTTTTCCCACGCCGGCCAAGAGCCTTCGGATTTCAACGTTTCCTCTAGCCCCGTGTCCTTCAGCACCTGCTCGACTTCCGCGCGCGATTGCCGGTGCCCGAGCC
>Ga0210404_10001414_pt1 | contig 10303 bp, 9 predicted proteins | sample IncBWH28MmetaG_FD_155455 | JGI IMG/M metagenome (GOLD analysis project Ga0210404, IMG submission 155455) | Forest soil microbial communities from Barre Woods Harvard Forest LTER site, Petersham, Massachusetts, United States - Inc-BW-H-28-M | ecosystem: Environmental > Terrestrial > Soil >... | reverse complement strand
TGCTTTGAGACTGATTAGCGGTTTCACGACTTGGCGAGGGAGAACGAAACTGATCCACACGCTGACCAGGAACGTAATTACGGAGACGATGCTGAGCGACCATTCGGCGCGAGAGATCAGGCGCTGTGCTTTATGGTGATCAGCTTCGATGCGTCCCCAGTTTCTTGCTTCGAGTTGGGAAGCAAGGTCGAGGACTGCCTGCCCGGAATTCTGCAAATCAACGGTAATCTGACGGAGTTCGGGATTTCCTTCTTGAACAGTTTTGGAGACTTGCTCGTCGAAGGAATTGAGGCGATTGCGAAGTTCGTCTACCAGCTGCGCGCGGCGCTTGTAAGGAGCGCTCTTGAGCAAATTATCCAGGTCGCGTTCATAGGCTGTCACCAGCGCGTTGATGCGGTCGGCGGGAGCCTGGCCGGGCTTTTCCACAAGCGCAACTGCGATTTCAAAGTGCTGGCGGTACTGGTGAAGCGGGTCAACGGCCTGCTGCGTAAGTTCCTGATCGGAGGGATTGAGGTCGCGGATGGCGCTCAGAATCTGCTCAATCCTGGCGAGCGAATCGCGCGCCGCTTGCAGCGAAGCCGGGTCATTTAGCAGCAAGTAATTGCGCTCGGCGCGGCGCGCATCTAGCATCTCTATCGTGGCTTGCTGGGCCAGTGTGGCTGCCGGTGCGTCATAGCTGACGATGCGATCGACAATGAATCCAATTTGGAAAAGATAGTAGATCGCCAGCACGATGACTGGCACCAGAATCAAGCGAACCAGAGCCAGGCTATAGGCAACGCGCCGACGCAGGGAGCCGCCCGGCGCGAGCACCCGGAATGATCGGCGAATTCGGGATTCCATAGAGCCAACCCTCCTCCGGCAAGCAAGTGCAAGATAATATGCCAAAAGGGGGGGAGGGAAGGCTTTAGAGTGCTCGGTGAGGGGAGGGCTTCGCCCGAGGTCTGAGAGGGCAGCTGGCAAAGCCCCGAACCGCAGAGTGCGTCAAATCTTTAGGGCCGAACCGCTCGGCCCTACTTCGTGGGCCTATTCTGGTCCGGCTTTGTCGCTCACTCTATGGATTGATGTCTTGTTTTTTCTCCAACTGAGCGATCATGCGCTGAATTCCCGGCTTAGCGACGTCCGGTGCGCTCGGCAGCGCCAGCTTCATTTCCTTGCTGGCGGTGTCAAAGTCTCCCTTGGCGGAAGCCATGCGCGCCAACTCGCCATGCGCATACCACTCGTTGGGATGTTTCTTCACATTGACCTTGAAGATCGCGAAGCCTTCCTCTTGTTTCTTTTGCCGTTGCAGGCTGCGCCCATAGAAGTGAAGCTGCAAGCCGTTGGCCACCTCGAGCGCTTTGGTTTTCGTTGCTTCCGCTTCTTGCTTCTTTCCTTGCGCTTCCAGGATGATCGATTTGCCTAGCAGATTTTCGAAGCGCTCCTCATTTTGAATCGACTGCTCCTCCCACTTCATCGCTTGGTCAAGATTCTGATTGGCGTCGATCAGCCAATTCGCCGCTTCGTCGTAACCCGCCCACGTGGAGCCGCCCGTACTGCGCAGTTGGTTTTGAATGCTGCGCAGCACTATGGCATTGACGTCTGCCGAGACGCGGAAGGGAACCGCCAGTTTTGCCCACCGCAGAGTAACAGCGACCGAATCTGGCTTCGGATCCTCGAAGGAATAAGTCAAAGCTTCCACAAACTCACCGGCGTGAGGCTTCACCGTGACGCGCAGCGCATCTTCCTTTTCGTCATAGCTGAAGCTGCCCCAGGACGTTGAATTCTTCGAAAAAATGATAGTCCATTGATCCGCCGTCGGAATTGTATGCAGTCCGTAGGTGCCCGCAGGCAGCGCGTGGCCTTCGACGGAAACATCGTCGGTGAACGCGATGGTCGTGTTCTCATTGGCTCCCGAGCGCCAGACTTGCCCGTAGGGAACTGCCTTGCCCCATATTTCGCGTCCGCCCACCAGCGGCCGGCAATAGTTGACGGTAATATCGGTTAGTCCGATGCGCTGCGTGCTGATGGCGCGCTGGCTGACTGTCGGAAGACGCAGCTCCACGGCCTGCGCGCCGTTTTTGAACTGCGCCCGCGCCACGCCAACAAATCCGCCCATGGCCAGCGTCAGGCCCAAGCAATAGCTAAGTAGTCTCCGCATGACACACCCTCCTCTTCGATGGGAATCGTTTCTTCGAATTGATTCCGCACCACTGTGGGCATAGACGGATTGCGAAGCAGACTCGTAAGCAGGGCTCTGCGGGGCTTACACGGGCGCGGCGATATGGATCTGATGTAGCCCGCGGCGAACATGTGACGCGCCGCTTTCCGGTCTGCCTTCAAGACCGTTTGACAACAAGCCCCTCGGCTTTTTAACATGTGCATTCACCCAGAAGTTGTTCGGAATTACGTTTTGGAGCGCTTCAAACTGTTGTATATCGTTGTGCAAAGCTAAATTCTTATGATTACAGTAACGGACCTTACCAAGAGGTACGCGCGGCACACGGCTGTGGACCGAATCTCCTTCGAGGTTCACAAAGGGCAAATCGTCGGTTTCCTCGGCCCCAACGGCGCCGGCAAGACCACCACCATGCGCATGCTGACGTGTTTTCTTCCGCCCACGTCCGGCGCCGCCACCGTCGCTGGCTTCGACGTCCTCGAGCAATCCTTCGAAGTGAAGAAGCGCATCGGCTATTTGCCGGAGACGCCGCCGCTCTATCCGGAAATGCGCACGGTCGAATACCTCCAGTTCGTCGGCAGTTTGAAAGGCCTTGCCAAGGCAGAGCTTGCCAAGCGCGTCGATTACGTCTGCGAGCGCTGCGCCATCATCGATGTTAAGGACAAGCTGCTCGGGAAGCTTTCCAAAGGCTATCGTCAGCGTGTAGGGTTGGCGCAGGCGATCATCCACAATCCCGACGTGCTCATTCTCGACGAGCCCACCTCCGGCCTCGATCCCAAGCAGATCAACGAAACACGCGAGCTAATCAAGAGTCTCGCTGGCGATCACACCATCATCCTGAGCACGCACATCCTGCCCGAAGTCGAGCAGACCTGCGAGCAGGTAATCATCATCAACAAGGGCAAGGTCGTCGCCACGGATTCCGTAAGCAATTTGCAGAACCGCGCGCGTGGCGCGGAATCCTTGCTGGTAGAAGTCGGCGCGCGCAACGGCCTCATGGATCCCGCTAAGGTGCAATCGAGGCTCGAGCTGGTTTCCGGCGTCAACCGCGTGCATCTCAAAAATAATCGCGACAACCGCTCGGTCTTTGAAGTGGAAAGCCGAAAAGATCTCGTCCGTGGCGATCTGGCCCGGGCCGTCGTCGAAGCCGGCTGGGACCTCAACGAGTTGCGCCCCACCGCCGTCAGCCTCGAAGAAGTATTCTTGCAGCTCACCGGCGACGCGGCTGCCGCGCCCGCCGAAGAAGCCGCCGTAACCGCTGGAGTCAAGTAGATGCGAAATGTCTGGATCATTTGCCGCAAAGAGCTCCGCAGCTATTTCGTCTCCCCGGTCGCGTACCTGCTGCTGGCCATGTTTGCCGTCATTTTCGGTTTTTTCTTCTGGAATATTCTTGGCTACTTTGTGTTCCGCGGCATGGAGTCGCAGATGCGCGGCCAGATGATGCCGATGAACGTCAACGAGGAAGTCATCCGTCCGCTGCTCTCCAACGTTAGCGTCATCGGCTTGTTTCTGATTCCCATGATCACCATGCGTCTCTTTGCGGAAGAAAAGCGCACGGGCACCATCGAACTGCTGGCAACCTCGCCAGTCAGCGACATCGAAGTGATTTTGGGCAAGTGGCTGTCGGCCATTATTCTCTACAGTTCCATGCTGCTGCTCACCGCCGTCAATTTTCTTTTTCTTTTCAAGTTTGGGCGTCCGGACTGGAAGCCCTTGCTCATCGGCTATCTGGGCTTGTTATTGCAAGCCGGCGCGTTGCTTGCCATCGGAACATTCATATCGACGCTGACGAAGAACCAAATCGTTGCAGGGGCCGCGACTTTCGGCGTCTGTTTGCTTCTGTGGGTTCTCGAGTGGGTTAGCGGCTATGAAACCGCCACTTGGGCGAAGGTCCTGTCCTATATGTCCATCATTACCCACTTCGAGTCCTTCGCGAAGGGGCTGCTGGACTCCAAGGACGCCATTTTCTATGTCACTCTAATTTTCTTGGGACTCTTCCTGACCGCTCGCTCCATGGAGTCCCTGCGGTGGAGGTCGTAAGTGAGCACTCAGTTCCTGCAAGCCAGGCAGACTAAATACGCGGCGTACGCGGCTACATACATCGCCGTGGTCATCGCCATCATCGTCACCGCCAACGTTCTCGCCAATCGCTACGACAAGTCCTATGACACGACTTCCAACAAGCGGTATAGCCTCTCCGATCAAACCGTAAAGATCGTCAGAGGCCTCAAACAAGACGCCACCATCACTTACTACGACCAGGCCAGCCGATTCCAATCGGCTAAAGACCAGCTTGATCTCTACGCGAACCTCTCCCACAAGGTTCACGTGGAGTACGTTGACCCGGACAAAAAACCGCAATTGGCGCGCGAAGCGGGCATCAAGAACTACGGAACCACCATCGTCCAGGTGGGCGCGAATAAGCAGGAAGCCAAAGGCTTGAACGAGGAAGGCATCACCGGCGCCTTCATTCGCGATTTGAAGAATACCACGCGCACAGTTTGCTTTGTCACCGGCAGCGGTGAACACCAAATCGATGACTCCAGCCGCAGCGGCTATTCCCGCTTCAAGGAATTGCTTGGCAAAGATGAATACGTCGCGAAATCCATCAACCTGCTGCAAAAAGCCGAAATTCCCAGCGACTGCACGGTCCTCGTTATCGGTGGTCCTAGCGGCGATTATCAGCAGCCCGAAGTCGACGCCATCAAGAAGTTCGTCGAAGACGGCGGCCGGGCCCTCTTCATGCTCGATCCGCCGTTAAAGATTGGCCGCTCCGAGACTGCCGACAATGACGCACTCACTGGCGTCCTCCAGGGCTGGGGCCTGACGGTCGACAAAGATTTGATCCTCGATATGAATCCCATCGGTCAGCTCGCCGGTCTCGGTCCGCAAGTCGCCTTGGTCACTAGCTACGACTCGCATCCCATCGTTAGCGAAATGAAGGGCACCGCCACCGGCTTCCCCCTCTCGCGCTCCATCGAGGTAAAGAGCAGCCCCAAAACTACTGTCGAGAGACTTTTCGGGTCCTCCGAGTCCAGCCTTGCTACAGAGAAGTTGGATTCCCCAAATGTCAACCCGAACGATCCCAAGAACAAAAAAGGCCCCATGACCATCGCCGCGGCGGGTACCTACAACACCGGCAAAGACAACTCACAGGGTCGCTTCGTGGTAATCGGCAGTTCCGCGTGGGCGGCCAACTCCTTCATCAATTTCAACGGTAATCGTGACTTAGCCCTGAATGCCATGAATTGGCTGTCTTCCGACGAAGACCTCATTTCCATTCGCCCGAAGGAACCCGAAGATCGCCGGATCACGCTGACCCGCGCGCAAATGAATTGGGTTCGCCTGACCAGTCAATTTTTATTGCCGCTCATCGTAGTCTTCGCAGGCGTATCGGTGTGGTGGCGTAGAAGGTAGCGGACGCGCAATGAAGCTGTCGCACTCGGGACCAAAATCATGAAAAACAGCGGACTTCTCATCGCTGCCGTCGTGCTCGCTGCCCTTACCGGCGCGCTCTATTGGTCCAACCGTCACCCGGCTTCGGAGAACACGGCGAAAGCTTCCGTCGATACTGCGCCCAAGATTCTTTCCCTGAAGCAAGAGGACATTTCCAAGATTCAGATCAAGAAGAAGGGCGGGGAAGACCTGGACCTCGCGAAGGGCGATGGCGGCAAGTGGCAGATCACCGCCCCCAAGCCGCTCGGCGCCGACCAGGAAGCCGTCTCCAGCCTGCTCTCCACCGTGTCCTCGCTAAATTCAGATCGTCTCGTTGACGACAAAGCCGCCGACCTCGGCCAATACGGCCTCGCTGACCCTTCCCTCGAGCTCGATGTCACCGCAAAAGACGCCAAGCCGCAAAAGCTTTTCCTCGGCGACGTCACTCCAGCCGGCAATGCGGTGTTTGCCAAGCTCGAAGGCGACCCGCGCGTTTTTACCGTCGCGAATTACAACAAGACCAGCATCGATAAGACCGCCAACGATCTTCGCGACAAACGCCTGCTGACCATCGATTTTGACAAGCTCAGCCAGGTCGAGCTCATCACAAAAAAGCAGGACATCGAGTTCGGCCGCAACAAGCAGGAATGGCAGATTGTTAAGCCCAAGCCCCTGCGCGCCGACAATTTCCAGGTAGAGGAAATCGTCCGCAAGCTGCGCAACGCCAGGATGGACGCCTCGACTACCGATGCCGATGCCAGGAAGGCCGCGGCATTGTTCGCTTCCGGAACGCAGGTGGCCACCGCAAAACTCACGGACTTGGCCGCCATGCAGGAACTGCAAATCCGCAAGAGTAAAGACGACTACTACGCAAAATCCACCGCGGTCGCCGGCGTCTACAAAGTTCCAAGCGATGTGGGCCAAGGGCTCGACAAAAATGTCGATGATTTCCGCAATAAGAAGCTTTTCGATTTCGGCTTCGATGACCCCGGCAAAGTCGAAATCCACGACGGCGCGAAAGCCTATTTTCTGACCAAGGGCGGCCAGGATTGGTGGTCTGCGGACAGTAAAAAAGTCGATCCAGCGGGCGCTCAATCGCTAATCGACAAAATTCGCGAGCTCTCCGCCACCAAATTTGTCGATTCCGGATTCACCACGCCTGTGCTCGACGTCACCGTCACCTCGAACGATGGCAAGCGCGTAGAAAAGATTTTGATCTCCAAGTCCGGCGACAATTACATCGCCAAGCGCGAAAACGAGCCCGCGCTCTACCAGCTCGACTCCTCGTCGGTCGCCGACCTGCAAAAAATTGCCGCTGACGTGAAACCCGCTCCCCCCGCCGGCAAGAAGTAGACACACCTGCTTTTTAGCCCGCGCAGCCCTGCGGCTTTTCGCCTTCGTCGGTGTACGGCTTTCAGCCGTGTCGCAAAGCGCCGCTAAACACAACCTCCACGCCTGCCTTTCTCCACGAATCGGCCCGACGTTTTCAATCCTTCCGCGCTCACCAATCTCGAGCCGCTTACCTCCACGATCGAGGCCTACAAATTGTTTGACCGCTGCGAGCCGGGATGGATTAAAGTAGAACTACTCCCTGCGGCATGATCAGCGGCTGCGACCGCGCCCTTAAACGCCCTTCCGTATATCGCCGCGACCCCGCGCGTTCCTAAGCATCGAAGATATTATGGGAGGTAGAGTAGGATGGCGATCGCACCGCCCGCTGAACCAAAACTTGTGGGCAGCACTTCCGCGAAAATGATTGCGCGCGGCTACTTCCGCATTCTGAACTTCTTTGACATCGCCGAGGCGGTTGATCTCCAGAAGTTGCGCTCCCTCCTCGGTCCGCAGGCAGCCCCGCGCTCTCCCGGCTTTGTCCACCTTACCCCCGAATATGCGCAGGCCCAGACCCCGCCTCTAGAGGAGTCCATTGAGCCGCTGACTCTGCCCGGCGGTGAAAAATTGAGCGGGAAAGTCAAATACTATTGGTTTGGCGTCGCCAGCGTGGAGCTGGCCACGCCGTTCCAGTGCAACCTCAATGCTTTGTGCGGGGATTCCTACCGTTGGATGAATGCCCCCGAAGTCGAGAAAGCCGCGGAAGACCTGCTGCGCGCGCGCCTTGAGCGATTTCGCCCCGCGCTCATCAGGCCCTCGGCCAAGTGGCTCGACGAGGACTATCTCGTGATCGACATCCAATCCGCGCAGGGCCAAGATGGCCACGCTCCGACCGCAACGGAACTCCTCGAACACTACGGCGATCAGCTCACCCAGCTTGTGCGTGGCGAGCTCACTCCGCTCTCCGCTGCGGAACGTGACGAGATTCTTCGCGGAGCCCTTTCTTACTACCCGACTGATTTGATTGTGGTCGGCTGGGCCGCCGCACTTGTGTATGACAAACCCGACGCCACTTCCGCCATCATCGACCTGCTCGAATATGCGAACACGCAATTGCTGGAGTTTCGCTACTACGACGAGGTCCTCACCAGTCTGCTTTCCAACGTCTACAGCTCGCTCGAAGGCCACGAAAGTTTTCTCTCCCGTTGGCGATTGCCCAGCCGCGCCGGCCGCGTCAACCGTCTTCGCCTCGACATCATGGATTTGGCGGAACGCACCGAATACGCTGTAAAATTCATCAGTGACACGTACTATGCGCGCGTGTACAAAGTCATCTCCTCAAAGATCGGCGTTAATGATTACAAGGCGCTGGTCGATGAGAAGTTGAAGACGGCCGGCGAACTCTACGGGTTCATGGTCTCTCAATTCAACGAGCGCCGCATGTTCGTGCTGGAGCTCGTCGTTGCTGTACTCGTTGCGCTGGACGTCATCCTCTTGCTGCGCTGGCACTAAGGTCGAATCCGCATGGTCATCGTGGTGATGGGGCCGACCGGCTCCGGCAAGACAACTATCGGCAGCCTGCTCGCCCAGCGGCTCGGCTGGGATTTTGTCGACGCGGATGAGTTTCACTCCGCGGCCAACAAAGCAAAAATGCACCAGGGCATTCCGCTCACCGATGCCGACCGCGCTCCCTGGCTCGCCGCCATTCGAAAGCAGATGGAGCGCTGGATTGCGGAGAAGCGAAACGTCGTGCTGGCCTGCTCCGCGCTGAAGCAAAGCTATCGCGAGCAGCTCTGCCGCGGTGCGGAAGTGAAGCTGGTGTACTTGCGGGGAAGCTACGACCTCATCGCCCAGCGCCTACTCACGCGCCACGGCCATTTTGCCGACGAACACATCCTCGCCGGGCAATTCGCCGACCTGGAGGAACCCACGGACGCTCTCGTTATCGACATCAGCGCTACTCCCGATGCGATTGTCGACGAAATTTGCCGCGGTCTCGAACTGCCCTGCAAAGCAAGTCCCCTTTAGGCTGCGATTAGCGCGTCCCAGTAGTTGCCGGCGCCGCAGTCGAGCTGGTTTGTGTTACCGGGCCAAAACGCTTGGCGAGCCATGCGCGGACTTCTTCCGGGTCGTACTTGAATGGACCCATGCCGCCCGCGTAGGCGATGCGTCCGTGCTCATCAATAATGTAGAGCCGCTCCGGCCACGCGGAGTAGGCCAGGTCGGCCGCGTTATTCATGTCGTCGATACCGAACGGCAGCGGATATTTCTGCCGACGCACAAAATCATTGGCAATCGCCACGCGCTGCTCCAGCGTCTTCGGCTGCGCGTAGCACACGTCTTCCTTTAGATTTGATTTCATCTGCCATTCGTCGGTGGGATGTGCTTCGCGCACATAAACGGTGAGGAAGTCCGCTTGATCTTTGTAGTCGTTGTAAATCTTGACCACGTCGCCGACGTGGCGCCGGAACGGTGGTCAAGTGTAGCTGCCGAAGACTACCACCAGCGGACGCGACCCGGTGCGTTCCCGCAAATGAAAACGGTTCACTCCGTCCAAAGTCAGCAGCCGCACATCCGGAGCATCATCGCCTGGATGCAGCTTGCCGCGATGCATGTGCGGCAGCGCGTAGCGCACCATCCCGTAAACATCTTTGGGGCTGCCGGCCATGTACGAAAAACCGGCGAAGGCGAGCAGCAGTAGCGCCAGAAAGATGCCGAGCGTCCATTTCCAGAATCGGCTCATTGTGTTGCTCCGGAGAGTTTTCGGTTGGCCCAGGAACTCGTGCGCGAACCATAGCATTGGCTCGCGCCTCGCTAAATAGTGCATATATATTACCGCGTCTACCGGGCGAGCGTGGCATCCTTGCCGGTGCTTGCTCGTGGTTACGAAAAGCCGCAGGGCTGCGCGGACTCCGCTCTGCGCTACAGGGGCACAGGCAGGAATGCCTGTGCTACTTAGCCGGGGTAGGTGCCGGGCTGGATTGGCAACGTGGAGGCGCCAGCGTCCAGGTGCAGGGTGGTGCCGGTGACTTGGGCGGATTCGTCGCTCAGGAGGTAGACGACAGCGTAGGCGGTCTCCTGCGGAGACTGGGAGCGGCCGAAGGCTAGTTTTTCGCCGGCTTGGCGAAGGTCGTCTTCGGTGCGGCCTTCGCCGCGCTGGATGGCGAGTTCGCCTTCGGTGAAGACCCAGCCGGGGATTACGTAGTTGACGCGGATGCGGTGCTCGGCGAGGGCTCCCGCTAGCGTGCGGGTGAGAGAGAGCAGGCCGCCTTTTGCGGCGCCGTAGGCTACTAGATTGGGCAGGCTTTGAATGCCGCAGATCGAGCCCATGTTGACGATGCTGCCGGCGCGGGCTTCGCGCATTTTGGGGACGGCATATTT